>UMDW01011804.1_pt1 | contig 179762 bp, 156 predicted proteins | sample 1964611 | NCBI WGS metagenome assembly UMDW01 (sample SAMEA4836006, study PRJEB28245) | human gut metagenome | biome: gut microbiome; material: fecal sample | place: Denmark | collected 2008 | reverse complement strand
TTTCCCTAAAATATCTTCTAGTATGTCTACAATACTTGATTCAGCTGGTCTATTCGTAGACTGTGCAGAAATCGGTATCACACATGTGAATATCATCATAAATGACATCACTAAAGATAATAATTTTTTCTTCATTTATAATTTCCCCCTTGGAATATTTTTCTTGTTCTAAATTATACCATATAAATATTTTATTTTGTTTAGTCCACAATATTTGTAATTAATTTGTAATTAATTGTCATTACCTTCTGTTGTAAATTAATGCATTTTTATATAAATAAAAACATTTTATGTAGCTTGTTTTTTGCAAGCTTTTTTTGAAAATAAATTTAATAAATTTGGTTACCATAAAATAATAAATTTAAAATATTTTACAAAAAGGAGATTCAAAATGGATATTTCAAAAAATAGACTAGAAGCATTTAGCGACGGTGTAATCGCAATAATTATTACAATTATGGTATTAGATATCCCTATGCCTAAGTCATTCACATTTAATGGTATTAAAACAGTACTAACATCATTTTTTATATACTTTATAAGCTTTATTGTCGTAGGTTCGCAATGGTTTAAACATAACTATCTTTTTAGCATTTGTAACAAAATTTCTATCAAAGTAGTCTGGCGAAACATTTTATATCTATTTTTTCTATCGCTTATGCCCTACTTTACAAGATTAATTATTGAATATCCCAAACAAGTTGTACCTGCTATTGGATATGATATAGTATTTTTATTACTCATGCTATCGTACAGCTTTATGCAACATGGTGTGATAGAAAGTATGTTAAAAGAGCAAAATAAACACTTTCTCAATAAAATCAAAGAACGTAGGGCTAACCAAAAATTTCAGCTAATACTTATTATTATATTTGTAATATTCGTTGGATTAATTTTTTATCTTTCTTTATATAACCCTACAATCTCTATAGTATTTTTTGTAATTCTACCTGTTATATCATCTCTATCATACCTATGGGGTGATAGAAGATTTGATCAAGATGCAAGGAATAAAAGAATAAACAGATAAAATCAAGAAAATTTAAAGTGTAATACAAAAGACCTAAGCATAACGCCTAGGTCTTTTATTGTATAAATCATTTTATATCAATTTTTATTTTAATCTGTTATCAAGTAAGAATGTTAATTCTGTTTTATAGTTATCTGTTTTATCTTCGTATGTTAGGTATACTGTGTGTATTCCTTTGTAGAAGTTTTCTGTGCTGAATGATATTGTTCCATTTTGGTCTATGCATTCTGCTATGTTTAGTGTTGTCATCTTCCATGTTCTATTGTCTTTTATTACTATAGATGTTGGAGATAGTTTTTGACCTTTTCTGTTTATTATGTCGTAGTTTACAGATACTCCTTGTCCTTTTGCCCAAACCCAATCTTCATATATATTTTGAGAATTGGCTTTTAAATTTGTAAGCTTTTTAAGATTTTTTAATGGTGATAAATCTTTTATTTCGTTATTTTGTATATTTAAGCTTTCTAAATTCACTGCATATTGTAAACCTTCTAAGCTTTTAATTTCCTTATTCTTAACTGTTAGCGATGTAAGTTCTCTTATGTCACCTAGTCTTATTTCTCCTGGTAATCCAAGTTCTTGTTGTATACTCAGTTTAAGATTTTTGTCTTTTATTTCTATTATTTTATTTAAGTCTATTTCTACTGCGTTATTTACTGCATTTTGTAGGTTTTCTACTGCTTTATTTATTATCTCTTGATTAGTAGATTTTAGCGCTTTTTCACCATTTTGTATTGCTTTAGTTATCATTTGTGCAGATTCATCAGTGTAATTTCTTAAATCTAGCGATTTTGCTTGTTCTAAGATTTTTTCTAATTCTGTTAAATCAAATTTTGAAAGATTTCTAAATTTGGCATCTGCCCAGTCTGCATGGTCCCAAGTGTCGCCATTGTCTGCTTCTTCTACTACTAATCTGATTTTGCTAGAGTTTCTAACATCTACTATTAAACGTTGTTTTGGCGAGTCTGATTTCATTAAGCCTGTTTGTGCTTTTAGTTCACCATCTACGTAAACCTTGAATATTACACTTGATGCTTCTTGGTTTGATACAAATTTGTCTAGTCCAACCCAAGTGTCAAATATGTCATAACCTGTTGAGTCATAGATTATTTCTGAGTAAGAGTGAGTTCCTATACCTTTGTCAAATGCTTGGTATGAACCGTCTTCGTTTCTTAATTGTATTTTTTCTTCTCTTACTGACTTATCTTTGCCTATGTAGCCTGAACCGATTGAGCCGTATTCCCAATTTAGGTCAGATAAGTATGTTTCTTCTTCTGATACTACTACTGTTCTTTTGAATGTGGCTTTGTTTCCATCGTTGTCTTTTACTGTTAGGTTTACGTTAAATATTCCTGTGTTGCCCTCGATGTAGTCTGTTTCTACTTCTATTTTTGAAGTTATGTCACCATCTTCTGCGTCTGTTGCTTTTATTCCTTTAAGTAAATCAATTTTATCGTTTATGTTAAATGCTACTTTGTCATCACCTGTAAATTTAGGTTTTCCGCTGTTTGTTGTTAACTTCGGATTGACTATTATGCAGTGGTCACATGCATTACCATTTCCACCGTCATGTACTTCTATTACTAACTCTTTTATTCCTTTGACTGGAACGTTTATGTAAGCTAGATTGTCATAGTAATTCATAACTTTTGTTGTTGCTAGAGTTTTTCCGTCACCAACGATTTTGAAAGTTACACTTGAATTATTGTTTTCTCCTACAGCTGTGTCTACACCTATTAGTGCTTCAAATTTATCGTAGTCTTTATCTGATAAATCGTAAGTTATTTTTCCGTTTGCATGGATTCCTACACCTTTTTTAAACTTTTTCACATTGTTGTGGACCATACCTTGTATGTTGCTGTTTTTTCTTGGTGTTCCCCATTGTGTTTCTACTGATGTCCAATCAAAGTCTGATAAGTAATCGTAGTCACTTACTACTTCTACTGTTACTGTTTTATTTACTGTTATTTCGTTGTTTGTTAATGTATAGTTTACTTGATAAGTTCCATTTTTATCAGTATTTACGTTAGTTTCTACGTTTATTTTTGATGTTATGTCATCGCCTGAGTAAGTAAAACCTTTAACGTAGTCTTTTGCATTGAAGGCTTCGCCTCTTTTTAGTGTTATCTTTTCTTGTTGAACACTTATTATTGGTTTTGATGAATTTACATCAACTTTGTTTCCTATTGTTAAGTCTTTTGCATAAGGAACTACTTCGTACTGAGTATTTTCATCTGCATTTTTGTCTATGTAAGTACTTGATGTTGTGAAGGCGATTACTTTGCCGTCTTTTATTATTTCGTAGCCAAGTAAGTCGTCTTTAACATTTTCGTTTATGTTCATGCTTAGTTTTGCACCAGTTTTTGTTTTTATTAATGTAACGTCTAACCCTGTATCTACTCCATCAAATCCGTTTCCTTTGTAGTCCATCGCATCTGTATTTAGGTACCATGTTTTTTCGTTTGTTTCTGGTAGTTTTTTTAGGTTTTCTTTACATTTGTCAGATAAAGTGAATCCGTATTTTTCAAAATGGTCAGTTAAGTTAATTCCTAAAATTTCTGATGAATATGTTGCTAACATATCTTTCTTTTCTTGATAATTTGCTGGGCTTTGCTTTCTTTCTCTATATAGAGTTTCTAATTCTGTCCAGTAAGTGTCTTTCTTTAATTGTAATTGCCAAAACATCCCTAATCTTTGGAAATAACCTAAATCATCGAATGATTTATGTGAATCCTCTGGGGCTAAGTCATTGTATATATCGTTATATGGAACTCTGTCATTCATTCCATGTTTTATATGAGCGTAGTTTGACCACATATTGTTTGTAATTTCTGGCCAGTCTCTACCCATTATGTCCATTTGGTGACCAACTTCGTGTACTGTCGCCCATAATACTGAATTTAAACTTTCTTGGTCTGTTCTAAGCATTCCTGGTTCGTAATCCCTTTGGATTCCGACATGGTCTACATATGCATATGCCAATCCATATGGTTGCATAAGTCTTATTGTTGTTTTAACGTTTGTTGAGTCATTATTTGGGTCTGTTGGGTCATTTTTTAATCCTGAGAAGTCGAACATCTCTTGAACTTGGCTGTTTAAGTTTGCTGCACTTTCCCCAACGTCTACTCCTTCTTCTACATATACTTTGTAGGCTGCTGATGCTGTTCCTGTGTATAGTAATCTTTCTGTGTTGAACTCAAATAAGTCTACTGTGTTTTCTGGGTCTTGATCTAGTTTTTGTTTATATGCTTTTAGTTTTTCTATAAATGCTGCTTTATCGTCACCTTCGTTGTATATTGGGAAAGTTTCCCCACCTTCGATTGTAACTACTGGGGCTTTTCCTTGTTCCTTCGCTGTGTATCTATTTAGTAGGTATACTGCTCCACCTTTTACTGTTTTATTACTCCATGAGTTGTCGTAAATTTCTGGAACAGTTATTACATTTTTACCTGGCTTTAAGTCATACCATCTAACCCAGTTTGAGTATAGGGCTTCGTGTTGACTGAATGCTATTTTAGGCATTGGCGCTCCCTCGTCTGCCTCTACATATACCGTGAATGTTTCGCCTGGTCTTGCTACTATACCTGTCGATTGATAATCTGTTCCAAAATAAGTCATTCTTAAATCATTTCTTGCTTTCCATGATATGTTACCATTTTGGGCAAGTGTGAATGTTCTTTCTGAGTTAGACTCATTTGATTTAGATTCACTTAATTTAGATTCATTTTTGCTTTTGTTTGACTTCTTTGTCTTTAAATTTTGGTTGTTTTTAGTTTGTGCTACGATTTTTACATTTTTAGTTATTTCATCTGCTAAAACATTTGTTGTAGCGAAAGAAAAGTTTGAAATAACTGCGGCTAAAGTTATTATTGCTATTTTTTTATTTAACATACCCTACTCCTAGTTAATTTTTTATTATAAATGGGGACTATTCACAAAGATTTCCCTGTGATAGTCCCCTTATGTTTAGTTTTAATTATATATTTATTGTTCGTTATTTATCATAAACATATATTGTGCTGTACAATTATTAGCTCTGTCTTGGTACGTTAGCATTACTGTATAGAAGCATGCAGCAAGACCTTCTGTGTCGATTGTTACTAGTCCGTTTTCATCAACACATTCTCCCACGTTTAATTGTTTTACTTCTTGTGTTTTGTTGTTTTTTAGTGTTATTAATGTTGGAGCTAATTTTTTACCTTCTCTGTTTATAAAGTCAAAGTTAATTGTCGCTTTGTTATTTTGTGGACGAATGTTAGTCGACATTAATCCACCTATAGGATTTGCTTTTAAATCTGTTAATTTTTTAAGATTTTTTAGAGGTGATAAATCTCTAATTTCATTGTATTTTATGTTTAATGATTGTAAGTTTATCGCATATTGTAATCCTTCTAAGCTTTCAACTTGTGACAGATTAAGTGAAACAAGTTTTCTCATGTCTCCTACTGTTATTTGTCCAGATAAGTTAAGTTGTTTTTGTATTGCTTTTCTTAAGTATTCATCTTGTATTTTCACTACTTGGTTTAAGTTAGCTTCTACTAATGAATTCATTGCATTTCTTAACTGTTCTACTGCTTTATCTACAGTTTCTTGGTTTTCTGAAGTCATAGCTTCTTCCCCTGTTTGTATTGCATTTTCTAATGCTTCTATGCTTTCTTCAGTATAATTGTTTAAGTCTAATTCTTTAGCCTCTTCTAGAAGTTTTTCTAGTTCTGCTGTATTAAACTCTGGTACATTTCTAAATTTAGCGTCTGCCCAGTCAGCGTGGTCCCAGTTGTTTCCGTTAGTTGCTTGGTCTGCTACTAATTTAATTTGTTTAGACCCTCTAACATCTACTACTAGACGTTTTTTAGGTGTGTCAGCCTTCATTATTCCTGTTTCTGCTTTTAATACTCCATCAACATATATTTTGAAGTTAACACTTGCTACACTTTCTCCTGCTACATACCTATCAAGTCCAACCCAAGTATCGAATATATCATAATCTGCTGAGTCATAAACTATTTCTGACTGTGCATGAGTTCCTATACCTTTTTCGTATGCTTGGTATGAACCATCTTCATTTCTTATTTGTATTGTTTCTCTTCTTACTGATATATCCTTTCCGATTGCACCTGAACCTATTGTTGCAGATTTCCATGATAAATCAGATATGTAAGTTTCTTCGCCTGTTATTGCTACTTTTCTTGTGAATTTTGTTGTAAATCCATCGTTGTCTGTTACTGAGTAAACAACTTCAAATACACCCGCTTTTCCTTGTGTATAATCTGTTTCTATTTGAATGCATGAAGTTATATCTCCATCTTCAAAGTCTGTAGCAGTTATACCTTGAAGTAAGTCTACTTTTTCTTTTACATCAAATACTACTACATCATCACCTTTTATTACTGGTTTTGAGTTATATTGATAAACCTTTGTATCAGCCCAAGATGCAAAGTCACCAACTAGGTTTCCGTCTACATCATCTGCAACTAATACAAGTTTTTTAACTCCTGTAACATCTAAGTTTACGAATTCTGCTGGAGTATTTTTTCTTATTACATCAGAAGTGTAAACTTCTTTTCCATCAGCAAGTATTCTAAATCTTATTGTTGTACTGTCCATATCGTAGTTTTTATCAGTTCCTAAATATGTTGTGAAATAGTTGTAATTTCCATCTAAATTGTATACTATTTCAGCATTTGTTGCTGCTCCGATACCTTTGTCAAATGTTTTAACTTTTCCATCTACATTAAGTTTGATTTTGTCAGATGAACCAACTGCTGTATCTTTAGTAACAGTTCTCCATCCAGTTTTAGCAGATTCCCAGTTCATATCTGATAAATATGTACTTTTGCTGTAAACTACTATTGTTCTTTGTTTTGTTGTAATATTTGAATCTTTATCAGTTATTGTATATGTTACTGTGTAAGTTCCAACTTTATTTGGGTTAAATCCACCATTATCTACTACTACTTTGTTAGTTATGTCGCCATCTTCTTTGTCGTCAGCAACTACACCATCCATTAAATTGAATTCTGAGTTTTTCTTAACCATTGTAAATTCTTCAAATTTTAAAGTTGGGAATTTATCTCTTATTAATTTTTCTGCTTTGTCTAATTCAACTTTGAATAATTCATATGCTTTGTGATCTTTAACTTCTTCTCTTAAAGTATCTAATTTTTCTAAAGTGTTGTAGCTATCTGCTACTTCTGTTTTGTCGTCATTTTTGAATAAACCAGCCATTTTGTCGCTTAATTTATCTTCTTTGTAAAATGCTACTTCACTGAAACTTGCCCAGTCTCCGCTTGCTTGTACAAATTTAAACTTAACTCTTCTTGCTTTTACTTTGCTAACATTAAATTCGACAACGTCGCTTATTGCCCCAGAGTACGAACCTTGTCCCGCTAAGTAGAAGTCATCTCCTGATTCGCTTTCTGATACATATATTTCAAATTGTGTTGCAAAACCTTTGAAGTTTCCGTCACGTCTTGATGCATATGCTATTTTGCTTATTTCTTGAACTTCACCTAAGTCAAATGTTACTTCATTTTTAAATGAGTTATTGTTTGGAGAATCTGTCTCCCAGTGAGTATTTATTTTACCATCTATTGCATTAGTTATTACACTACTTTGATAATTGCCTGCATTATTTTTTACAGATTTTATAGGCAATTTAAATTCTTTGTTGTATTCTTCTAAATTTGCAAATTGTCCATGTTTAGATTTTTTAACTTTGTAATCTTCACACACTGTAACATTTATTTTCTTAGTTGTTTCGTTGCCATCTTTGTCAGCAACTTTATATACAACTTCATATTTTCCTATTTTATCTTTTACAAAAGTATTTGATTCTACTTGAATTTGAGCTGTTAAATCTCCATCTTCTTGGTCATGTGCTTTAACACCTTCTCTTACATCAAAGTCTTGCCCAAGTTTTATATATTTGTCTTCTGCATTGATTTTAGGCTTAGCATTATTTGTAGTTAATTTTGGATTAACTATTATACAGTGGTCTGCTGTATTTCCATTTTCAGCATCAGAAACTTCAATTACAAGTTTTTTAACTCCTGATACAGGAACATTTACATAAACCATGTTGTCATAGTATCCTAAAACATTTGTAGATGTTAAAGTTTTACCGTCTGCTATTATTTTAAATTTGACACTTGAATTATTATTTGGGTCAATTGCTGATGGGTCAACCCCAAGTAATGCTTCAAATCTGTCGTATTGTTTGTCTGATAAATCGTAAGTTATTTTACCATTTGCATGTATTCCAAAACCTTTTTCAAACCTTTCAGTTTGTCCATTTACTCGACCTTGTATGTTAGAGTTTCTTCTTGGAGTACCCCATACAGTTGTTGCTGATTCCCATTTAAAATCTGATAAATAGTCATAGTCACTTACTACTTCTACTTTCATTCTTCTTTTAACAGTTGAACCATCTTTTTCAAGTATGTAATTTACTTCATAATTTCCATGTTTAGATGTATTTACATTACTATCTATTTTTAATTCACTTGATATATTTTCTCCAGAATTAGTAAATGCTTTTGCATATTTTTTAGCATCAAATTCTTCGTTTAATTTTAATGTTACTTTTTCTTGTTGGATACTTATACTTGGTCTTAGTGAATTTATTTCAACTTTGTCACCTGTATCTAAATTAATAGCATATGGTACAACCTCGTATTGTATCTCTTCGTCTGTATTTGTTGCTTTTGTATCTGTGTAGCTTGATGATGTTGTAAATGCTATTACTTTACCATTTTTTATTATTTCATAACCTAATAAATCATCTCTCTTATCTTGTGGCATATTCATGCTCAGTCTTATTCCGCTACTTGATTTTGATAAAGAAACGTCTAATCCTGTGTCTTTATCTTCAAATCCATTTCCTTCATAAGTTAAGGCTCTTGAATCAAGATACCAAGTTTTTTGACCATCTGGATATTTTTCAAGCTCTTTTTTGCAACTCTCTGATAAGTTAAATCCATATTTTTCAAAATGTTTTGTTAAGTTCATATTTAAAACTTCTGATGCATATTTTGCGAATGTATCTCTCTTAGCTTGTTCATTGCTAACGCTTGGTTTTCTTTTTCTATAAAGTTTTTCAACTTCTGCCCAATATGTATTGTCCTTTAAGTGTAATTGCCAGAACATACCTAGTCTTTGGCTGTAGTCAAGATTATCAAAATTTGTTGATGCATCGTCTGGTGCCAATGAAGTTTGTATTTGGCTATATGGGACTCTGTCTCCTGCACCATTGTTGATATATGCATTGTTGGCAAACATATTGTTTGTTATTTCGCCCCATTCTCTTTCTGATATATCCATTTGATGTCCAACTTCATGAACCATTCCCCAAAGTATACTATTTATACTATCTTTGTCAGTTCTAAGTGCTATCTCTTGAATACCTCTTTGTATCCCTACGTGACCATATGCAGCATATGCAGCTCCATAAGGTTGCATAAGTCTTATTGTTGTTCTAACATTTGTTGAGTCGTTAGTTGGATCAGATGGGTCGTCCTTTAATCCTGCAAAGTCAAATGCTTCTTGGATTTTATCGTTCCAAACTTGTATACTTTCCCCAACATCAACGCCCTCTTTTACATATACTTGATATGCTGCTTTTGCTGTTCCTGTATATAAAAGTCTTTTTGTATTAAATTCAAATATATCAACTGTTGTATCTGGATTTTTATCTAATTTTTCTTTATATGCTTTTAATTTTTCTAAAAATGCGTCTTTATCATCGCCTTCATTATATAGTGGGAATTCTTCTCCACCATCTATACGCACTACTGGAGCTTTTCCTTGCTCATCAGCTGTGTATCTGTTCATTAAATAAACAGCCCCACCTTTTACAGATTTTTGGCTCCATGAATCACTATAAATTTCAGGAACTGTTATAACATTTAGACCTTTTTTAAGCTGATACTCTTTTTGCCAATGAGAAAAATGTCCCTCTTGTTGAGTAAATACTATTTGTGGAAGTTTTGTATTACTATCTGCTTCTACAAAAATTTTAAATACTTGTCCTGGTCTTGCTACTATACCTGTTGATTGTAAATCCGTCCCAAGACGCGACATTCTAAGAACATTTCTAGATTTTGAGTGAGTATGTCCATTTTGTGTAAGTGTAAATGTTCTATCAGTAAAATCTTTCTCTTCTTTTAACAATTCTTTTGCTTCATTTAAAATGTCCACAAATTGGTGTTTTAATGGATGTTTATTAACCTTTTCCTCTAAAGCATCTATTGCTTCTTGGCTGTTATATTCATCTTTTAATTTTACCATTGTTCCATCTGTAAAAAGATTATTTATAGTTTCTTTTACGTCGTCATGTTTGTATAGCCAGAAAACTGAACAAGCGGCTTGATTTAAGTTTCCTTTTTTAAATACAAATTTTAATCTTTTTAATTTAGTAGGTGTAAAGTTGATTTCTTTAATATCGTGGTTTGCTGGTTGCTCACCTGTCGCTATTAACCTAAAATCATCTCCTTCATCAGTATTTGATGCATAGATTTCAAATTGCTCTGCATATCCTTTTTGCCAATGCGGAGTTCCACCGTAAATCATAGTGTCTATTTTTGTAGACTCTTTTAGTGTTATAACTATCTCATTTTTAAAAGTATCACTATTAAGTTTACTACTTGCCCAATAAGTTTCTACCTCGTCGTCAAACGCTTTCATAAGATTTTGAGTTGTAGATCCATCATTGCTCTTAACGCTTGCAATCTCTGAATTATCGACTTTAAACACCTTGTTATAAGCCTCTTCAAATTTGCCATTCGTTTTTTCAAACTTTTTAATTTCTGCTTCTAAACTGTTTGCGTTGTTTTTTGATTCTTTGGTAGCGTCATCTCCATTTGCGCTAGATGATTGATGTGCTTGAATAATTTTGTTTGATATGCTGCTAGTTACTTCATCTTTGTTACTTAATTCATATGCTAAAACACTTGTTGTGCTAGCTGAAAAGTTAGTGACCATCGCCACAAGAGTTATGGTAGCTGCGATTTTTGTTTTGTTCATATCTCTCCTCCTATTTAGTTTTACCAAAGATGCATTATTTTTTTAGTTGTATTTTTATTATCAAGATAACAAATAATACTAATAACGCTTTATAATATACCTGTAAATAAGTATAAGTATGATTTTAATATATACAAATTTGCTTGTCAATTAATGGTTTAATTTATTTTTAAAAAAATTTTATTTTAATTATAAATTTGTCATTTTTTAACTTGATTAATATAGTATTCATAAATAAATTTTATAATTTTAAAAATAAAATCTATAAAAATTGCAACTTCTAATTTATAATAGAAAGGATATAAAATTTTTTAATATTAAATTTTAAGGAGGCTTTCATCCATGAAACAAAGACCAAAAGCAATTGATGGTATACTTAGAAAATCTTTTTTGCGTGTACCTGAAGTCATTAGGGAATGTAGCGGGATAAATATTTTTGGCAAAAGAATTAAATCTCTTGTATTTTCTACTGACTTAGCTATTATAAAAAATGTAAATGCAGATGCTGTTATGGCAGTGTATCCATTTACCCCTCAGCCAATAATAACACAATCTATTATTATGGCTTCTGATATACCAGTTTTTGCTGGAGTTGGCGGAGGTCTTACCCAAGGAATGCGTGCAGTTTTATTAGGAACTAATGCTGAATTACAAGGAGCACTTGGTGTTGTCGTAAATGCTCCAACATCAGATGAAGTTGTGAGTTCTCTATCTGAAGCACTAGATATTCCAGTTATAGTTACAATTGTAAATGACCAAACAAACATACACGATAGAATTGAAGCAGGTGCAACTATTTTTAACGTTTCTGCCTCTGCTGATACACCTAGAATAGTAGCAAAAATTAGAAAAGACTATCCTGATTTTCCAATAATTGCAACAGGTGGTCCAACTGAAGAAAGTATAAGAAAAACAATTGAAGCAGGTGCAAATGCAATAACTTGGACACCACCTTCTGTTTCAGAATTATTTAAAGGTGTTATGAATAAATACAGAGATGATATAAATAATGTAGGTCATCATTAATTACAGGTGTTAAATATTATGGACTATTACGATTCTAAAAGCATATATAATTTAAATTACATACAAAAAACAGGCTAATCACATACACAAATGTGCGATTAGCCTTTTTGTATTTTTAATAAAAATCTATTTTTAAGCTTTTACAATACTCCATTTAGTTTTTGAGATGCTTTTATTTTCTGGATAAAAATCAATTTTTACGCCTTCAGTTATAACAATTACCTTTCCTGGTGAGAATTCTTTTACTTCTCTATCACCTTTAGTTGCTAACCAATTATGTTCAGATATATTTTTTATTCCTATAACACCCTTATGTTTAGCATTTTGAATTACTTTTCCAACTATTTTTTCTGGTTTAATATCTTCATATCCAATTATATTATTTGAAATTTCTACCCCCGGAGTTAATGGTAATATTTCACAATCTGCATTTGCAACACCTGCATATGAATAATCTATTCGAAGCATATATTTTGCTCCTTCAACTGGTTTTTTAGCTGCATCTTTATTTATTTCGATTATATTTTGTTTCTCTTCAAAATCTTTATTATCATGATTTTTTGATGGTTTTATATCATCAAATCCTTGTTTTAATCTTTCCTTTGTCTTTTGTAATATATTTTCTTTTTTATTTTGTAGTTTTAATTTTTCATCTTGTTGCTTAGTATTTTTAGAGTCTACTATATGTTTAAAGTTAGTAAGCATTTCTATAAATGTTGTATCTTCAAGTCTTGCTTCATATTCATCTATACCATCTACAAAACTTTGTCTAAATATCATTTTTATATCATCAGAATAAAATCTATTCCAGTATTTTATAAGTATAGAATGTATACCATAAACCGGCATATTACTCTTATCTTTATAGCTATAAACAAACACTGGATGTTCGTAAGCTTTTAATTGATCTTCTTTTGTATAATAAACCTCATTTAAAGTTTTACTTCCTTCAAATGGATCACTTTTAAATAAAAGTCCAAATACTATATATGCCATTGTATGTTTGTCAGAATTTATATTAGGTCTAGATTCTTTTCTAAGTATTTCTGGGGCACAAGTTTTTTCATAATTCACTTCATAGGAGTCATCATTTACTGAAACTATTTTTTTATCGTTTAAAAGTTTGCATTCTTTATTTTGAGTTATTATTATATCTTCTCCTGTTATTCCATTAAAACAGTATCCCATGCTATGTACACTTGCAAATAATTTGCATAATTCTATACAAACACCTAGATTTTCACTTATACTGTTGAATTTTGCATTTCCAGAGATATAATTATTTAAAATTACTCCCCTTGTACTTATTAATTCATTAAAATTCTTTGGTTTTACTATATCAATATCTATATTATTTTCTATATCGACAGCTAATTCTGGGGATATAGGTTCAATAGCTGGTAATATTATTGTATCATCCTCATATCGTGATTCATTTTCTTCTTTTGTTTCAACATCAGTAGAATCTTCTTTGTTGTCTTCAATTTCTAGTTCTATTTTTTTCTCAACTGGAAACTCTGCTAAATCCATTGCCCATTCTCTTTGTCGAAGAAGGTTTTCTTTTTTTATAACCTCTTCATTTTTTATAATTTCATCCATTGTCGAATCACTATCTATCTCAGGTTCTTTATTTTTAACTTCTTCATTTCTAGTTTTATTTAAAAATAACAAGCCATCATCATCGTCTTCTTCAGTAGTATCTTCAAGAATAGTAATACCTTCTTCATCGTATTTTTGATTCTGCTCTTCCATTTTTAAATCATTGTCATTACTATTATCCACTGGATTTTCATCTATATATTCTATAGTTATTTCGCCATCTTTTTCATTTTTATTTTCTTCAGTTTTTTTATCTAAATTGTTATCTAAAGTATTCTCAAATATTTTACAATCTTCTAATCCATCAGCTAAATCATTGTTTTTAACTTCGTGAGTCCATTTTTCATTATCCATTTTTTCACCTCCCACAAAATTCGATTAGTCCCATCCATCTTCAAGTTCTAATGTTTCTATAAATTCGTCATCAGATACTGTGTCTTGAACTATTTTTACCATCTCTTTTTGCTTATTTCCCTCTACATCTTCATAATCTAATTCATTTTCTTCATCACTAACTATAGTCATACTTTTACTTGCTATTTGTGAAGATGTTACTGCTATTGTTTTTATCAATTTTGCAAGTTGAGATGAATTAGCTGCTTTGACTACAAGCTCTTTATTTTCTGTAAATTCTTCTAAAACACTTTCATCAAAATAATCCCCTATTCCAAGAGCTATTTTCATTCCGTATTTATACCAATTATTATTTTTTAATTTTTCTAATCCCTTTTTATAATTATCAGTTGGATATCCATCCGTCATTAAAAATATTACTGGTGCATAACTTAAAGATGGTGATTTTAAAAATTTCTTTCTTGATAACATAGATGTCAATTCTTCAAATGCCATACCTAAATCAGTAATTCCATTTGCACTTAAATCCTTCCAACTGTTATTATCTTCCACAATCATTGGTTCTGATGTTATCCATTTGCAACCACTTGAAAATGAAAGTACTGCATATTTTAATTCTGTATTGCAACCACCAACCCCTGCGAGTTGTGGTATTATCTCTCTCATTACTCTATTTAAATCATCTATTTTTTTGCCCTTCATGCTCTCTGATGTATCAATTACAAAAAATATAACCATACTTTTTTTCGTAATTGGCTTTGCTTCTAAAGGGTCATAATCTTCAAATTCAAACTCAAAATCATTTGACATATTACTTTACCTCTCTGATATCAAAATTATCTAAAATCCTCCGCCTTTTACTTCTAGCTCATTTACAAGTTGTATCTTGCTCTTATTTCCACACAATGCACAAGTTGCAGTATCGCTTCCATCCCAACAAGTTATCTTGCCACATTTTCCACAAGTAAAAAAGCTTTGTGCTCCACAATGAGGGCATCCTGGATATTCTTCATCAAATATAAAACTTCCCTTTATTGTACTTTCTGATGAAAATTTTTCTTTTTGAGCAATTCTTTCATCTATTTTAAAAGCCCATGTCATTCTCCAATTCGGTCCTTCTTTTTGTATTCTTGCCCCAAAAGCCTTTCTATTTTTTTGACATTTTATCATCATTACTTTTGCTTCCACCGATATTCCTCCTAAGCGAAAATATCAAAATTTAATTATTTAATATGTCTTGTAACCTTCTTTTTTCTGCTTCTTTAATTTGTATATTTTCTTCTTCTTTCTGTTTATCAGCAAGATTCTTATCTTGCTCATCTGATTTTATTTTTTCTATTTCTTCATATTGTTTAATACTCGAATCTAGTTCTATTTTTTTTTTACTCAATTCGTCTTGTTCTCTTTCTATTTTCTTTAATTCCTCTTCTAAAGCATTTCTTCTCTCTATTAATTTTTCACTGTATTGTTTTAATTTCGATTTTTCCAGCGCTACTTTTTTCCAATTTTCTATGTTTATATTTCTCTCATTTTCAATTTGTTTCTGTTTAAAATCAAGCGTTACTATTTTTTTCTTTGAAAGTCCAATTTGTTCATCTATTTTATTTAGCTTTCTTCTAGTTTCAAGTCCTTGTTTTACACTTTCATATGCATCGCTATTAAATATTATTGAAATTGATATATCGTCCTCGCTACCATCTCTTGAACGTTGCTCAAATAGTCTTCCTAGTCTTTCTTCCATCTCGATTCTTTTATCAACTGTATCAAGTCCATCAAGTTCCATTGCTATAGCTTGGTTATAATCTAAGAAGTCATTATCATCTGCGAAAGACTTAACAAGTCCATCTGTCGATACCATTATAGAAAATGGCATCTCATCAAAGAAATGTGTCACAAATCCATTAAATGAATCTGAACTGCTTAATGATGTAGTATAATTTGCTTTGCTATTTTCATCTTCTATCGGAATATAAGCTTTTCCGTGTTTGTCGATTACTACAAAACTTCCATCTCCTATAAGAAAACCAAAATTGCATCCTTCCCCCATAACACCTACTAATAAAGTTGTTCCATATATTGATGCTATTTTATCTTCATTGAAATTTCCATCTAAATATTTATCTATTTCTTCTTGAGTTATTGGTTCATTATTTATATCTTCTTGTATTTTTTCATGCCATTTTGTTATCAGCATTTTTATAATTCTATCTATTAAGTATTTTTTATCTTTGTTGTAAGCATCTACAAATTTTTCGTAATTATCATTCATATATTCATAAATACTATATTTAGCTGCCTCTACTGCAAACTGAGAACCTTTTGCACTTCTAAAGTGTTTTTTTGATCCATGACCGTCCGCAACAGCCCCCATTACATACTTGTCATTGAAATCTAATATTGCAGAGTCTTGACACTCTGTTTTGTTATCTATATGACTTTGGCCTATTGTAATAGCGCTTATTCCACTTAACACTGTCTCCACCTCCTAGGCTACTTATTAAATTTGCTAGGGTAATATCCCTAGCAAATCTGAATTTAAATTAATCATCCCATCCGTCTTCAACATCGAAGTCTTCAACAAAATCATCATCATTATTTATAGTATCTTTAATAGTATCTGCTAATTCTTTTTCTTTTGTTCCAAGAACATCTTCTGGCATTATTTCACGTCCGTCTTCATCGTTAGTTAGTGTCATACTTCTACTTCCTATTTGTGAAGATGTTACTGCTATAGTTTTAACTAATTTTGAAAGTTGATCAGATGTTTTAGCTGTAACTACTAGTTCTGGATTCCCAGTAAATTTCTTTAATAACTCTTCATCAAATTTCTCACCTAATCCTAATGCAACTTTTAATCCGTATTTATACCAATTATTATGTTGAAGAGTTTTTAAACCTTCTAGTGCATCATCTGTTGCATAACCATCAGTTAATAAGAATATTACTGGTGCATAGCTTAGCGATGGAGCATTTAAAAATTCCTTTCTTGAAAGTTTATTAGATAACTCTGTAAAAGCTTCTCCTAAATCTGTTAACCCTTCTGCTTTAAGTCTTGTCCAGTATTGATAATCATCAACTGACATAGGCTCTTTTGTTATCCATTCACAACCACTAGAAAACGTCATAACTGCTAGTTTTATATCTGTAGTTGCCCCACCTAGACCTCTTAATTCTGGCAGTAATTCTTCCATAGTTGTATTTAATGTTCCTATTTTTTTGCCGCTCATACTTCCTGATGTATCAACTAAAAAGAATATAACTAAGTTCTTTTTAGATATTGGTTTTACTTCTAGCGGGTCAAAATCATATTCCTTAAATTCATCTATTGTAATTTCTTCATCTTTATGTAAATTTAGTGGCATATCTTTGCCTCCTCCTTCGTGTTTAAAATATTCTTCATTTATTAATTTTTATAATTTTGCTATTATACTTTTTCCGAAATCTATTGTCATTCCTTTTCCTAAAGCTCTTGTTTTTCCTGGTTCAACTTCTTTTATTTCACCGTTTGGAAGTGTACATTTCCATGTATCTTGTGTGTTATTTTTTATACCCATTACACCTTTGTGTTTTTTATTTTCCATTATAATAGCTGTTACTGTGTTAAAGTCATCATTTCCTTTTGCAGTAAAGCATCTATATAGTTTTTGGCCTGCAAATACAGGTATATCTATATCATCGAATTTAATTGATAAGAATTTATTTGAACAGCTTGGACATATATACATTCCATCTTTATTAACATAAGCATTAGAGAATCTAACTCTTCCACATTCACAGTGAATTATATCTGATCTAAGTCTCACAAATAATTTTTGCCATTCATTTTCGATTATTCTGTGGTTAGGATTTTTGATTCCTGTTGTAAATGATCTTATAAATGCATCTCTTATATATTCTGGATAAACTCTCCATAAGTTGATTACATTATCATGCACGCCCTTAACAGGTCTGTTAGACGTGTCTTCTGGGTCGTATATAAATACAGCTTCTTTTCCATAATGTTTTAAGTCTGCTGCTTCATGTAGACAAACACTTTTTAAAACCTTAGCTCCTTCAAGTGGGTCATGTCTAAATAGTAATTTAAATAATACAACTGCTAAAGAATATTTATCAGTTTGAACATCTGGTTTAGCTATACCCCTTACGACTTCAGGAGCCATATATCCTGGCATCCCAGCTATTCCATAGTTATCTCCTTCTGGAGCGATATTATCACAGTCACAAACTAATAAATCTCCAGTTTGTACATCTATATAGAAACCTCCGTCATTCAAATCTTGATAGCTTTTCCCATCTCTGTGAAGTTCTCTGAATGCAATTACTATATTTATAGCAGCATTCACTACTGCTTCTAAACTTGTAAACTTAACAGGAACTTTTTTAACTTGATTTGTTCCTTTTATTTGCTCTATTTTATAAGTATTTAATATATCAGTAAGACCTACATAATTTGAAGGAATTAAATCCATTAAGTATCCAAAACTACCATTTTGTTGTCCTTCTGTTAAATATTGTGGCCATAAAAATTTATCACTTGGTGATTTATCTTCTATATTATTTCTTATATTAGTTCTAAATGCATTAGGTTCTCTTAATTTATCGTAGAAATACCATTTTAATGCATATTTTTTGCCCTTATATTCCACAAGATAAACTATACCTTGTGCTCCACTTCCAAGCTCACCTATTATTTTTGCCTCATCTCCATATTCAATCTTAATAGATGAACCTACTTTTAATTCTGCCATTTTATCTCACCCTTTTCTTTTGCTTTATTAATATTTTAATTTAATCTGATTAAATAGACATTTTGAGTTGAATTAGAATTTAATGTATAACCTGTTGAAAAATAAAACGTTTTTATCGATGCTTTGCTGATTGCATTTGATATTAAACTACAAGCATCTTCATTTTCTTTTAGATACAATTTAAAATAGATATTCTTGCTTGCATTATTATTTTTTATATTGTTTAACTTATCTACTAAAAATTTTTCTAATTCATTTCTACCATTTAATATACATTTATTCTCATAAAAGAAATTATTCTTTAAACTATCGCAAATTTCTAGTTTATCAAAGTTTCTATGATCTTTAATAACATCACTTTCTCTTATATTAAAGTAGTCATACCTAACATATTTAAATCTTTGTGATAAATTGATATTCCATGTCACATCTATATGATACCAGTCCTTGTCAATTTTCACCATATTCCAAGCGTGCTTTTGCGGTTTTTCATATTCATTCCATGAATCACCGAACACTACATTGCAATTTATCCTTGCTAAATCACAAAGTTGTTTAAAAGCTTTAGATATTCCATCACATACGGCTTGCTTATACAAAAAGCTTCCCACAATTGTATGACACTCAAAGTCATCTTCGCTGCAATTATATTTATATCTTACATTCTCCAATAAATACTTATGGATAAATCTTTCTCTTTCCAACTTGGTATTTATTGTTTTGAGTTTTTTCTCTAAAGGTTTTAATTTTATATTTATTTCATTCATTATTTGGTTTGCTTCTTCTTTTCTATAAACATATATAGGCTCAATCCATACATAGTTACCAATTTTAAAATAAGTTAATTTAGATGGATGAACAAAAAACATCATAGGATTATCCTTTATTATCATATAATATATCTCTCTTACAATGTTTTCTGTTCCTTTTAATGATATTTTCTTTTCAAAGTTTTGCATTCCAAAATAAAGCTTTTTATAAATTTCTCTACCTTCTTTATCTAACTTACTAAAATAATATCTCATAACTTACCTTATTTTTCTTCAACTACATTTGAGCTAATCCAATATCCATCTTCTCCATTTAAATAAACCTCATACCAAGTTCTTTTTTTAGCTACTACTGCCTTTCCTGTTGTATATAAAGTTTCATCTCTTTTAACTACATCAGCTATATCTGAGTTTATATTGGCTTTTTCTCTTATATTAGCAGCTTCTTCAGTAACTCTTACAATTTTAGGAACTACTGTTATGACAGAGCCACTAATCCAGCCCTTGCCGTCAATCATTTCTAGCTCATACCAAGTCTTTCCGTCTCTTTCATATGATTTTCCTGTTAAGTAAACGACATCATATTTTTCTACTTTTCCAACTGATTTAGACTCTTTATTTGCAGTTCTTCTTACATTTGCTAAATTGGCTTTTACACATCCTCTTTCACTTTCATATACGCTCGAAGATATTCCTTCAACTACATTTCTAGATATCATAGTTATAATATTATCTTTATCGTATACAAGTCTTGGTTCATAAACCCCACTAACTATAAATATAATACAAAATACTATTAATGTTTTCGCTATTTTTTCATTTTTACTATTTCTAGAATTCAAGCAATTACTCCATTTATTACTTATACTTCTATACTCTTCTTTATAGTTTCTAAGCAAATTATTTAATTCGTTATACTTATTAAAACTTCTAACTGCACCTTTTTTTAACTGAATTTTATTAGAACCAATTTGATTTATCAAAGATATATATTCTTTATTTATATTCTTAAGTTGCATATCTTCTTTTAGTTTTTTTAAGTTTTTAAAATTGCTCATTAATATTTTTATTCCTAAAACAAGTCCAATTATATCTAAGAATAATATACGTTTAAAAACATATCCTTCTTTTAAAATAAATAAATATGAGAACATAACTGATAAACACGCAAGAAATACGACTATATTTAAAAATCCATTAAAGAAAATCTTATGCCCTTTTGAGTTTATTATATAGTCTTCATTATGTTGAATGTCATTGTCTATTGTATTGAATAATTTATTATACTCAAACTCTAATTTATCTACCTGACTTTTGTTAAGTCTTTGTTGATTAGTATTTTTTCTATGATTGTCAGAGTGTTTATTTTTATCATAAACCTCTTTTTTATCATTATTTTTTTGATTGTTTTTCTTAGCATTTTTTGTCTGTTCATTATGTTTTTTGGTATTGTTATTAGAATTTATATTTTTATTTTGAGATATTTTTTCCTTTTGTTTTATCTCTTCAAAACTGATAATTTTATCAGTCCATTTTAAGCCATAGAAAAAGCTGTTTAACAGATAATTTATTCTCGATTCACTTATCTCATTACCTTCAAAAACTCTTCTAGCTTTTTGCTTATACTCTTCCTTATTGAAATTATTTTTTTCAGCTTCTATTAAAGGTTTGACTGCTCCACTATTAATTGCATCTATTACCCAGTTTATTTCTTTTGTATTTCTAGGCATTAAATCACTTAATATGGAGTACATGATTTTTTCATTTAGAAATGTATCTATCCCCTTATGCTCATATATATATCGTAAGGATTCACTTAGATTTTTCTCACTTCCCATATACGTATATTCCTCCAAAATCCAATAATCTTTAACATATTTTTCTATATTCTAATCATACTTTAAAATATTTGTATTATCAATATCTATTTAGTCGGTTTATGCAAAACATATTAATATTAAACTCTTATATTTTAAATTTACACAAAAAGTAAGCGAAAATATTATATTATTTTCGCTTACTTTTAAAATTTTATTCTATTCTCTTATTGTCGCTTTTTCTCTTATTTGATCTACATACTGTGGTTCAATATGTGTCATGTCTATAAATTCCTGAACTGAATTAAATCCGCCTAACATTTCTCTTAAAGATACTGCTTTTGCTGCAGTTTCTTCATTAACTCCTGGAAGTTTTAATAATTCATCCACAGTACAGAAATTTATATTTATTTGATTACTTTTACTTATATTTTCTGCCTCTTTATTTTTTTTGCTGTAAGATACATACTTGCTATTATCAAGGATTTCTTCATTATTTTTGACTATACTTTCATCATAATACTCACCCTCAAAAGGATTTGTTTCAGGTTTATTTGAAACTGTATCATAATCTCTATATTCTATATTTGAGTGATAAGTACTGTCAAAATGTGTGTCATTCCCGCTACTTTCAATATAATCTTTGCTTTTATATTGTTTTTTTACATGTTTTCTCATCTCTTCTAGGTCTTTTTCTTCTATTCCATTAGTAAGTATGTAATCTCTTCTTATAAGATATTCTTTTCTAACCATAAATGATTGAATAAGGCCTATTAATAAACTTGCTAACCACACTACTACGGCTATATTAGATAATGTACCAAAAGGTAATGTTGCAATACAAGTTAAGGCTACAACATAAACTAAAAAATAAAGTATTCCTGTTACTTTCCATTTAGTTGTTCTCGATTTATTACCTATATAAAAAAACGATATAAATGAAAGTCCACAGAAAGATAGTATAATCCACCAAGAATTAAGAATTTCCCATAATAACCCTCTTCTTGTTACTGTCATATTATCACCCTCTTAAATTTTAAATTTGTAATTTTTTTAATGAATCTTATTTATATGATATATATTTTTTTAAATATTATGTTGCTCTAGCATTTGCCAGTTATCATAGTGATCTATCAACCATTGACCTGATGATTGTACAACTATAAATTCCATATATTCTTTTTGATATTGAGCTCCTTTATCTTGTTTATATATATTATATTCTATAGTTGCTGATACTCTATACTTATTGCCTTCTCTTTTCATGCTATTTTTAGTATATCCAACGACATCTACTTGAGTACCGTTTGCATATGTTTTAGGTATAGTTTTTGATAATTGTTTGTATAGATCTCCTGATGAAGTTAGATAATCACTTACATAGCTAATGCTTCCATAATTTCGTGCATTTCCGTAATTCTCCAAATATCCTTTTACAACTAAGTCTACTTCGCTATTAGAATCTGAATTACTGTTGCTATCATTATTTGATGATGCAATGTCACTCTCTTTGAAAGTTAATCCAACGCTGTATATTTCATCACCATCATACATAATTCTTAAAGTTGTTGAACCTGCTTGATTACCATATAATATACATTTGTTTCCGTCATAAGATAAATCTGCTATGCTTGAATCATCTAAAGAATAAGATAATTCATCATTTTCAACATCATCACCGCTTAATTTTACTTTTAATTGTGCTTCTTCTCCTACTGGAAGTACATAACCACTTCCACTTTTTTGAGCATTAGAACTTGGATAAATACTTTCAACTGCAACATCATCACTATCATTGCTATCAACATTTCCAACTCCAATATTTATAGTCTGTATTTCCTTATCATCATAGTATATACGAAGAGTCGTAGTTCCTTCACCAACACCTACTAATATACATTTATTATATGTTTGTTTTTGGTAATTACATACCTTATTATCATCTAATGAATAAGATATCTTATTTTTATCTATCTTATTTTCTTTCTTAGCATCAAAAGTAAGATTAAGCTCAACTGTTTCACCATCTTCTATCATATATGTAGTTCCATTTAATTTAGTTTGTGGAGTAAAATAGAAATCTGAAACCTCTACATCTCCAGGTCCTCCAGATAACTTAGCTATACCTAATCCTAAAATTATTAATAATAACGGTATTAAAAGTAATAATTTCTTCTTGTTTCCATTTGAATTATTATACTGATTTTGATTATTTCTGTTATTTAAATTATTGTCATTAAATTGTATATTTGTATTTACAGGTTCTTGTCTATATTCTTCTTTTTGTTGATTTAAAATTTCATCATAATCAGGTTCTTTCTGTTCATTATGCTTATTGTTATCATCAATACTATCTTTAAATACTATTTCTTTTTCTAAATTAAGCTTTGGTTTAGAATTCTTTTTATTTAATTTTGCTTTATACTCATCTAAACTATCTACCTTTGTATTAGTCCATCCTAAAGCATATGATAAACAATCTAAAACATATTCTTGTCTCATCTCTGTAACATAATGATTCTCAAATACATCTTTCGCCTTCTCTATAGCTTCTTCATTTGTATTATTTGGATTTAGTAAGATACCTACTATTCCTGAATTAATTGCATCCATTACCCAACTTGTTTCAGTTGTAAACTTATTAGATAGTAAATCCGGTAGTATAGCTTTTACTTTATTTTGATTTAAAAGTGCATCTTTTCCAAATTTCTCGACTATAAATCGAAGTGCCAAACTCAAATTTTCTTCTTTTATTTCAGCTGCCATTTTCTTCTCCCCATTATATATATATTTCTAATTTATATTATTACATAATTATAGATTTTTTTCTATATTTTAGAATCCTAAAAGTAATAAAAATAGCCTGTATCCGTCAATAAATCAAATACAGGCATTTTTTACAATTTAATTTTTTAATTTTAAGGTTTTATACAGTTTCAACAGCTTCTAATGTCGTTTTTTTTATCCAACTACTCTTATAATAATAAGTTGTCATCGCTATATTTGTAAGTATCCATGTTAATGGATAACTTGCATAAATTATTCTTACGTCTTTTACAATTCCCATCATTACAACAAGCCAACCTACTCTAAATCCACACATACAAACAAGTCCGATTAACATAGGTACAAAAGTTTTTCCAGCACCTCTAAGCACCCCTGATAATATTTGATTCATTGCATATATAAAGTATAGTGGAACTATAAACATTATAAATTGTGAACCGTATTTTACTACTTCTGAATCAGTTGTAAATACATGTAGTATTGGAGTTTTAAATATCATAATTAATCCTCCTATTAATACTGTCATACCTACACATATTTTCATACTTAAAGATTTACCTTTTTTAACTCTTTCAACATTTCTAGCTCCGATATTTTGGCCTATAAAGTTGCTCGCTGCCATTGCTATAGCGTCTATTGGCATGTATATAAATCCTTCTACTTTATAATATACAGTAAGTGCCGCCATTACATCTAATCCAAATAGATTTACTTTTGATTGTACAATTATATTTGAAAAACAAATTAATACAGATTGTAATCCTGTTGGCACACCTATTACTAAAATACGTTTTAATATATCTTTGTCTATTTTTATTTTACTTATATGAAGTTTGTATACTTCATTGCTACTAATTAATTTTATAAGTATTAAAACTGCAGATAATGTCTGTGATAATGTTGTTGCTAGGGCTGCACCCATTACTCCCATATTAAAAACTATTATAAATACTAAATCTAGTATTATATTTAATATACCGGCTGCACCTAAGTAATAAAGTGGTGTTTTACTATCTCCCATAGCTCTTAGTATTCCTGTTCCCATATTATAAATCATCATAGGAATCATACTTAAGAAATAAACTCTAATATATGTAACTGCATATCCTATTACATCATCAGGAGTATTTATCATTTTTAAGATAGTTTCTGCACATAATAAACCAACTATCATTAATACTATACCTGATATAAAACTAAGTCCCATTGTTGTGTGAACTGTTTTAAATACTTTTTCTTCGTCGTTTTCTCCAAAACATTGTGATAAAACTATACTAGATCCATTTGATAATCCTATAAAGAAGTAAATCATAAAAACAACTACTAAGTTACATGTTCCAACAGCTGCCAAAGCATTAGCTCCCACAAACCTTCCAACTATCGCCGTATCTACTGTGTTGTATAATTGTTGAAATAAGTTTGAAATTAAAATTGGAATAGAAAACAATATAAGTTGTTTTGAAATACTACCTTTAGTCATTTGTGTTACTGCCATTTTTCTCCTCCTTTATATTCCCACAAATTAAATTTATTTTTAATTAATATATTGTATCACCATATAACAATTTTCATTAAATGAATACTTGTTCATATATTATTTTACAATATAATTTCAAATTTTAATATTCCAATTTGTTATCACAAAAATTAGGAGAGTACTTATATTTTAGATACTCTCCTTTAATAATTTATATTAATTCAATTTTAAATTATTTCAACATGTCTTATATCCCCAAATGCTCCTATATCTCCACCTTTTTTTATTCTTAACCCTATATGGATATACATAACTTTACAATCTTCAGTTGCTCTATATTCTTCTAGTACATTTCCAAAGAAATCTTTAACACTGCCTATTAAAGCACCTTTTTTAAGTATCATTCCTGGTTCTAAATCTGTATACCAAAGTCCTGCATAATTTGAAGTCATATATTCTACTTTTCTCCAGATAAATTTGACTTCTTGAGATTTTTTTTCATTTTTATCTACTACTTTGAAATGATCTAATATTAAATAAATATCTTTAATATATGCTTCATAATCTTTTCTATCACATCTATTAAGGCCCCCTCTTTCAAGTAAAATAGATGGAATACCTTTTGTTGTTGCATAACTGTAAAATCCGCTTTTTGCTCTAGATGCAATTAAATTATTAATTGTCGTTATTTTTGCAACTTCCAATGAAGCATTATTTACTTCTTCACTTGCTGTAGAGGGGAAGAAAATGCATGTTGATAAAAGTTGTTCACCTTGTCCACTGTGAAGATCTACTATAAAATCTGCTTCATCAATTATATTTTCCTCAAGGAATGCAGCTAGTCTCTTACTAAGTGTCCCATTTTTATCCCCAGGGAATACATCATTCATATTTCCCCCATCTTCTGGAACAAATCTTTCGTGTTTTGTGTAAAAACCTTGAGTATTTATACAGTGTAAAATTATAATACGTCCATTTACTTTTAGAGGATCTATTTGTTCTGAAAGTATACTACAAGCAGCCATTCCTGGGTATTCTCCTGAATGTACACCAGCACTTACAACAATTGTCTTTCCTTTATTAACCCCATTAATTAGTGTAACTGGTATATCATAATCTTCTTCATATATATGAGCTATAAATTGTATCTTCTCTCCTATATTGACCTCTCTCCCTAATAAATTCCAAACTTCATTTTTCATAAATTAAATCTCCCTTAAATTAAACTAACATTATAAATTTTACCACTAAAAAAACTTTTAAATAATTCTAATATGTTATAGCCAAATATTCTAAATAGTGCTACAATATGTAATATAATTAAGTTATTGATAATAAATGTTTGAAAACATTCAAAAAAGGTCAGAAGACTTGTCGTCTTCTGACTTTTTTAATTTTATAACTTAATCATATTCTACTTTCCCCAAAAGATAGAATATTTATTAAATAACCCTGCCTTATACGTGACAGTATAATGTAATTTAGCCACTTTTTAAGTGGCTATTTTTTTATCTAAAAAATCCATAAGATGCAAATAATATTATCTACATCTTATGGATTTTCTTTCCGTTTATTCTACTTTAATCATATTTATTTAAAACTGTAACACTTTTTAATCATTTTAAAACTTTAATATTTTTTAATCACTATATTTCTTTTGCTATTAAATCTCCCATTTCTTTTGTCCCAACTACTTCTCCAACACCATTGTAGATGTCTTTTGTTCTATATCCTGCGTTTAGAACATTTGTAACTGCAGTTTCTATAGCTTTTGCTTCTTCTTCTAATTTAAAGCTGTATCTAAGCATCATAGCTACTGATAATATTGTAGCGATTGGGTTTACTACGTTTTGTCCAGCTATGTCTGGTGCACTACCATGAATTGGTTCGTACATACCAAAATCGTCTCCTCTAACTGATGCTGATGGTAACATTCCTATAGAACCTGTTATCATTGAGGCTTCATCTGATATTATGTCCCCAAATATATTATTAGTTACAATAACATCAAATTGAGAAGGGTCTTTTACAAGTTGCATAGCTGCATTATCAACATACATATATGATAACTCAACTTCTGGATAGTCTTTTGCAAGTTCGTTTAAAACTTTTCTCCATAATTTAGAACTATCAAGAACATTAGCTTTATCAACACAAGTTAATTTTTTATTTCTTATCATTGCTGTTTCAAAAGCTTTTTTACCTATTCTTCTGATTTCATTTTCGTCGTATTTTTCAACATCATATGCGAATTCAACACCATTTTCTACACCTGTTTTTCTTTCACCGAAGTATATTCCACCTGTAAGTTCTCTAACAACTACAAAGTCTACACCTTTTTCTACTATGTCAGCTCTAAGTGGCGATGCTTCTTTTATACTCTCATGCATTGTTGCAGGTCTTAAGTTTACGAATAATCCAAGGCCTGATCTAAGAGCTAATAGACCTTTTTCTGGTCTTTTTGAACTTTCTATATTGTCCCATTTTGGCCCACCAACTGCACCTAATAAAACTGCATCACTTTCTTTGCATGTATCTAGTGATTCTTTTGGTAGTGCTTCACATGTTACATCTATTGCAGCCCCACCACCTAATACATTTGTACATTCAAATTTGTGGTTGTATTTTTGAGCTATTTTATCTAAAACTTTTAATCCTTCATCTACTATTTCAGGACCGACACCGTCCCCTTTTATTACTGCTATTTTAAAATCCATCTATATAATCCCCCTGGTTGACTTCTTTTTCCCTTATATATTTTTATTTATGTAACTATACATCTAAATATGGTTAATCACTTTTTTCTTATTTATTTTTTTCTATTGATTTAATTAAGCCACCATTTTGAATTATATTTTGCATAAATTCTGGGAATGGTTCTGCTTGATAAGTTTCGTTTTTAGTTATATTTTTAATTACACCTGTTTTGAAGTCTATTTCAACTTTGTCGCCTTCTTCAATACCTTTTGCTGCTTCATCACATTCAAGTATTGGAAGGCCTATATTTATTGCATTTCTGTAGAAAATTCTCGCAAAAGTTGATGCTATTACACAAGAGATTCCGCTTTCTTTTATTGCTATTGGAGCATGTTCTCTTGATGAACCGCATCCAAAATTTTTATTTGCTACTATTATATCCCCTTCTTCTACTTTTTGAGCAAATTCTTTATCTATATCTTCCATACAATGAGATGCTAATTCCTTCATATCAGGAGTATTTAAGTATCTCGCTGGTATTATTACATCTGTATCTATATTATCTCCGTATTTAAAAACTTTTCCACTTGCTAACATATTATTTTTCCCCTCCACAAACTTCACTTGGTGATGATATTTTTCCTGTTATTGCAGATGCTGCTGCAACTGCTGGACTTGCTAAATAAACTTCAGACTCTGTATGACCCATTCTTCCTACAAAGTTTCTATTTGTAGTTGATACTGCTCTTTCACCTGCTGCTAATATTCCCATATGTCCACCTAAACAAGGTCCACATGTAGGTGTTGAAATTGCAGCTCCTGCAAGTACCATATCAGTTATATATCCTTTTTCTATCGCTTCAAGGTAGATTGCTTGAGTTCCTGGGAAAACTATACATCTTACATCATCAGCAACTTTTTTACCTCTCATTATTTCTGCGGCAATTCTCATATCTTCAATTCTACCGTTTGTACATGAACCAATTACTACTTGATCTATTTTTATATCTTCAGTTATTTCATCAGTAGTTTTTGTGTTTTCTGGTAGATGTGGAAATGCTACTGTTGGTTTTAATTCACTTAAATCTATTTCAATCACTCTGTCATATTCGGCATCTTCATCTGCTTCGTATACAGTTGGATTTTTTTCGATAGTTTTGCATGGATGAGATTCCATATATTCTTTAGTTTTTTCATCAACAGGGAATATACCATTTTTAGCCCCTGCTTCTATAGCCATATTACATATTGTGAATCTGTCATCCATTGATAGGTATTGGACTCCATCACCGACAAATTCCATTGACATATATCTTGCTCCGTCAACTCCGATTTTACCGATTATATGCAAGATTATATCTTTTCCGCTTATCCATTTAGCTGGTTTATTTTTAAGAACAAATTTGATTGCCCCTGGAACTTTAAACCAAGCTTTTCCTGTTGCCATACCAGCAGCCATATCAGTTGAACCTATACCTGTTGAAAACGCACCAAGTGCTCCATATGTACAAGTATGTGAGTCAGCACCGATTACTACATCACCACATGTTACAAGACCTTTTTCTGGTAATAAGCAGTGTTCTATACCCATTTGTCCGACATCAAAGTAGTTTACAACTTCTTTTCCTCTTGCAAAAGTTCTAGCTACTTTACATTGTTCTGCACTTTTTATATCTTTATTTGGTGTAAAGTGGTCACAAACTATTGTAACCTTAGTTTTGTCGAATACTTTATCTATTCCTAATTTATTAAATTCAGTTATTGCAACTGGAGTAGTTATATCATTTCCTAATACTAAATCTAAGTTCGCTTCTATTAATTGTCCTTTTTTCACTTCATTCATCCCAGCGTGTTTTGCTAAGATTTTTTGTGTCATTGTCATCCCCATTGGCGTATCCTCCCCATTAATCTTAGTTTACATCCATTTTTATATAGCTCTTATTAATAGCGTTCATAAGTGCGCTTATTGCTGCTGTATTGATGTTTTCAGATATTCCAACCCCGAAATATGGCTCAGTGCATCCAGTATCAATTTGTATATAAGCAACCCCTTTAACGTGTGAACCTTCACCAAGAGCATGTTCATGATAGTGAACGAATTTATAATTTTTAAGTGATTTTAACTCTTCTTCATCTTGTTGCATTAAAGCATTACTGAATGCATCGACTGGACCATTACCAGTTCCTTTTATTGTATAATCATGTCCATTGAAGTTTATAACTGCTTCCAATAATAAATTATTAGTTTCTATATTATTGCTATCAACATCAAATGAGTCAGAATCAACAGAACTTATTTTGTATTTTGTTAATTTATATGGTGTTTCAATATTGATGTACCATTTTTCGAATAAGTTGAATATTTCTTGTGGAGAAAGTTCTTTACCCATTGAATCTGAACGTCTCTTAACAACTTTGCCGAAATATTTTTGCATAGCTTTTGGCATATTGTATCCAAATTCACTTTCCATAATATATGCTGCTCCACCTTTACCCGATTGAGAATTTATTCTTATGATTTCTTTGTATTCTCTTCCTAAATCGTGAGGATCTAGTGGTAAGTAAGGAACTTGCCATACATATTCACCTCTAGATTCTCTAGCTTTCATACCTTTTCTTATTGCATCTTGGTGTGAACCAGAGAATGCAGTGAAGACTAAATCACCGACATATGGATGTCTTTCATGTATAGGTAATTTTGTACAGTATTTATATATTTCTGCTATTTTATTTATATTTGAAAAATCAAGTTCAGGATCTACCCCTTGAGAGTACATATTCATACCAACTATTAATATGTCTAAGTTTCCTGTTCTTTCTCCGTTTCCAAATAAAGTACCTTCTATTCTATCAGCCCCTGCTAATAATCCTAATTCTGCAGCAGCTGTTGATGTCCCTCTATCATTGTGTGGATGTAAACTAATTGATACACAGTCTCTGTTTTTAATAGTTTTGCTGAACCATTCGATTTGGTCTGCATATCTATTTGGCGTTGTCATTTCAACAGTTGATGGTAAGTTTATTATCATCTTATTTTCTGATGTTGGTTGCCATACATCCATAACAGCCTCACATATTTCAAGAGCATAATCCATTTCAGTTCCTGTAAAACTTTCTGGTGAATATTCAAATTGAAAGTTTGTTTCTGGATATTTAGCTGCCTCTTCTTTAATTAATTTTGCCCCCTTAACAGCTATTCCTATTATTTCTTCTTTATCCATATTAAAAACTACATCTCTTTGTAATACTGATGTTGAATTGTATAAATGGACTATCGCATTTTTACATCCTTTTAATGCTTCAAAAGTTTTTGTTATTAAGTGTTCTCTTGATTGAGTTAAAACTTGTACCTTAACCTCATCTGGTATTAAGTTTTCATCAATTAATTTTCTTAAAAAATCATACTCAGTTTGTGATGCTGATGGAAATCCAACTTCGATTTCTTTAAATCCTACATCTAACAACATTTTAAACATACCCATTTTTTCGTCTACGCTCATTGGTGTAGGTAGTGATTGATTCCCGTCCCTTAAATCTACACTACACCAAATAGGTGCCTTTGTTATATCTTTGTCTGTCCATTCGCGATTTGTAAAGTTTTTTGGTTGAAAATTTGGTTTCACGTATTTTTTATAATTAAACTCACTATTTTTCATATTTAAATCCCCCTGTATTAATTATTTACATTGTATATTTCATAATATTCAGTATATTCTGATATTTTAACCGAAGTTCATTTCATTCCCAAGTTATTTGTATTATTTAGTACAATTAATTATCATACTTATACTTCTTTGTGCCTTTTATTATTTATTTTCCCTAATTATTTTTGTATTTTGTGCTTTTTTATTTATTCCCTATTATTTTTTCTCTTATCGAGTCCCAGTTATTATAATTATTAATTATTTACCAAATATTTTAAAAATTAAAAATTCATTCGAGATTGGCCTTCTCTCATTATTTACCAATTAAAAAACCCCGTCTCTAAAAATTAGAGACGAGGTTGTATTCTCGCGGTACCACTCTAGTTAGCTTATAAAAAGCCCACTCTGTAACAGTTAAAACTGTATGCCTTATAACGTAGACTAACGTTTTACCCTAGGTAAACAGCTCCTAGACAAGTTCAGATTCATCCACTGCCAAATCACACCATACTTTGGCTCTCTGTAAATTTCATAAATTCCTACTACTTCTACTCAATGCCTTTGTTTCGTTTTTTTTGTTATTTTGTGTATTTGTTTAACTTAATTAAAATAATATATTAATTTCCTTTTTTTGTCAATATTTTTTCTACATTTTTTTAATTCATTAAATTCCGAAAAATTCTATTATTTGGTCTTCCCAATAATTTATTACTAATTCTTTTGGAAAATTAATCTCTTCAATTAATTGTTCAACATGTGTAAAAATACCTATATCATAGCAAATATGAGAATCTGTTCCCATTATAATTCTTACGCCGTATTTTTTACAAAGTTCTAAGTATGTTTTCACATTTTCTCTAGTACCTTCTCTAGAAGTATCTGGTGATAATGATGAATTATTAACTTCTAATAAGATATTTTTTTCTTTGGCTCTTTTTACTATAGCTTCATAGTCAAGTGGATATCTAGAATCATCTGGATGTCCTATAATCTTAACTTTTTCTTGTTCCATAGCATTTAGTATTGCCTTTGTATTATCTTCCTTAGTTGATGGTTCTATACATACTGTGTGAAGACTTGCTATTAAATAATCAAGCCCTGGAAGTGCTCTTGGATCTATTTTATCTAAATTCCCATCTATATCTAGTATATTAGCTTCCATTCCTTTTAAAACTCTAACCCCATCTATTTCATCTGGAACTACTTTTAAATTATTAAAAAAGTATAGTTGTGGCCCTCCAAGCATATCTGGACCGTGGTCTGACATTCCTAGAATTTTTATTCCGTGTTTCTTTGCGAATTGTACATTTTCATGTATTGTACTGTAAGCGTGTCCACTCGCCACTGTATGTGTATGCATGTCTATTATTGCTTTCATTAAAATTCCCCTTCGTGTCGTATTTTATTATAAAATATATCAAGCTGCCTCAATATTGAGACAGCTCTTATTTTTATCTTTAATTATTATTTTTCAGATTTTTTCACTGCATCACCAATTGTAGCGCCTAAAGATTCTTCAGGTTTCATAAATTGAGTGTAATCTTCTTCTGGTTCTGCATTAACTTCTTTTATAGATATTAACATTCTTTTTTCTTCTGGTTGGAAGTTTAATATTTTAGCTTCTATTTCATCTCCAGGATTTACTACACTGTTTACTGTAGGAACTCTATTTTCACTTAATTGAGATATTGGTAAATAAGCTTCAACACCTTCTTTTATTTCAACGAAAGCTCCTCTTTCTATAGTTCTAACAACTTTACCAGTTATTACGTCACCAACAGCAACTTCTTGTGCTATTAATTTCCATGGATCATTGTTTATATCTTTAACAGCTAAAGCTATTCTGTTATTTTCTCTGTTTACTTCTAATACATAAACATCTAATTCTTGACCTTCAGCAACAACATCTTCAACAGATTCTACTCTTTTCCAAGATAAGTTGTTTATATGAGCTAAACCTTCTAGACCTTCACCGATATCTATGAAAGCTCCATAAGGCATTATTTTTGTTACTTTACCATGTATTTTTTGTCCTTCTTCAAGAGAATCAAATATGTTTTGTCTAGCTTCTTTTATTCTAGCTCTTTCTGCATCCCTTTCAGCTCTAACTCTAGCTCTTTCTGCATCTCTTTCAGCTTTAACTCTTTCTCTTCTTTCTTCTCTTTCAGCATTTAATCTTTCTTGTAATACTTCTCTGTGAGATGCAACAAATCTATTTCTATTAGCATTGTATTCTATTACATAAACATCTAATTCTTGGCCTACATATTCTTTTGTGTCATTTACGAATTTAGTGTCTATTTGAGATATTGGCATAAATAATTGAACAGTTTTGTATTTTGCAAATAAACCTCTTTGTATTGCTTTTTCAACTTTTACAGTCACTATTTTATGCTCATTGTGTGCTACTTCTAATTCTTTTAAGTCATTTTCTTGATCTGCTAATACTTTTGATAATCTTACTGTACCATCTTTAGGAGATACTTTTGTTATAACAGCTGATATTTCATCGCCTACTTTATAAACGTCAGCGATTTCTTTACCTTCTTCTATATTTAAATCGTCTAAAGCGATTACTCCGTCAAATCCACATTCTAAACTTATGATAACTGCTCCATGAGATACCTTAGTTATAGAACTTGTTATAAGCTCCCCTACTTGTAATTTGTCTAACTGTTGTTCTTGTTGCTCTAACAGTTCTTTCATTGATAATTCATTAGTCATTTTATAATACATCCTTTCACACGTTTATCTTATTAATCCTATAAGTATTATTATACCATTAATCGTTAAAATACCTACAGTTTTATTACAAAATTTATACATAAATTTTATTTGTGTTACAAATAATTTATGTTTATACTGTAATATTATTTTTTTTAATTTGCAAACGACAAAACACTTGCAAAAAAATAAATATATATTTTGTTATACCTTAATATTATACTAAATTTTTCATAATTTTACATCAATCTGTAAAAAGTTGGTATATTTATTTTTTTATTTATGACATTTTTGATTCTAAGAGCCTAAAAAACAATATATTTTTTACTATTATCCCCGGGTATATGATTTTGAATACTCCATATAATAGAATCGACATTTTTAATAAATATTTTATGCGAGGGATGATAATATGGACTCAAATAATTATAAAAAACAATTAAAAAAAGAAAAAGCAGAACTCGAAAATTTAATATCAGAAATGAAGGATAATACGCTATTTGGTGATACATCGCGTCACACTAGTGAAAGATATAGTTCTGGTGAATTATCTAGTTATGATAACCATCCAGGAGATATTGGTACTGAAGTTTATATGAACGATATGCAAAATAGTTTAACAGACCATCAACAATACCAATTAGATAAAGTCAATGATGCACTAAATAAAATTGATAATGATGAATTTGGATATTGTGAAAGATGTCATAACAAAATAGAATCAGAAAGACTCGATATCTTGCCAGAAACAAAACTTTGTGCCCACTGCGCACAAGAAACTGAAACATATTCAAGATATGATAACACAGAGCATTATGATTCTAATAATATAAATAGAGATCCTCATTTTTACTCAGAATATGTTACAGATTTAACTGACTTGAACAAAAATGGTTCATCAGCAAATCAAAATGGCCCTAGAGATAAAGATGATTTATTTTATAGCAATTAATATGTGAATAGTTTTTAAAACTTATACTTTTAAATAAACGTTAAAAAATCTCAAGTTTAAATAGCTTGGGATTTTTTCATTTTTCTCTAAAAATTTTTCAAAAAAATAGAAGGTGAAAATCACCTTCTTCTTGGTAAATAATTAATACATTTAAATAACTGGGCACTATATGTATATATTTATTGTATATAATTTTCGGCTTTAATGCAACTTTTTTTACCATTTTTAAGATATAATTTTTTATAGTTCTAACTTAACATTTTAAAATATATCATATTGCACTTACTATCATACAATGGTTCATATATTAGGTTTTATTTTACACAATCTTTTTATTCTTTACCTCAATATGCTATAAATTTTAAACATCTTATGCTACTATTTTCTTGTAAAAGATTAACATAACGAGGTGATTTAATGAATAACCTAAAAGATAAATTATTTGAACTATCTGATGAGAAATATAAAAAATTTCATAGCGGATTATGCCCAAATACCGATAATATAATCGGGGTTCGACTGCCAAAGTTAAGAGAAATTGCTAAAGAAATTGCCAAAGGGGATTGGAGAGATTTTTTAGCAACTTCAAGTAATGATTATTATGAAGAAGTCATGATTAATGGCCTTGTAATAGCATATGCAAAATGTGATGTTGATGAAAAATTAAACTATATTGAAAGCTTTGTTCCAAAGATAGATAATTGGGCTATTTGCGATAGTTTTTGCAATAGCCTTAAATTTGTAAATAAAAATAAGGAAAAAGTTTGGGAATTTATACAACCCTATCTTAAATCAAATAAAGAATTTGAAATTCGATTTGCTGTTGTCATTATTTTAAATTACTACATTACAGAAGACTACATAGATCTTATTTTAGAAACTTTAGACGAGGTTAAACATGAAGGCTATTATGTAAAAATGGCTGTTGCTTGGGCTATATCACTGTGTTTTGTAAAATTTGAGGAAAAAACTATGAATTATCTTAAAAATAATAAATTAGATGATTTCACATATAATAAATCACTACAAAAAATATGTGAGTCTCTTCGTGTTGATAAAGATACGAAAGCTATAATTAAATCGATGAAAAGATAATTTTTATCTTAAATAATATAAATTTCATTTTATACAAAGGGGGTATTTTCTATGAAGAAATACGACGTTATTATTATAGGTGCAGGGCCTTCCGGGATTTTCTGTGCATATGAATTAATTGAGAACAACAAAAATCTAAATATATTAATGATTGAAAAAGGCAGACCTATCGAAAAAAGAAATTGCCCTAAACGTAAAACTAAAAAATGTGTTGGATGCCAACCATGTTCTATAACTACTGGATTTGCAGGTGCTGGAGCTTTTTCTGATGGTAAGTTGTCACTATCTCCAGATGTAGGTGGAAATCTTCCTGAAATTTTAGGCTATGATAAAACTATTGAACTTATTAAAGAATCTGATTCTATATACTTAAAATTCGGTGCTGATACTAAAGTTTATGGTATCGATAAAGCAAAAGAAATTACTGAAATAAGAAGAAAAGCTATCAATGCTAACTTAAAATTAATCGAATGTCCAATTAGACATCTTGGAACTGAAGAGGGATATAAAATATATTCCAAACTTCAAGAACACTTGCTATCAGCTGGGATTGAGATGATTTTCAACACTATGGTTGATGATATTATTATAGAAGATAATGTTGCAAAAGGTGTTATTTTAGATGATGGCCGACAATTCTTTGGTGATGAAATTGTCAGTGGTATCGGTCGTGAAGGTTCTGAATGGTTCTCAAATTTATGTAAAAAACACAATATAGAAACTCAAGTCGGGACTGTAGACATCGGTGTTCGTGTCGAAGTTAGGGACGAGGTAATGGAATTTTTAAATAAAAATCTATATGAAGCTAAATTAGTCTACTACACACCTACTTTTGATGATAAGGTTAGAACCTTCTGTACAAATCCATCTGGTGAAGTCGCTACAGAATATTATGAAGGTGGGCTCGCTGTTGTAAACGGTCATGCTTATAAATCAAAAGAATTTAAAACTAATAATACAAACTTTGCGTTATTAGTTTCTAAAAATTTTACAAAACCGTTTAAAACACCTATTGAATATGGAAAACAAATTGCTCAACTTAGCAACATGTTATGTGATGGTAAAATTCTTGTTCAAACATTTGGCGATTTCCAAAGAGGAAGAAGAACAACAGAGGAAAGACTTTGTAGAAATAACTTAATTCCTACTCTTAAAGATGCTGTTCCTGGGGATTTATCTCTTGTTTTACCACACAGAATAATGGTGGATATAGAAGAAATGATTTTGGCACTTGATAAGGTGACACCTGGTATTGCTAGTGATGAAACATTACTTTATGGTGTTGAAGTTAAGTTCTATTCTAATAAAGTCATTGTAAATAAAGATTTTGAAACTAGTGTAAAAAATCTTCGTGCTATGGGTGATGGTGCCTCTGTTACAAGAGGTTTGCAACAAGCTTCTGCTAATGGACTTAGTGTTGCGAAAAGCATATTAGCCAAACGAAATTAGTTAGCCAAAAATATCTTAAAATAAATATACAAACAAAAAGATGCATGGTTAATAATTATCTCACATGCATCTTTTTAATTTATAAGTCTTTTAGATGATTGCTTTAAAATTTATATAAACTATTTTATTATCGTAAATGTTGTATCTATTTTTTTATTGTTGTCCACTCTATAAGTATTTATTGTAAATGCTCTATCTGTAACATCTATCATTGAATATGTCGGAACATTTCCTTGCCAACGAGATGCGATATATGCTTGTTGATTTTTGACCAAGTCATAATACTTGCTGCCTGATGATGAGTTTGCTGTAATATATAAAATCCCCTTTGGATTTGTAGCACACATTAATTCTTTGCTTTCTATAGCATCTTCATCTTCTATTGATTGCAGGTATTTTTTATATTTCTTATTGCTATTTTTATTACCTTTAGCATATTTTTCGTATTCTTTCTCGCTCAGCATATCACTTTTGTCTAATTTACCACCTTTTAATATATATGATCTTGAATATATATGGTCATGTCCACTAAGCACAACATCTATATTATTCTTCTCTAGTATTGGTATTAATTTATATCTTAATTTTACTACGCTTGGTGTACTTGAATGTTGCCCTGAACCGTATATATCATGGTGCATTGTGACTACTTTCCATCTAGCATCTTTATTTAATTTTGTAACACATTCTATAAATTTTTTATGCTCGTCTATATTTTCATTATTAGTATTTAACATTATAAATAAAGTGTTTCCATATCTGTAGTAATAGTTACCTCCTGCAACAGTAGAACCCAATTTACTTTTATTTGGTAAATTGAAATGATATGAATAATTTTCACTATTTTCATCGTGATTACCTATAGTTGTTGCTATTGGTATTGATTTTAATGCACATGGACTTAAATATCCTGCATATTCAATTTCGTTATGGTCATATGATTCATTCTTTTTATATCCAGATTGTATTTGGTCTCCAGCAGATATTATAAAACTTAAATCACAATTTCTTCTTATCATATTTTTAATCGTATTGTTCCAATTAAAGCTATCGTTTCGGACTGCCTTATCTTGGTTTTCTAATTCTGTTTCTCTATTCATATTACGATAAGATGCACCTATTTGTGGGTCTCCAACAAAACCAAAAGTATATCGTTTTGTGTTTTTAGTTTTATATAGTGCTGGTTCTGTCCACTTTCCGTTTATTGTATAGCTGTAGTAATATCTAGTATTTGGTTTTAAATTTGTTGCGGTTGCCTTATTTGTTTTATATTCATCACTCGCCTTTGTCGTAATAACTTGTAATGCTTTGGCATCTTCCATTTTAGGGTTGTCACTTATTTTTAAATTTGGTTTTACATCACATGATTTTGAATACCATGCAAAGTTAAGTTGGGTTTCATCTTCTCCTGGTGATAGCGACATTTGAGTTGGGGAATTTTTTATTTTCTCCCACTCTTCACACCAATTTTTCCATTCATAAGTCTTACCCTGTCTTGTTTGTGTTGCATCTGTATAGCTACTTTTTTCTATTGCAAATATATTTGTAGCTAAAATAAATATCATAACTGCAATAATTATTGATACAAGGTACTTTATTCCTTTTTTCATATGTATGACTCTCCCTTTTTGTTGTAATTTATCAACATATACTATTTGTTATGACATAATTAAGTATAAATTCTAACAAAAAATCATTCAATATTATTGATAAAGATTTAAATTAGACTTAATTAAATTAACATTTTCTTAATATTTCTAATAAATTTCAGTTATAGTATTTTACTGAAATAACATTTTTATGCATGTATATCTTCTAAAAAAATCATTGTAAAAAAAATCGTGTTGAAAAATACCTATAAAAGTATTCTCCAACACGATTTTATCTATATAGTATAATTTATATTATCTTTTATATATGTTTCTAGTTGCTATAACATCAATGCCTGTTTTTGCTATATTTGATAATATAACATCGCCGATTTTTATTGGCGCTTCTACTTCTATATTTTTAAGTTCTTTAACACAATCATCTATTTTTGATTTTGGTATATCTTCTTTTGTTTTAACAGAAACTACTGCCATATTTCCATTTTTAACCCTAACTAGTGAAGTTACTATTCTTGTTGGGTTTGTAACTTCTTTTCTTGAATATTCAGCACCCTTTTTACAAGTATTGCCGTTTATGTCTATAACTTCTGCTCCCCTCAATTGAACACTTAAATTACATCCAAGAGGGCATCCTATGCAAACTAATTCAATATTATCTAATTTTTCTTCCACTTTTAAAGCCTCCATAATTAATCCTCCTCAATTTTTATAGTAATATTTGATAAGTCTTCAAAGCATCTAAGCTCTTCTTTTTTAAGTACAACTTGTTCCATTTCACCCGGAGCCATTACCCTACGTTTTTTATGACTTATTCTTTTGTCGTTTAAATATGTTGATATGTATGAATTTTTGAACACGCCTACAACTCTAAAACGAACAGTTAATTCATCATCCATATTTTCTACATTTATAGTTTTTGGAACTGTATATCTAACCCCATCAACTGCTTTTATTTCTATAGTTTTGTGTGATGATTTCTTTCCTTCAATTATATATTTAGCTGCATTTCTACCAGCTGTTGCTGCCTCTTGTGAAACAAAGTCTACTAAATCGTGAACATGTAGTACATTTCCACAAGCGAACACCCCTTCAACACTAGCTTCTAAACTTTCATTTACACATGGTCCATTTGTTATTGGGTTTATTTCTACACCCATTTGTCTAGATAATTCATTTTCTGGTATAAGTCCACAAGATAATAACAATGTATCACAAGAATAGAATTCTTCTGTTCCTTTAACGGGTTTACCATCTTTAACTTCAGCTATAGTTATTCCTTCAACCCTTTCTTTACCTTTTATATCTACTACTGTATGGCTTAATTTTAGAGGAATATCGTTGTCATCTAGGCATTGTACAATATTTCTTTTTAATCCACCTGAATAAGGCATAAGCTCTGCAACTACTTTAACTTTTGCACCTTCTAATGTCATTCTTCTCGCCATTATTAGACCTATATCTCCAGAACCTAGTATTACAACCTCTCGGCCCGGAAGATATCCTTCAATATTCACAAGTCTTTGGGCTGTTCCTGCTGAATATATTCCCGCTGGTCTATATCCTGGAATATTTAAAGCGCCTCTTGGTCTTTCTCTGCATCCCATTGCAAGGATTACTGATTTTGCATTTATAGTAAATAATCCTTCTTCTCTATTCATTGCTGTTACTACTTTATCGCTATTTATATCCATAACCATAGTATTTAATTTGTATTCTATATTTAGTTCTTTCACTCTTTGTATAAATCTATCTGCATATTCTGGTCCTGTTAATTCTTCTTTGAAAGTATGAAGTCCAAAACCATTATGAATACACTGATTTAATATTCCTCCTAGCTCGTTATCTCTTTCTAATATTAATATTGAATCTATTTTATTTTCTTTTGCTGCTATTGCTGCTGCAAGTCCTGCTGGTCCTCCACCAACTACTACAAGATCATAATTTTTCATTTCTATTCACCCCTTATATTGAATCTTTAATTACACCAACTACTATATTTGATTTTCCACCACACTTTGTAATATCAAACATTGAAAGTTTTAATTCTCTTTCTAATATCTCCATAGTTTTTGGTGAACAGAATCCTGCTTGGCAACGTCCCATCCCTGCTCTTGTTCTTCTTTTTACTCCATCTAATGATTTTGCACCTAGAGGTCTACGTATTGCATCTATTATTTCACCTTCTGTTATCATTTCACATCTGCATATTATATTTCCATAAGCAGGTTGTTCTTTTATTAATTGATTTCTTTCTTCTATATTCAATGTATTTGGGTCAAGTATTCCTCTTCTTATTCCTATAAAGTCTGGATTTTTCTCTAAACTTAATTTTTCTTTTAATATATCTGCAACCATGATTCCTATTGCTGGAGCACTTGTTAGCCCTGGAGATTCAATTCCTGCACAATCTATAAATCCTTTTACGTCTTCAAGCTCTTTTATTATAAATTCGTGGTTATCTTCATGTGCTCTAAGTCCTGCAAATGATGTTATAACTTGACGCATTGGAATATTTTTAACATTCATTGATGATTTTTCTAATATCGTGTCTAATCCATCTCTTGTTGTATTTAATCCTTCTTTATCTGCTATATCAGTTGATGTTGGTCCAACTATTAAATTTCCATGTGTTGTTGGTGAAACTAATACACCTTTTCCCATTTTTCCTGGAAGAGAGAATATTGTTTTTGAAACATGACATCCTGCTGTTTTGTCTAATAGACAGTATTCACCTTTTCTTGCTGTTATATTTATTTTATTCTCACTAACCATGTTGTGAAATTTGTCTGCATAAACCCCTGCTGCATTGACAATATATTTTGTTTTTATATCTCCATTGTTTGTTTTTATTATAAATCCGTCGTCTATTTTTTCTATATCTTTTGCTTCTGTATTAAATTTAAATTCTACTCCATTTGTAGTTGCATTTTCTGCAAGAGCTATATTAAGCCCAAAAGGGCAAACAATCCCTCCTGTAGGAGCATATAATGCAGCATAAACTTCTTCATTTATATTAGGTTCTAATTTTAAAACATCTTCTTTACTTAGTATTTTTAAATCTTTTACTCCATTTTTTCTCCCTCTATCATATAACTCTTGCAATTTTGGCATATCATCTTTTGATAGACAAATTACTAAAGATCCATTCTTTTTAAATGGAAAGTCTAACTCTTTTGACAATTCTTCCATCATTTCATTGCCTTTAACATTTAATTTTGCCATTAAAGAACCTACCGGTGCATCAAACCCAGCATGAACAATTCCGCTATTTGCTTTTGATGTCCCCGAACAAACATCTTCTGCTTTTTCTATAACACAAGCGTTAACTTTATATCTTGATAATTCTCTCGCTGATGCACTCCCTGAAACACCAGCTCCTATTATTACTACATCATACATAGAACTCATTCTCCTTTTTATGTCTCGTATATTAACCAATACTACTTCTTATTTATTATTAAATATTATTATTTTCTGTATTAAAAAAAGCCAAGAAAACTAAAACCCATGATTATCGGTTTTAATTTCTTGACTTTATCTCTATTCTCTAGTCTTAATATTTAATTTTTAATACTTCTATATTATATATTTATCAATCATAATATTTAAAAAGTATTTCACTTATATGATACTTTAAATATTTTTATATTACAATACATATTTTGTATATTATTCTTAATTATTCCTATGAATTATATTAAATATTCTACCAAGGAATTGCACCATATACTAAAACTGCTATTATAGCTCCTACTACTGGTCCTAGTAATGGAACTATTGCATAGTCCCAACCTGAATCACATTTTTGTTTTATAGGTAATACTGCATGAGCAAGTCTTGGTCCTATATCACGGGCTGGATTTATTGCATATCCAGTTAAACCACCTAATGACATCCCTATTGATACGATTATACCAAATACGAATATATTACTTAAGCCTATTTGTCCAGCAGCTGGTACATTTCCTAAACCTTTTATTGCAAATACTAAAACAAAAGTTCCTATTATTTCGCTTAAAAAGTTTAGTGGTTTATTTTCTACTGATGGAGCTGTACAGAATACACCTCTTTTTGTTGGTCCATTTTCTGTTAAATCAAATTGACCTTTAAATAATATGAATACTAAACATGCGCCTAAAAATGCACCTGCAAACTGAGCTATTACATACCCTGGAACTAATGACCAATCTATTGTTCCATCAACTGCTAATGCAATTGTTAGTGCTGGATTAAAATGAGCTCCTGATGCTGATCCAAATATGTATGCTGGTACCATAACTGCAAGCCCCCAAGCAATTGTTATCTGTATAGGACCTGCACCTTTCATACCTGATTTTTCAAGATTTACATTTGCAACTACACCACAACCTAGTAATATAAGAATCATCGTACCTAAAAACTCTGCTATATATGGTAACATAATAAATTCCCCCTTATTTTGTATATCGTTTTATTGCTGAGATAAATATATTTTTATTTTTAAGTTATTCTATTATTTTTTATATCTCTTTAATTTAATCTTTTATACTTCAGAAGTAGCTTCTTCCTCTTCTTTAGCCCATCCAAATGAATACTTAACAGCTTTATTCCATCCTTTTATTTTTCTTTCTCTTTGGTCTTCTCCCATAATAGGACTAAATACTTTATCTATTGCCCAGTTTTTAATTACATCTTCTTTGCTATTCCAATATCCTACTGCTAAACCTGCTAAATATGCAGCACCCATAGCTGTAGTTTCTACACAAGACGGTCTCTTAACTGGTGCATTTATTATATCTGATTGGAATTGCATTAAGAAGTCATTTGCACTTGCTCCTCCATCTACTTTTAATGCTGCTAAATCAATTCCAGAATCAGCTTTCATAGCATGTAGTACGTCATTTACTTGATAACCTATTGATTCTAATGTAGCTCTTATTATATGGTATTTGTTTACGCCACGACTTAAACCAACTATAGTTCCTCTTGCATATTGATCCCAATATGGAGCACCTAATCCTGTAAATGCTGGCACTACATAACATCCGTTAGTATCTTTAACTTTTTTAGCCATATATTCTGAATCTGCAGCAGATTCTATTATTCTAAGTTCATCTCTTAACCATTGTATAGATGCACCTGCAACAAATATAGATCCTTCTAAAGCATAGTTGACTTTTCCGTCAAGTCCCCATGCTATAGTTGTTACTAATCCATTTTGGGAATAAACGGGAGTTTCACCTGTATTCATTAACATAAAACACCCTGTTCCATATGTGTTTTTTGCTTCTCCTGGATTGAAACAAGTTTGACCAAATAATGCCGCTTGTTGGTCACCTGCTGCTCCTGATATAGGTATTTCTTTACCAAAGAATGAAGCATCACTATATCCATATACACAGCTTGATGGTTTTGGTTCTGGTAACATACTTTCTGGTATATTTAATTCTTCTAAGATTTCTTTGTCCCAAGTTAAATCTTTTATATTGAATAATAATGTACGAGAAGCATTAGAATAATCAGTTACATGAGCTTTACCTTTAGTTAATTTCCATATTAACCAAGTTTCTACTGTACCAAATAATAATTCCCCTTTTTCAGCTCTTTCTCTCACTCCATCTACATTATCTAATATCCATTTTAATTTTGTTCCTGAAAAATAAGCATCTATTATAAGTCCTGTTTTTTCTCTAAATTTATCTGTTAATCCTTTTTCTTTTAGACTGTCACAGTATTCTGAAGTTCTTCTGCATTGCCAAACTATTGCATTATATACTGGTTCTCCTGTATTTTTGTCCCAAACTATTGTTGTTTCTCTTTGATTTGTTATTCCTATTGCTGCAATATCATCTGCTCCTATCCCTAATTTAGCCATAGCTTCAACAGCCACACCTAATTGAGATGACCATATTTCATTTGCATCATGTTCTACCCAACCCGGTTTTGGGAAGTATTGAGTAAATTCTTTTTGTGCTACGCTGCACATTTCTCCTTTTTCGTTGAAAAGTATACATCTGTTACTAGTTGTTCCTGCATCAAGCGCCATTATGTACTTAGACATTTTAAAAATCCTCCTTTAACCATTTTGAATTAATAATAAAAATAAATAAAAATATATATTATCATATAGATGATTATTTTTATAATAACCTATATAATTTTCTACTATTTTATAACGTACTTTCTTATGTTATATTATCTTTTGATTTATGTCTACATTAGCCATGTATTTTGATTAGTTGAAGATACACATACAGCACCTGCTGAAAGAACTTCTATGATATCTTCTTTATCAGTAATTAATCCTCCAGCTATAAGTGGACATTTTAGTTGCTTTGAAATTTTCTTTATAATTTTAGGCATTACACCTGGTAAAACTTCTATAACATCTGGTTTTACATTGTTTTGATATTTAAAAACGTTTTCCAAAGCCATAGAATCTATCAAAAAAAATCTTAATACTGTATATAGTGATAATTCTTTTGCTCTTTTAACTAAATTAGGCTTTGTAGTTATAATTCCATCTGTTTTAGTATTTTTCTTTATAAAATCAACAGCTATGTCTTTAGAACTTAATCCTCCAATTAAATCAATATGTATCATTGCTATTTTTTTGTTTTCTTTTATTAAATCTACAATATCAGTTATATTGCAGACATCCCCAAATAATATAAATATTATTCTAATTGAGTCTATCTTTATAGCTTTTTGTAATCCATCCATATCCTTTACTGCTGCTATTACAGGGTTACTTTCTATTTCTTCATAAAATCTAATATCCATATAAAACTCCTTTTCTTATAATTAACAATTAATTGGCTCCTTCTTTCTAAATAATATTAACTTTTTATTATTTCATAAAAAAAAGCAATACTAAGTGAAGGTTATTACACCTTTTTTAATATTGCTCTCATAATCTCACATATTTTATAAAATTTATATTTAGATAGTAGCACATCTATTTTTAATCCACAACATTAGATATTTTTTTAACACCATTTTTTCAAATTTTTATCAAATATATAGACATATAAAATAATACTCTATAAAAATATATTTTTTATTATTTTTTACCAGATATATTTGCTTTTTAAAAGCTCTATTTCTTTTGCATATCCATCTAATTCATTTGGAGTTTCTAGTAAGAAAGGAAGATTTTTTAATGCATCATGGTTTATTATTCTAACTATTGCATCAAGTCCAATTTGTCCCTCTCCTATTTTTGCATGTCTATCTTTATGACTTCCACATGAATTTAAACTGTCATTTAAATGGATTGCTTTTAATCTATCTAAACCTATTATATTATCAAATTTTTCTAATACTCCATCTAAGTTGTTTACTATATCATATCCTGCATCAAACACATGACATGTATCTAAACATACACCTAATTTTTCGTCTATTTCTACACCATCTATTATAGCTTTTAATTCTTCAAAACTTCGACCTACTTCTGTACCCTTACCAGCCATTGTTTCAAGAAGAACTGTCGTAGTTTGCTCTTTTGTAAGAGCTTGATTTAACATATCTGTTATATATTTTATACCTACATCCACACCTTGTTTTACGTGGCTTCCTGGATGGAAATTGTATAAATTATTTGGAGTTAATTCTAATCGTTTTAAATCATCTATAAAAGTATTTACTGCAAATTCTCTTTTACTTTCATCTGCGGCACAGGCATTTAATGTGTATGGTGCATGTGCTAGTAATTGTGCAAAGTTATTTTCTTTAGCTAATTTTAAAAATTTATCTATATCATTTTGATCTAATTGTTTAGCCTTTCCGCCTCTTGGGTTTCTAGTGAAAAATTGAAATGTATTTGCATCAATAGATAATGCTTCTTTCCCCATATTTTCAAATCCCTTTGACACTGATAAATGACATCCTATATTTAACATAAATTATTTTCAATGGATTCTTTGTTATATTAAAAACAATCCATTGACTCCTCCTCTACTATTATTCTATATTCACTTTAACTTAATCTATTAATTTTTAAATCAATTTATTTAATTCATTTATATTTATTCGTTCCTAAAATTCCACCTAAATAAATGCATCGTGTTTAACTATATGATTTAGTTTACCCATACTTATTAAATTGTAACAAATTTATTGTTTTCTGTACATTTTATCTTGTAAACATGATTTTTTATCTGTTATTCGATAATTATATTTTACAAAAAAAATAATTAATCTCATAAAATTTTATTAATTCATAATATTTTTACAATTTTATAGACTTATTTTTTTAATCATATATAATATTAATTATACAAATACTTTATTCTTCTATAAAAATTGTAGAATAATCATAATTCTATATTTAAGTTTTTATGAAGTTTTAAAAAATCGTTTTCCTAAATAAACTTTAGTCAATTAAAGCCGACGACGATGGTGATTAAATAGATAATTACCATCGTCGCTGCATGTATAAAAAAAAGCAACGAATTTCGTTGCTTTTTTATTTATTATCTTCTTTATCTTTTAATAATAAAGGATTATAATATCTTCCCTTATTTTTCGTACTTTTTCCATATTGAATTGCCTCTTTTGGACATCTACAAATACACGCCATACACTTTGTACAATGTTGATGCCACATAGGCTTTCCTTTATATAATTCTATATTTTCAAAAGGACACACCTTTGTACAAAGACCACATGAGTTGCAATTATTATCTACGCTAAACTTTGATGTTCCCATACAAAAAATATAAAATAATTTCTTTACTATATATGTTTTAAAATAATCACTTATATTGTATTTTTCTTTATCAAAAGCATGTAGACGTCTATCTTTTATTTGCTCATTTATTTTTATTATTTGTTTTTGAGCATCTACTAATTTTTTATTTCTTAAAAGAGTAGAATCTAAATCAAACATAGTTATAAAATTTTCTGGCATTTGTATAAATTCAGTATAGTATATCTCCATTTTTTTATCCTTAAACATATTATCTAAATACTTTGACATACATCCTGTATCACTTCCACACGTATAAACCGAAAATAAATAATGTTGCCTATACCCCTCAAATTTTATTTTCTTAATAAAACGCTCAACTATTTGGGGTGGAGCCCAAGAATATGTTGGAAATACAAACCCTATTTTTTCTTTTCGTTCTAATTCATAAACATACTCTTCTTGATTTTTCTTCATCTCTGTTGCAATATTTATTAATCTTTCATTTTGGTATTTACCTATTTCTTTAGCTACCCATAAAGAATTTCCGGTCCCAGAGTAATAAAATATCATATGTCTATTCCCCCTAACATGTAAAGTCTGCTCTACTTCTATAAATGAAAATCTATATTAATTATTTTAATTTTTCAAATTATAATTTTATATAATTACCTCAATTTATTATAGCATATCTGACTTTTTTATTTGATTATATAATTGTAATTTATCGAAAATTAATTTAACATAAATTTAATAATTCTATTTACTTCATTATAATCTTATTATTAGCTTTTGATGTATAATAAATATAATTGATTATATTAATTAATTGAAAGGAGATAGCTTTGTCAAATATATTAAATTTAGATAAAATATTGTGTATTTTTTTTGGCGAAAATATATTTACGAATTTAAATAATAATGAATATAATAAGACAGTTGATGTAAGATCAGCTGAGGAATTTAATGCCATAAAATTATTACAATACAATATTCCTGTAATAACTATAGAGCAACATCAACTTCTCCATAGACATTTATACTTGGCTGGAATAATAGTTTTTTATGGACTTTTTAAAAATAAAAAATATATTAGGAATAAGTTATTAGAAATATCAAATAATAGACAATATAAAATTTTAATCGGTTGTTCCAAGGGTAGACTTAGAAGCCCTGCCGTTTGGCTATATGCAAGATTTCTAGGAATAGATGCTAAAATATTAAAATACGGTGTTAAACATTATGCAAATTAATATATTTATGTAAATAAAAAGATCTCAGGGGACTAGGAATCCTGAGACCTTTTTTTGGTTATATACCCTAATGACTTTTTATAACCAATCTTTCACTATTTATATTATAACTTATATTTGTAAGTTTTTACAGTAGTATTTTGGTAGTACTACCCCTTACAATGTTAAATTTATCTTAATATGTAAACTGAATATTCTCTTATTGATGCTTCATTATACACTCTTTATTTTTACATACTCTGCAAGCTCCTGTACATTCATCAACTAAATCTAAAGATTGCTCAAATGCAAATTTACTATTATTTTTATTTCTTATTATAGGAATATCTTGTTTTTTAGCCTGAGTCTCGACTGATGCCATTAATTTGTGCGATACTGTTGATGTGAATATTACAATTGCATCTGGGCTTCCAATTGATCTTTTAACACGTGAAGACATGTTTAAAACTACTTTTGCCTTATATCCCCTATTTTTTGCTAACTGTATATAATCTCTTTTCATTCTTTCGTTTCCACCAACGACTACTAAACTCATATTCGTACACCCCTTTATATTTTTTTCGTTTCTGTTATCATTTTGATAATTTTATTTTAATCCATTTATTTTCTTATGTCAAGCAAATGATATTGATTATCATTTTAATATTATGATATATTATTATTTTCTAATTGTCAACATAATTGATAATATTTATCAGTTATAATTTTATTTTTTTACTTTTCATATATATTAAATATGATTTTATAATACAAAGTTTTTAGTTATTTAGTATTTACATATTTTTTAACATAATAAAAAATAGGCTAATTACAAAAACTATTTTTGTTTGAGCCTATTTTTTATATAAAAACTTTTTTAATTATTAATTACTTAATTGATTTACAACATTATTAAATACAGGTAATTTCTTTTGTGTATTATCATATAAATCTTTTGATTTTTGCGAAATACTTCCATCCTCATTCAAAATAGAAATATCTATTACAGCTTTTACTGCACCTGCTAAAGAACGTGTAACTGCAATCAAATTTAATTCTTCTTGTGTAAAATCATTTGCATTAATTCTTTTTCCTTCATATAACCTCATTTTTTCACAAGTCATATTATCCAATAAAATTGTACATTTTGAAAACATTCTGTTTAATTTAGATAAAAGATTTCCAAACATCCTTGCTTGCTCAGTAATACCAGAACATAATGTTTCTGATGTTTTCATTTTTTCAACAGCTACTTGTGCTTCAGAAAGCATGGTATTTGCCTTTTCTAAATTCTCATCAGCTTTAATACTAGACGATATTCCTGTAAATAATATTGCTGGTACTGCAATTGCTGAAAGCGGAGTCATAGCCATACCAAAAGATAAAGCTGATCCTGCCAAACTAGTCGCCATTCCAAATTCTCCTATTGCAAGAGCTGTTCCTGCAGTTGACAATACTCCTGTCACAACAGGCAATGAGCCACTAGCTGCTAATGCAATGACAGCGCCAGCAGCTGCTCCTGTTACACCACTGGAAAATGTACTTTCATAAATATCACTCATTCTTCTTAATTCAATAGTTTCTTTATTACTTATAATAAAGTCTGATAGTTCATTTAAGCCTTTAGATTCACTTAATTGTATATTTTTTATTCTATCATACACTTTAAAAAAATCCTTTATTGATGTTTCAAGTACATGTTTTTTTAAATATCCAAGATTAAGTAATGCATTTTCTGTTTTATCTTGTGATTTTTCTAAAGATGATTTTGCCTCATCGTATAAATTTTGTGCTTTTATAGAAATTCTTTGAGCTTCCTCATTTGTTTTTTTTGCATCTATATGTCCTCCTACTCCTACAGCTCCAGCAGCTACTCCTAACCCTGCTAAAATAAATGGTATTGGCATAAATATCCCTCCTTATAATATATCAATTGAATCTGTATTTAAAAAATCTTTAAATTCTTCTACTGATTCATAATTTACTTTTCCACCAAGTTTTTTTGTAATTTTATTTGCACCTAAAATCATACCATCCGCATCCCCCATTTGAAATGATATTTGCATCTCTAAAAGCGCATCATCAAAACAATCTTGATAATCTTTAAAATATGACTTAAGATATGATTCCATTTCTGCTCTAAATAATTTTATTTGTTCTTGAGCAATTTTACATTCAAACATTATACGTTGACGTTCTTGATGTTCTAACTCTTTTCTTTTTAATGTACTTACAAGCTCATTATAATATTTACTTGTAAGCATAGAACCTACTAAGGCTCCTACAGCTGCACCTACAACTGGAACAGGAATAAGTGCTTGTCCAACTGCCATTGAGTAACCTGTAGTAGCTAAATTAACTCCCTTTTCTCCTAATTCAATAATACATTCCTGTGTAGTTATTTCCCCTTGACCGTATCTTTTAAATGTATTTCCCATAAGTGTCACTGCTGATATAGCTTTTGCTGGCACATTTGCTGATGATAATGCGCTTATGAATTTAGATGATGAAGCCGATAAAGAATGGGAAACTACAGTTAATCCATTACCCATTACATAACCAGTCACCGCAGCTTTTCCACCGTCAACTGCTGTATCTTTAATAGCTTCTTGTGCTGTTTTTTCTCCCTTTATGACAGATGTAATATTCATAATTCCCGACATTGTAATTGCTGTCATTCCAGAATTTTTTGCTGCATCTTTTCCAGCATTATGTCCAGTTTCCAATATCCTTTTTTTTGATTTCACTTTTTCAATTTGATTAAGTTTAATTTGAGATTTTTCACCACTCTCTATAGCTCTTCTTTTCCCATCTTCATTAATTTCAACACCTGTTTTTTTAAGATAGTTTTCATCATTGACAAATTCTTCATTTGTTCTACTTCTCTTTGCATTATTAAATTTTCGTGATACTGTTTGCAGATTTTCTTCACTATTAGCTATATCCTTTATATCATCATTAGTTAACCAAGGATTATTTTTACATTTATCATATACTTTCTCAATTGGATTAATATGGTCACCCTCAGCAAGATGTTTCTGCCAATCATTACCGTAAATTCTTTTTGCATCAGCCTTTCGAAGTAAAAGTTCATCACCTGTATAAGGATCTATAACCTTACTATTTTCGGAAAAAGATTTTGATTTAACATTTTTCTTTGCCACACCACTATCATATAATTTACGATTCCCTGTATAAGAGGATGGTTTTTCAAATGTTCTGCTAGCCTGGTCAATAGATGATTTTACGGAATTTGACATTGAGGAATATGTTCCCGTTTTTATAGAACTTTTTTTCTTTTCTTCTTCATCCTTCTCATTTTCATCAACATTATAAATACGTTGTAAACTTGTATCTTTAAAATTAGACATATGTAAATTTCACCTCTTTTTATATAACGCTATACATTTTTATATAATAATACTAAATATTTTTTATACTTTACTTATTTATTTTTTTAATTTTTTGCAAGCTTCATAATTTAATTTATAATATTCTTCTTTTGTTAATTTATTTGAAAAATAAGTATAAAACATTTTATCTATATTACATAAAATAGGTCTTGTTTCATATATACTGCATAATTTCGTATTTTCATCATAATAAATACAAACTCCGTCTCCTCTATCAAGCCTTGTATAAAGAGAAGACAATTTTAAATTTCTACAACACAATCCACACTTATCACATAAAAACATTTAAACTCCTTATTTTTTAATTATTATTTATACATTCTAAATATTCTTTATATTACTTCTTTATTTAAATTATAACATATTTTATATTTAATTTTGACTTACTCATATTAAGTAATACTACACTTTCTATAATATATTAAGATAATATTAACTAAAGTAATTATATCTCTCCTATATTTCTAATTTGTAATTTATATTATTATAATTAATATCATATAAACTTTAATTTATTATAATTTCCTTGCAAATAAAAAAGACTACACATATTAAATGTGCAGCCTTTTTTGTAAACAATAAATAACATGTATTATTCTTGTTCTTCTAAATCAACTTTTATGCTTAATTCTTCTAATTGACCTTCTTCTGGTAATCCTGGTGCATTAGTCATTGGGCATATAGCATTTTGGTTTTTAGGGAATGCTATTACCTCTCTTATGTTGTCAGCTCCTGTAAGTAACATCATAAGTCTGTCAAATCCGAATGCAAGACCAGCGTGTGGTGGAACACCGTATTTGAATGCTTCTAATAAGTATCCGAATTTATCGTTAGCAGTCTCTTGGCTCATTCCTAAGGCTTTGAACATCTTTTCTTGAACTTCTTCATCAGATATTCTTACACTACCTCCACCAAGCTCATATCCGTTTAATACCATGTCATAAGCTTTAGCTCTTAATTGAGTTTTATCTTCTTGGTCTAATTTATCTATATCTTCGTCTAATGGGCAAGTGAATGGATGATGCATTGCTATCATTCTTCCTGTTTCTTCGTCTTCTTCGAATAGTGGGAATTCAGTTACCCATAATAAGTTGTATTTGTTTTTGTCTATTAAGTCCATTTTTCTAGCAACTTCTAGTCTTAATTGACCTAATGCATCATATACAACTTTGTTTTTGTCAGCTACGAATAATATTAAGTCTCCTGCTTTAGCGTCCATTCTATCTAATATAGCTTTTATTTCATCTTCTGTGAAGAATTTAGCTATTGGAGAATCTATACCTTCTTCAGTAACTTTTATCCAAGCTAAACCTTTAGCTTTGTAAGTTTTAGCATGTTCTTCTAATTTTTTCATTCCTTTTTTAGAGAATGCATCTGCTCCACCTATTGCATTTATAGCTCTAACACTTGAGTTAGCAGCATTTGCAGCTGATGAGAATACTCCAAATCCACAGTCTTTAACTAAGTCTGATAAATCTGTAAGTTCCATAGCAAATCTAGTATCTGGTTTGTCAGAACCGAATCTGTCCATAGCTTCTTTGTAAGTTATTCTCTTAAGTGGTAATTGTATATCTATGTTGTGTATTTCTTTGAATATTCTTCCTATCATGTTTTCCATCATAGTCATAACATCATTTTCGTCAACGAAAGACATTTCGCAGTCTATTTGAGTGAATTCTGGTTGTCTATCAGCTCTTAAATCTTCGTCTCTGAAACATTTAACTATTTGGAAGTATCTGTCCATACCACTTACCATTAATATTTGTTTGAATAATTGTGGTGATTGTGGTAAAGCGTAGAATTTACCTGGGTTAACTCTACTTGGTACAAGGTAGTCTCTAGCACCTTCTGGACTTGGTTTTATTAAGAAAGGTGTTTCTATTTCTAAGAAGTTGTTTTCAGATAAGTATTGTCTTACTATTTGAGCAACTTTACTTCTCATTATTAAGTTATTTTGCATAGAAGGCTTTCTTAAGTCTAAGAATCTATATTTTAATCTTTTATCTTCAGATACGTTGTCGTCATCTTTTATATATATTGGAGGAGTTTGAGATTTGCTAAGAACTCTAAGTTCTGTAGCTGATATTTCTATATCTCCAGTAGCCATATTAGGGTTTTTAGATTGTCTTTCACGTACTATACCTTTTACAGCTATAACATATTCTGAACCTAATTTTTCAGCTTTTTCGAATGCATCTTTGTTTACGTCAGCATCGAATATTATTTGGCTTATTCCTCTTATATCTCTTAAGTCAACGAATACTAATCCGCCTAAGTTTCTTTTCTTTTGAACCCAACCATTTAGAATAACTTCTTGTCCAACATTGTCCATTCTAAGATCTCCACAATAGTGAGTTCTCTTTAATCCTTTTAATGTCTCCATGTTTTTCTCCTTTATCATTTACACACTAAAGAAGGACCACTATTTTGTGGTTAGCAAAAATTATAAGCAGTCCCCTCTAGTATTTTTCTTATATTAGATTATAATCTTTTTTTAAGTTCGTCAACTAATTCGCTTAGTTTTATAGTTGTTTGTTCTGATGTTTTCATATTTTTAAGTGTTGCTGTATCGTTAGCTAACTCATCATCACCTATAACTACTGTGTATTTAGCGTTAAGTTTGTCAGAGTACTTAAATTGAGCTTTTAAACTCTTATCTAAGTGGTCATTGTCTGCACTTATGTGATTAGTTCTTAAATCTTTTATTAATTTAAAGCTCTTAGTCTTAGCTGCATCACCTATAGTTGCTATATATATATCAGTTGATTTTGGATTTTCGATTTCTATATTGTTATTTTCTAAAGTTAATAATAATCTTTCTGCTCCAAGAGCAAATCCTATACCGCTTATACCTTTAGGTCCACCAAGCATTTCAACTAGTCCGTCGTATCTACCTCCACCACAAACTGTACTTTGAGAACCGATGTCGTTAGATATAATTTCGAACGCTGTCTTTTTGTAGTAATCTAATCCCCTAACTATAGTTTTATCAACTACATAGTTTATATCCATTTCTTTTAAGTAAGTTTGTAATTTGTCAAAGTGATCCTTACAATCTTCACATAAGTGGTCTATCATGAAAGGTATGTCTTGTAAGTTTTCTTTACAGTGAGGGTTCTTACAGTCGATAACTCTCATTGGATTTTTATCTTTTCTTTCTAAACAAGTTTCGCATAATACGTCAACTTTTTTGTCTAGATATTCTTTTAATTTTCTATTGTATTCTTCTCTACATGTTGGGCAACCTACAGAGTTTATATTTACTGATAAGTTTTTAAGTCCCATTTCGTTGAAGAATTGTACTGCAAGGCTTATAACCTCAGCATCTACTGATGGTCCATCACTTCCTAATACTTCTATACCAAATTGGTGGAATTGTCTTTGTCTTCCTGCTTGTGGTCTTTCATATCTGAAGCAAGGAGTTATGTAGTATAATTTTGTTGGTTGTGTATCAGCATACATTTTATTTTCTATAAATGATCTTATAACACCTGCTGTTCCTTCTGGTTTTAAACTTAATTGTCTATCTCCTCTATCAGTGAAACTATACATTTCTTTTTGAACAACATCAGTAGTGTCCCCAACACTTCTAGCAAATACTTCTGTGTGTTCAAAGATAGGAGTTCTTATTTCTTCATATCCATATAATGCACAGATTTCTCTGAATTTTTTTTCTACATAATGCCATTTATATACATCCTTTGGTGTTATATCTTTAGTTCCTCTAGGTGCTTTACTTAACATTCTTTTGTACCTCCTTATATTTTCTATTTATCATTTCGTCAACTCTATCAATATATTGCTCTAGATTTTTGACGTTTTCTACTCTTTCAATTCTATTTTCATCTGCATATACAAATTTTGTGATTGAACCAGCCCCTAAAGCTATATTACTTTGGCGCTCCTCCATTATTTGAATATTATATATACATTCATATCCTTCTTTAGCATAACCTATATTTTCTAGGTTTCCTAACATGTGTTTTTGTCTGTACATATAGTATGGATTAAGTCCCATTTTCTTTGCATATTTCATAGATAAATCTATCATCTTAGTCATTTCATCGAATTGAGTTAATTCATAGTTATCTATGTTTTCTTTTAATTTAGATGTTCTTTTAACAGCTAATGTGTGCACTGTTAAACTTTCTGGTGAAAGTTTTTCTATTTCTTTTAATGTATTTTCTACCATTGCTAGATTTTCATCAACAAGACCTAAAATTATATCCATATTAATATTATCAAATCCTAGCTCTCTCGCCAACTGAAAACATTCAATTATATCATTTACACTGTGTTTTCTTCCTACTTTTTGTAGAGTTTCGTCGTTCATAGTCTGTGGATTTATACTAATTCTACTTACACCGTGTTTTTTAAGAACTTCTAAAATCTCTCTATTTATTGTATCAGGTCTTCCCGCTTCCACTGTGAACTCTTTTATATTGCTTAAATCGAATTCTTTGAATAATCCTTTTATTAAAGTCTCCATTTCTTCTGGTGATAAAGTTGTTGGAGTACCTCCACCTATATATAAAGTTTCTATTTCTTTGTTGTTATCTCTAAGAAGTTCTGCAACACCTTTGGCTTCTTGAAGTAATTTTTCTACATATAGTGGCTTTTTACCACCAAATTTATCAACTGGATTTGCTGGGAATGAGCAATAATAACATCTAGTTGGGCAGAAAGGTATCCCTACATATAATGATACCTTATTTTCATCTATTGGATATATAAATTGTCTCTCTCTTTTTGCAATATTTAGAGCTAATTCTATTTTATCATCTTTTATATAGTAATCTTCTGCTAATTTTATTTTTATATATTCTTCATCTTTTCCTTCATCTAATAAAGCATGGACTATTTTTACTGGTCTTATACCCGTAAGTATACCCCAAGGTACATTAGATTCAAATTTTTGTTCAAGAATTTTGAACATACTTCTTTTTATTGTTTCTTTTATAGTTTTTTTACGTTCTCTTTCATCTAGTCCGCTTAAATCTCTGTAATCAACGTTGCTAAGTATTTCTTGATAGTTTTCACAATAAACAGTTTTTGAGAAAAGTCTGTCTCCATGATAGAAAATACTATTTTCTATTACCATCATACAGTCTCTTACATCGATAAATCTAAAATCAGAAGTAAATAATTTTATAAGTTCACTTACTTCGTATTTATAATCATGTCCTTTTAGAACAACTCCTATCATTTTACGTCTCCTTTTATTATAGCTTTTTTCTGTTAAAAAAATAATCCAGTACTGCTTTGATTAGCTAAAACAGTACTGGAAAAACTTAAATTTGTTGCATATATGGATTCATTCTTTTTTCTACTCCAATTGTAGATGTAGGTCCATGTCCTGGGTATATTACTGCGTTATCATCGTATTTAGCTAATTTTCTTAAAGATTTCATCATTTGTTTGTAATCTCCACCATAAAAATCAGTTCTTCCTATACTTCCTGCAAATAAAGTATCCCCTGTGAATATGTGTTCTCCTACTTTTATGCACATTCCACCTTTTGTATGTCCTGGAGTGTGTATAACTTTTAATTTAAGGCTTCCAAGCTCTATAATGTCGCCTTCTTGAACGTACTCATCAGCATCAAATTCAACTAAAGGCCCTGGAAGTTGTGCACTTAAATTTTTATTTCTGTCTATTAAAACTTCTTCTTCATTTACATGAGCTACTATTTTAGCATTTGTTTTGCTTTTAATTTCTGGTACACGACATATATGATCGCCATGTCCATGAGTTAATATTATATATTCTACAGTCAGTCCATGTTGTTTTATTATGTTGAATATATCTATAATACTTCCACCTGGATCTATTACTGCACATTTTTTAGTTTTTTCGTCCCCAAGTATATAAGTATTTTCATCCATAAATCTATCTACAACTTTTTCAATTATCATCAAAATCCCTCCTTAGAAAGCTTTTTTAGATTCTAATAAAATTGTTACTGGACCATCATTTGTTAGTTCTACCATCATATGAGCTCCAAATTCCCCTGTTCCTACAGTTATCCCTTGTGCTCTTAATTTTTCTACAAATTCTTCGTATAGAGGATTTGCTACATCAGGTCTCGCTGCATCAGAAAAACTTGGTCTTCTTCCTTTTCTAGCGTCTCCATAAAGCGTAAATTGAGATACTGCCATTACTTCCCCTTCGATATCTTTTAAAGATAAATTCATTTTGTCGTTTTCATCTTCAAATATTCTTAAATTTGTTACTTTATCTACCATATAGTCTACGTCTTTTGAAGTATCATCATGAGTTACTCCTAATAAAACTAATAGACCTTTTTTGACTTCTCCTGTTACTCTTTCATCTACAGTAACCCTTGAACTTGATACTCTTTGAACAACAGCTCTCATATCTGCCTCCCTAAACTTTAAATTTATTAAAAACCCTAGGGGTTAGTTTCTCATTCTTGAAACTTCGTCAACCCCTGGTATTGATTTTATTTTTTTCATAAGTTGTTTTAATTCTGATATATCGTTAACTTCGACTAATAAACTTATATTTGCTGTATTGTCCTTTAATACTCTGCAATTTATACCGCTTATACGTAGTTTTTCCATAGATACGATATGTATAACATCATTTAAAAGACCTACTCTATCTATTGCAATGATTTTTACTTCACCTTCAAATTTGCTCTTTTCTGGATTATTCCATTCAACTTCAACAAGCCTATTTTTTAGGAATTCATCATCAAGTTTTATATTTGGACAGTCTTTTCTATGGATTGCTACACCTCTTCCTTTTGTGATATATCCTATTATATCGTCTCCTGGAAGTGGGTTACAACATTTAGCGAATCTTACTAATATGTTGTCTAATCCCTTTACTGTAATACCGTTATCTTTTTTCTTTCTTTTCTTAGCGTATTCTTGTTCATCGAAGTTTTGCTTAATTTTATCTTCTTTTTCTTGCATTCGCTTTTCTTTTTCTTGGCGGTTAACTTCTTTATTGTAGAAATCCCTAACCTTTGGCATAACTTGTGATGTAGCTATACCACCATATCCTATAGTTGCAATTAAGTCTTCTAAACTTGGTTGATTGAATTTTTTTGCAACTTGAGTTAAGAATTTTTGAATGCTAGCATTTTTGTATGGTATGTTGTAGCGTTTGAATTCTTTTTCTAATATATCTGTCCCACGCTCAACATTCTCTTCTCTTCTTTCTTTTTTGAACCATTGTCTTATTCTATTTCTAGCTGTTGGTGTTTGCACTATACTTAACCAATCACGACTTGGCCCTGGTGAGTTTGCTGATGTTATAACTTCTACAATTTCACCATTTTGTAATTTATAATTTATTGGAACAATTTTACCGTTTATTTTTGCACCTGTACATTTATTACCTACATTTGTATGAACTCTATAAGCGAAGTCTATCGGTGTAGAACCTGCTGGTAATTCAATTACATCCCCTCTTGGTGTAAATACATAAACTTGACTATTAAATACGTCGTCTTTTAGTGCATCTAAAAACTCATGTGGATCTTGTACGTCTTTTTCCCACTCCATCATTTGTCTTAGCCATTTTAATTTTTGTTCCATCTTAGCATCATGACTTCCTGTAATGCCTTCTTTATATTTCCAGTGAGCAGCGATACCATTTTCAGCAATCTCATGCATCTCATGAGTTCTAATTTGTATTTCTACAGGCTCACCATCAGGACCTATTACAGTTGTATGAAGAGATTGATAAAGATTTGGCTTTGGCATAGCGATGTAGTCTTTAAATCTTCCTGGCATAGGAATCCACATTGTATGAACCATACCTAAGACTGCATAACAGTCCTTAACCGTGTTAACAATAATTCTAACAGCAGTTAAATCATAAATTTCTTCAAATGTTTTGTGTTTTTTCTTCATTTTTTTGTAGATACTATAGAAGTGTTTTGGTCTACCTGAAACTTCACAATCTATATCTACTTCTTTAAATTTATCTTGTAACAATCGTACTATTTTATCTATGTATTCCTGTCTTTGACTTCTCTTCATAGTTATCTTTTCAGCAAGTTCTCTATAACCTTCTGGATCGATATATTTTAAAGCTAAGTCTTCTAATTCCCATTTAATCTTCGATATACCTATTCTATGAGCAATCCCACCGTATATTTCTAGAGTTTCTTTAGCTTTATATTTAGCCTTTTCCTCTGGCATATATTTCAGAGTCCTCATATTATGAAGTCTATCGGCTAATTTAATTAAGATAACTCTTATATCTTTAGCCATAGCTAAGAACATTTTTCTAAGGTTTTCAGCTTGAGATTCTTCTTTTGTTTGATACTTAATTTTACCTAATTTAGTAACTCCATCTACTAAGTCTGCTATATCTTTGCCAAATAATTCTTTAATATCTTCATATGTGTAAGGTGTGTCTTCTACAACATCATGTAACAGACCTGCTGCTATAACTTCCATATCTAGTTCTAGATCGGCTAATATATTTGCAACAGCTATTGGATGAATAATATATGGTTCACCCGATTTTCTAAATACTCCTGCATGTGCAGATTTTGCTAATTCATATGCTTTTATAACTGGAGTCACATCTGCATTAGGAGCGTATTTTTTAATTTTATCTAAAATTTCTTGTAATTCCTTGTCATACATATTACCACCTGATTATCCTATATTTTTATATATATGAAAATAGTTGGTATATACCAACTATTATTATTCTAGTATTTTATTAGAGAATTAATATGATAACCTTCTAATTTAGCTTTACCATTTAAATCTTCTAATTCTATTAAGAATTGAAGTGAAACTACTTCTCCACCTAAATTTTCTATTAATTTTATTGCAGCTTCTGTAGTTCCTCCTGTAGCTAGTAAATCGTCAACTATTGCCACTCTTTGACCTGGTTTTATTGCATCTTTGTGTATTTCTAATATATTTGAACCGTATTCTAAATCATATTCAAATCTTTCAACTTCACCTGGTAATTTTCCTGGTTTTCTAACTGGTACAAATCCAGCTTCTAAAGCATATGCAACTGGTGTCCCAACTAAAAATCCTCTCGCTTCTGGTCCAACAACTATATCGATGTTTTTATCTTTTAAATCTTCAACTATTTGATCAATAGTATATTTTAAGGCTTTTCCATCTTTTAATAAAGTTGTTATATCCTTAAAACTAATCCCCTCTTTTGGGAAATCTTCTATAACCCTTACACATTTTTTTAAATCCATTCTAGATTCCTCCTAATAGCTTTCTAAGTATCTGTCTTTTAATTCCTTAATATTTATAAGTATCAAACTTTCATCAAGATTAAATTTAGAAATAGACTGTTTTGTAAAATCTATAATCAAGATATTATCTATTTCATTTATTGTGTATTCTAGTAAATTAAACTCTCTAAAAACACTTAATATAACAAATATTTTTAATGGCATTACTCCAAATACAGCTTTTATTTTATTAAGTGTAATTTCAATGTGTTTATTTGTAATACAATATTTATATACAGATATAAATTCATCCCTTGTAGGAACTATGTTATCCATTATACTATTTAAATATAATTTACTTTTTTCATCATAATACTTAATAAGGTTAGAATTTGCCTTAATATTATATAATAAATACGAATATTCTTCTTTATTATATAAAAAATCGTAAAGAATAATATTATTATATATGTTTAAATCTAATTTATCAAGATTAGGAGAAAATATAAGTTTTATTTTATGTGTATCTTTACATATTATTCCAAATTCAATGTCAAATTCGTCATCTATAAGCGATAAATCTGAATAAGCTCTAAAAAATCCGTTTAATGTATTACAAATTACTAATGTATTTTCATCGAAAAATTCAAATATATTTATATCATTGTAATCACTATATTTTTGATTAAAACTATTTGATATTTCATTTTGCCCAAAATCACTATCGTTTATTCCTTTTTTTTCTAAATCGTAATTTATTTTATATAAATTATTCACATCATGTGGAACTATTTTTGAAAATAGTTTTATAGATGTAGAATCTTTTATTGCTGACTTAGGATGTGCGATTCTTACATCCTTAAGTAAGAATTGTACTTTCCTATTATTATTGTAATTATTTTCATCTAATTGAAATAAAACATCTACTTTATCCCCTCTAGTAAATTCATCTGCTAAATAAGCCATATTAAATCCAATGGCTTCATATACAGAATCTTTTTGAAGAGTTAATTTAAGATGTTGTTTTGCCGCACCAACAAATCCTATGTTAGCTAAAACTAAATCTCTCATTATAAATCTAGGTGTTGGATTGCTCATTCCAAAAGGTTCTAGAAGATGAAGTTGGTCAACTAAATCTAAATCAACTTGTCCCTCTTGTAATTCGTACTCAACTTTTATATTTTCAATCATATCTTCCTTAGTCAAGCTATAATCTGCAATTTCATTTACTCTTTGTCTAAGTTCATCTATATTTCGTGCATCCATTGAAAGCCCTGCCGCTTGTTCATGACCTCCAAATTTAGACATTAAATCCTTACATTCAACAAGAGCATCAAATATACTAAAGCCTTTTATTGATCTAGCTGAACCTGTCGCCATTCCTTCTTCTATAGTAAGCAATATAGTCGGTTTGTAGTATTTTTCAGTTAATTTTGATGCAACTATTCCTATAATCCCATGTTGCCACCCTTCATTAGCTACTACTAAAACCTTATCATCTTCATAAGATTGGTTACTTGCTATAATTGCTTCAGCTTCACTATACATCTTACTTTCAATTAACTGTCTTTCGCTATTTTTTTCTTCTAAATCCATAGCTATTTCTTTAGCTTGTTCTGGGCTGTCTGCAGTAAATAATTCTACTCCTAAATAAGAATATCCTAAGCGTCCTGATGCATTTATTCTAGGCCCTACTGAATATCCTATATGCGATGATTTAAGTTGGTGAGTATCTATTCCACACACCTTTATAAGTTCTTTTAAACCTATATTTCTACCATCCTTCATCATTTTCAGACCATTTTTTACAATTATTCTATTTTCATCTTTTAGAGGTACAATATCACAAATAGTAGCTAGAGTTACAATCTCTAAATAGTCATACATTGATTCCCTAAATACTTCAGGTGGCGTCAATGCTTGTATTAATTTAAATGCAACCCCACACCCGCATAAAAAGTCGTATGGATATGTACAGTCCTCTTGTTTTGGATTTATTACTGCTATTGCGTCTGGAATTTCATCTTGACATTCATGGTGATCTGTTATTATTACGTCCATTCCAAGTGTTTTTGCAAATTCTACTTCTTTTGCTGAAGTTATTCCACAGTCTACACTTATTAATAAATCACAGCCTATCCCGTTTATTTTTTCTAATGCCTCAATACTTATCCCGTATCCTTCTTTTAATCTATTTGGAATGTAGTATTTTACATCATATCCTATAGATTTAAAATATAATACTAATATAGATGTTGAAGATACCCCGTCGACATCATAGTCGCCATATATAAATATCCTCTCTTTTTTTTCGATAGCTTTCTTTATCCTATCTACACCTTTTTGCATATCCTTCATCAAAAACGGGTCTCTTAGATAATCCAAAGAGGGATTCATAAATATTTCAGCATCTTTTTCTGTTATTATGTCTCTATTTTTTAATATTTGACTTATTTCCGGGGAAATACCGACTTGTGTTCCTACTTTATTTTCTTTTATTTTCCCAAAATGTTTTAATGTCCATTTCTTTTTATAAAGCATACAATCACCTCCTGCTATTATTTTTCTATTTTGTCCACATATTACAAAATTTCTCTATATTTTTTAACGTCAATTTTTTTCTTTATATTGATAATTTTCACACATTCTATTATATTATATTTTTTAATTGTTTAACAATTTGTTTTAGTTTTTCCAATAAACAACTGCTTTTATTGTATTTATTTTTTCATAAATTAAACCATTTATGCTTATCTCTTCTATATATTTCTTTATAATATGCTCTTGATTCTCATCAATATCGTATTTAGCTTTACATCTATTTATATAAACCTCACATGATTTCTCAATACTCATCTCACTATCCCAACTTTGTTCTATGTATTCTATTTTAGGGTAATATCCATTTTCCCAAAGAATATTGAATACATACTTAACAGTATCTTCAGAATTGCTTTGTTTATTTTTTATTCCAAGCAATTTATCAATCTCATCACTTACTGAATCTGTTCTTCTAGTGCCACAGCAATATATCCCCGCACTTTTACTACAGTCCATAAATTTTTTAAAAGTTTCATAATTAGATATTGCTGGAGTCATACATGCCATAACTAAATCGAATTTTTTGATTAAACCTTCTTTTTCTATATCGAGTTTTGACCAATCGTCACATCTAAACTCTACATTTTTCTTATCGTATTGTTTTGCCTTCTCTTTTGCAAATTCTATCATTCTTGGTGATAAATCTGTTCCAATGCATTTGAAACAATCATCTGCTAATGCTGCACAATATTTTCCGGCACCACACCCTACATCTAAAATAAAACTATCCTTATTTATCAAGTTATTTTCTTTTATTATCTGAATGAACCTTTCATTTTGTACATTTTCCAATTCATAGCTTCCAAAGTAATCCGCCTTTGAATTCCACAATTCAATTGCCGCTTTATCATTCTTATTTTTATTTTCCCATTTATCTTTAATAATCTCTGTAAACATAATTTATACCCCTTTAAAAAAATGGATACAACATAATTTATGTCATATCCATCTTATACACTTTATTCTTAAATATTAATTTAATTTTATATTGAATTAAAACTTTAGATTATTTATGTTTTTGAGCATTAGCACAATAATCATCTGCTGATTTTATTAAACTTTGTTTTTCTTCTTCTGTTAATTCTCTCACAGCTTTTGCTGGAGATCCTATTATAAGCATACCATCTGGGAACTTTTTGTTTTGTGTTACTAAAGCACCAGCACCTATCATACAAAATTCACCTATTTCAGCACCATTTAAAACTATTGCGCCCATACCTACAAGACTGTTATTTCCTATTTTACACCCATGAACTAATGCATTATGACCTACAGTTACATTATCGCCTATTACAGTATCTACATCTAATCCAACATGGACTACAGTCCCATCTTGTATGTTAGTATTTTCTCCAATTCTTATAGCGTGTTCGTCGCCTCTAAGAACTGTATTATACCACACACTTGAATTTTTCCCGATTTTAACATCACCTATTATGTCTGCACTTTCTGCAACAAATACAGATTCATCAATTTCAGGCATAATTCCTTCGAATTCTTTAATCATTTTCATTCGCCCCTTTAATATTAATTTCCTTCTAACATCATTTTGGCTTGAATCATTATAGCACATTCAGTACGTTTCTTTTGCATTTCACATCCAAGTTTGTAAGGAACTTTTATGTCATTATTGAAGTTGATTGCATTTGCATGACATCCACCTGAACAATAGAATTTATTCCAGCAGTTTCTACATTCATCTTTAGCATAAACATGAGCTTCTCTGAACATATTTGTTACCTCTTTTGGTAATTCTATTTTTTCATCTAATATATTACCTAATTTAAAGTCTTCATTTCCTACGAATTGATGACATGGGTATATATCACCTGATGGAGTTATAGCAAGATATTCATTACCTGCTCCACAACCAGTTATTCTCTTTATAACACAAGGTCCTTGATTTAAGTCTATCATAAAGTGGAAGAATGTGAAACCTTCGCCTTTTAATTTCATATCAGCATATTGAACTGCTAATTTTTCATATTCTTCAAATACTTTTGGAAGATCCTCTTCTCTTAATGCATAAGGATTTTCTTCTTCTCCAACAACTGGTTCAACAGATGTTAATTTAAATCCTTCGTTAGCAAAGTGAAGTACGTCTTCAGAGAAATCTAAGTTATCTCTAGTAAATGTACCTCTTATGTAGTAGTATTTGTCTTTTGGTCTTTCAGATACTAACTTTTTGAATTTTGGAGCTATTATATCATAACTTCCTTTATTGTTTGCAGTAGGTCTCATATTGTCGTTTACTTCTTTTCTTCCATCTAAACTAAGAACTACATTGTGCATATTTTCATTTATATATTTTATTTTTTCGTCATCTAATAAAACTCCATTTGTTGTTATTGTGAATCTTATATTTTTTCCACGAGTTTTTTCAACTTTTCTTCCATATTCAACAAGTTGTTTAACGACATCAAAGTTCATTAGTGGCTCACCACCGAAGAAGTCTATTTCTAGGTTTCTTCTGTTTCCTGAATTAGCTATTAAATAGTCTATTGCCGCTTTACCAACTTCAAAGTTCATTATTTCTTTTTCTCCACCAAAGTCACCTTGTGAAGCGAAACAATATTTACATCTTAAGTTACAGTCATGTGAAACATGTAAACATAATGCTTTTACAACTTTTTCTCTGTTAATAAAGTTTGGATTGAATTCATATGTATCTGTTGTGAATAATAATCCTTCTTCTTTTAAAGAAGTTATTTCGTCATATGCTTCTTCTATTTGCTCTGCTGTAAATTTATTTTCTAATTTAGATATTATTTCTTCTTTTGTGTTTTCTTCATATAAATCAACTAATTCATATGCTACATCATCTAATATATGTACGCTTCCCCCATCTACATCTAATACTATATTGTATCCGTTCATGGAAAACTTATGTATCATGTCTATTTCCTCCTAAAGTAAATTTCATCTATTTTTTACACAAATTTTATTATAACTTTTTAATATAATGTAATCAAGTTATACATACGTTTATTTGCTGAAATAATTTGTACTTAAAGCAAAAACTCTCCCGGCAATTATGTCGTGAGAGTGTTTGTAATACTTATGGGTGTTTTTTAAAAATCAAATACTGAGTTTTGCTCAAATTTAACTTTAATGGTTTGTCCTACTTTAACTTTTTTAATATTTTTATCAACTTCCATCTGTAATGGAAGATTGTTTTCGTTATCACAATTTTTTATATGAATATTATAGCTGAATGAGTTTTCTATAACCCTTACTACTGTCATTTCAAATAAATTTTCTCCATTTTCAACTTCTTCTTCAACTACTTTCATATGATGTGCTCTTATTCCAATATATTTTGAATCCTTATTCACACCTTTATCTAGTTTGCATTTAAATCCCCAATCTTTAGCAAATACTGTATCTATATCTATTATATCACATGCAGATATATTTTTGCATCCTGTGATGACTGCTTCTGTCATACAGCTCGGATGTGCAAAAAGTTTATCTTTACTTTTTTTAGGTAGTGAAAGTCCATTATCAAATACTATAATCTCATCACTAATTCTATAAGCTTCTGATATATCATGTGTTACGAATAGTACATTTCCATCGAAATCTTTTAATATTTCACATAATTCATTTTCCATATTACTTCTAAGATGGTAATCTAAGGCTGAAAATGGCTCATCTAAAATTAATATTTTTGGATTTAAACATAATGCTCTTGCTAAAGCTATTCTTTGTTGTTGTCCCCCTGATAATTGCCATGGGTATCTATTTTCAAACCCTTCTAGTTTGAATTTTTTAAGATATTTACTTGTTATTTCATCTTTTTCTTCTTTAGATAAATTTTGAATTCCCAATTGTATATTTTCTTTTACAGACATATGTGGAAACAGGGCATAATTTTGGAACAAGAATCCTACTTTTCTCTTTTGCGGAGATAAGTTTATTTTTTTCTCAGAGTCGAAAAATACTGTACCATTTGAAATTATTTTTCCTTTATCAGGTTTCACAATACCAGCTATACATTTTAAAGTCATACTTTTTCCACAACCTGATTGACCTAATAAACCTAATATTCCATTTTCCTGTTCAAATTTAACTTTTAGTTTAAAGGAGCCCAAATCTTTTTCTATATCAACATATAAAGACATTTTTATTTACCTCCTCTAACTCTTTTTCCAACAATATCTTGTTGTTTATCTGACCAAAAGTTTAATATTAATATCATAACCACGGAAATAGCCACAATTGTTGCAACCCATAACATAGCTCCCTTATAGTTCATAGCTTGAACTTGGAAAAATATCGCAAGTGGCATAGTTTGGGTTCTTCCTGGTATATTCCCTGCTATCATTAATGTTGCCCCAAATTCACCAAGTGCTCTTGCAAAAGCTAATACTACTCCACCAATTATTCCTGGCCATGCAAGAGGTATAGATATTTTATAAAATATCCTCCAATTACTCATACCTAATGTTTTTGCTGCTGAAATTAGATTATCATCTATTTGTTCAAAAGCAGAACGCGCTGTTCTATACATCATAGGAAATGCTACTACAACTGCTGCAATTACTGTTGCTGTCCAACTGAATATGATATTTATTTCAAAATAATTCATTAAAAACTTTCCTGCTGGTCCATTTTTACCAAAGAAAAGTAGTAAAAAGAATCCTAAAACAGTAGGAGGAAGAACAAGCGGTAATGTAAGTATACTATCGATTATTCCCCTTCCTTTTCCTTTATAGTTCGCAACTAAATAAGCTGTTCCTATTCCTAAAAAAAATGTTATAATTGTCGCCAATAAAGATGTTCTAATGGAAATCCAAAGAGGTGTTAATCCTGCATACATCTAGTTCTTCCTCCTCTTAAATTTTATTTCTTCTATCTATAATAACCTATAGAAGGTAATACGTATACCAACTATAGGTTATTTTATTTAAAAATTCTATTTAATATATTTTTTGTAACTTAAGTTTATAATATGTAATTTTCTATAGTATTTTATATTTATAAACTATTTAACTTTATTAAAGCCGTGTTTTTCCAATATATTTTGAGCTTTATCGCTTAATAAGAAGTCTTCAAATTGTTGAGCTACTTTTGCTTGTTTGCTATCTTTAAGAACAGCTACTGGATAAGCTATTTCTGAATGAGAATCATCATCTGTAGTTAAAACTACATCTACATCATCAACACCAGTTGCATCACTTAAGTAAACAAAACCAACATCAGCATTACCTTTTTGTACCCAAGATAAAACTTCTTTAACGTCTTTAGCTAAAACTAATTTATCTTTTACATTATCATATAATTTAGTATTATCTAAAACTTCTTTAGCGTATTTACCAGCTGGAACACTTTCAGGATCTCCGATAGCTATTTTTTCTACATCATCAGTTTTTAAAGCATCTAATGAATCTACTTTTTCACCTTTAGCAGCAACTAATACTAAGTCATTTGTTAATAAAGTTTTAACAGCGTCTTTTTCTACTGTTCCGTATTCAACTAATGCATCCATTTGTTTTGCACCTGCAGATATAAATAAGTCACATGGTGCACCTTCTTGTATTTGTTGCATTAATGAACCTGAAGAACCTAAGTTAACTGTTAATTTAACATCTGGATTAATATCTTTGAATTCTTTTTCTAATTCTACCATTGCTTCTTGTAAAGACGCTGCAGCAGATATGTTTAATTCTACTTTTTCACTTGAATCTCCTGAAGATGATGCTGCACTTGATGCATTTGAAGATGATGAAGATGAGCTATTATCACTGCATCCTGCTGCTCCTAGCATTAGGCATAACGCTAGAGTTAAAATACCAAATTTTTTTTTCATAATAAATGTTTCTCCCTTATAATAAGTTTCTCCTAAACAAAACGTGTCATAACATTATATAAATCATCTATTTTCGTTACTTTATGTTATGTTTTGTTATGTTTTGTTGTTTTTCAATTAAATTGTATACTTTTTTTTACCATTTTTCAACTTGTTTTGCATCTTTTTATTGTATACTTTTTAATTTTATTACTTTTTATACCATTTAATTTGTTTTTATCACTATTTTTGATATACATAAATAATCAAATATTATAAAATATTAAATAAGGAGGCTGATATTATGAATTCAACATCATTGACACCATTAGAAGTCGCTGAATTATTAAAAATAACTAAAAATACAGTCTATGAATTAATAAAAAGAGGTGAATTACCTGCTTATAAAGTTGGTAGAAAACTTCGTATTGACAAGGAAGATATAGATAATTATATAAAAAGTCAAAAATCATCTACCATATCTTCTCCTGATACACAACAACAAGAAATAACTTTAAATGATATACCAAGTGAAAAAAACGAAACAAAACTAGATGATAAAAGTATTATAATATGTGGACAAGATATGATTTTAGATATTTTATCAAGAAATATAGAAAGTTCACTTCCGTCCATAAAATCATATAGGTCATATATGGGAAGTTATAATGGTTTATATAATCTTTATAATAATAAAGCTTCTATCGCTTCTTCACATTTATGGGATTGGGAGACATCAGAGTATAATATAGATTTCATCAAGAAATTACTTCCTGGAATTCCCTGTACAATAATAAATTTAACATATCGAACTCAAGGTTTTTATGTTCAAAAAGGAAATCCTAAAAATATAAACGGATGGGAAGATTTAAAAAGAGATGATTTAAGCTATGTAAATCGCGAAATTGGTTGTGGCGTAAGAGTATTATTAGATGGCAAACTTCGCGAATTAAATATATCTTACAATGAAATAAATGGATATAATTATGAAGAAAACTCTCATCTTGCTGTTGCTAGTGCTGTTGCAAGAGGTAAAGGAGATTTTGGTATTGGTATAGAAAAAGTTGCAAAACAAATAGATAATATTGATTTTATACCTCTTCAAAAAGAAAGATATGATTTAGTTATAAAAACAAATGATTTAGAAAATCCAATTTATAAACAAATTTTAAATATTATAAATTCAGATACTTTTAAAGACGAATTGGAAGGACTTGGTGGTTATGATTTAAAAGATACGGGCAAAATAATAGCAGAAACATAACAACCCACCTTTAACTTTTAAAAGGGAATTGAATGGTAACTCACATCACCTATCAATTCCCCTTTTTCATTGTGGACTATCTTTCACATTCTTGATTAGCAACTGTACAAGAAGTCTTGCAAGCTGATTGACAAGAAGTTTGACATTCTCCACATCCACCTTTAGCAGCACTTTCTTTTAAAGTAGCTTGAGATAAAGTTTTTATATGTTTTTTAGCCATGTCAAATATCCTCCTGATTTTTAATTTCTATGTATAATTTTATACTTGAGTAATTATAACACAAATTCCATATTTTTAAAATTATTTTAGAAATTTACCCCAATAATTCCACCTATACCTCCAGCTAAAGTTGTTAATATTACACTATATAGCATACTTATTTGAAAAGAAAAATTTTCTTTTGCTAAAAATACTAATACAATTAAAAAGATTATATACAATAATCCCTCTAATAATCCGTATATCAATCCTTTTTCTTTTATCTGTTTGCAAGCATAAAATCCACCAAATGCTGACCCAAAAGTAGTTATAATTGACACTATCATCCCCATATTATCTGGTGATATTTTAGTAAATGTTAATAATGCATTATAAATTAATATTACTATTAAAGTGAAAATATATGCATATCCCAAACCTTTAAAAATACTTATGGCTTTACTCATAAAAAAACCTCCCTTCTTAAATAAATATATTTAAGAGGAAGGTTTTAAATTCCTAATTATTATTTAATTTCTTTTTTTGATTGAACGCTACCTATAGCCCATTTTTGTATTGGCATTTTAGTTCTGCTTGGTCCAAATTCTATAACTATTGTTTCTTCTTCTATTTTTGCTACGTTAGCAACTATACCACCTATAGTTACTACAGTATCTCCAACAGCAAGAGAGTCTCTCATTTCTTTTAATTCTTTATCTTTTTTCTTTTGTGGTCTTATAAATAAGAAGTAGAATATTGCAAATAAAGCTACTATATAAGCAATTGACCATATTAATGATTGATTCATTTTATTTTTCTCCTTTAACTTTTAATTAATTACATATTCATTATTAAATATTATATATTAAATATCTTATAATTCATACCCATATTTAGTGAAAAATTCTTCTCTAAAGTCTAATAGTCTGTCTTCTCTTATTGCTTGTCTAACTTGTTCCATTAATTTAAGTAAGAATCTTAAGTTGTGTGTTGTTATAAGTCTAGCAGCTAATATTTCGTTAGCCTTAACTAAGTGTCTTATATATGCTTTTGTGTAGTTTTTACAGCAGTAGCAATCACACTCTGGATCAAGTGGAGTAAAGTCTTTAGCATAAGCTGCATTTCTAACTACTACTTTACCTTGGCTAGTCATAGCAGTACCATTTCTAGCTATACGAGTTGGAAGTACACAGTCGAACATGTCAACCCCTCTTATTACACCTTCGATTAAGTCATCAGGTGAACCAACACCCATTAAGTATCTTGGTTTATCAACTGGCATAAGTGGTGTAGTGTATTCTAATACTTCATACATAAGTGGTTTAGGTTCTCCAACACTAAGTCCACCTATTGCGTATCCTGGTAAGTCTATTGCAGTTATTTCTTTTGCTGATTGCTCTCTTAAATCTTTGTACATACCACCTTGGATTATACCGAATAATGCTTGATTTTCTGTATTTTTGTGAGCATCTTTACATCTTTGAAGCCATCTTGTAGTTCTTTCTAAAGAGTTTTTAACGTATTCTCTGTCTGCTGGATATGGAGCACATTCATCAAATGCCATCATTATGTCTGAACCTAATGCATTTTGAATTTCCATAGCCTTTTCTGGACTTATGAAGTGTCTTGAACCATCTAAGTGTGATTTAAATGTAACACCTTCTTCAGTTATTTTTCTAAGTGGTCCTAATGAGAATACTTGGAATCCACCACTATCTGTTAATATTGGTTTGTCCCAATTCATAAATTTATGAAGTCCACCAGCTTCTTTTACTAATTCATGACCTGGTCTCATGTATAAGTGGTAAGTATTACTTAGGATTATTTGTGATCCTATTTCTTTTAGTTCCTCTGGTGTCATAGCTTTTACTGTTGCTTGTGTACCAACTGGCATAAATATAGGTGTTTCTATACTTCCATGTGGTGTGTGTAATATTCCAAGCCTTGCACCACTTTGTTTACAAGTCTTGATAAGTTCATATCTTATTGCACTCATTTTGTTTCTCCTTAAAATTTCAAATATATTTATCTCTATATAATTTATATTTTCATATTTATGTTTTTAAAACATACTTACATTATCGTCATCATCTTTTAGATAAGATTCAATTATACTTTTTATGCTATTTTTTTGTTCATTATTATCATTATTTTTATTATTTGTTGGTATTAAATATTTTTTAATAAAGAATATTGCTGCTATAGCTAATACACCTAGCAATAATTCTCCTGCACTTGATGATTTTGGTATTAAAAGTAATTTTCTAGCTATTGCATAAAGTAAAACTTCTAATAAAGTTTCTGGTCGATGCAAACAAAGCATAATTACTAATTCTACGGCTATTACAAGTAATAGTATTTGTGCCAAGAAATTATTTAGCTGCTCATAGTTTACAGGGTTAGCAAAATCAATGATATAAGCTCCATAAACTTCTCTTAAAATATCGAATATACCCAAAAGTATTACCAAAAGTATAACGATTGATAATAAAATTTCACATAAATGCGCTATTTTTATAAAAGTTTGTTTTGTATTTCTTTTCATTTTACGGCCCCCAATTAGGTCTAATTTTATTATTTAATAAACATTGCATCTCCAAAACTAAAGAATCTGTATCTCTCTTTAACAGCTTCATTATAAGCATTTAATACATGCTGTTTCCCTGCTAAAGAACTAACTAACATTATAAGTGTTGATTCTGGTAAATGGAAGTTTGTAATTAAGTTATCTATAACTTTCCATTTGTACCCTGGGTATATAAATATATTAGTCCACCCTGATGTAGCTTTCACTATTCCATTTTCGTCTGCTACTGATTCTATTGTTCTAGTACTTGTTGTTCCAACGCTTATTACTCTATTTCCATTTGCTTTTGCTTTATTAATTTTATCTGCTGCTTCTTGTGTAACCATATAAAATTCTGAATGCATTTGGTGATTATCTACATCATCTACTTTTACTGGTCTAAAAGTTCCAAGACCAACATGAAGTGTTACAAATGCTAAGTCTACACCTTTTTCTTTTATTTTAGCTAATAATTCTTCTGTAAAATGAAGACCTGCTGTTGGTGCAGCTGCAGAACCGTTGTGTTTAGAATAAACTGTTTGATATCTTTCTCTTTCATCTAGTTTTTCTGTTATATATGGTGGTAATGGCATGTTTCCTAATTCGTCTAAAATTTCTTCAAATATTCCATTGTATTCAAACTTAACTATTCTAGCACCATCTTCACCCATACCAACTACTTCAGCAATTAATTTTCCGTCTCCAAATGAGAATCTAGCACCTATTTTTGCTCTTTTACCCGGTTTAACTAGTGTTTCCCAAGTATCATCTTCAGTTCTTTTTAAAAGTAAAAATTCTATCTTTCCACCAGTTTCTACTTTTGAGCCTATAAGTCTAGCAGGAATTACTCTAGTGTCATTTAAAACTAGACAATCTCCCGGATTTAAATAATCTATTATATCTCTAAATATTCTATGTTCGATTTCACCAGTTTCTTTATCAAGAACCATAAGTTTAGAACTTGTTCTATCTTTTATTGGAACTTGAGCAATTAATTCTTCTGGTAAATCAAAGTTGAAATCACTTGTTTTCAATTGTATAACTTCCTTTCTAAATAAATATTTGTCAAAACATCAAATACAATGATATCAAATATTTATTTATTTGGGTAGACTTTTATAAAATCTTATTTTTTGGGGTACTCTATATTTAAATGCTCATACGCCTTAGGCATAACAATACGCCCCCTAGGCCCTCTGTTTATAAAGCCTAATTGAAGTAAATATGGTTCATAAACATCTTCTATTGTATTTCTGTCTTCTCCTATAGATGCAGCTAAAGTGTCTAATCCTACTGGTCCACCACCAAATTTATGGATTATTGTTAAAAGTAGTTTTTCATCGACATCGTCAAGTCCTAAACTATCAACTCCAAGTAATTCTAATGCATTACTTGCAACTTCATCAGTTATATTTCCATCTGCTTTAACTTGAGCATAATCACGAACTCTTTTCAGAAGCCTATTGGCTATTCTTGGTGTTCCTCTTGAACGTCTGGCAATTTCTGTTGCCCCATTTAAATTTATATCAGCATCTAAAAGATTTGCTGATCTCATTGAAATTTGAGCAAGTTCGTCTACTGTATAGTAATCTAACTTACATATAACACCAAATCTATCTCTTAATGGATTTGTCAACATACCAGCCTTTGTTGTCGCACCGATTAATGTAAATTTAGGTAAATCAAGTCTTATACTTCTTGCTGATGGCCCTTTTCCAATTATTATATCTATACAATAATCCTCCATAGCAGGATATAAAACTTCCTCTACACTTCTATTTATTCTGTGTATTTCATCGATAAATAATACATCATTTTCCTCTAAATTAGTCAAAAGAGCTGCTAAATCTCCCGCTCTTTCTATAGCAGGTCCAGATGTAATTCTTAGATTTACACCCATTTCATTTGCTATTATACTTGCCAAAGTCGTCTTTCCTAAACCTGGAGGTCCGTATAATAATACGTGATCTAGTGGTTCATTTCTAGACTTTGCCGCTTCTATAAATATTTCTAATTGTTCTTTTACTTTCTCTTGTCCTAAATAATCTGATAAATTTTTAGGTCTTAAACTTACTTCTGTGTCGTTATCTTCAACTTTCATGCTCGAACTTATTAGTCTATTTTCATCATCTAAATCAAACATTTTCTCATCTCCTTCCTTTATTTTTAATAGTTTTCTCTATTTCATTAATTTCATTTTTTTAGATAAAACATCTTTTATCTATTCTTAAATTTCTATCCACTTATTTAGTCATTAAATAAGTAAGTGCTTTTTTAATTAAATCTTCTGTTTTTAATCCATCTTTTTTGAATTTTTGAACAGCCTCTTTAGACTCTACATTAGAATATCCTAAAGCTAATAAAGCCTCTACTGCCTCATCTAATTCTAATCCCGTTGGCGCTTGATTGAATAAAGTTGCTTCAAATTCAGCACTTTCTTTATCTACTTTGTCTTTTAATTCTAAAATTATTCTCTCCGCTGTTTTTTTCCCAACACCTGGGCATTTTGATAATTTTGCAATATCTTCACTAAGTATATATGTACTAAGTTGTGGTGGTGTTGCACAAGATAGTATCCCAAGCCCAACTTTTGGACCTATTTTAGAAACTGATGTTAATAACTTAAACATCTCTAACTCTTTTCTACTTGCAAATCCACACAAACTCATATCATCTTCTCTTACTATTAATTTAGTAAAAATTTTTGCGTCTTTTCCTTTTTGAACGCTTTGTGCTGTAAAACTAGATACATTTATTTCGTATCCTATTCCGTTATTCTCTAAAACTATTCTATCTAAATAGATTTCTTCTACAGTTCCTTTTATATAGCTATACATACCTTCTCCTTGTAAAATTATTTAAAGTTTTTTAAAGTCTTTTCTAATCTATTAGCATGTGCATGACATACCGCAATCGCAAGCGCATCGGCAGTATCATCTGGTTTTGGTATTTCTTTTAATTTTAAAAGAGATGTCACCATCTGCTGCACTTGCATCTTTTGCGCCCTTCCATATCCGACTACCCCTTGTTTAACTTGCAGTGGGGTATATTCATAAATAGGCTTACCATTATGCGTACATGCTAACATTATTACGCCCCTAGCCTGTGCAACTGTTATAGCTGTTTTAACATTTTTATTGAAAAACAATTCTTCAATCGCAACTTCATCTATATCGTATTTTTTTATTAAAATATATATCCCTTTATAAACAAGCGCTAGTCTTTGATCTGTCGGTGTATTTGCATTAGTCGTCACAGCTCCATAATCGATAACTCTGAATTTATTATTTTTATATTCTATTATTCCGTATCCAACTATAGCTATCCCTGGGTCTATTCCTAAAATAACCAAACCTAACCTCCTGAATTTATTTTTATTTTATCCAAACCTATGTTCTAATCTATTATATCAAATAAAATAAAAATAACGAAATCTTTATTCATATAAGCTTACAAAGAAATGATTTAAAGACTACAAAACTTCAAGTTTAATATGTAATTTATAAGATATTTCTACAAATAAAAAAACATGTCCTTTAAATACTAATAGCAAAATCTGCTTTTAATATAAAAGAACACATTTTTTAATTTATTTATTAACTACCAAAATCCTCAAGTCTAGAATAAGCATCGTCTTCATTATCTAAGACAATTGCATCTTTTAATTCTTCTTGTACTGATTTTGGAAGTGATTTTATTTGTATAGAAGTTTTTTCTACTAATTCTTTTTTACCTTCTTTATTATATTTGAAAACACTTATATATCCATCTTCATTTTCTAATGTGTATTTGTTTGCTTTTGATAAATCCGTACCGTCTTCAGAAGTCTTTAGAATTATTTGATATTTATTCATTGTTGATACTTCTTTATCTGGATATTTTTCTTTTAATGCTGTTTTTATTTCGTCTTCAGTTTTATTTAATAAGTCCTCATTTACTTTACCTAACATTACAGGTATTTCATTATCGTCTTGAAGCCATATTTGGCAATATTCATCTAATTTGAATTTTTGTTTACTAGAAAGATTCTTTTGAGTTGTGTTGTCAACTTTTGTGCTGTTTGCCTCAAGTGTTTCATAGCTTTTTACTCCTACGAAAATACCTCCACTTAATAATATTACTCCTAATGCTATTAATGACGGAATAATCCAGCGATAATTATCCATATTTTTCATCACTTATGTCCTCCTCCTTTGTAAATATGTAGGATTTTTATTAGTATCTTAGCCATTTTTTTGAATATTTATACACTAATAAGCTTATATTTTGGTTATATTTTTTTAATTACTAAAATATAATTATTAATAATATTTTTATGAAATCGAGGTGTTCTATTTTGGAAAATAATTCTTATACTTTAGTAGATAGAATCGATTATTTGGAGTTTAGACAAAATTTATTAATATTAAAACAACCTTGTCATAAAGCCACAGTTTTTTTTGATTTAAATATAGATATATACTTAGAAATTAGAGAAAAAACAAATGAATTCTCAGAAAAAATTATATGTGGTGAAGGTTTAAAGCTATATGATTATGAAAAATTGATAATAGGTATATGGCCTAATATTTCAAACTATCCTTCTGCTTGTTCATTAATAGCAAAATCATTATTAGACAAGGATGTATTTAACTTAATAGCAGAATAATTTATCTAAGGATACATATTCTTTTATATTTTGGAAATACTTTTATTAATTAAATTTATTTAATAGGAGGTCCAAAATAATGGCTAGAATAGGATGTAATGTACTAAATTGTTCTCACAACGATTCAGGAGTTTGTTATGCAAATAGAATATCTATAACAGGAAAAAAAGCTCATACAAGTAATCATACTTGTTGTTCTTCATTTTTAGATCAATCAACTTATAGTAATTTAACAAGTAATACTTGTACAAATGGAAGTTGTGACTACATAGGATGTAATGTAAAAACATGTGCTTATAATGCTGGTAATGTATGTAGCTTAAACAATATAGCTGTAACATCTAGCGCAGATTCTGCTAATTTATATTCAGAAACATATTGTTCAAGCTTCAAATGCAAATAATTTAATTAATTTTACTTTTTTATAGAAGATAGACATTTTTGTCTATCTTTTTTGTTTTTAAATTATAACAATTTTGATTTCCAATATACATCTAAATACTTTCAAATTTCAGATTAAATCCATAAATAAATATTCCAATTTTATATCGAATTATAGTATATATGCACATATAATTTAACAAAGGTTTAACAAAAAATTCACCACCTTTCGATTGACAAATAATGGTATCAATAACTATAATACTTTTATATCTGTGAGTAAGCACTCACTATTTTTATTGTTTTTATACTGAGTATTTACTCATTTTATAATCAATATATTTAACTTTTATATTTTATTTAATATAAAGTTTATATTTTAGGAGAAATTTTAAATGCAATATTCTATTTTAGATTCGTATAAGAAAGATATATTAGAAAATAAAACAATGACAACTAAATGTAAAAGAATATTAGAAACTAGCATTGACCTATTCGCTAAAAATGGATATTCTAACACGTCAACTAGTGAAATAGCAAAAATTGCAGGGGTTGCTGAAGGTACAATTTTCAAACACTTTGGCACAAAAGAAAATTTATTACTTTCTTCTATTATGCCATTTATATTTGAATACATTATTCCTGAGATGCTATTAGATATTGATGTTGAAGAAATAAAAGATATCTATCCAGATTTTAAATCTTTTATACACGATATTATCTATAAACGATTTAGTTTTATGAGTGAAAATTATAAAGTAGCTCATATATTATTAGCAGAAGTACTTTACAGAGAAGAATTAAGAATACAAATTGTAGAAAGTTTAAAGTCCACTGTATTTGATAATTTCGATATTATATTAAACTATTTCAAATCAGAAAACATGATAAAAAATATTTCTAATGAACTTATAATTAGAACTATTCTTACAAATATATGTGGATATGTCATGTTAAAGTATATTTTCAATCCTAATGGAAATTACGATGATGACAAAGAACTAAAATATATAGAAGAATTAATCGTTAATGCTTTTAGTTTATAATTACTTCGGGGCAATTTGAGGAGGTTTAATTTTATGAAAAAAATATTTAATGTAGGTATAGACGTCGGTTCTACCACAGTTAAAATAGTAGTTTTAGATAAAGATAAAGTTATATTCAAAAAATATACAAGACATTTTTCAGATGTAAAAAAAGCTGTTAAAGAAGTCTTAACAGAAGTATATGAAAAACTTGGAGATATTAGAATCTCTACTGTAGTAACTGGTTCTGGGGGAATAGATATCTCTAAATATTTAGGTTTAAAATTTGTACAAGAAGTAATCTCATCTACAAAAGCAATTGAAACCTTCAACCCAGAAACTGATGTTGTAATAGAACTTGGTGGTGAAGACGCAAAAATCACTTATTTAAGTGGTGGTATAGACCAAAGAATGAACGGTATATGTGCTGGTGGTACTGGCGCGTTTATAGACCAAATGGCCAGTTTATTAAAAACAGATGCCGCTGGACTTAACGAAATGGCAAAAGATTATAAAGTAATCTATCCTATTGCATCTAGATGTGGTGTTTTTGCAAAAACAGATATTCAACCACTTATAAATGATGGTGCAAGAAAATCTGACATAGCTATGAGTATATTTAATGCTGTTGTTGTTCAAACAGTCAGTGTTTTATCTTGTGGTAGAGCTATTGAAGGTAATGTAGCATTTTTAGGCGGACCTTTATATTTCCTATCAGAACTTCGTACAGCATTTAAAAACGTATTAAATTTAAGTGATGAAAACATAATATTCCCACAAGATGCTCAATTATATATCGCAATGGGTGCCTCTATATTAGCAAAAGACGAACCTGATGTTAACTTATCATATTTAATAAATAAAATAAAGAAAATCGAAGGTGTAAACTTATCTAATGCAGAAGGTTTAGAACCACTATTCAAAAATAAACAAGAACATGATGAATTCATAAACAGACACAACAAATCACAAGTTCCTAAAAAAGATTTAAAAGATATAAAAGGTAATTGCTTCTTAGGAATTGATGCCGGTTCTACAACTACAAAAGCCGCATTAATAGATGAAAATTGCAATTTAGTTTATACATATTATAGTAGTAATGAAGGTAGTCCGCTTCAAACATCTATAAACATAGTAAAAGATATTTATAATAAATTACCAAAAGACGTAAATATTGTTTCTTCTTGTGTTACAGGATATGGCGAAGCATTACTAAAAAAAGCATTAAAAATTGATTATGGCGAAATTGAAACAATGGCTCACTACAAAGCAGCTAAATATTTCGACCCAGAAGTAGATTTTATACTCGATATAGGCGGTCAAGATATGAAATGTCTACAAATTAAAAATGGTGTAATCGACAGTATTATACTTAATGAAGCTTGTTCTTCTGGTTGTGGTTCATTCCTTGAAACTTTTGCAAAATCACTTTCTATGTCAATCGAAGACTTTGCAAAAGAAGGTACATTCTCACAAAATCCAGTTGATTTAGGTTCTAGATGTACAGTATTTATGAACTCTAGAGTTAAACAAGCTCAAAAAGAAGGTGCAACTGTTGCAGATATATCAGCAGGACTTTCTTACTCTGTTATAAAAAATGCCCTATTCAAAGTTATAAAAATAAGAGACTTAAATGAACTAGGTAAAAATATAGTTGTCCAAGGTGGTACATTCTACAACGACTTAGTTTTAAGAAGTTTTGAAAAATTAATTGGAAGAAATGTAACTAGACCTGATATTTCAGGAATAATGGGTGCATTCGGTGCCGCTATAATTTGTAAAGAAAGATATTCAGAAGGTCACAAAACAGAATTTTTAAACTTAGAACAACTTGAAAATATAAAAGTAGATAGCACTGTTCAAAGATGTAAAGGTTGCTCAAACAAATGTCTACTTACTATAAATAAATTCTCAGAACATGAAATATTTGTATCAGGAAATAGATGTGAAAACGGAGCCGCTTTATATGGGGCAGAAAAACCTGACCCAAATAAAGAAAAACCTATCAACCTATTTGCTTACAAATACGATAGATTATTTAAACATTATAAACCTTTAAAACTTGAAGATGCACCAAGAGGTGAAGTTGGTCTTCCAAGAGCTTTAAATATGTACGAAGATTATCCTTTCTGGTTTACTCTATTTACTAAATTAGGATTTAAAGTAACTTTATCAGGAAGATCTTCTAAAAAACTTTATGAAAGAGGTATGACTAGCATCGCCTCTGAAACAGTTTGTTACCCAGGTAAAATGGTTCATGGACATATCCAAAGTCTAATAGACAAGGGCGTTAAAACTATATTCTACCCTGCTGTAACACATGAATACAGAGAAGATAAAACTTCAGATAATCACTACAACTGCCCTGTTGTTATTTCTTACTCTGAAATAATTAAAAACAATGTTCCTGATTTAAAGAAAAAGAACATTAAATTTATAAATCCATTTATGACTTTAAATGATAAAGAAAACTTAAAAGACAGACTTTGCCAAGTATTCTCTTATTACTTTGCAGATTTAAATATATCAAAATCTGAAATAAGAGACGCTGTTGATGCTGCAAAAGAAGAAGAATTTGCATTCAAAGCAGATATAAGACGTGCTGGTGAAGAAGCTGTTGAAAAAATACAAAAAGAAAACTTAAAAGGTATAGTTTTAGCTGGTAGACCTTATCACCTTGACCCAGAAATAAACCATGGTATGCCAGAGCTAATTAACTCACTTGATATGGCAGTACTTACTGAAGATAGTATTTGTCATCTTGCTCAAGTTCAAAGACCTCTAAGAGTCGTTGACCAGTGGGTATATCACTCTAGACTTTATAAAGCTGCTGAATTTGTAAAGAAATACGACAATATCGAACTTGTTCAACTTAACTCATTCGGTTGTGGTCTTGATGCTGTAACAACTGAGCAAGTACAAGAAATATTAGCCGAAAAATCAAAAATCTATACTGTAATTAAAATAGATGAAGGTAACAACTTAGGTGCAGCCAAAATAAGACTTCGTTCTTTAAAAGCTGCAATGGCCGAAAGAGAAGCTAATCACATAAGTGTTAAAAATATAAAGGAACATAAAATAAATTACACTAAAAATGATAAATTTGATCCAAAACGTAAATTACTTGTTCCTCAAATGTCTCCTATCCACTTCCAATTCATCGAAAAAGCTGTGAATTTAAGTGGTTGGAATGTAGAAGTTCTTCAAGATACAAGCAGAGAAATAATTGAAGAAGGACTTAGATATGTAAACAACGATGCTTGTTATCCTGCTATAATCGTTATCGGCCAATTAATCAGTGCTCTTAAATCAGGTAAATACGATTTAAACAATGTATCTGTTGGTATAACTCAAACTGGTGGTGGTTGTAGAGCGACTAACTACATAGGTTTCTTACGTAAAGCTATGTATGAATCAGGATTTAAAGATGTTCCAGTTGTATCTTTAAGTGCCCAAGGTATAGAAGATAATGGACTTAAAGAAAATGTATCTCTATCTCTTATAAATAGAGGATTTATGGCTGTGGTTTACGGTGATTTATTTATGAAAGTTCTATACAGAACTAGACCTTACGAAAAAGTTAAAGGAAGTGCAAATGCATTATACGAAAAATGGGTTAAAATTTGTATGGACTCACTTGAAAATGCCAAACTATCTACATTCAGTAAAAATATTAAAAATATAATTAGAGATTTTGATAATCTAGAACTTTTAGACATCAAAAAACCTCGTGTTGGTCTTGTTGGAGAAATATTAGTTAAATTCCACCCAACTGCTAATAATAATATCGTTGATGTACTTGAAAGAGAAGGTGCAGAAGCTGTAATGCCTGAAATGGCTAACTTCTTCCTATACTCTGCTGTAAATGGAATCTATAAAAAAGACCATAAATTAGAAGGTACAACTAAAGGCAAATTTATGTGTAAATTCTTTATAGGTTTAGTAAGCTTCTATCAAAAAACTTATGTAAAAGAACTTAAAAACAGTAAGAGATTTAATGCTCCAGAAAAAATAATAGAATTATCTAAGAAAACTGCATCATTAGTTTCTGTTGGTAACCAAACAGGTGAAGGTTGGCTCCTTCCTGGTGAAATGATTGAATTAATCGAAAGTGGTGTTGAAAATATAGTTTGTATGCAACCATTTGGTTGTCTTCCAAACCACATAATCGGTAAAGGTCCTATAAAAGAATTAAAAGCTAGATATCCAAAAGCTAATATAATTCCAATAGACTACGATCCATCTGCTAGTGAAGTTAACCAAATTAACAGAATAAAACTTATGTTATCTAGAGCATTCAAAAATCTACATGATGATGAAGATAATACTTCAAAATTATCATCTAAACGTAAACAATTTACTGTTGATGATATAAAATCAAACGAAGAAAAAACTTCAGAAGGCAAAAAAGCTGTAAATATGTAAGTAAAAAGGAGTTTGAAATTTAATTTCAAGCTCCTTTTAATTTAAAATTTATTCACTTTGTAAATCAGCATATAATATGCTATCTTCTCTATTTAAATAAACGTATCTAGTATTTGTTTTTTCATCATCTTCAGATTTTGACAATACTTTTATAACATAATCATCTGTAGCTATATCAACTATTGCATCTTCATATTCTGAGTAAATTCTATTGATTAAGTTTCTAGCTTCTAATACTTCCCCATCAAATAATTCTACGCTTTCTAAAGTCACATATTGTGATTTAAAGCTTCCTTCAAAAGACATACTAACAAAATATATTTTTTTACATTCAGTACACATAACAACTAATTTTTCCATCTTGTATATAGATGCTTTTGTAACAGAATCAACATCATTTGTTTTTAATTCTGTTTCATTAACTTCTCTGAATAATACTTTATACTCTTGTTTTTCTGAACATAAGCATATTTTTTGTCCAAAATCATCTTCATATAAATATTTATTTACAGTAACCATAAGTTTTGTCCCCGCCTTTTATAAATTAGTCAAAAAATAAAGGCTTTAAAGCCTTTATTTTCAATTATTATATTTTATTCTAAATCTACATATACGAAATCAAAATTATTTTTCCATATAAACGTATTCTGTATATTTTCCGTCTTTTACTTCTTTTTCATCAACTATTTTTGTAACAAAATCTTCAGATCTTATAGTAAATAAGGCTTCATAAGAACCATAATTACGTTTTATATGTTCTCTTACTTGGCTGTTAGTCTCAGATATTTCTCTTACTTTTGATACTGTACGTTTTTGATCAGTGCCATTTTTTTTGTAACCCATGTCAAATCTGTACATTCTACCACATTTTGAGCATACTGCTATTACATCACTTGTAGAATCACATATATCTTCGTCTTTGCTTTCAGTCATTTCACTATGATTGTATAATACTCTGAATTTTTTACATTCAGAACATTGACAAACTTTTTTGTCTAACTCTGCTGCTAAAATATATTTTGGTGTGTATAACATTATATATCCTACCCCTTTCCTTTTACCATCCATTTTTTATTATATATTCCCTAAAACATATAAATTTATGTATATGTAGGTTATTTAGGTTCATAAAAGTTGTTTCTTTAGTATTATAATTATATTCCATTTCAAAGCTTATATAACAACCTCTACTATGCTAACCTCTTTATAATATTGTATCACCATATTATGCAAATTACAGAGTTAATTTGAAATTTTTTCCATATTTTTTGAAATTCTTTATTTACAGTACTTTTCTTTTAAGTCTTTTAATTCATCTAACCATATACCTTGGCAAGCATCAGATGCCATACGCCAGTCTCCTCTAGGTGATAAAGATACACTTCCTACTTTTACACCATCAGGCATACAAGAACGTTTGAATTGTTGTGTCCAGAATCTGTTGTAGAATATGTCCATATTTTTAAGTAATTCTTGTCTATCTACAACTGGTTCTTTAACACCAATATTCTTTTCGTGCATAGTTTTTGCATTTACATATAAGTCGAATATTTTCTTAGGTCCAAATCCATGTCTAAGCATGTAGTAAAGTATGAAGTCGTGAACTACATATGAACCTATTTTATCTTCTGTTTTTTGTTTTATTGTACCATCTTCATTTGGTGGTAATAACTCTGGACTTACCGGTGTATCACAAATATCTAGTAATACATCTTTTAATCCTTCATGATGCTCTGCATATGACTCTAAGATTCCTCTTACTAATGTTTTTGGTATAGATGCATTAACTCCATACATACTCATTTGGTCACCATTATATGTGCACCAACCTAAAGCAAGTTCAGATAAATCTCCTGTACCAACTACTAAGCTTCCTATTTTATTTGACACATCCATAAGAATTTGAGTTCTCTCTCTAGCTTGTACATTTTCAAATGTTACATCTAATTTAGATTTGTCATATCCGATATCTTTGTAATGTTGCTCACAAGCATCTTTTATATTTATTTCATAAGAAGTTACTTCTAATATTTCCATAAGACGTCTTGCATTGTTAAGTGTTCTGTCAGTAGTTCCATAACAAGGCATTGTTATAGCATGTATTCCTTTTTTATCATATCCATTGATGTTAAATGCCTCTACTGCAACAATTAATGCTAATGTACTATCAAGACCACCAGAAATACCTATAACTACACTTTCACAGTTTATTTTCTTTAATCTTCCAGCAAGGCCTGCTGCTTGTAATTTTAATATTTCAGTAGCACGTTCGTCTATATTATGTGGAACGAATGGAAGTATAGATATTTCTCTGTTTGATATAAATTCATCTGTAACAGGAGCAAAAGTTTCTATACAAACACGTTCATATTTTTGTTTATATACATTAGTCATAAATGATGTCGTTTTTGTTCTATCATTTTCACAATTTTCTATATCAATTTCTCCATAAGTAATTTCTATATCTTCTAAGAATTTACTTTCACCTACTATAGCCCCACAATCTGCAATTAAGCTATGACCTGAGAATACAGTATCCGTCGTACTTTCTCCTCTTGAAGCAGATGCATATACATATCCGCAGTTTGATGTAGCAGATTGCATTTTTATTAAATCTTCTCTGTATTTAGATTTACCTATAGTTTCGTTACTTGCTGATAAGTTAACTATTATATTAGCACCGTGTAAACAATGGTGTTTTGATGGTGGGATTGGTACCCAAACATCCTCACAAACCTCAGCAGAAACCACAGCACCAGTAAGAGTATCTTCTATTAATAAGTTTGGTGTAAATGGTACTGTCTTTCCATCTATAACAATTTGATCATCTACTCTATTTACTGAACTTGCAAAATATCTTCCTTCATAAAACTCAGAATAATTTGGTATGAATGTCTTCGGCACTACCCCTATTATTTCTCCTTTATGTATTGCAACAGCACAGTTAAATAATTGATTGTCCTTTCTAATAGGCATACCTATAAAAATAAGTGGGCTATATTCTTTATTTGAAAGTTTTGCGAATCTTAACATTTCATCATAAGCTCTTTTTATTAAAGTATGTTGATTAAATAAATCATGACATGTATATCCAGTTACACAAAGCTCTGGGTATACAACTACTCTAGTTTGTCTTTTACCTAATTTATTTTCTTCTATAACGTTATCAAGAAGTCTTAACATTTCATCCACGTTAAATTTTGGATTGGCAATTTTAACTTCATTTGGAATAAGTGTTGCTACTTCAACAATCCCATGATTTAATAAATTATTCATAAATATATCTCCAATCTATGTCATTTGTAATTTTATAAATGTCTAATTAGACATTTTATATATACTACCACGATATTTTATTTTATCACAAATCGATAATTTTTATAAAAAAATCTTTTTTCCAACTGTATTTTAATACATGGATTTTGCTGGGATATATTTAAAATCACAAAAAGACGGTTACAGTCGTAAATTGTAACCGTCCCATATCATAGGTATATATTCAAAAATTTCTATATGAAATTTTCTAAACTAGTAAAATATTATACATTATAAAAAAATCTTTATTCTAAAGACCTTTCACAAGGTAGATTTTTTTGAAATACATGTACGGAAATTATATTTATCCAGAATTTTAAATGTATATAATTTCCTATGCATTATAAACTAATGCATTATAAACTAAAGCTTCTTCTTCGCCTTTTAATACACGAAGCCCGCCTTCTGCTAAAGCACTCATTTCATCTTCACCAGGATAAGCTATAACTTTTGCTATAAATTTAACTCTGTCTTCTATCATTTCTCTTACCATAGCAGAATATGCTATTCCACCTGTTAAGATTATTGCATCTATCTCACCTTTTAATACAGTTGCATATGCCCCGATTTCTTTGCAGATTTGATAAATCATAGCTTCATGAACAAGTTTTGCTTTTTCATCGCCATCATTTATTCTTGCTTCAACATCTCTTATATCATTAGTTCCAAGATAAGCAACTACTCCACCTTGGCCTTTGATTCTCTTAGCAATTTGGTCTTTTGTCATATCATTTCCATAACAAGCTTTAAATAATGCTCCAACAGGAAGTCCTCCACTTCTTTCTGGTGAGAATGGACCTTCTCCATCTAATCCATTAGTATTATCGATTACTCTTCCTTTTTTATGAGCACCAACAGTAACTCCTCCACCCATATGTACTATTAAGAAGTTACAATCTTCGTATTTTTTACCCATATCTTGTGCAGCTCTTCTTCCTATAGCTTTTTGGTTTAAAGCATGGAAAATACTTTTTCTAGGCATTTCAGGCACACCTGATAATCTAGCTACATCTTCCATTTCATCAACAACAACTGGGTCAACTATAAATGAAGGTATTTTTAATTCATCACCCATTTGTCTTGCTATTATACCACCAAGATTTGAAGCATGTTCCCCAGACACACCAATTGTTAAGTCTTTTACCATAGCATCATTTACTGCATATGTTCCACCTTTTATAGGTTTTAAAAGTCCACCTCTACCAACGATTGCATCTAAATCACTTAAATTTATTCCAGCTTCTTTTAGCACACTCTCAATTATATCTTTTCTAAAATCTAGTTGATCTGCTATTTTTTCAAACTTATCGATTTCTTCAGAAGAATGTCTAAGTGTTTTTTCTAAAATTTCTTCTTCATTTTCATAAACAGCTATCTTTGTAGAAGTTGAACCTGGATTTATAGCTAAAACTTTAAATAATTTTTCCATATTAATCCCCCTATTCCCTATAATTTTACTTTTTCCGTAATTAAAGTTTTTATTATAGATACTATTTTTTATTTTCTTTATAAATAACGTTTATATTTAACTAATAATTAATCATTTTTTGATGCTGCTAGTACTCCTAATGCAATTGAATTTAATTTTGTAACATCACTATCCGCTCTTGAAGTTAAAACGATAGGAGCTTTTGCACCTAATACTAATCCTGCACTTTCTGCTTTTGCAAAGAAAGTCATAGATTTATAGAATATATTTCCTGCTTCAATATCTGGAACAAGTAGTACATCTGCTTTTCCTGCTACTGGATGGTCAATTCCTTTATGTTTGGCTGCTTCTTCACTAACAGCATTATCTAATGCAAATGGACCGCCAACTATACAGTTTTTAATTTCTCCCCTTTTATACATTTCTTCTAATTCTTTTGCATCTACTGTATCTGGCATTTTAGGGTTAACCTTTTCCTTAGCACAAAGAACAGCTACTTTTGGTTCTTCTATATCTAATGCTCTCGCTAATCTTACAGCATTTTCAATTATTTGTTTTTTAGTATTTAAATCTGGATCTATATTCATTGCCGCATCTGTTATAAAGAATAATCTGTTATACCCTTCAACCGCAAATACGCCAGTATGACTTAATACATTACCTGTTCTAAGACCTATTTCCTTATTTAAAACAGCTTTAAGAACAATTGATGTATCTACTAAACCTTTCATAACTATATCCGCTTTTTTGCTAGAAACAAGTTCTACTGCTTTTAAAGATGCCTCGCTTAAGTCTTTTATATCCATTAATTCATAATTATTTAAATCTATATTTAACTTTTCTGCTATCTCTTTTGTTTTATCTATATCCCCTACTAAAATTGCTTCTATTATTCCTTCTTTTCTTGCATTTTCTACTGCTAATAAAACTTCTTTATCTTGGCAACATGCAACAGATACTGTTTTTGGACCTCTTTTTTTAGCCAAATTTATAACATCTTGAATTTTCATAAGTTCACTCCTTTTGCCCTATGGTATTGTTTATATGTAGATTAATTTATTGTGATATTGTAGTTTAAATTGTTCTTAGTTTAAAATTTTAATCGAATTAAAATCATTTTCTATTTGAAGCTATATCTTGAATTGTTTTAGTTTTGAATTAAAAATTATTTTCTTAAGTTAATTATATAATTATTTTTATATGAACAGATAATATGTATTTTTTATCTTTAGATATAAGAAATTTTTATAGCATATAGACAAAAAAATAGAGCCTTCAAAACGTTTTTCAGCTCTTTCAAAAACTTTAAAATTAGTCCCTTATATTATAATTATCAGCAAATTCTTTGTATATATTTACAAATTCTTCTGCTATAGGAGATAAGGCCTCATCTTTTCTCTTTATATATCCGCAGTCTAAGATAATCTTTTTAGACAATGGTATTAAAACTGTTCCATCATCTAATTTTGTCTTTTTCTTTATATGTGTCCCCCTTAATGAGAAATATACGCCATCTGTATTATGTAAAAAATAAGATAACATCTCATGGTCTTGAACTGTTATGAAGTGATTGAAATTATCATAGTCAAGCTCATTTCCAATCCACATAGATATATAACTTCTGTCTACATATTCATTAGTCAATAATACGTATTTTTTTAAATCATCGAGATCTACAGCCTCATCAATATCACATAATGGATGTCCATCTCTTACTTGTAAACAGACATACCCATCTGTAACCTTGATAAATTCTAGATTTTTAGACATTAATGTTCTTTTGTTTGTAAAACTTACAGGCCTAGTTAGCTTTATTACTGCTATATCTGAAAGACCTGTTTCTACATCTCTGATAACGTTAGAAAAAGTATCTTGATTTATTATTATATTTAGCATTTCGTCTTTATGTCTATTATTTAATTCCAAGATAATGTGTTTTATAAAAAATATATAATATGAAGAAATTCTGAAATTGACTTTTTCATCCTTAGCTATGGTATTCATGTTTCTTATTAAGTCCATATTTCTTTCAATTTCTTCACCATATTGAAGTAACTCCATTCCTTTTGCTGTCAATTCTACACCCGAATTACTTCTGTCAAAAATTTTAAATCCTAATTCTTCTTCTAACATTCTTATAGACATGCTTAAATTTGGTTGACTCATATATAGTTTTTTTGCTGCCTTTCCAATAGATCCCTGTTTTGCAATCTCTAAAATATAGCTTATTTGTTCTAGTTTCAAAATAATCACCTTTTCATTTAATTCTTCTTATATGTTTTTTTTATCTATAAGAAAATACTTTATATAAGCCAGTTTATAAATGTATTATATCTATATCTATAATTATATTTAAATTGTATCATATTTCTAATTGTTTTTGTTGATTTATACATCACAAATAATATATATAAAATAGTATTTTTCAAAAAAAGAATTGCCCAACAGTTGTAACACTGTTAGGCAACCCTTTGGGCCATATTAATTTTTTTTGGTCTAAATATATGAAATTTTTTTAGCTGACTGCATCCATGCCTTTTTGTAAGGCTTCTCTATTTATAGGTATAAATTTAGATTTTCTTTCTCCAAATACCTTTAAGAAAGCTTTTAATACTGATTCTATATCAACTGCATTTGTTACTTTTAAGCAAGCACCTAACATTATCATATTTGCAACCTTAGGCATTCCCATTTCACCTGCTAAATCATTAGCTGGTATGTAAGTAACCTCTACATCGTCTCTTTCTACTTTTACATCTATTAATGAACTATTAACTAGTATATGTCCACCTGGAACTACGTCATCTACGAATTTCATAGAAGGTAAGTTCATTATTACTGCACAAGTTGCATCATTTGCTATAACTGGAGAACCAACTGGTTCATCAGATACTGTTACAGCACAGTTTGCAGTACCACCACGCATTTCTGGACCATAAGAAGGTAACCATGCAACCTCTTTTTCTTCTAGCATTCCAGCATATGTCAATAATTGTCCCATAGACATTACACCTTGACCACCAAATCCTGCACAAATTACTCTAGCTGTTGCCATATTATTTCGCCTCCTTAACTGCTTTTGCTTCTTCTATATCAATATCTTTTTTATTACCTGGTTCATAGTATTTCATCATATTATCTCTTAACCATTGTAGAGCATCAGTTGGCGCTAGACCCCAGTTAGTTGGACAAGTAGATAAAACTTCAACTATACCAAATCCTAAACCTGCTTTTTGAACTTCAAAAGCTTTTCTTATAGCTTTTTTAGCTTTTCTTACGTTAGCAGGAGTATCTACTGTTACTCTTTCTACAAATACTGCACCTGTTAAAGTTGCAAGCATTTCACTAACTCTTATAGGGAATCCATTTCTTTCTGGATCTCTACCATCTTGAGCTGTTGTAGCTCTTTGTCCTATTAATGTAGTTGGTGCCATTTGTCCACCAGTCATACCATATATACCGTTATTAACGAATATAGTACTTATTTTTTCTCCTCTAGCAGCTGCATGAACTATTTCACACATACCGATTGAAGATAAGTCACCATCACCTTGATAAGTAAATACAAATTTATCTGGATGAGTTCTTTTTATACCAGTAGCTACAGCTGGAGCTCTACCATGAGCAGCTTCATGTGTATCTACGTTAAAATAATTATATGCTAATACTGAACATCCTACAGGAACTACTCCTACAGCATCTCCAAGTAAATCCATTTCATCTAATACTTCAGCTACTAATCTGTGGATTATACCATGAGTACATCCTGGACAGTAGTGAGTTACAGCATCTGTTAAACCATTAGTTTTCTTAAATACTACAGCCATTATTTAGCACCTCCTAAAGCAACTTCTCCCATTATTTCTTTAGCTTTTTGAGCTATATCACTTGGAACTGGTATCATACCACCACTTCTTCCATAGAAATGAACTGGTAATTTACATTCGCATGCTAATTTAACATCGTCTATCATTTGACCTAAACTCATTTCTACTACTAATAAATTTTTAGCATTTGGTATTTTTTTGAATGCTTCATTTGGGTATGGCCATAAAGTTTTAGGTCTTATTAAACCTACTTTATATCCTTCTTTTCTCATTGATTCTATAGTTGTCTTAACTATTCTTGAAACTGTTCCATATGCTACAAATACTAAATCAGCATCTTCAGTTTTGTACATTTCATATTGAACTTCATTTTCTTCTATTTCTTTATATTTCTTTTCTAATTTAATGTTATGTTTTTCTAGCTCTTCAGATTGTAGGTATAAAGAGTTTATAACATTAGGTTTTCTTTTATTTTGATGTCCACAAGAAGCCCAGTCTTTTGCTGGTAAATTTCTTTGTTTACGTTCTTTTTCAAAGTCAACAGGTTCCATCATTTGACCTATCATACCATCTGCAACTACCATAACAGGAGTTCTGTATTGGTCAGCTACATCAAAAGCTTCTATAATCATATCAACAGCTTCTTGTACACTTGCTGGAGCAAATACTGGAGTTCTATAGTCACCATTTCCTCCACCTTTAGTACTCATATAATAATCTGATTGAGAAGGTTGTATAGTTCCAAGTCCTGGACCACCTCTCATTATATTTAAAACTACGCAAGGTACTTCAGCACCTGCACAGTAAGTAATTCCTTCTTGTTTTAATGCAACCCCTGGAGATGATGAAGATGTCATAACTCTGACACCAGATCCGCCTGCACCATAAACCATATTTATAGCAGCTACCTCTGATTCAGCTTGAACAAAAGCTCCTCCTACTTTTGGAAGTTCTCTTGATAAATATTCTGGTAACTCACTTTGTGGAGTTATTGGATATCCAAAGAAGTAATGGCATCCAGCTTCTATAGCTGCTCTACCAAATGCTTCATTACCTTTCATAAGTATTTTAGCCATTATTAATTCCCCCCTAATTTGAAATATATTAATCTCTTTCTACAGTTATAACAACATCCGGACACATAAGTGCACAACTTGCACAGCCAACACATTTTTCTTCATCAATAACTTTTGCTGGATTATATCCTTTTTGATTAATATAATCTGTATCTATTGCTAATATTTCCTTTGGACATGCCTCAACACATAATCCACAACTCTTACAGCGTTCTACATCAAAAGTCACTTTACCTTTAGCCATTTTAAAGCCCCCCTTAACATCGTGTTTCTATAATTGTGTTTCTATAAAAAACTCATAACTACATCCATTCTTCTCTCATATATAAATCTATCGGTAGTATATCACCTTCTAGATCATCTGGTAATGAATCTACTAGCTCTCTTAAACATGATACATATTTAATTGGTATATTAGTTAACTTAGAAACTTCTTTCGCTAACTTTTGCCCCTTTAAAACATCTTCTACAGTAGTTTGTCTTATAAAGTGAGTATTATTTATTAGTCCTGTAACCTTTAGTTTTGAAGTTGCTTCCATAGATTCAATAAACCTTACTACTTCTTCTGCAGTTTGAGTTTGTTCCCTATTTGCATTTACTACACAGAACATATCGTATTCACCCTCTACAAAATGTTCTGCAAATCTACCTACTACTCTTGTCCCTACATTGTCTCCACCAACATCTAACACATAATTGACATCGTTTTCATGAAGTGGAGTCATTATTTGTGCTGATACTGCTGGTAAATCTAATGTATCTGTTTCGATAGAACTATCAATTGGATTTATGCCCATAGATCTAAGCTCATCTTTCTTTTCCCTAGTTCTAAAATATACATTTACTATATCTAAATCTGCAAATGCTACTGGGCCATCTACTATTTTTCTTAAATTAGTAACGTAATTTATTGATACTTCACTTTTTCCACTTCCATAGTGTCCAATAAATAACCTTACTCTTTTATCATCTTTTATCATTCTTATCACCTATCTTTTAGATACTAATTTAGTTAAGCTTTTTAGCTCTATGGTTTTTACATATTTTTTTAATTTAGTTATTTAAATTTTTTATTAAATTTTATTATATGTACTTTTAATTCGACTAACTAAATTTAAATTAAAACTAGAACAATTCTTATACTTAAATTATATATACAGTCATCCCCAAAACGCTAATATGTAAAATTTATCCGTGGTTATAAATATTTTTTATTACATTTTATTTAAAAAACGTTTTCCTGTTTTTACTTTTATTATTTAAGTTTATAAAATTAACACTTCAAAAAACTTAATAAAAATAAGTTTTTACTTTTTAGTATCATTAAACACTATTTAAAAAGTTTTTTATGTAAGTTTTATATTTTATAAGTAATTTTTATTTAGAATTCATTTCAAACCCTTGAAATTGCTAATTTTATTTTTTATTAATTTATAAATTGTACCCTTCCATAAGGAATTTTTATTCCTTTATATAAATATTACTTATTTCCTATTCTTGGTAATTATTATGTATAATTATTATAAATAAATGTATTGTTTTTATTTTATGTAAGAAAATATTTATTCCAAATTACAAAAAAATAAATCAATCATAAATTATAAAGTTGTTTTAAAAATTATAGGGGGTGCTTTTTATGGCTGTAAAATTTGCAAAAAGATTAGATAATCTAGAAGGTTCTGCTATTCGTGAACTTTTAAAACTTACTCAAAGACCGGAAGTTATATCTTTCGCTGGTGGAATGCCTGCTCCGGAACTATTTCCAGTTGAAGAAATGAAAAAGGTTTCTGTTGCTGTATTAGAAGAACAAGGACAAGTTGCTCTTCAATATACAACTACTGAAGGATATGCTCCACTTAGAGAAAAAATAGCAGATAGAATGAACACTAAATTAAAAACAAATGTTAAAGCTGATGATATATTAATAACTAGTGGTTCTCAACAAGGTTTAGATTTTGCTGGTAAAGTATTTATAGATGAAGGCGACGTTATACTATGCGAAAGCCCTTCATATATGGGTGCTTTAAATGCAATGAAAGCTTATCAACCTAAATTTATAGAAATACCTACTGATAATGACGGTATGATCATGGAAGAATTAGAAAAAGTTCTTGCTACTACTGATAGAGTTAAAATGATATATGTTATCCCTGATTTCCAAAATCCATCTGGTAGAACTTGGCCAATGGAAAGAAGATTGAAATTCATGGAAATAATAAATAAATATGAAATACCTGTAATTGAAGATAATCCTTATGGAGAATTAAGATTCGACGGCGAATTCTTACCTTCATTAAAATCTTTAGATACTAAAGGCTTAGTTATTTTCTTAGGAACATTCTCTAAGATATTCTGCCCAGGATACAGACTTGGTTGGACTTGTGCAGCTCCAGAAATATTAAATAAATTCAATATTTGTAAACAAGGTGCTGACCTTCAAGCTTCTACAATATCTCAAATGGAAGTTAACAAATTTATGGATATGTTTGATTTAGATGCACACGTTGAAAAAATTAAAGCATGCTATAGAAAACGTAGAGATGTTATGATGAAAGCTATGGAAGAAGAATTCCCAGACTCTGTTGAATTTACACACCCTCAAGGAGGATTATTTACATGGGTTATACTACCAGAAGGAATCAATGCAGGAGAAATGGCTAAAAAATGTTTAGAAAAAGATGTAGCTTACGTTCCTGGTGAATCTTTCTACCCTAATGGCGGTGTTTATAATACTTGTAGATTAAATTATTCTAATATGCCTGAAGACAAGATAGTTGAAGGTATTAAGAGAATGGCTGAAGTTATCAAGGAAGAATTAGCTGAACACGCTAAATAAATTTACTTACCCAATAAAAATAGTGTAAAAATATATTTTAAATTTATTTAATTTATATTTTTATATACTCACTTTTCATTTAATTTTCTTAAGGATTGGTGTATTTTATGCATCAATCCTTTTTCCATATTTTAATTCAAAATGGATATTACATATATTTTTTATGATATATTATTATTTTATAGTTACTCCCCCTCTTCTTCAGCTTTATAATATTTCTTTATTACAAATACTGATATTTGGAATGTAACTATTCCTATCCATCCTATTCCTGTAGCAAGAGCTACTCCACCAATCCCCATAAATTTGACTAATAAATAAGAAAGTATTACTCTTATGCTTATTTGTAATGTAGTTCCTATAACAGGTATATTTACATGCCCTGTTCCCCTATAAAATCCAACAAATATACTTCCAACCAAACTAATTATATAGAAAAATGATATAATTTTAAAATATTGTACTCCATAATTTAATACAGTCTTTCCATCATCAAATGAAAAGAAATTAAGCAAAATATTTGAACGGAAGAATATAAATAAAATCAATCCTATACAAACTAATTGTATTAATACTAATGCATCTTTAAATCCTTCTAATACTCTCTTTTGATTTTTTGCTCCTGTATTTTGTGCAATTCATAAAAAAATGAGGTATAGTTATTTTCCATACCTCATTTTTATTATTCATCTACATTTTCTACTTGTACACTCGAATTATTTTCATAACTTTCAAAAGCAGAATAATTTAATACTACTAACCCAACATTAAAAAGTACAAAGATTAAAAGTACAATTCCAACAGTTTTCCAAACTCGATGTGAACGTCTATTTTTTATCGCCAATTGTTCATTAATCCTCATCAATTGATCCGCAACTTCATTTACATCTTGTTCTTTTTTTTCACCTATTTTTGCACCTAATAATTCGCTTACACTTACTTCAAAAATATCAGCGATTTTTATTAGCATATCTGCATCTGGAACTGATAGCCCCTTTTCCCATTTCGAAATTGTTTGACGAACTACATTTAATCTTATTGCTAATTCCTCTTGAGATAGCCCCTTACTTTTTCTAAGTTGTTTTAAATTTTCATTTAACATATAGAGCCTCCTAAATTTTTAATTTATACTTTTATATTATAAAAACTTGCCAATTTCATCAAGCAATGCAAGTTAACATTGCTGTGCAATGGCTAAATTTCAATCATAATTCCTCATAAATGTATCTATATATTTTGTAAATCTAAAACTGTAACACACAATTTTGATGGTGTTACTTTATATAAAAAGACAGTTGACGATAAAATCAACTGCCTTATAATATCAATATTCTATCTTTAAATATTTATTATCTAAATAACCCTCTTATAAATAATTGGTTCATCATATCCGAAAGTTCTCTTACCTCTAACTTCCATAGTTTCACTAACCTCTAAATACTCTTCTGAAAATCGTTCAAACAAAGTAAATTTCAAGACAGGTGAAAACATGCTTGTGCTACCACCTTCCCATACTCCATCTTTTTCAATATATAATGCTGGGGTAAATTTTTCTGATACTCTTAACTCATTATAATCTATTTCTTTTAAATCTTTATAAGTAAATGTATTTTTATCATATCCATTTGGCACTTCATAAGAAGTTAATTTAATCCCATTTTCTTCTTGTGTAAATAAAAATAAGTGAGGTGAAGCATGTGTATTTCCATTTGATGTATAATAACTTTCTTCAACCATAAAAATTCCTTTAAAATCTTCTGGTAAATTTATAATTTTGTCATTACAAATCGTATTTACATGTTCAGCATAAGGAAAATCTATATTATCTAGTTTCATTTTGTCAAACTGCTCAGAGTTATTAAAGCTACCTGTCAATATGTTCATAAAATCTTTTAATTTGTTCATTTTGTTTTCCTCCATCTATTTCATTTAATTTAAAAATAATCTTTTTCATTAAATTCATCAATTCTTGTATGCTATTTTCATCAATATCAGATAAAACTTGTGTATCCCATGAATAAAAGAGTTTCTGGCTCTCTTGGACTATATTTTTACCACTTTCGGTTAAACTCAAAACATTAAATCGTCTATCATTATTATTCTTTCTCTGATTGATTAAATCTTTCTCTAATAATTTTGTTAAAATACGGTTTAATTGTCCTGCATCTATTTTAAGATATTCTACAATTTCTTTAGGAGAACACTCATTATTTTTGCCTATATAAATTAAAACAAATAATTGAGTATAAGTTACTCCAAAGTTAGAAATTTTTTCAGTACAATATGATACAAAGTACTTTCTTATTATTGATATATAAACGGCAAATGATTCATTTTTCACATTACCACCTCTCAATATTTAACAATTTAGATTATATACAAATTAGTTGACTTTGTCAAATATTCAATCATTAGTAAAAATAAATTTATAGTTATACTAATACTTTTACAAAATTATCAAGCACTATATTAAAATATTCTTTTAATAGATCATAAATCTTATCTTCTCGAACTTTTTCTATTTTTATAACTTGACCGTCTTTATAAAAGATTAGTTCTCCATCAAAAAATCTTATATGCTCATCTTCTGTATAACGCGCAACTTTCATTGAATTTATAAATGGTGAATTTGGATGTGATTCACAATAAAAAGACGGTAGAACATAATCAATATCTAATTGTGGTTCTAAAGAAAAACTATATATCTGTTTCCAATCTTTTTTAGGCTTTCTTTGATATAAAATATATTCTCCTTCCTGTTTTGGATTATATTCAAACTTATAATCACATTTCCCATCATTTTGGACTTTTCCAACTTCAAGTTCTAAACTTTTTCTAGATAATTCACTCAAAACTCCGACATCAGAAATATATGATTTATCATCTATATCTATTTTTAGTATTCTATGAAGTCTCATTCGTGTATTTCCATCTTGATAAATAAATCGTCCCGCTAAATTTGTCACATTAAATCCTAAACTTTTTAACAAATTGCTATAAAGTCCATTTAACTCAAAGCAATATCCTCCCCTTTGTTTAACAATCATCTTATCAAATAAATCTTGTGATTCAAGTGATATAGGTTTTCTATTTAAAACATCTATATTTTCATATGGGATATGAGTCAAATGAGCTATTTGCAACTTACACAGTGTTTTATAATCTATCTTAATTTCATCATTATACTCCATCTTTTTTAAATATAAATCTATCTGTTCTTTGTTATATATCATAAAATCCTCTCCTAAAAATATTTTTATTAAAAAATAAGCATTGATAAGTGGCTTCAATTATCAATGCTTTTATTGTATTTATATTAATAAATTTATCTTATTTATATGGTCGAAAATTTATTTGGGATTCACTTGTTTATTTTTTAGGTCCAATCAAACCTTCTCTATATGCACCTATATATTCAATACAATATTCATCTTCACCTAATAAAGCTTCTGTTGCATATATAAGTCCTAACATATCTCTGTTTGTTGGGTCTAATATTGCACTATCTAATCCTGCATTCATTGCTAAAACTGTAAAACCTAAGTTTATTAATTTTCTAACTGGTAAGTTAAATGAAATATTACTTACTGCTGCAGTTATATGGATTGTAGGATATTCTTTTCTTATAGTGCTTATAACTTCTACATTCATAGCGATTCCATCTTCTGATGTACATAACATTTCAACTAATGGATCTATATGAATTCTTTCAGGTTTGATATTGTATTCTTCTGCTTTTTTCATTATATTTTTGAATACTCTTAATCTATCTTCTGCTGTTTGTGGTATTCCTGTATCATCTGAAAGTAAAGCTATTACTTGCCAATCTGTATCTGCTATCGCTGGGAATATTTTATCTATTTTATCCCCTTCCATTGAAACAGAGTTGATAATACCTGGCTTATTACAGAATTTATAAGCTTCTAATATTACATCAGCACTCGGACTGTCTACTGCTATTGGTAAATCTGTAACTTCTTGAATTTGTTCTATCATCCATTTTAATGTTTCAACTTCCTCAGCTTCTGGAACTGATGCACAACAGTCGATATATGTTGCACCACTTTCAGCTTGTATTTTTGCTCTATTTTTTATAAATTCTGCATCTCTATTTTTTATCGCTTCTGCCACTACTGGAATAGAACCGTTGATTTTTTCACCTATAATAATCATTTTTTATCCTCCATCCATACTAATTTTTCTGTCTTAATTTATATTAGCTTAGTCACAATAGAATTTACGAGATTCTGTGTACATTGTTTCATATCCTTTTTCTCTACGTTCTGGATTATTTTCACGATACCAAGCTATATATCTTCCTTCTTTACCATAGTCATGAACTCTATCTTTAACTGCTTGTACATATTCTTCATCACTTAATTTTCCATCTGGGTCTGGTGAGAAAGAACTTACTTGAGCTAGTTCATCTCCGTATTTTCCTAATATTCCAACCTTATCATTGCAAGCATCTTGACCTTCCCAAGAATCAAATCCAGCTGCTATAAAGTTTTCGATTTGATTTCCAACACATCCACAAGAATGGAAGTTTACATAAAGTCCCATTTCATGAGCTGCATCGTTCATTCTCTTATAATGTGGTAACATAACCTCTTCAAAAGTAGTTGGTGAGAAGAATGAACTTCTTTGAGTTCCCATATCATCGTGGAAAGTTATTATATCAGCATGGTATACTTCTTTTGCAATTTTCATTAATTCTATATGGAAATCTGTTAATTTAGTATAGAATGCTTCTAGTGCTTCTTCCTCTTCTAATAAGTAGCAGAAAGTATCTTCAAAACTTGTTAAATCTGCTGTTCTTTCAAATAATCCGTTTACTATTGTAAATATTGTTGCCTTATCTGGATCAATTACTTTTGCATAATTTTCTTCGTAATCTTTTTGCCAATCTATAGCTGATAAATCAGGGAATACTAAGCTTTCCCAATTTGTTATATCATCTAATCTTCTTGTTCCTGGTTTAACCATTGCTGCATTTGTCTTTGGTTCATATTCCCATTCGATTCCAAACCAGTCAATTCCACCTTTACATCTAGCCATAGCATCTGGCATTACTAATGGTTGTATAAAGTTTATATCGAAATAATATGATGGCATCCAAAGTGGTTTTTCGCCTCTATATAATCTAAGTACATTTTCTTTTGGTGTAATTGGTGTATGATATTTTACAGTTTCAAATGATTTTGCGCCATATGGATTTGGTACTGCTGGGTCTATTGTTGGATTTTGTATTTCCTCTATTTTAAAAGAATAATCGCTCATCTTTTTGCCTCCCAATTTAAAAATTTATTTTATTTACCTTATCTTTTTCTCAAAATGTTGTATATTTCTATTCTTATTATTAATTTACTTTTGCTTTTTCTTGCAATTCTCTTTCCATTACAGCTATATCACTGTCTTTTATTTTGTATCCTAGTAACGGAATTACCGATGCAACCAAGAATATAATCGGCACTACAAGGCACAACATTTTTATTCCGCTAACTGTTGAACTTGTAATCGCCGCATTAGCATGATATCCAATTGCTGATAATACACTTGTTATAACAACACCTCTAACTGCAATTGATATTTTTATAGCTAAAGAACTAAAAGACATTATAACTGCTTTAGTATTTTTACCAGTTTTATATTCGCTATATGTTCCGCAATTTGAATATAAACTTGTTGTATTTCCATAAGATATTCCGAAGAATATTTGTGCTATACCTAAAAGCACAGTTACTATCATCATATTTGCTGGCATAACATATATAGCTACTAAGCAAACTGCAAATCCTAAAACACCTACGATATTTGTCATCTTGCTTCCAATTTTTGCAACCACATTTTTTGATATAAGTGAACCAACTAATGCCCCTACATTGAATACTACTAATATAATTGACATTGCTGCTTCATCTTGAAGAACAACTTTAGCATAATATGCGACAGTCGCCATCAAAGTATAATATCCGATTAGTTTTAAAAAGTCGAAAATTAAAACTAATAATAATTGTGGGTTTGATGCAATACTTTTGCCCATATCTTTGAATGAAATTGATTTTGCATGTTTTGAACTATCATGTGATACTTCTTTTGGTTCATCATAACCTTTAGTAATAGCAAAATGTATTAGATAACATACTGTAAATGTAACTGATGCTATTAAAGCTGTTAATGTATAACCAATAACACCTGTTGAACTTGCAAATATTCCTAAGAAGAATATATTTAATACTGGTACAAGATATGAAGCAAGTATTTTTCCTGCACTTGAACCAGCTGATATTCTACCTGAAAGAAATGCTCTTTCTTCTGGATCATCAGTAAGTTCACCAACTAAAGTTCTGTTTGCTGTCCAACATATATTCCAAATTCCATGACTTAGAACATATCCCAAACCACAAAGCAATGCAGCCATTGGGTCAGAACCAATCTTAGTAAACATCAATACGAAAAATGCTACTACAAACGGTGGGCAATATATCAACCAAGGTCTATATTTTCCATTTTTGAAGTTAACCTTATCTATTATTACCCCTGCTAACATAGCTGTTATAGCATCTGCTATACCTGCTACAGATGTTATAGCTGCAACTAGAGCTAGTGGTAGTTGCGCTACATCTGTTAAGAATATTACAAAGAATGTTGTCTCAACTGTACTCATAAATGAAAATCCTACTTCGCTTATTCCCCAAAACGATTTTATTTTATTATTTATTTTTTTCATAAAGAATCCTCATTTTTATTTTATTTTTTATTTAATATCCACCCTTGCACTAAAACTTTTTCTAATCTTAAGCTGGTACACTTACTGAAGTTGCTAATTTTTTAGCTACTTGAGCTGCACTTGCTGCATCTTCTGTATAAGCATCTGCGCCTATTTCATCTGCAAATTCTTGTGTTATTGGTGCTCCACCAACCATAACTTTTATTTTGTCTCTGCCTGGATATTCATTAAGCGCTTTTACTGTATCTTTTAACGCTTCCATAGTAGTTGTTAAAAGTGCTGATGCTCCTACTATTTTTACATCTGGATTTTCTTCTAAAGCTTGTATAAATTTTTCTGCTGGCACATCAACACCTAAGTCGATAACTTCAAATCCAGCACTTTCAAGCATCATTATAACTAAGTTTTTACCTATATCATGTAAGTCACCTGCAACTGTTCCCATTATCATTTTTCCTGCTGAAACTGCATTGTCTCCAACTAATAATGGTTTTAAAACTTCAACACCTTTTTGCATTGCACGTGCTGCTACTAACATTTCTGGTACGAATATTTCATTTTTTGTAAATTTATCACCTACTACTGTCATTGAATCTATCATTGCATTTAATATTTCTGGTGCACTTGCTCCTGAATCTAGAGCTTCTTGTACTAAACCTGCTACTTTTTTAGATTTTCCTCTTTCTACAGCTGTTGCTACTTCTTGAATTTTAGACATATTATTTCCCCCTAACATATAATAAACATATTTTTTAAAATTACTTTTGTTAACGATTTCCTTTTGTCTGTTTGTTTTGCTTTTGTTTATATTTTAAGTATAGGATTTTATCATGCCTATTTTCAATGTGAGAAAATCTGAATTTTTTATATTTTTTTATAATTTCTGTATAAAGTTTTTTTGTATATTTTTATAAAAATCTTCTATTATTTTTTAATAAATCTACATTTTTTACCAATTATTTGTTTAAATCTTCTATAATATAGGTTATAAGCCTTTAATTTTATTATTTTTTCTAAAGGAGGTCAAAATGTATATTAATATGAATGAAATATTAGACAAGTTTTCTCAATTTACTTCAAGCTACAAAATATCATTTGATACTGAAATAGTAAATTTTAAATTTTCAACTAAAAATCTACAAAATTATAGCCCTTACTGTCTATATATTTTTAGAGCTAACAAACTTCCAAAAGAAATTTTTAATTACAATAAAATAAATTTTTTGATAATAGGCGAACCACAAGATTTGCCCTATTTAGATAGATGCAATTATATTATATTAAAGGAAAATTCTATTTCCATTTTTGATATTATAAAGATAATTCAAAGCTTGCTAAACTTTGATGATGCCCTTTCATCTTTTAAAGAAAAACTGTTCTATAGTATTAAAGATGATTTATCTATTAGCAATATGATTTCCATAGCTTTTGAATATTTAAATAACCCGATAATGGTACTAAATTCAAAATATGAAACATGTTATTTCGAGCTTGGAAAAACAATTTTAGATGAACCCGTTTGGGAATTTCAGATTAAAAACAATCGTCCTCATCCCGAATATTCATTAAAATACAATAAAAGTAGAGAAAATCGCCTTATTGCCGAATCAAGCTACAATCATATAGTTACTTTCTTTGAAGAAATTATGAACCATAGAGAAATTGCAATCCCAATAAAACATATTGATTTCTCCATAGGTCGTATATGCGTATTAGAAGTTAATCGAAAAATTACTCAAAGTGATATTCATATATTGAAAACTTTGGCTAAGATGATGTATCCACTTATGGTTTGTGATAAAAAATTTCTAAATTTAGAAACATCAAAACTGGACTCTGTTTTTAGCGATTTAATAAATAATCCAAAGCCAAATATGTTGCTTATAAGAAAGAAATTATCTAACTTTAAATTTAACTTAGATTCAAATATGTATCTGCTTTGTTTATGCGATTTGGATAATATAAATTCAAAATCAAAAATAAACTATGTAAAGCAAATGGTACAAGGTATATTTGAAAAACATTATGTATTTATATTTGAACAAAACATAATTGTTCTTTATAACAATAAAAATTCATTTGATTATTTTAATAAAGGCAAAGAATACAAAGAATTTCTTGAATTTATACAAAACTACACATTATCAGTTGGTGTAAGCAAGTTATTTGACGGTATCTCTGGTATAAGAAATGCCTATTTTGAATCACTATCTGCTATAAATTTCGCAAATCATCTCAATTTTATAGGCGACGAAAAACCATTTATAAACTTTTATGATGAGTATGTTTTGCACGACTTAATGTATGATTTTGTAGTGAAAAAAAAGCTTCATTATATCTTAGATTCAACAATATTAAAGCTGCTAGCTGATAATAATACAAATTTAATAAATACCGTTAAATACTATCTAGATTACAACGAAAACCTAAACTTAATAGCAGAAAAACTAGGAATTCACTACAATACATTGAAATATCGAATTGAAAAATTAAAAACCAAATACTTCATCGATTTAAAAAACTCTGATTCATTAATAAAACTAAGACTTGCAATAGTTGCACTAGAAATTTCAGAGGGATATAAATTAGATCTTGGACTAAACTGAAAGGGGGATTCATATGTCAGCAACATTTAATGAAATATCAACAAAACTATCTTCAAAAAATCCAATAGTTATAATCAGAAAAAATATAAATATTTCAAATTACTATTATATAGAAGATAATTTTGATAACCTTAATTCTTACAGTCTTTATATATGTAAATTATCAAATTTTCCAAAAGATTTTAAGAGCTATAAAATCATAAACTTCTTGATAATAGTAGATATAAATATAAAATACGATTTATTTCAGCTTAAAAACTGTAATATTTTAATATTAGAAAAAGATAAAATAAGTCTATATAAATTGTTAGAAGATTTGCAGGATATCATAAACGTAAACGCTGATATAATCGCATCTTCCAACAGTATTATAGATGCATTATCACAAAATCAAAATATAGACGATATTATCAAAACAATTCATCACTATCTACAAAATCCAATAATAATAACTAACTCCGCAAACTATCTTTGTTGTCATAGTGATGATAATTTTGATATAAATGATACAATTTGGGAAGATTATATAAAATATGAATATCCCGATCCAAATTATTTAGAGAAAATTTATTACAATATTAAATTTGTACAACCTCTATCAACAGAAAGTGATTCACATATTATCGATTATTTAGACGTAATGGAACATAGGGTTCTTGCATGTCCAATAAAAATAAATAATTTTAACATAGCATACATCTATGTTTTGGAAGCGAATAGACCATTTAATAAAGAAGACATGCGTGTGTTAAACATTTTGGGCAAAATACTAGCCCCTTCAATAATAAACGACCCTCGTTTTACTTATTGCGAAAACACTCAGATAGACTCGATTTTTTATTATTTATTATCATGTGCTAACACACAACCTCACTTTCTTGAAAATACATGTGAAATATTAAATTTAGAACTACATTCAAACTTCTTTTTGCTAAATATTAATTGCTTAAAAGAAGAAATGACAATAGAAAAATTAAAAGAACTTTATGACTTGATAAAATCTATATTTTTCAACCAGTTTGTGTTTATATATAAAAATCAGATATGCATACTATATGTCACAAGAGATGATAACCCCCACAAATTTAAAATATACTCTAAATATTTTTTAGACATATGTGAAAAATATAATCTATCAGTTGGAATTAGCGATATATTCTTCAACTTGCACGATATAAAAATAGCATATAACCAGACACTAAAAGCGCTTGATTACTCTACTATATCAGCACATAAAAATCGTATAAATTATTACTCCGATTTTATGCTAACAGACTTGGTCTATGAGTTTTTGATAAATGAAAATACGGATAATATTATTGATTTGAACTTTAAAGAATTTATAAACTCGGCATCAGAAGAATATCTTGAAATGATGAAGTTGTTTGTTGATAATAACGGCAATATCAAAAAAACTGCCGATGAACTGCATGTGCATTATAATACTTTGAAATATAGATTGAGTAAGATTAGAGATGAGTATTGTATCGATTTTGAGGATTTGAATTATATTATTAAGCTGAAGTTGTCTTATATTGCTTTGGATTTTATTTCGAATACATAGATTTGGGGATTGTTATAAATAACTTAAACCTTTAAAGTCATAAATCTTAAATTTACCTATAACTTATCAATATTGATTATATATTATTTTTCATCTATAATTAAATTTGAAGATATTAATAGTAATCTTATTATTAGTCAACACATTCAGAATCATACTTTTATTTTTAAATATAATTAAAATAGGTGTTGAGAACTTGTTTTTTCAACACCTACTTCAATATATATTTTTTATATTTTTTCTGTAAATGCTATTATAAATAATTTTGTCTTAATCAGTATCCTATATTTAGATATTTCAACTTCTTTAATTTCATTATCTGCAATTTCTAAATCTATAATTGGTTCGTATTCGAAATTCAAAAAATTTCCTTGTTCATCGTAACAATCTTTTACATTTGATTTACTTAAATTTAAATATGATATATCATTTTTATAATTAAAACTAATTATATAATCCTCTACTCTTTGTTTCTCACCTGTCTCCACATTCTCTACAAATAGTTTTATCATCTTCGTACTATTTATAGTTTCATATAGTTGATAACATAATGTTTCCTTCATATATTTTCTCCTTTTTACATATTATATTTATTTTTCGATTCTATATAACGTTTGTATTCTTTATCTAATTCCTCTAATGCATCCGCCTTTATTTTTGTAGATAAATTTTCAGATTGTGCAAAACTTGTAAATTTAATCAACTTATCAATAAGGGATTCAGTTCTAAATGATAGATCTAAATATGCAACTACATTCTCTAATATATCACATTCCATTAATTTATCTGATAATTCTTTTAGTTTACTACTCATATTATATAAATCTTCTTCACTGTCTTGTATAGCATCACATAGTTTTGAAAGTTCCTCTGCATCACCAACTGATAATTGAGTATGTATACCCAAAAATGCATTCACTAACGTATCATCAAATGCTTCAAAAAATTCCCTACCTATTTGTTCTAATGTCCTCATATTTAATATCCTTTCTAATAAACTGTATAATACTTTCTTAATACATAAATTTATTATACAGTTTATTATATATCGTATTTTGTAGAAAATTGTATATTTTTTACACAATATCTAAAAATATACATTAAAATCGCCCATCTTAAACCAAATAAATATAATATAAAAAGTATTTTTATTTATGAAGTTTTAAAACCATATTTCAAATAATTTTACTTAGTATAATCCAATTGAAAATTACACTTAATATAGCAATATACACAAAGGTTTCTTTTTTCCTTAAAATAGTATCTATATAACTCTTACTAAAATTTCTATATTAAGAGAATTTAAATATTATTCGTACACATCATCTATAAACATAAAAAACACCTCCAACTATTTGTATAAATTATAATATACATAATAATTAGAAGTGTTTTTTTATACTTAAATACCTAATGGTATTCCATTACATTTTAAATTCTAAAACGTTACAAACCCTAACTTTCCAATAACTATTCAGTTATTTCCCAGTTATGGTAAACATTTTGTACATCATCAGTATTTCAGATATTTCTAAAGTATTTTCAAGCATTTTCAGAAGTAAAATTTACAGTTAAATATGAATGTATGTCATAATTTAAACAATAGTATTTTCATTTCTTTTAATTAATATTTTAATATGTAAATATATATCTTAATATAAATTTAATATTACAATATATCATAACTTATTTCAATATAGTATTTAAATAAAAAAGATATAAAGCAAATAGACAGTGCTACTAACTTTATATCTCTTTATCTAATATTTTTTATAAATTATGTTATTCACTATTTTACTTTTATTTTATCCAAAGTAGGGGTTAATGTTGCATTAAAATTCTTAGAATTCTGAATTTCTGACTTTGTATTAATATCTTTAACATTTATTTTAAGCTTTTCTAATATTTGATTTGCTTTTTTTAAATATGATTCAGTCATGACTTCAGATCTAGATAAACAAGGACTTTTCATATACATCACCATCCTTTTCCCCTTTTATTTATTATATAACATATATTGAAATTTGATACAAATTATATAATCAACCTATATTACACCCAGTTCTTTTTAATCTATTAATAAAATCATTCTTAAGTTCTTCAAATATAACATTCCATTTTTCTGTTTCATCCATCTCTCTAGGTGTTACTGTATATAATACCACATAATTTTCTTCATAGATTTCTATATTAAAAGTAAAATAAACCCTTCCATGTTTTGAACTATTCCCTACATGTTTAAATATAAAAGTATCTTCTAGTAAAATGCTTCCTAATATACCTGTTCTTTTTCCACTACATAAAAATGTTTCTATTTCTTCTTTTTCTAGTATATTCTCAAACTCTGTAACACATTCATTATTACTTAGCATTCTTATCAGTAAAGTTGCTAATCTATAAGTATCAAAATCTATGTTTTTAACTTTACTTTTTTCATCTATACTAGATAATTCTGTTATAATTTCAGTCAATAAATTTTCTATTCTTTGTAATAAATCAGTCTCTAAACACAGTCTTTCTGTGCTAGTATATTCTTTCCCATTAATAATATATTTTTTCCATAAAAATAGAATTTCATTAAATCTATCATAGTAATCTCTATTTATAGAATAATACATTTGTAATATATTATTAATTTCAATTCCTTCATATGCATATCCTTCCTCATAAGATAATTTTATATTTATATTATCTTTATCATATTTAGCTGAATACTTATATATTTGTGAACAATCTACAATTCCATTATTATTAACAAATGATTCTAATACTTCATGAAATCTAGTTCTTCTATTAAATTGATAAAATTCCCCCTATTTATTTAAAATAATTCCACTACTCTGGTTTAATTGACTTTCTTTTTCTTTTATAGTTTTATTTAATAACTTGATATCATTCTCTTTACTATATATCTTCTGTTCATTAGTGGTATACATTATTGCAAGTATTAGCCAACAGCCTAATATTATAATTAAGATTTCCTTATTGTCAAGCAACATCTTTACAAACCAGTGAACATCTTTATTATCTCCTACTGATGTTGCTAATAATGTTAGTATCCATCCTACAATTAATGTTATTATAGGTGAACAAGGATTAAACAATGACTTTATAACTTCATTCCCATTAGTATGTAAAATAGTATAAGCTAACCAGCATAGTATTAATAATATTATTACTTTACTATTTACAATAAAATAAATAATAGAATTATGATCCATAGGTGAACATAATATACTAATAATCAGTAAAAATACTAATGCTATTAGAGGGCTTTTTACATTGTTTAATTTTTCAATTATTCTACTTTTATTCTTCATAATCCCCCCTTATTCTATACTTTAAGTATATATCTCTTATCCAAATACTGTCTATAAGATATTTATTTTTTACATTACTAAATTTTAGTATGGTTAGCTTTTTCATAGACAGAATAATCTCCTTCATAAAGCTTTATGTATCTATATAAAGTAGTTCTTCCTATTCCCAACATATTTGCAACTTCTACTTGAGTTAAATCTCCCCCTTTTCCCTTTAACAATCTATAAGCTTTCTCAAAATTTTTAGGTAAAGATTTTTTTGTTTTTTTAGGTTGTCCAAACCAATTACCTGTTTTAGTTACTCCTGTTGACTTACATTTATCAACACCTTCTTGAACTTGTTGTGCAATAGTATCTCTCTCCATTTCTGCAACAGCACCAAATATTCCAAGTAATAACTTATAAGTAGAAGTATTTGTATCTATTCCCTCTTTAAGAATTTTAACTTGTACACCCCTATCAACAAAATAATCACATATTTCAATACAATCCTTTAAATTCCTTGCCATTCTTGATATTGAAACAAAGTAAACTATATCCCCATTCTTTACAATTGCCTTTAATTCATTTAATGCTGGTCTATCTGCTTTAGTTCCTGTAATCTTATCTTTAAAATCCATATCAGACTTAATCCCTTGTTTCTGAAATATATATTCCTGTCTTTCTGTTGTTTGTTTTTTAGTTGATGTTCTCAAATATGTATATACTGCCATAATATCCCCCATTTTCTGCTATATATATTTTATACTGCACTTTCTCTATTAATGTTAACACCCATCCCCCATGGTGTGGATATTACATCAATTTCATTTTGGTTATTTGATTAAATAGTATTTGTTTCATTTAACTATGTCAACAATGTGAAACATAATAATCAAAATTTTCAAAGGTAAAATCAATAATATTACTGAATAATTTTAAGTTTCATTTAATTATAGTTTCTTGAAACATGATTATTTATAAAAAATGACTAAGATTATTCTCAGCCATTTCCATTTTATGTTTAAAGTATTTAAACACTATTTACTGCAACACACTAAATTATATAGATTGGCAAATCCATTACCATAACTAATCAATACAATATTATAAGTTTTTTATTTGTTGCATAAAGTCTAATATATTAATTCCTTAATTTTGTTATCATTATTAAATATATATATATTTATTAATTAGTTTATGTTGTAAATTAATTTATTAATTTTATTCATACATAATTAATTGTTGTTATCATAGTTGTTGTTATTATAGTTGTTGTTAGATGTACAATATATACTACACCTATGTATAATATATATCATCCCCATGTATAAAACACATTTATTTATTATCTAAGTGTTTAAAATACTTTATTTTATATCTTCCATAATAAAATTTTTAGGATAAGGATACCTCACTCTATATCTATTAGACATACTAATCTTCTTATCTTTGTCATAATATCCCTTCTTAATTATTTCTATTAGCCCTACTTGAACAAGTCTATCTAACCCTTGTTTTATAGACTTATTATTGCTTATACCTGTATACATTTTAAGAACAGAATAACTTGGGTAACATTCTCCTGTATGAACATCTGCATGTTGATATAAGCATAGGTATATAAGCCTATCAACTGGTTTTAAACAATAATCATTTAATATTTCCATTAGCCAATCAGGTTGAATAAAAAATCTATTTTTAAATACCACCATTTTATAATTCTTATCACTAATCTTAACCATAAATATTTCCTCCTGATACTTATCTATACATTTAGGTTCAATCTACTGTTTAATTAGTGACAAATTACTGATTTAAATTTTACTGTCTAATCACTTTAAATTCATTAAAGGACTAGATTTAACACCTAATTCAAGAACTTCAGTATCTTTAATTCCTTCTAAATATCTTTTAGTTATAACTATGCTTTCATGCCCTAAAAGTCTACTTAGTGAATATACATCTAGTCCATTTTTTAGTTGTGCCTGAGCATAATAATGTCTGCATGTATGAGGTGAACACCTTATTTCTTTTCTTACATTAGCCCCTTGTCCTGCTAATTTAACAATTCTTTGAATTGCTTCTGTTGTTAATGGCTTATTCCTTGAACTCAAAAAATAATTATCATAGTTTAGAATATCATCTGATAAATAACATTCCTTAATTCTTTCATACTTAATCATTACCTTTTTCAAATATGGTGATATAGGTATAACCCTTTCTTTTCTTCCCTTTCCCATTATATGAATTACTGTTTCTCTCACATCTAAATTTTTTAATTCACAAAGTTCAAAGTTTCTAATTCCTGTATCAAATAAAACAGCCATAATACATCTATTTCTTGCATGAAGATAACTTGAAAATTTCCAATAATCCAACATTCTTTTTACTTCAGAATCTGTAAATGTTGATATTATACTTTTATTTTCTTTTAGCCATGTAACTTTCTTGGCTATATTAATACAATAGCCTTCATTAAACCCATATTGAAAGAAGCTTCTTAAATTCTTTAATATTGTGTTTATATAGACTGGGCTTCTACCCTTCTTATTAAGACTGTTTAAATATTGCTTTATGTGTATTGGACTTACTTCTTCTAATTCAACAATTTCAAATTCATTCTTGATAAATTGACAGAATCTAAGAATATTATTTTTATATCCTTTAATTGTCCTTGGTGTGTAATTTCTGATTTGAATTTCATAAATATACTCTTTTGCTAAATCTTCTAGTAACATAAAAAACCTCCCTTGTTGAAGAATACCCTGTTTAAACAAGACATACATCATAACAAAGAAGGTTTTACATTTACCAACCTTTATTATTCATTTATCATAATAAAAACTGTTTAATAACAGTATGTATACCATAAAAAGTTATTTTCATAGTATATTTCTCTGTTATTTTCACTTTCATTTTCCTGCTTAAAGCATTGAAAATACTGTATTTAACTGACTAAAACAAATATTATTCAGTTATTTCCCAGTTATGGTAAACGTTCTGAACGTCGTCATCTTCTTCAAGTAAGTCTATTAATTTTTCCATAGATTTTACTTGACCTTCGTTGTCTAAAACTGTAGTAGTTTGTGGTATTAATTTTATATCAGCAGATACGAATTCATATCCTTTTTCAACTAAAGCATCTCTAACTGCGTTGAAATCTTCTGGAGCTGTTACAACTTCGAATCCATCTTCTTCTGTTATTATATCATCTGCTCCAGCTTCTAAAGCGTCGTCCATTAATTGTTCTTCGCTTACATTTTCAGCAGCTATTAATATTTGTCCTTTTCTATCGAACATGAAACCAACGCATCCAGTAGTTCCTAAGTTACCACCGTTTTTGTCGAAGTAATATCTTATGTTACCAGCAGTTCTGTTTTTGTTGTCAGTTAAAGTTTCAACTATAACAGCAACCCCACCTGGTCCATATCCTTCGTAAGTGTTTGAGAAGTAATCTTCTCCACCGCCAGCTCCAGCACCTTTGTCTATTGCTCTTTTGATGTTGTCATTTGGCATATTGTCAGCTTTAGCTTTATCTATAGCAGTTTTTAAAGCTGCATTGTATTCTGGATCTGCTCCACCTTCTTTAGCTGCAACAGTTATAGCTCTTGCATGTTTAGTGAATACTGATGCTCTTTTAGCATCTTGTTTACCTTTTCTATTGATAATATTACCTATACGACCCATAATTTCACTCCTTAACTTTAATTTCGTTCATTTATAGATTTAGTCAAAATCTATTGCCACAGTAAATTTTAGCATAAAACTCCGATTTAGTAAATTAGAATATTGGAGGTTTTGCTGCAGTGTGTCTTTTATGTTCACTGATTCTATGTAATCTATCTATAATATCTAAGTCCTTTTGAGGGACTTCATCTCTTTTGCCTAATACAACCTTATCTATCATGTTGTATGTTGTTCCCATTTCGTTTTCGTCTGTTTGGCCTTCCCATAAACCTGCTGATGGCGCTCTGTTTATTACATCTTCGTGTACACCTAATGCCCTAGCCCAATCGTAAACTTCTGCTTTTGTAAGGTTTGCTATTGGAACTAAATCAACCCCACCATCACCGTATTTTGTGAAATATCCAGTGTGTATTTCTGCTGCGTTATCTGTTCCAACAACTAAGTATCCTAAGTTGTTTGCAACTGTGTAAACAGAACACATTCTAACTCTCGCTCTTAAGTTAGAATCAGCTGCTCTAAATCCTGTTTCACTGTATAAATCTTTTTCTTTAAGTGCTGATGTTACAGAGTTTAATATCATTTCTTGTGGCTTAGTTAAATCTAAGTCGATATAATCTATTCCACATCCATTTATAACTTTAAGCGCATCTTCTCTGTCTTTTGGATTGCTGTTTATACTCATAATTACTCCTATTGAGTTTTCAGGAAATGCTTTTTTAATAAGGTAGCAAACTACCGCTGAATCTATACCCCCAGAAACTCCTACAACTAATCCTTTGCATCCAGCTTCTTTAACTTTTTCTCTAAGCCAATCTACTGTCTTATCTATTTTTTGATTTATTTCCATTTAATTTTCCCCTTTCATATAAAAATCTATACTTATAATACCACATTTATTTCAAAATTAATTTATTATTTTCACATATATACATAGTTTTATCAAAATCACAAATAATAATACAAGGTAGGTGAAGATATGAAAAATCCATTTAATATTAAAAATTCTATAATTGGCGCTTTTACTGGTTTTGTAAATGGACTTTTTGGCTCTGGCGGGGGGACTCTTTTAGTACCCATTTTAAACAACATACTAAAAGTAGAAGAACACAAATCCCACGCAACAGCTCTAGCAATAATAATATTTTTAACAGTAACAAGTTCTGTAATATACGTATCAAGAGGAACTTTTGACATTAAATTAACTATACAAGCCGCTATCGGCAGTATAATCGGTGGAATAATAGGTGCAAAATTACTTAGCAAAGTAACAGGAAAATTTTTAAGAATTTCTTTTGGAATCGTAATGATAATTTCTGCAATCAGAATGATTTTTTATTAATTAGGAGGAATTATGTTAATTGGAATAATAGGCTTTTTTGCCGGAATAATAGGCGGAATGGGAATGGGCGGTGGAACAATTCTAATCCCCGCATTAATACTATTCGCAAGTATAGACCCCAAAATCGCCCAAAGTACAAACCTACTATCTTCAATCCCAATGACGATAGTAGCCCTTGCAATACATATAAAAAAGAAAAATGTAGATTTTGACCTTGTGCTTCCAATCGTCTTATTTGGTATAGTTGGCGCATTTTTTGGCTCAACATTAGCTGAATATTTGCCATCTGATATATTAAGAAAATTCTTTGGAGTGTTTTTATTAATAATCGGTATCTTCGAAATACAAAAAGGATATATGCATAAAGGAAAAAAATAAGCCTAAACTACAAGTCTCATAGTCTAGGCTTTTTCTTATATTCTAACTTTTTTGTTCTAATCTACTTATCATAAAGAAATCTTTTATTGCGTTATCGTAATCTCCTATTCTACAATATGCGTCGCCTCGTTTTTCATAAGCTCTTATGTCTGACGGACAACCTTCTATCGCAACAGAAAAATCATCTATCGCTTCTTTATATTGTTTAAGATTGTAATATGCAAGTCCTCTATAATAATAGTTTCCTAATTTAGTATTATCTAATTCGATTGCCTTGTTAAAATCAAGTATCGCTTCATTGTATTCTTCTAAATCTAAATTTGCTGCTCCTCTTCCCATATAAACTATGTAGCTATCATAACCATGTTCTATAGATCTAGTGTAGTCGTCTTTTGCCTTTTTAAAATTACCTGTTAGAGAATATTCTTTTCCTCTGTTGCAGTAAGATTTTCCTACTTTATATCCCATTTTAATTGCTTTTGAAAAATCACGAATTACTTTTGTATGATTTTCCATTCGTCCATATGCAAGAGCTCTGTTGTAATATGCTTCTCCATTTTTAGGATTTAGTCCAATAACTTTATCTAAATCTTTTATGGCTTTTCGCAAATCATCTTGTTTTAAGTAAGCCACTGAACGATTAAAGTAACTTTCTTCATAATTTGGGTCTATTTCTATAGATTTATTATAATATTCGATAGCATTGTTCATTTGGTTCATTTGGCAATAACAATCAGCCATTCCCAAATAACCTTCTTTCATATGTGGAGCCAAGTTAACAAATGCTTTGTAATCTAGTAGAGCATCTTTATATCTTTTCATTAAATAGAAGATTCCCGCTCTTTCATATAATAATCTTTCATCGTATTTTTCAAGATTTATCGCATTTGTAAAGTCTTTTAATGCTTCTTTGTATCTTCCTAAATACGCTAAAATTCTACCTCTGTTATAATAAGCACTGACATCATTTTCGTCTAATTCCAATGCTTTTTTATAACTTTCCATAGCTTTATCATATTCTTTTAGGTTACTATAAGATACCCCCAGATTATAATAAGCCACTTCATAATTTGGATCTATTTGTAATGCTTTTTCATAATTTTTTATTGCTAAATCATTGTCACCTAATCTACTATAACAAACACCTTTTCCTCTATATGCTTCTTTATAGTTTTTATCTAATTGAATAACTTTTTCAAAATCTTTTATAGCTGAATAAAATTTCTCGAATTTTATATAGAAATCGCCACGATAGTAATACCCATCGGCACAGTCATCATATTTTTCGATAATTTTATTTACATAAGCCATTTTTTCATTTATTTCAAACTCCATATTAGCATGATTTAACATATCTTGTATGAAAGTTTTTCTTTCTAAATCCTCTTGTAATTTATTTAAAGTATTTATGGTATTAGTAATATCTACATCCCCAGCTTTTGATATTTTAAATAGATTAAATACCATAAAAACCATAAAGCCATACATAAAGCAGAATATTATTATCTCTTCATTTTTTGATAAATTCAAAGTTACTATAGCTAAGAATAAAATTCCTATTATAGCTAAAGAGATTCCTATCTGTTTTGTTATTTTGTTTTTTTCACTTTTCATTATGACTTCCCCCTTCAATAAATTTATTTATTAAAGAAATACTATCTAAAGAATAATTTGACCGTCTTTCTCAGATAAATAAAAACTTTCACTTTCGCTTAACTCTGCAGTCCCACTTGTTATATCTGTCATTTTTGATTTAAGCGATTGTGCGTCTTCTTCTCTTGAATAAACTATAATTTGAACTTTATCAGTATATAAAGTGTCCTTTATAGTGTAGCCCATGTTCATTATTTCATTTTGGACTTTGCCGATTTGATTGTAGTCTATAGTTATACCTACTTCTTTATATTTTACCTTCTCTATAATTTGTGCAGCTTCAATACCTACTTTGGCTCCTTTTGTATATGCTCTAACAAGTCCGCCTGCCCCTAGTTTGATGCCTCCAAAATATCTAGTTACAACAACTACTACATCTCTTAAGTCTTCTTTTTTTATAACTTCTAATGTTGGGATTCCTGCTGTTCCTTGTGGTTCTCCATCATCGCTATAACGTTGGATATTCATTGTTTCACCAACAGTATACGCCCAGACATTATGAGTAGCGTCTTTGTGCTTTTTCTTTATTTCGTTTATAAATTCCACAGCTTCTTCTTCAGATTTTATGGGTTTTGCATATCCTATAAACGTCGATTTCTCTACGATATATTCATCTGAGCCAAAACTATGTAATGTTTTATATGTCTTCATAGTGCCTCTCCCCCTGCCGTTAAATATTTTAAAGCTAAAATTGCTTCGTTATATGCCCTGATGACATATTCTTTTTCATTGAGTTTTTTATGTTCTATAAGCCTTTGCAAAATCTCGACAGTCTTATCATCTCCTACTTTTGCTAAAGCCTTAGCACAGTATTGTCTAGTTTGGGGATTTGAATCATATAATCCTTTTTCCAAAACAAATTTGCTCTTTGGAGAAGATATTTTCCTTATAGCTGAATAAGTTATCCTTCTTATATCTGAATGTCTGTGATTTGTAAGAGGATGAAGTATTTTTAAGAATCTGTCATCTTTAAACTCTCCAGTTGCCCAAATTAAAACAATTAAATCATCTGCATTTTTTTCTCTAAGTATTCTTTTGTATAATTCTCTTTTAAAATTTAGTTCTTTTTCCTTATCAAGACTTAACTCTTCTATAAATTCAAGTCGTGCGTCTTTTCCCAATTCCAAAAATTTATCCAATACGTCTTTTGAAGACTCTACTTTTGCTTTATTCACAGATTTTATATCTAATTTTGCTCTAATCAGATGATCATTCACCTCTGTAACTGATATATTTCTAATTTTGCTAATTTGCGACACTGTCTTTGATTCAGTATAAAGAAGATATGTAATAAAATAGTCTTCTAAGTTGTCGATATTGTTCCAGCTTATATCCATTTTTATTCCTCTATTATATATTCTTTATATACATTATAGTCTTCTTCGTCTAAACTTACCTCAAGTTGTGTCCCATTTTCTACATATTCGAAAGAATCTACATTGTATTTTTCTTTAATTCTACTGAATATATTTCCTTTGTCATATGGAAGTAATAATTTAACTTGATAAGTGTCTTCCATTAAAGCATTTTCTATCATTTTTAAAAGGATATCCATATTTATACCTTTTTTAGCAGAAATATAAATTCTGTCTTCTCTATTTCTTGGATAAATGTCTAATTCTAGTCTATCTATTTTGTTGTAAACTATTATAGTTTTCTTATCATCTGCACCTAATTCTTTTAATACAGATTCAGTAGTTTGTTTTTGAAGTTCGAAACTGCTGTTTGTCGCATCTATAACATGTAGTATTAAGTCTGCATATTTAACTTCTTCTAATGTTGCTTTGAATGCTTCGACTAAATCATGTGGTAACTTACTTACGAAACCAACTGTATCTACTACTAAAAAGTCTCTTTTGTTTGGTAATGTAGCTTTTCTTAAAGTTACATCAAGAGTTGCGAAAAGCATGTCTTTTACGAAAACTTCTTTTTCTGTTTCATAATCTTTATGTGTCTTTATTAATTCGTTTAATAAAGTAGATTTTCCTGCATTTGTGTATCCAACTAATGCAACTATTGGTATATTTGATTTTAGACGTTGAACCCTTTGAGTTTCCCTGTTTTGTTTAACTTCTCTAAGTTCTTTTCTTATGTCTGCTGCTCTGTTTAATATATGTCTTTTATCTACTTCAAGTTTTTGTTCCCCAGGACCTCTAGTACCTATACCAGCCCCAGTTCTACTCATTTGTCCACCCATTCCGTAAAGTCTTGGTAATCTGTATTTTAATTGAGCAAGCTCAACTTGTAATTTACCTTCTTTACTTAATGCTCTTTGTGCGAATATGTCTAATATTAAAGCTGTTCTGTCTATTACTTTTAGTCCAGTAACATCTTCTATATTTCTCATATGTGCTCCAGATAATTCGTCATTAAATACGATCATAGTTGCACCAAGCATGTTGCAGTAATCTCTTATTTCTTCAACTTTTCCTTTTCCTATGAAATAAGCTGCATCTCTAGCTGGTTTATTTTGAATTACAGATGCTAAAACTTCTGCTCCAGCTGCTTTTACTAGCTCTTTAAGTTCTGCCATAGATTCATTTATATCAATATCATCGATTTTCTTTACATTAGTTGTTATATTTAAGCCCACTAAAACGGCCTTTTCTTGTAATTGTTCTTCCACAAAATCACCTCTTTACATTAATCGTTGTCAATTCATTTATTTGCCTATGTTTTACCTTATTATATATTTTGACTTTTATAAAGGATTTCATTCTTTTATATATGTAATTTTCTATTTTTTACTGCAAATAACATGTTTTAGATAAATATTCTTAATAATTATATCATTAAACTATCATTTTTTTATGTATTTTTTTGATATTATAATTTAAAACACAAAAGGGAGTGATTTAACCTCACCCCCTCCATAAATTTTAGATACTTATTATTTTAATTTTATAAGTTCTAAATATTTTTTGCTGTTAACACTTCCGTTATGCTCTGCTTTTTCTAGTAATTCGATTGCTTTATCTACATCTTTTTCAATTAATCTACCTCTATATAATTCGAATCCTAGTTTTTCTAGATATAACGGATTTCCTTCTGCTGCTTTTTCTTTATATATGTTAATTAACTTATCTACACATCTTTCATCTTCGTCATCAAGTAGTTTTTCATACTCAACAACAGCTTCGTCTATTTTGCCTTCTTTATAATATCTTTCTCCTAATACATAGCTCGCTTCTATTTCACCTTCATCTGATAAAAGTTTTAATACATTTGAACTAAATCCTTTATATATTGATTCTTTTGCTGAATCTGTGTCTCTATATGTATCTATTACATTTTCTATAAAGTCTGACATAACCTCTTCTAGATTTCCACCTAAAATCGCTTCCATTGCATTGCTTGATGATTCTTTCATCATTTTTAATTTTTCAGGTGATATTTGCATATTTGGTTGAACTGTTCCAATTTGTTCTACTTTTTCATCTATTGAATCTATCATTTTTTGTTGTTTTTCTAATGCTGTATTTACACGCTCCATTATATTTTCATATTGTTCATCTAATTTTTTAATTAGTTCTCTTTCAATAAATGTATCAATTCTCTTATTAAAAGAAGTTATCTTTTTATCTAAATCTCTTACATTATTTGATATCGTATTGAAACTTATTGTATTACTATTTTTCATAACAGAGTGTATTTCATCTCCAAATTTTGAAACAGTCTCAATAACCTCATCCATTTTTGATAAATCACTCTCTATTGTCTGTAACTCCTTTATCATGTGATTTACCTTCTGCTTATATGTACTTAATTCATCTATCTTCTTCTTGGTCAAATCAATATCTTTTAATGACTGTAACCTTGTAATCGATTTGTTAAACTCATTTATACTCCCCTCTAAACAATTTAAAGTTTCGCATATCTGCTCACTATTTTTATTAAAATTATCTATTGAATCTACTATCCCCTTTGTATTAAGTTCCTTATTCGCCATATCGTTCACCTATCTCCCATTCATCTTTTTATTTATATCCCCGAGTAATTGATTTACATTTTTTATTTTTAATCCAATATTTGAAGACAATTTATTTGTTTTCTTTATTTTATTTTTTAAGATATTATGTAATTTATCAAATCTGTATCCGTAATTATCGAATAAATCGCTGAAATTTATTCCTTGTTTATCTAAACATTTGTAAAACTCTCTTAATTGTTTTTCATAAGATAAATTATTCATATATAAATACATAATTGCGTATTTTTCAAAGTTATATGCTTTTTCATAATAAGTTTGTGCAAGTTTGTATTCTCCTATATGGAATAACTCATCTCCCTTTTCATCGTATTTTCCTTCTTGTTCAAATAAATCACATATTTTTGCTAAATTATTCGAATTTGGTTCAACACTTCGAGTAAAGTAGTTCTTAGCTTGTGCATATTCTTCATCATAGAAGAATTTCATACCTATGTTGAATAGTTCCGAACTGTCTCCAATTAATTCCCCTAAGTTTAAATCCTTAAATGTGTCTATATTTTCTATATATCTTAAATTGTCGCCTAGTTTTTCCTTAATTTCTTTTAGAATTTCTGTTTCTTTTTCTTCTATAAGAACTAAGTTATAATTAGCTCTTGTTATCGAAACATAAAATCTATTAAAGTAATAACTATAATGACCTTCTTTTAGACTTTCCTTTTTATAAACCTCTTCATAAATATCAGCATAATCAGATAGTATATTGTAGACAATTATATTATCGAATTCTTTCCCTTTAAATTCTGAAATTGTAAAAGCATTTTCGCATCCATACTTTTCTTTTAAATATTCTTTCTTTTCATCATCAGAAACTATAAGCGCCACTTTGGCAGATGCGTTGATTTGTGTGAATATAACTTTTAGATTTTCATCACTTGCCTTAACTTGCTCCACAATTCCTGTTTTATTATTTTTAGTTATTTCATATTGTCTGTCTTCTTCTTTTCTTGCTGGAAGTTTATCATTTATTATTTTATTTACGATGTTGTTCATCTTCATTATATTAATAGAATTTCTGAAGTTTTCATTAAGGCGTTTATCCTCATAATTGTATCCATGTAAGTAAAATAATTTTCTAAGTCTTCCTACTTTAAAGAATGTGGGATTTATTATCTGATTTGGGTCCCCAGCTAGCAGTATTTTTCTAGTTTTGTTCTTCCCATAAATTTCTTGTTCCTTTGCCAATAAAAATAACATATAGATTTGCACTTCTGTAAAATCTTGTACCTCATCTACTACCACATATTCATAATTTATGTTTTTATCTTTTATCAAACTTTGAAGTTCGAATGCTATATCATTTATGTCGTAGTATTCATTTTCAACTAGCCATTGATTATATTTTTGCGTTATTGAATATAGTATTTCTCTATCTTCTTCGGCAAAAATCTTATAATCCTCAACTATTTTGTTACTATCATTTATGTAATATTCTGATTTTACTATGTCTTTTTCTTCTCTATCCCAATCTACATACATAGAACCTTTTAATATTCCAAATATCTCGCTGTAGATAATATTTTTTTCTTTTTGATACTTTTTAATAAATTTTAAAATATTTCCATCACGAGATGTTTGATGTAAGTAATTTAAAAACTTAGTGAAATTTTTCTTATATGTATTTTGAGTTATAATCCTAGATCTGTCTATTTTTTTATTATTGTATTTATAATTTAGCTCTGTACATATATCCTCAAAAGTTTTAATATCTATATACTCATTAAATTCATAATAGCTTTCTATTACCTTTTCTTTTACATATTGTTTTAAGTTGTTTGAAAATGTTACGTATAGAATTTTGCTATCTGAGCCCATATTTTTTATTTTTTCAACCATATCTGGGATTAATTTAACAGTAGATATTGTTTTTCCGCTTCCTGCTATTCCTGATAATATAAATGGTTCTGATTTTTGTATAAATGTATGTATTTGCTCTGACTGTTCTTTTGTCAATACCTCTTGATATATGATTTGCTTATCGTCAAAATCGAGAGATCTAAATGTCATATTATTTTCTTGAGTGTTTTTATTTACCACACTTATAATTTCTATGTTTTTACTTTTCTTTTCATTTACATATTTGAATTGATTGTGTTCATAAAAACTATTATTTATTCTTTTTGATACTTTTTGTGCTTCTCTTTCTTGGTCATTATGCTTTGTTATTGAAAATAATATAATGCCCTGCTTGTCTTTGTTTTGACTATTATTATATCTTTCAAAGTCAAATTCATTCTTCTTTGCATAATCATCTACAAAACAAGCTATTATTCTATCACTATCATTTACTTTATTATTAAAGTCAAAACCATAAATTTTGTTATTCCCAACACCTTCGTATTTCTTAAACCCTAAACTTTTAAAATTCAAGGCTCCATTTGTTGAAGTTAAGCATTTATCTATTTTTATTATTAGTTTTTTCAAATCACTCTCCAAGTTATTATCTTTAACTTGTTTGTATATTGTTTGTTCTAAAAATATATTTATTCCTAAATCTTTGCTAAGTAATGATTCATCTTCAAAGTCTTCATATGCATAAATTTCTTCATTATTATCTAAATTACTATCTTCCAAATCTGAAAACTCTTCAATTTCCATATTCTTTTCTAATTTTACATCTAAATCTAATTTTTCTTTATCACTTACCTCCTCTAATACTAAAACATCGCTACCTTCATTATTTACGTCTAAATCAGCAACAACTTCTTCCGTATTATAAAATTCTTCTGTATCGCTATTTTTCATTTTGTCTTCATAATGCTCTGTTAAATAAAACATGGCATCTTCATACCCCATTTGGGCTAAATTATTATATAGTTTAAAAGCCTTTTCTTTATCTATATCAGTTCCTATCCCATGCTCATAGAAATATGCCAACCTATAAATTGCATCTTCATAGCCAACTTGTGATAATTCGTTATAAATAGAAAATGCTTTTTTGTTATCAACATTAGTCCCTATTCCATATTCATAGCATCGTCCCATAAGATATTTTGCATCTTTATTTCCATTTCCAACTGCCTTTTTATATCGATTAAATGCTTTTTTATGATCCTGTTTTACACCTATTCCATATTCATAACAAATAGCCGTTCTAAGCTGTGCCTTATCATAACCAGCATTTGCACAGTTTTTGTAGAATTCAAATGCTTTCTTCTTATCTTTTTCTATTTCTTTTCCTTTTTCATAATATATTCCTAAACAATACTGTACAATAGTATCGATTTTATCATTTTCAAGTGATTTTAATATTTCATACGCTTTTTTTTCATCCTTATCTACCCCTATTCCATGTTCGTAACAAAGTGCTAAACAAAATTTTGCTCTCGTATATCCCTGATTTGCCGATTTTTCAATCCAGATAAATGCTTCATCTTCATCTTTATCAATGCCTATTCCATGTACATAAAAGCAAGCTAAATTGTATTGCGCTTCCTTGATACCATTTTGTGCTGCTTTTTTATACAATATAAATGATTTTGAAATATCCCCTGTATCATTTTCTTCTGAAGGCATATAATAACAAGCTAAATCATATTGGGCTTCGGCATTTCCATCTTCGGCTTCCATCTTCAGGTCTGAAATAATGATTTCGTCCATTTCCTCTCTGCTCGGGATACGAAAATCATCTTCTATTTCTTTACTTATTCTTTTGTGCAATTCCTCTGATACTTTTCTTACATTCCTATCCTTAATTTCAGAATACGTTTTTGTACTCTTTTCAAGTTTTTTAGTTGTATCATAAAACAACTCTATTGTAGAAACTTCCCTAAAATCCCTCATAAGCCTTCTCCTAATAATTTTTTATAATCCTATACTATAAGTATAATATAAATAGTATAATAAAATTATCTATTATTCTAAATTTTTGGAGGTATAATTAAATTGAATTACAAATTTTTTAGTCATACTGAATGTGAGTTTTTTCCATGCCATAAAACAAATGACCCGGAAAATTTCAATTGCTTGTTCTGTTACTGTCCACTATATGCCCTAAAAGATAAATGTGGTGGAAATTTTAAATATACGGAAAAAGGTATTAAGGATTGTAAAAATTGCACACTTCCTCATCAAAGAAAAAATTACGACTATGTAATTGGGAAGTTTAAAGAAATTATTGAAATAACAAAATTAGATACAGAAAAATAGATAAAAAAATAGGAGTTAAGCCAATTTATATTGACTAACTCCTATTTTTTCGTCTCATTTTTATTTCAGTCTTATTTCAATATATCCATAATACCATTTATTCAGCATTCTTTCAATATTATAATTTTTGTAATTTTATTTTTTATTTTAAATTGTCATAATTTATCGTTTTTAATTTTCTATATATCAATTGTAATACAATACTACAAATCAACATAATTGCTAAAATCGCTACACCCATATGCATGAAAAATGTTTCTGGTAGCATATTTATGACTGGATCTATTTCAGGATTAAAAATCCAGTAATCATTGCTAAACATTATTTTATGAAACATTATAAAACACGCATTAAAGTTTATTGCAATTGGAATAGCCAATAAAACCGGCATTACTATAATTAATATTGACGAATTTCTTAAAAATTTGAATTCCTTTTTTCTAATTTGAATTATTCCACCTATTATTGAAATAATTCCTGTTATTATTGTAAGTATTTTTACATTTTGAAATATATCTCTAACTTCTTGAAAATGAATTTTTCCATTATGTGATGAAGGTAGAGATGGCAATTCAAATTCATCTGCTTTCCAACTTAAATTATAATCAATTAAATAATCGTAATTTTCTATTATGTCTTCCCTTGATAAGTTGCTCATAGACTCTATATTTAGCTTGTCTATATCGTTGTAATAGATACTTTTTATATTCATCGTTATAATAACTGAAGAACCTATCACAAATAAAGCTAAACATATAGCTAAAATAGCATTTAAAAATTTTTTCAATTGGAAGCCCCCTCTAATTTAAACTATTAAACTATTTTTGTAGTGAAATCTTCTATATTCCAAACATCATCAACTACATCGCTGTAGAATTCTGGCTCATGGCAAACTAAAAGAACTGTCCCTTTAAATTCTTTTATTGCTTTTTTAAGCTCATCTTTAGCTTCTACATCTAAGTGGTTTGTAGGTTCGTCAAGAACTAAGAAGTTTATGTCTTTTAACATCAATTTACATAATCTAACTTTGGCTGCTTCTCCCCCACTTAAAACTCTAACTTGACTTGTTATATGTTCAGTAGTAAGACCACATTTAGCAAGTGCTTGTCTAACTTCGTAGTTAGTTAATACAGGGTATTCTTGCCATACATCATCTAAAGCAGTATTGTAGTTGTCCATTGAACTTTCTTGTTCGAAATATCCAACTTCTAAGTAATCACCTAATTCAACTTCACCAGCGAATGGTTTTGTCATTCCAAGTAAAGTTCTTAAAAGTGTTGATTTACCTATCCCATTCATCCCTTTAAGAGCTATTTTTTGTCCTCTTTCTAATTGGAAGTTTAATGGTTTTGTTAATGGTTCATTATATCCTAATACTAAATCTTTAGTTTCGAATATTATTCTAGCTGCTGCTCTAGCATTTCTGAAATTAAATGTTGGTTTTAATTTTTCTTTTGGTCTTTCTAAGATTTCCATCTTATCAAGTATTTTTTGTCTTGAGTTTGCCATACCTCTAGTTGCAACTCTCGCTTTGTTTCTTGCTACGAAATCTTCAAGTTTCTTTCTTTCTTCTAATTGTTTTTCGTAAGCACTTTCTTCTTGTCTTTTCTTAATATCTCTAAGTCTTACAAATTCATCGTAGTTACCTTTGTATCTTGTAAGCTCAGCATTTTCTATATGGTAAATTACGTTACATGTATTGTTTATAAAGTCTGTGTCGTGTGATACAAGAATGAAGCTGTTTTCGTATTCTTGTAAATATCTTGTAAGCCATACTATATGCTCTTCATCTAAGTGGTTTGTAGGCTCGTCAAGGATTAATATTGTTGGACTTTCTAATAATAATTTAGTAAGAAGTACTTTTGTTCTTTGACCTCCACTTAAATCAGTTACGTCTCTATCAAGACCTATCTCCCCTAATCCTAAACCATTAGCAACCTCTTGTATTTTTGCATCTATTGTATAGAATCCACTATTTTCTAATATAGTTTGTATTTCAGCAGTTTCTTCAAGAAGTTTATTCATTTGTTCTTCGTCTGCTTCACCCATTAGGTCATACATTTTTAACATTTCTTGTTCTAACTCGAACATGTTTTTGAACGCATCTCTTAATACATCTCTTATTGTCATTCCTTTTTCTAAAACAGCATGCTGATCTAAATAACCAACTGTTGCTCTTGATGACCATTTTATATTACCTGCATCCGGCATTAATTTTTTTGTTATTATATTTAAGAAACTAGATTTACCCTCTCCATTAGCACCTACAAGGGCTATATGTTCTCCCTTTTTAAGTCTAAAAGATACATTTTCTAGTATTGTTCTCGCTCCGAAACCATGACTAACATTTTCTACTACTAGCATTTATCCACCTCTTATAAATTTTATTTGTTTACATCTATACTATTATATTTGATTTTTTTAATTTTGCATATACGTATTTTCAAAATACAGAATTAGGATTCCTGCCGTCGTTCTTTGTGAGAATTCCAATGCTTTTTCTGCTATTAAATAAAATCTGTTATTTACATTTTGTATATATCTATGGAGATGTTGATTTTTTATCGCATTGTAAGAATTGAATTTTATATATTCTTCTACAGTATTAAAATAAATTGGCTCGGAGTAAGTTCTGAATCTCTTTATTTTTAAATATCTTAATTTAACGTAATTTTCGAATTGAATATGATTATTTAGTAAATCTCCTGTGGCGTGTTGTGGAACGGTTATATCTTGAATTAAATGACATACTGCACCCAAATAGAACATTGAGTTATAAATATCGCCTTCGTAAAAATAATTTATAGCATAATTATAATATTCTTGTGATAATGTAAGGGCATTGTCGTTTGTCCCTGGCAGCCCTTTTTTTGTATATACGTTATAAAAATGACCATAGCACTTTAAATCTTGATCTGCCCATACAACTCCTTCGTTTATTATTTTTCTATATCTATTAAAAACTTCATATTCTTCATAGTATCCATTAAACCACAAACTATTTATTGCATTTTCCTGTAAAAATATATGAACTTTGCAATCTGGCTTTGAAAATTTATTTTTAATTGGCCCTATCACATTTAATGTTTTTTCCAAAATACTGTTATTCCTGCTTTCCCCCAATATTTGTGTCATAATATCACCTTATTTTTTATTTTTGAAATAATTATCTAATCCATCTGCCACACACGTCATCATCTTTTCTTGATATTGTGGACTAGACATATTTTGGTCTTCGGTGTAATTGCTCATAAATCCCATTTCTAGTAAAACTACTGGAACTTGGGACCAGTTAAATCCTGTTAAATCGCTTCTTTCAAATATTCCATTAACTTTAAATCCGTTATTTTGCATATTTTCATTTACATATTTTGCACAGTTTGAACTGTCTTCAAATATAGCTGATGTATATTGACCATCTTTTGATGGTATTAAAATAGATGCACCTGTTATTCCAGTATTATCAGAACCATCAGCATGAATTCTAACTACCATATCCACTTTCTTTTCGTTTGCAAATATAGCTCTTTCTTTATTACTAATATCTACATCATGACTTTCTCTTGTCATATAGACTTTATATCCTCTACTTTCTAATATATGTTTTAGTTTTAAAGATGCTTCTAAATTTAATTCGTATTCTGGTTTTTTAGTCGCTATTCCAGCTGTTCCTGAGGATACTTTTGCTTTATATGAGCCCGAATTCGGCCCTACTTGTTCTGTTTGTGAATTTCCCTTTGCTTGGTGACCTGGGTCGATACATATTGTATGTTGTTCTTTAACAGTAGCTTCTTGTTTTGGCGCAAATGTTAAATTAGATACTGCTTTTGTTAAATTTTTAGTTTCACTTGCTCTAGAAATCATTATAAGTCCGATTATCATTATAATAGTGGTTAAAATTTTGTATTTCTTCACTTAGAAAAGCCCTCCTATGTATTTTAAAATTTGTTAATTTGTTAATATGTTTTTTATTATTTCCTATGTGTTTTAAAAGTTTCTTATTTTACTATTTATATTTTAATTTTCATTTAAAACTATATTTTTTCATATATATATTTATATACATACAAATTTATAGAGGTGATAACCCTTGAAGAGAAAAAAAAGAAAACACATCAGCCAAAGTAAACGCAGTGCTAGAAGTTCTTCATCAAATAGAGATTGTAATAATTCTACTACCTCAAATTCTAATACTACTTCACAAAATGATAATACAAATAACGAGCAAAATAGTTGTAATTGTAATAGTAGTAATAACAATAACAGTAACAATAATGATAATAATCAAAATACAAACGATAACTCAACTAATCAAAATTCTAAGTTGTGTTATTTTTCGGCATTTGATTACTTTGTATTATCATCTACTTTGGCAATTGCTTTAGCTGAAGAATTATCAGATACTGATATAGATATATTATCTACGTTTCTTGCTACATTGTCGGATCAACTTGCATTAATCGGTGATCTTAATTCATGTGCACAAGGTGAGACAGAAAATGCATTCGTTCCTCCAATTCCTGCTAATACACCTTCAAGTAGAGGATATTCTAATTCTAGCAATTTAAAAAGACGTTCAAAAAAAATAGTAAAAAGAAAGATTAAAAAGAAATAAAATCAAGTTCGCTTAAATTTTATTTCTTTTTTATTTTTTTGTTTTACTTATTTCAACATGTCCCATTTATTCTTTGTTTATTTATGCAATCTACGGATTTGTTGAATCTCATTTCCAAGCATTAAAAAATCACTTCTGCAAAATATAATATTAAGCACCAACCAAATCAAAGAAAGAAGGTGTTTATAACATTGCCAAATTTTAATAAAAAATTTAATTTAAGATTTAATAAGCTCCTTTTTATTTGTTTTACCTTTTTACTATATTTTTTCATGAATAATGTAAATTATGCATATTCTTTAGAAAAAAATAATGATACGTATTTAATTCCGATTGGGAAAGTAATTCAGGTTGATGGTGAACTAGAAAATCTAATTGTTCGAAATGAAATTAAAGGATGTCCTCTAAAATGTGGTGATTTAATTTTAGAAGTTGAAGGAAATTCTATAAAAAGTTTTAATAACTTAGCAGATGTCTTTTATTCTTCTAATAGCAATCAATTAAAAATCAAGATTAAAAGAGGAAATGATATTAAAAATTTAATATGTTATAAAGAACCATTAAAAAAAGTAAATTTCAACAATGCGATATCAGGTTTTGCTACTTTAACTTATATTAATCCCCAAACTAATGAATTTGGTGCTGTTGGACATTCTATTAATATAGGAAATGCAAAGCAAATACCTATTAAAGCAGGTGAAATTTCTACAACTACTAATTTAGATATTCAGAAATCGTATCGAGGTAATGTCGGATGTATTAATGCTAATAAAAATTATTTAATCGGTAATTTTAATACCAATACTCAATACGGTATAAAAGGAATAACTAAAAATATTGATTTTTCAAATGAAGAAAAATACAAAGTAGCTTCTTTAGACGAGGTTGAATTGGGAAATGCCCAAATAATACTACAAAACAAACAAAATAAATGTGTAAAATATGATATTGAAATATTAAAAATTGAAAATCAAACTTCTCCATCTCCAAAAACTTTTAAAATAAAAATTGTAGATGAAGATTTATTAAGAGATACTGGAGGAATTGTGCAAGGAATGAGTGGAACGCCAATTATACAAAATGGGAAAATAATCGGTGCAGTTTCACATGCTCTAGAAAATAATCCTAAAGTAGGATATGGTGTCTATATAAAATGGATGCTTTAATCTAATAACTTAAATAAAAATAATCTCTAAGTATTGCTTAGGGATTATTTTTTATAATGCAATTATGCATAACATGTCCACGCTATACATATTTATTTTGTAGCAGTAAAAAATATAATAAATATTTGTTTGCAACTATTTTTAATCTATATCATTCCTCTAATTATTATTGTTAAACTTAGTATTTAAAGGATATAATTATAACATAGATTATTGCCGCTATTTAAATTTAAAGAACTTTACATATTCTTACAAATTTTAATTAACTATAAAAAGGAAATAAAATATGTTATAATTATGCATTAAGTAAGGAGGTATATAATGAGCAAAAATAATAATGATGATAAAAATAAAATTAGAAGAAGAAAAGTTACCTCTTCTAATACTGATGTAAATAAAAATACATCTAAAGATAATTATAAAAAAGTTTCATCAAAACCTAAAAAACATAGAAAAAGAAGTAAAACCAAAATTGCTGGTATGCTTATTTTATTTATGCTAGTAACAGTTGTTGCTGTTGGTTCTGCATTAGTCTTTTCATCTTTAAGAAATACTGAAGTCGTAACTAAATCTTTATTAGATTCGAAAACTAACAATAAAACAGTATTACTTTATACAGATGGAAGTAAATTAGCAGAGGCTGAAACAGGACATAAGAAAATTCCGCTTAAGAAGTTAAATAACAAAACTGTTAAAAATGCCCTTGTCGCAATAGAAGACTCAAGATTTTACCAACATAATGGTGTCGATTTAAGAGGTCTAGCTAGATCTGTTAAAGAAAATATTCTTGGAAACAGACAAGGTGGTAGTACAATACCTATGCAGGTTTCAAAATTACTTTTAACATCTCAAGAACAAACTATAACTCGTAAAATAAAAGATATCTACTATGCTTATGAAATGAGTAAAAAAGTAAGCAAAGAAGATATATTACTTACCTATCTAAATAACATGTATGTAGGTAATAGTTTTTATGGAATTGAAGCAGCAGCACAAGGATACTTTAATAAAACAGCAGAAAAGCTTACTTTACCTGAAGCAGCTATGTTAGTTGGTGCTACAAATAATCCATATAAATATTCACCTTATACAAAGCTTAAATTAGACGGTACTGAACAGAGATCAGATTTAGAAAATAAGTTATTATTCTATTCACATACTGAAAATGATGGATTCGATGATCCAACTCAAGTAGAGTTAAATATGATAGATAAATTATACTCTTGGGGATTAATAACAGATTATGATACATATAGCCAATTAAAGAAAGGTACTATGATTGTAAGAAAGGCAGTATTAAATGAAAATGCTGTTGGTAGAGCTAAAACAGTACTTGGAAAAATGAAACAATACGGCTATATATCTCAAAGTGAATATGATCAAGCATGTTTAGATGCTGCCAATATTAAAATCGAAATTCCTAAAAATATACAAACAATTGTTTCAAGTGTTGAAGATTATGTATATGATGAAGTTATAAATGCATTAAAAGATCAAGGTTATACTCAAGAAGAAGCTAATAACCTATATTATAACGGTGGTCTTCAAATACAAACTACTATAGATTCTAGTATGCAAGCTGAACTTGAGGCACAATATAATAATAGTAGCAATTTCCCATCTACTATAACTGATGCTAATGGTGTAACTCAGCCACAGTCTGCTATGGTTATAATTGACTATCACAACGGTCAAATTAAGTCATTAATAGGTGGTAGAAATGTAAAAGGTAAAAGAACTTTAAACAGAGCTACAAGTCCTGTTCAACCTGGTTCAACAATAAAACCACTTTCTATATATACTGCTGCAATTGATACATTAGAAATGACTCAATCAACAGTATTTAGTGATGCAAGAGGTGGATATAAGTTTAAAGAAAATAGAAAATGGAATCCATCTACAACTACTGCAGGTGCTGGAAATATGAGTTTACGTCTAGGTCTTGCAAAATCTTCAAATACAGTAGCTGTAAAAACTGCTGAAAATCTTGGAGAAAGTTATCAAGATTGTATAGATGTAATGATGGATTATCTTAAAAACTTCGGAATAACAACTGTTGTAGACAGTAAAACAAATAGTTCAAACACTACAGATAGATCATTCCCTTCTCTAGTTTTAGGAGGTATGGCTTATGGTATTTCTCCACTTGAAATGTCTGCAGCTTATGGTGCTTTAGCAAATGGTGGTGTTTATATAGAACCTACTGTATTTACTACAGTTAGCACATATAATGGTGAATTAATCGTTAAATCAACTCCACAAGAACACAGAGTTGTAGATGAAGAAGTAGCATATGTTATGACAGATATGCTTAAAGCAGTTCTTACAGAAGGTACTGGTTCTGATGCTTCAATAGGTAAAATGCCTGTAGCTGGTAAAACTGGTACAACTAATAATAAATATTGTGTATGGTTTGTTGGATATACTCCATACTATGTTGGTGCAACATATATAGGTGATGATGTTGGACGTAAAGATTCTAATGGAAATAAAATTGATTTAAGACCAGTAGAAGGTTCAAGTTCAACAACTGCAAAATTATGGGCTAATGTAATGAAACCTATACATGAAAACCTAGAAGTTGTAGATTTTGAAAAACCATCAGGAATAAACTTCTATAAAATAAACTTAAATGATGGTGGTATATCATCTTATGGTTCAAATGCAGCATTTGTTAAAGGAACATCACCAACTAGAACAAGTTCTTATAGTGTTTCTACTCCAAGTAATACAGGAACTACTCAAGATGAACCGACTAACGATACTGCTGGAGATGGAGATAATCCTCCTGACGATAATACTGATAATAATAATGGTGATAACACTAACGACAATAATAACAATAATAATCAAACTCCTGGTGGAAACACAGGTGATAATGGTAACACTGGTGGCGATAATGGTAATACTGGTAATGATAATACAGGAGGAAATGATGAGCAAACAACTCCTGACCAGCAACCTAGTGACGCCAACAATGCAAACGAAACTATTCAAATGGAAGAGTAATATAAAAATAAATTAAAATAAAATGCCATGGATTTCAAAATCCATGGCATTTTTCAATATAAAAATCAAGGTTTTGCTTTTGGCGTAAATATTACTGCCATAACATATCCAAAAAATATTGCTGCAGCAATTCCTCCTGCAGTTGCTATTGTTCCACCAGTTAATATTCCTAAAAAACCATCTTTTTTAATTCCCTCTATAACTCCATTTCCAAGTGAATATCCAAATCCAATAATCGGAACTGTTGCTCCTGCTGCCCCAAAATCTACTATTTTATCGTAAATTCCTAAAAAAGTAAGTATTACACCAGTTGTTACATAGGTAACCATTACATAAGGAGTTTGAAGTTTAAAGTAGTCCATCAAAATCTGTGCGATTAAACAAATTGTTCCTCCTACAAGAAATACTTTCAAATAATTTATTATCATATTTTCACATCCTATAATTTTATTAAACTATTAATTTACTCGCTTTCAATTACTACTGCATGTGCAATACATGGTATTGTTTGTTTTTGAAGAGTACTTGTTGGCGATAATAATGCCCCAGTCGACACTAACATTACTTTTTTAAATTCTTTATTTACTAATTTAGGATAGATATAAGATGCAAATACAGTAGCTGAACATCCACATCCACTTCCTCCACAGTGAACATCTTGTTGTTCTAAATCAAAAATTTCTAATCCACAATCTGTATAAACATCAAATATATCGATTCCTCTTTGTCTCAATAAATCAGCTGTAATTTTTTTACCTAATTGACCCAAATCGCCTGTAGCAATTAAATCAAATGATTTTGGGTCATCTTTTGTATCTTCAAAATAAGAATATATAGTATCTACAGCTGCTGGTGCCATAGCTGCTCCCATATTATTTCCGTCTTCTATTCCTTTATCTACAACTTTTCCTATTGTTATATATTTTACCTTTGGACCCTCTCCACTACTTGATATAAGCGCACTTCCCGCACCTGTAACTGTCCATTGTGCAGTCATAGGCTTTTGGTTTCCAAGTTCTAATGGGAATCTAAATTGCCTTTCAGCTGTGCAGTAGTGGCTTGATGTTCCATTAAGAGCATAATCTGCAAAACCGCCGTCGACTACAATAGAACTTAAACACATTCCAAGTGCCATTGTTGAACAAGCACCATATATTCCACAAAACGGAATACCTAATGCCCTTGCTGCAAATGATGCCGGGAATATTTGATTGATTAAATCTCCACCAAATAAGAATTCTATATCATCTAGTTGTTTTTCCACCTTTTGAACTGCCGTTTCTAATGCAGTTTGAATCATTTTACTTTCGGCCAATTCCCATGTTTTCTCACCATATAAATCGTCTGGCAAAATCACATCAAACTTGTCTTTTAATGGTCCCTTTCCTTCTTTTGGCCCCACTATTGATGCAGTAGAGATAATAGTCGGGCTATTTTGCATTTTCATAGTTCTTTTTCCTATTCGCTTATTTCTCATTATCTCTTCTCCTTACTTAAATATAATTTGTACTATGTAGTAAACAAGTCCAAACAAAATAGAAGACCCTATTCCATAAACTAAAACAGGCCCTGCAATTTTAAATAAATTCGCTCCAACTCCAAGTACATATCCTTCTCGTTTAAATTCCATAGCTGGAGAAACTATAGAGTTTGCAAATCCTGTAATAGGAATTATTGAACCAGCTCCAGCTCTTTTTCCAATTAAGTCATAAACTCCTAATCCTGTTAAAAGTGCCCCAATAAAAATTAATGTTATTGATGTACAAGTCGACGCTGTTTGTTTATCTAGTCCAGCAAAGTTCATATATGAGTCGTTAATTCCTTGACCTATCATACAAATAATTCCGCCTACTATAAATGCCATAATATAGTTTTTTATATATGGTGGTTTTGGGCTTATTTGCTCTACATAGTCCTTATATTTTTTATCTTGATTTTGTTGATTATTTGAATTGTTTTGATTTGGCATAAAGCTACTCCTTTCCTAACCTTTTATAGTTAATATTTCTATTATTGTTTGGAAAAAAGCAAAAAAAATACATCTTTGAAAAATCTTTATTCTAATAAATTTTTAAAAGAATCGATTTTTCTTAAATGTATTTCTCTAAATTATTTTTATGTAAAATCCTACATTTCTATATATGACTTTAATTTGTGCAAAACCTTTTTCTCTATTCTAGATACTTGAACTTGGGATATATTTAATAATTCTCCTATCTCACTTTGTGTTTTATCTTCAAAATATCTAAGCATAATAATTTGTCGCTCTCTTTTATCTAATTTTCCTAGTACTTCCTTAAGTAGTATATTATCTACAACCTTATCTTCTTCTGCCTCCCCTTTTTGAGATATTTTGTCGATAAGGCATATTGGAGAGCCCTCTTCTTCATGAATAACTCCTTGTAAATATTCAACAGAAAAATTAGACTCTATTGCCATTACTACATCTTCTTTTTCTACCCCTATTGCTTCTGCCAATTCTTCTATTGTAGGGTCTCTACCTAGTTTTTTACTTAGCATTTCTCCTTGCATCTTAACTTTAATTGCAAGCTGTTTTAAAGAACGAGATACTTTGACCATTCCGTCATCTCTTAAATATCTTTTTATTTCGCCTAATATCATAGGAACAGCATATGTAGAGAATTTTACATTATAGCTAGGATCAAATTTATATATGGCTTTTATTAAACCTATAGAACCTAATTGAAATAAATCATCTCTTTCGTATCCTATATTTGAAAATTTTCCTATTACACTTCTGACTAACCCGAGGTTGCTAGATATAAGCAAAGCCTTAGCTTCTTCATCTCCATTTTGTACTTTTTGTATCAAATCTAGAGTTTCTTCATGGCTAAGTAAATGCTTCTTTTCTTCTTTTTTAGCAGTTATCCCCATAATCAAACCTCAATTCTATGTTAGATTTATTTAGGTACTTCAATTGTTTTAGTCATTATAACCTTTGTTCCTTCTCCTACGATTGATGCCACTTGCATATCATCCATAAAACTTTCCATAAATGAAAATCCCATACCAGAACGTTCTAATTCTGGTTTTGATGTAAACATCGGTTGTTTTGCTTCTTCTATATCTTCTATTCCTTTGCCATAATCCTCAACTACTACTTTTATTGTGTTTTCAATTAGTTCACATCTCATATGTACAAACTTTGTTTCATCTTCTTCATATCCGTGAATAATTGCATTTGTAACAGCTTCAGATACAGCTGTTTTTATATCAGATAATTCATCTATAGTTGGATCTAATTTAGCTGCAAAAGATGCAACTATTACTCTTGCAAGGCTCTCATTCTCTGATTTTGCAGAAAATTTTACTTCCATAATGTTCATAATATAGTTCCCCCTTATTAAGAATTTATCGCATCTTCATATGATTCACATACTTTGATTATTTTTCCCATTCCTGATAAATTAAAAACTCTCTCAACCCTTGGATTCATATTTATTACAGATACATTTCCATGTACATTTGCGATTTTTTTATATCTGCCTATAATAACACCAATTCCTGAAGAGTCCATAAATTTTATATTGTGGAAATCGAATATAATATTTTTTATATTCTTTCTCATTATAATATCGTCTACATTTTCTCTTATATAATTTGCTACATGATGATCTAGCTCTGTTGTTGTAAATTGTACAAGCAATGTCTTATCATCTAAATAACATTTTATCATATTGCATTCCTCCCATTTGAAGTTTACTGATAATCAATTCGATTTTTTATAAATTGATTCCTTCAAAGAAATAACACTAGTTTTGTTTTATTATGTCTATGGAAGTTATAATACAAAACTAAAGAAATACTATTCATTATTATTTCCTATTTTGGAATTTATATACATGTATAAATCTAAAATAAACAATAAACAATAAACGATAGAAAGTGCCTGTAAAAAATTACAGGCACTGTATATTATTATTTAGTTATTTAATTATTATAATGGACTATTTGCTTCCATCCCTAGCCATTGGTATTGGTATGAATTATTTTGTAGTCAATTTACCCTATCTAAATTCGCAGTGACTACTTCTGCTACGGAAAACTTATATTATATATATTAAATCCCACTAAATATTTATTTTTTAGGCATTAGGCATTACACCATATGATTTATCAACTTTTAATACAATGTTTTTCCAAACTAATCCTATAAGTACAGTTTGTATTGGTATCATAACAACTGCTTTAAATATACGTTGTGGTAACAATGCTAAATATCCTTGTCCCATTAATATATGAAGCCATGCTGTATCTAAGCATAAATTCATTCCTAAGCAAACTATACAAGCTGCTAATATTATTCTTGGCCAAGTTTTTGGTTTTCTGTATAATACTAAGCCATAAATTACCCCTGTTAAAAATGCTGTTAGTGTAAATCCTGGGAAATACGAACCATTTGGAAATATCATCATTCCTAAAAGGTCTCCCAAAGCATATGCTACCCCTGCACTTAATGGACCGTACATCATTGCTATTATAGCAATTGGTAAAAATCCAAAGCCTATTCTTAAAGTTGCTGTATTTATTGAGCAAAATCTTGTTAAAATAACTTCTAAAGCTATTAATAAGCTAATCTCAACTAATTTTTTAACACTATTATTTTTCATAAATTTCCTCCTGTTTTAGCTAGTATACACAAATAAGTGATCTGCGTATGTGTGGAGGAGCGCAAAATATAAAAATTGTACTTTGTAATGTATTTTTATGATAATCAATATACCCTGCTTCTAATCCATTACTTTTAAATAACTTTTTGTTACCTTATAAAATTGCATTAAAAATAACCCTGGAATAATAAAACCATTCGATTTCTAACTTTTATATCACTTTAAGTATAGCAGATAAACTAAATATTTTAATCATATTAATTATTTTTTATTTAGATTTTACATTAAATATATAATTTTTAAATCGAAAATCAAATTAAGCCTTTATTTTCAAAAAATTTGTATACAAAATAGAAAAACCACTTAAATATAAAATACTAATCTTTATATTTAAGTGGTTTTTATTTAAATCTATACTAAATTATATTGTATAAAATTTATTTATTTTTTTTATTTGCTTTTTCTATGTTAATTTTGTTTCCTTTTATCTTAACATTTTTTAATTTTTCTAAAACTTTTTTAGCATTTGCTTTTGGAACTTCAACAAATGTATATTTATCATATATATCTATTGTTCCAACTAATTTTCCAGATATTCCAGCTTCTCCAGCTATAGCACCAACTATATCTTTAGCTTGAACTCTTTGTTTTCTACCAACATTTATAAATAGTCTAACCATTCCACGTTCAGCACCAGTTGAACCTTTTTTAGCTTTTTTAGATTTTCTAGCTTCTTTTCTAGATGGTTCTTCTATTATTTCTTCTTTTAATTCTTCACCCATAGCTAATTTAACTAATGCAGCAGCAACTTCTAAAGTTGATAATTCTTGTTCTTCACATAGAGCTTCAACCCAGTTTATTTGTTTTGCTAAATTACTTTCATTTACTGTATCTTTAACTTGTTTAAAGAATGCAGCAACTTTCTTTTCTTCAACGTCTGCTATAGTTGGTATACTATGTTTAACTAATTTACATTTAGTATATCTTTCGATATCTCTCATTTTTCTCATTTCTTTTCCATATACGAAACTGAAAGATACACCCTCTCTACCAGCACGACCAGTTCTACCTATTCTGTGAACATAGTATTCTTCGTCTTGTGGTAAATCATAGTTAAATACCATATCTACGTCATCTACGTCTATTCCTCTAGCAGCAACATCTGTAGCAACTAATATATCTATTGTACCTTGTCTAAATTTATCCATTACGATATCTCTTTGAGTTTGTTTAAGGTCACCGTGTAATGCATCTGCAAAGTATCCTCTAGCTTGAAGTTCACTTACTAATTCATCAGAACCTCTTTTTGTATTACAGAATACAACTGATAATTTTGGATTATATACATCTATTAATCTACATAATACTTCTAATTTATTCGCTCTTCTAGTTTCAATGTAGAATTGTTTTATATTTGGAACTGTAAGTTCTTTTCTAACTACTTTTATTATTTCCGGTTCATGTTGGTATAATTTAGTTAATTCTAATATTTCTTTTGGCATTGTAGCTGAGAAGAAAGTAGTTTGTCTTTCTATTGGAGTTTGGTTTAATATTAACTCGATATCTTCTCTGAATCCCATGTCTAGCATTTCGTCCGCTTCATCAAGCACTACCATTTTAACATCATCTAATTTTAAAGTTTTTCTGTTTATATGATCTATTACACGTCCTGGAGTTCCTATTACAACTTGTACTCCACTCTTTAATGCTTTTATTTGTCTATCTATTGGTTGACCACCGTAAACTGGTAATGTTTTAATTCCGCTCTTAAACTTACCAAGCTTTCTTATTTCCTTAGAAACTTGTATAGCAAGTTCTCTTGTAGGGCATAATACGATTGCTTGTAAATGTTTATTGTTTGGGTCTACTTTTTCAAGTATAGGTATACTAAATGCCGCAGTTTTTCCTGTACCTGTTTGAGCTTGTCCTATAACGTCTTTTCCTGATAAAATTACAGGTATTGACTGAGCTTGTATTGGTGATGGTTCTTCAAATCCTATTTCAGCAATTGATCTTTTTATCTCATCACTAATTGGTAAATCTTCAAATTTTGTTATATTCATATTAATTGTTTATTTCCTTTCCGTTTTCATAATTCCTAACCTATCCCATTATATATTTAAATCATCTATTATGCAAACTTATTTTTTCCGAAAGTAAAACAATTTATACTTGTGTAAAATCAATACTTGTATGTACTAATAACTTTTAAACGATTTCATTACTTTTTAATAAATTTAAATAAATACAAAAATATATAACTAGGAAAAAATCTAGTTATATATTGAAGTAAATATTAAATTATATATGTATGATAAAGAATTGCCAAATAAGTTATGTATGTCCCTAACATTATTAATCCTTGAAGTCTATACAGTTTATGCTTTATTATTGTAGGAATTATTAAAGTTAAAACTAAAATCACCATAAATGGATAATCAATTCTAACATTTTGTGAAAGTATAGGTATTGAATTTGGCATAGCTGAAATAGCAATCACAGAAACTATATTTAAAATATTTGCTCCCAAAATATTACCTACACAAATTTCATGGTGCTTCTTTCTAACTGCTGTAATAGATGAAACCAACTCTGGAAGTGAAGTTCCAAGCGCTATCACTGTTAAACTTATTATTCCTTGTGGTATTCCTATAAAACTCGCAATCTCTACCCCATTATCAACTAACAATCTAGAACCAATTATCATCATAATCAATCCACATAAAAATGATACTGTTATTTTTAAACCAGACATTTCATTTTGTTGTGTCATACAATAGTAAAGATAATTTTTGCTAGTATCATTTAGTATTCCTTTATAGTTAGTATACATGTATATAGCTAAAATCATCAATAATATGCATCCGTCTAATCTAGTAATTGAACCATCTACTCCTAAAATAAAAAGTGCTATAATAGACAACAATAATATAATAGATTTTGATGCAAATGTTTTTCTATCTGCTTTAAATGGACTTATAAATATAACCATTCCTAGTATCAAACCCGTATTACATATTATAGAACCTACTGCATTCCCTAAACTCATAGTTGCATGATTATCAATCGATGCAAATAACGATACTGTTAATTCTGGCAATGTTGTGGCAAAACTAACTATAGTCGCACCTAAAATTAATTCAGAAATATTAGTCTTTCTTCCAATCTCTACAGTCGCATTTATAAAAAAGTCTGCACCTTTTGAGATTAAAATAAAACCTATTACAAATAAAACAACTACTATTACCATCCTCATCCCTCCTATATATAATAAATATTCATAAATTATAAAAAAATGTATAAGTAATTGAGTTTGTACTAAACTTAAATGCTATTTGCATTTTAAAATTTTAAAATTTATTTTTATTTGTGTTTAAAGTCGAAATCAATGGGTAAATATTAAATATAAACAAAAAGCAAAATTTAAAATAAAAAAATCTTCATTCTACAGACTCTTAAAGATGTAGATATCTTTGAAACACATATACAGAAATTATACTTATCAACAATTTTTAAATGAATATAATTTCCTATATGCTATAAAAAATACTTTACATAAAATATTTTTTATTTTAAATTCTTGTATACAATATACTGGATATGTGGTATTATAATCGTAGAAAAACGAAATATATCTAGCTAGATTTTTTTAATATGTTTTGGTAGGAATATTAATTCCTGCAAGTTATAAAATAATAACAATCAATTAATAGTATCCAAACTATACAAAGACATTTAGGAGGAAGCTTACATGAATAACGCATGGCAAGGATTCAAACAAGGTAGATGGACAAAAGAAATAGATGTTAGAGGATTTATCCAAGCTAACTACACTCCATATGAAGGAGATAGCTCATTCTTAGCAGGAGCTACTGAAAATACTACAAAACTTTGGGACGAAGTTTTAGAATTATTTAAAAAAGAAAGAGAAAACGGTGGAACATTAGACGTTGATACAAAAACTGTATCTGCTATAGATGCTTATGCTCCAGGTTATATAGATAAAGATTTAGAAACAATAGTTGGTTTACAAACTGATGCACCTTTAAAAAGAGCTATAATGCCAGAAGGTGGTATAAGAATGGTTGAGACTTCTTGTAAAGCTTACGGATTCGAATGTGATCCACAAGTAAGTGAAATATTCACTAAATACAGAAAAACTCACAACCAAGGTGTTTTCGATGCTTATACAACAGAAATGAGAGCAGCTAGAAAATCAGGTATAATAACTGGTTTACCAGATGCTTACGGTAGAGGTAGAATAATAGGTGACTACAGAAGAGTTGCTTTATACGGTGTTGATAGATTAATAGAAGATAAAATGCAACAAAAACTTTCTTTAGAAGTTTCTTGCATGGACGAAGATGTAATAAGATTAAGAGAAGAATTATCTGATCAAATAAAAGCTTTAGAAGCTTTAAAAAGAATGGGTGAAAGCTACGGATTTGATATATCAAAACCAGCTACTAACTCAAGAGAAGCTGTACAATGGTTATACTTCGCTTACTTAGCAGCTATAAAAGACCAAAATGGTGCTGCAATGAGTATCGGTAGAACTTCTACTTTCTTAGATATATACTTCGAAAGAGATTTAAAAGCTGGATTAATAACTGAAGAAGAAGTTCAAGAATTAATGGACCACTTCGTTATGAAATTAAGAATGGTTAAATTCTTAAGAACTCCAGATTACAATGATTTATTCTCAGGTGACCCAACTTGGGTAACAGAATCAATAGGTGGACAAGGTATAGATGGTAGAACATTAGTAACTAAAAACTCATTCAGGGTTTTAAATACTCTTTACACTCTTGGACCATCACCAGAACCAAACTTAACAGTACTTTGGTCTAACCACTTCCCACAAGGATTCAAAGATTTCTGTTCTCAAGTATCAATAGATACAAGTTCAGTTCAATATGAAAACGACGACTTAATGAGACCATACTGGGGAGATGACTACGGAATAGCTTGTTGTGTATCTGCAATGAAAATAGGTAAACAAATGCAATTCTTCGGAGCTAGAGTTAACTTAGCTAAAACATTATTATACGCTATAAACGGTGGAGTTGATGAAAAATCAGGTGCTCAAGTAGGACCAAGATTCGAACCAATAACTTCTGAATACTTAGATTACGATGAAGTAATGGCTAGATTCGAACCATTCACTGATTGGTTAGCTAACTTATATGTAAATACATTAAACATAATCCACTACATGCATGATAAATATTCATATGAAGCTTTAGAAATGGCTTTACATGATAGAGATGTATTTAGAACTATGGCTTGTGGTATAGCTGGTCTTTCAGTTTGTGCTGACTCTTTATCAGCTATAAAATACGCTAAAGTTAAAACTATAAGAAATGAAGAAGGCGTAGCAGTTGACTTCGAAATAGAAGGAGACTATCCAAAATACGGAAACAACGATGATAGAGCTGATGAAATAGCTTGCTACTTAGTTGAGTCTATGATGAACAAAATAAGAAAAAATAAAACTTATAGAAATTCTTATCATACTCAATCAGTTCTTACTATAACTTCAAACGTTGTTTACGGTAAGAAAACTGGTAACACTCCAGACGGAAGAAGAGCTGGACAACCATTTGCTCCAGGTGCTAACCCAATGCACGGAAGAGATAACAGTGGTGCATTAGCTTCATTATCATCAGTAGCTAAATTACCATACGAACATTCACAAGATGGTATATCAAATACTTTCTCTATAGTACCAGGTGCTCTTGGAAAAACTAAAGAAGAAAGAATTACAAACTTATCATCAATGATGGACGGATACTTCGGACAAAACGCTCATCACTTAAACGTAAACGTGTTCGATAGATCAACTTTAGAAGATGCAATGGAACATCCAGAAAAATATCCTCAATTAACTATAAGAGTTTCAGGATATGCAGTTAACTTCATAAAATTAACTAAAGAACAACAATTAGACGTTATAAACAGAACTTTCCATGGTAAAATGGCTTAATATTTAATTAAAATATAGTAAAAATTAAATTTAAATAATGTCAAAACCCCAGAGAATTTTGAAGTTCTCTGGGGTTTTATATATATAAATTTCTTTTTAGGTGGACATTTCTAACTTATTGATTTATAATTATCTCATAATAGTACTTAATGTATACAATATTCCAATAGGATTTAGAAATTCTGCTTTGACTCATATTATTTATATAGAATAATAAATAATATCTTAGAAAATTATATTTATATACAGAAGAATCTCATTCTATACGGAGGATTGAATATGTTAAAAGGTAGAGTACACTCAATAGAAACATTTGGTACAGTAGATGGACCAGGTATAAGATATATAATATTCTTCCAAGGATGCCCTCTAAGATGCAAATACTGCCACAATAGAGACACTTGGAAAACAAATTGCGGAAAAGAATACACTGTTGATGAATTAGCACAAGATATAATGAAATATCAAACTTATATGCTGTTCTCTGGTGGTGGTGTAACAGCTTCTGGTGGTGAGGCTACTCTACAAGCTGAATTTGTTACAGAATTATTCGCAAAATGCAAGGAATTAGGTATACATACATGCCTTGATACTGCAGGATTTGTTGATATTGAGAAAGTTGATAAATTATTAGACTACACTGATCTTGTTTTATTAGATATAAAACATATAGATAATGAAAAATGTAAACAATTAACTGGTGTTGGAAATGAAAAAGCACTTAAACTAGCAAAACATTTAGACGAAAGAAATATTCCTGTTTGGATTAGACAAGTTCTTGTCCCTGGTATAACAGATGATCAAAAAGATTTAGAAAAATTAGGTCAATTTGTATCTACTCTAAATAACATTGATCGTGTTGAATTTTTACCATATCATGGTATGGGAATTCACAAATGGGAGAACATGGGGTTTGAATACGAACTTAAAGATGTACAAGAACCTACTCCAGAAGAAATTAAACGTGCTAGTGATATTGTTGAATCATTTGGTGTAGAAGTTCATAACAATAAAGCTGCTAAATAGTATCCATATAGATATTATTATAGATAAGTGACATTATATTACTTAATGCTCACTCTAGACATATATTTATATGTCTTAAAAATGCCCTTATATATTTTTAAAGTTATTAAACTTTATAATTTTTTATACTTTGGAAGTCTGAATAAGACTTCTTTTTTATTACAAATTAAAAAGCAGGTAGTAGAATTTATAACCTCTACTCACCTGCTCTTTTGTATTATCCTATTAAATTAACAAGTATATTTTTACCTACAATCACACCCACTAAACTTAGCGCAACGTTTAATATTATATTTATCATTGCACTTGTATAGCTTCCATCAGAGAAAAGCCCTACTGTTTCATAACTAAATGTTGAGAATGTTGTAAGACCTCCCATAAGTCCTGTGGTTAAAAATAATTTCATCTGGGGCGATACTACATTAGTTCTTGAATTTAATTCTAAAATCAATCCTATAAGTAATCCCCCTAAAATGTTTACACATAATGTTCCTATAGGTATTCGTCCAGTAAAGAGTCTTGATGCTTGCATCGATATTATATATCTAGATATAGCTCCTAGAAATCCACCCAAGCCCACAGATAAAATCTCTACCATATAAACTCATCTCCTTAGAATTCTATGATCTCAACTTCCATTTTTTCTATAGCATCTGCTATTAAACCTTCAACATCTAAAGATGCTTCATCAGCTTCTATTCTATCTAATTTAGGTTTTGTAACTGGTCTTTTTGGTGCAAATACTGAACAACAATCTTCTTCAGGTATGATTGATGTTTCAAATGTACCTATAGTTTTAGCTACGTCTATTATTTCAGTTTTGTCCATTGCTATTAATGGTCTGAAAACTGGCATGCTTACAGAAGCATTTGTACAAGTAAGACCTTGTATTGTTTGTGATGCAACTTGTCCTATACTTTCTCCAGTAACTAATGCGTCACATCTTCTTTGTTTACCAACTTCTTCAGCTATTCTCATCATGAAACGTCTAGAGATTATTGTCATAGCCTCTTCTTTACAGTTTACACCAACAGCTTTTTGTATTTCTAATAAGTTAACTTTATGAAGTCTAACTTTTCCACAGTATTTAGCTAATATTCTTGCTAAATCTCTTACTTTTTCCATTGATTTTTCACTTGTGAATGGATATGTGTGGAAGTGTATACATTCAACTTCTACCCCTCTTTTTGCAACCATCCAAGATGCAACAGGAGAGTCTATACCACCTGATAATAAAGACATAGCTTTACCATTAGTTCCTATTGGAAGACCACCATAACCAGGCACAGTATCGCTATAAGCAACTACATTGTGCTCTCTAAGTTCACATTTTATTTTAGTTTCTGGATTTCTTAATTCAACTGGTATTTTACCTTCAGTTTTGCTTAATAAATATCCACCGATATCTATACTCATTTCTTGAGATGTCATTCTGAATGACTTATCCCCTCTTCTACTTTCAACTTTGAAACTTTTGCATCCTTGTTCTATTTTTTCTTCTAAAACTTTTAATGCAGTTTCTTGTAATAATTGATAAGCTTCTTCGATATCATCTGATTTTCTGTCTAATTTTATAACTGGGCAAACTCCAACTATACCGAATACTTTTTTAACTTCTTCCATTACTTCTTCATAATCGTAATCACCAAGTTCAACATAAACTCTTCCGTACTCTTTGTATACATCGAATTTACCTAATGGTTTTAACATATTTTTTATGTTTTTTATTAATTTATTTTCGAATATATATCTGTTTTTTCCTTTGATTCCTATTTCTCCGTATTTTACAATTAACGCGTTATACACTTTTTCACGTTGCCAAAATAAATATCTTGGCATACTCCTTTCTTTATATCTTACTATTTAGTTTTGCTCTATTTTTTCATTTTATTTATCTTATTTATTGCTAAAACTTATATTTAGTCTATTTGAACTATCTTCTTCTGCCTATTATCATTCTTAAATCTGATACAGATTCTTTTAAAACTTCAACAGTTTTCATAATTTCTTCTTTTGTATTTAAATCACTTAAACTAAATCTTATAGCTCCTTCAATCTCGTCTTGAGTTAATCCGATAGCGTTTAATACATGACTTCCCTTTTTCTTAGAAGAACAAGCAGAACCTGTAGAAACGTAGATTTCTTTTTGTTCTAAATAATGTAGAAGAACCTCTCCTCTAACACCTCTGAATGATACGTTTAAAACGTGGCATACACCGTCTTCTGGTGAGTTTATCTTAACATTATCTATATTAGCTAATATCTCTTCTTTTAGAAGGTCTCTAAGCCCTCTTATCTTGTCTATAGTTCCTTCTAAATCTTGATTTAATATTCTAACAGCCTCACCAATTCCATATATACCAGGTACATTCTCAGTTCCTGATCTTATTCCAATTTCTTGTCCACCACCAGTAAGAAGCGGTTTAATTCTGTTGTTTTCTTTTACATACATAAATCCGATTCCCTTTGGACCATGTAATTTATGACCACTAACACTCATAAAATCTATGTTATATCTTGATGGTCTGAATTTGATTTTTGCATAAGATTGTACACCATCTACATGAAAATATACTTTTTCATCTAGTGATTTTAAGTATTTTCCAATCTCTTCAATTGGTTGTATAGTTCCGATTTCGTTATTAACATGCATAACAGATACTAAAATAGTTTCTTTTTTTATTGCATTTTTTAAATCTTCTAAAGATATTTTTCCATCTTTGCCAACTGGTAAATAAGTTACTTCAAACCCATCAGCTTCTAAATCTTTAAGCGTATTTAAAACAGATGGATGTTCTATAACTGTTGATATTATATGGTTTTTAGTTTTTTTATTTAATTTTGCAACACTTCTTATTATAGTATTGTTACACTCTGTCCCACCTGATGTGAAATATATCTCAGTTTCCTTAGCACCTAAACTTCTCGCAATATTTCTTCTGATTTCTTTTATTTCACGTTCAACTTCTATACCTTTTTTGTATATAGATGAAGGATTTCCATATTGAGTAGTAAGAGCTAGAACCATTTTATCGACAACTTCTTGGTATGGTTTAGTCGTTGCACTATTATCTAAATAAATTTCCATATTACTACACCGTCCTTTTTTAATAATTTATTTAAATTTATATAATTTCTTTTATTAAACTTGTATAAAAATCTAAGTCGTACGAATGACTTATATATTATACCATTAAAGCCTTCAATTTTTAAGGTTTTAGCCTTAAAAATATTCTCTTTTGATTATAAACAAATTATTATTTTTTATTCCATACCTTTGTAGTAGAGTTTTTAAATTAACTGTATTCTGTATTTATATTTAATTTTATTTTTAATATTGATATTTATTAAAATCAGTTGTATATATAAACATTGAAAATACTACATCAAACCCCTTGTATGTATTTACCATAAATTAACATTTGATTTTTGTGTCGAATTTTGTTATTATAGATTTAAGGTTATCCCCCAGATAGCCATACTAATATTTCTATTCGAATACCCCTTTTGAGAATAGACTTTATATTATTTATTATTGTTAAATTGAAACGGAATCAGTTTGACCCCTTAAAAAAAGAGCTTCCCCTGGCTCTTTTTTTTATTGTAAAAAATATCATGAAAATTTTTAGTAAATTCTTAACTTTCATTAGTATATAGCCTTGATTTGTCTACTCTACTTTATTTTTTACGGAATTTTTAACTTTAACTTTATTTTTTTAATTTAAAATCGAATAATCTCTAATTTTATTATGCAAAAATATAAAAACAATTTAAAAATAGCTTATTATCCCTTTTCAAAAAGTAAATATAAAATATAAAATATGTACATAATTGTAAACATATTATAAAATATTAAATGTAATTATTTTTGAGACACTCGGAGGTGCATTTATGTCAATTAAGAAAAAAGTAGCTGTTGTTTTTACAGGGGGAACAATATCTATGACTATAGATCCAGAACTTGGAGCGGCTATACCTAGTTTATCTGGAGAAGAAATATTATCTTTAGCAACTAACATAAATAAAGTTGCTACAATAGAAGGACATAATTTTGATGAAATACCAAGTCCACATATGACTTTTGAAAAGTTAATGGAATTAAAACAATATATAAATAATCTTTTAGAAAGAGAAGAGATCTGCGGTGTTGTTGTAACTCATGGTACGGATAGTTTAGAAGAGACTGCTTACTTCTTAGATTTAGTTATAAACAATGATAAACCAATAGTTGTTACTGGAGCTATGAGAAGTAGTTCTGAGCTTGGATATGACGGTTCTAGCAACTTATCTGCAGCAGTTTGTACAGCTATATCAGATTCTTCTGTTGGAAAGGGCGTTCTTGTTGCTATGAACAACGAAATACTTCTTGCTTCTGAAGTTACTAAAACTGACACGCTTTCTTTAAATACCTTCCAATCACCAGCGCACGGTCCTTTAGGTATAATAGATTGCAACCAACTTTTATTATTAAAAGATGCTTCTAAAAAGACTTTTATAGATACTGATAAATATGAACCGAAAGTAGCTTTATTCAAATCTGGTCTTGATATGAACGGTGATTTAATAAGATTTGCTGCTGACAACGGATACAAAGGTATCGTAATCGAAGGTATGGGTAGAGGAAATATACCACCAGAAATGTTTAGAGGACTTGAATACGCAAGAGAAAAAGGCGTAGAAGTTGTATTAGTTTCAAGATGTTTAACAGGTAGAGTTTATGACTCTTATGGTTATTTAGGTTCTGGACGTGATTTAAAAAATATCGGATGTATATTCGGCGGAGATTTACCAGGTCAAAAAGCTAGAATAAAACTTATGTTAGCATTAGGTAAAACTAACGATTCAGAAGAAATAAAAGATTACTTTGAAAAAGGTGTATATTGCTAAGATATATACATTATAAGTTAAAATTATTATAGATTAATTTAGAATACTTTATTATAAACAAAAAGACCTTAGGTTTTCGCCTGAGGTCTTTTATTATACTATAATATTTTTGAGAAGAATTCTCTAGCTCTTTCATTTTTTGGATGTTCGAAAACTACTTCTGGTTTGTCGTCTTCTATAATTTTTCCCCCATCTACAAATAAAAGTCTATCTGCTACTTCTTTTGCAAATCCCATTTCATGAGTTACTATGGCCATTGTCATTCCCTCTTTTGCAAGTTCTTTTATAACATCAAGAACTTCTTTTACCATCTCTGGGTCAAGGGCACTTGTTGGTTCATCAAATAACATCATGTCTGGTTCCATTGCTAATGCTCTTGCTATTGCGATTCTTTGTTTTTGGCCACCTGATAATTGTGATGGATAAGAATCTTTTTTGTCTAATAATCCTACTCTATCTAGCAAGCCTTCTGCTTTTTTATTTGCTTCTTCTTTGCTTAATTTTTTTAATCTCATTGGAGCTAAAGTAATATTGTCTAAAACAGTCATGTTAGGAAATAGATTAAAGTTTTGGAATACCATACCTATTCTTTGTCTAACTTCGTCAATATTAACTTTTTTATCAGTAATATCTGTTCCTTCAAATATTATTTGTCCTGTAGTTGGAACTTCTAATAAGTTCATACATCTAAGTACAGTACTTTTCCCTGAACCACTTGGACCAACTATAGTGACAATTTCACCTTTTTTTATTTCTAAATCTATGCCTTTTAATACTTCTAAACCTCCAAATGATTTGTGTAAATTTCTTATTTCTATCATTTTATCACTTTCCCTTATTAATTAGATTTAGCTAGTTTCTTTTCTAGTATACCAACTAGTTTTGATAATATTGTAGTTAATACAAGATATATAACAGCAGCTGCTATATATGGTTCCATCGGTCTATATACTGCTGTAACTACTATACCTGCTTTAAACATTATTTCTTGAGTACCTATAACAGAAAGAACTGATGATTCTTTTACTAATGTTATAAATTCATTTGCTAATGCTGGTAATACATTTTTTATAGCTTGTGGAACTATTACAAATCTCATAGTATCTGCATATCCTAATCCTAAAGATCTACTAGCTTCCATTTGACCTTTATCAACAGATTGTATCCCTGATCTAAATATTTCTGCTATGTATGCACTTGAATTTATAGATAATGCAAATGCACCAGCGATAAATTTAGATGATATAGGCCCTATATCAGGAAAGTCTATACCTAATTGTGGTAGACCAAAATAAATAATAAAAACTTGAACAAATAAAGGTGTTCCTCTTAATATTTGCACATAAGCACTAGATAAAAGCTTTAGCACTTTGAAATTTGACATTTTCATTAGACAAATTAATAAGCCAAGTACAAATCCGACTACTAAAGATACTAATGATACTAAAATTGTATATTTAGTACCTTCCATAAGTACCCCATAGTATCCATTTAATACACTAAAATCCATAATCACATCTCCTACTTATAATTGTCTATTATTCAGCTAATTTTAAAGCATCTTGCATGTATTTATCCATATCTCCACTATCTTGTAATCTTTTTATAGTGTCATTTATAGATTTTACGAATGAAGTATTGTCAACACCATTACCTGATTTTTTAATTGCTGCAGCTGAAGTTTCAGCTACTTCATCACCTACTGTTGTATTTCCTATTGCTATATTATCGTATTTTTTAACGTTTATTTCAGCAACTGCTTTACCAGTAACTATAACGTCTATTTTTCCATTTTGAAGTTCTAACATTAAATCTGGTATTTTCTTTAATTGAGTTGCATCACTTATTCCTAATGTATTAGTAACATAATCTGCTTGAGTTGTTCCTTTTTGAACACCAACTTTTAAGTCTTTTAAATCTTCAGATTTTTTTATAGTGTCTTCTTTACCTTTTGCAACTATACAAACATTGCTGTTAGTGTAGTATATGTCAGAGAAGTCCACACTTTTCTTTCTTTTTTCATCTGGAGTCATACCAGCTAAAACTATGTCTACTTTATCAGCTTGTAGGGCACCTAGTAAACCATCAAAATCCATATCTTCGTATTCAACTTTAACACCCATATCTTTTGCTATTTCTTGAACTAGGAAATCATCGAATCCTACTATTTTGTCTTCCCCATCTACAACTTTGTGGAATTCATATGGAGAATATTCAGCACTTGTACCTACTTTTAATACTCCAGCATCTTTGATTTGTTGTAATTTTTCAGTTTTTGCAGCAGAACTTGAAGCATCTGATGATGCACTTGAACTTGAGCCTTTTGAACTACTGCATCCAACTAAGCCCATAACCATGATTGCAGCTAACCCTGTAGCTAATAATTTTTTTAATTTCATTATTATATCCCCCTTGTTTTTTATAATAAAAAAGTCCCTTAGTTTAAAAACTAAGAGACGAATTACCGCGTTACCACTCTTCTTGATAATTATAAAATAATAATTATCCACTCAAACCTTTAAGGCAGGCTACCTACTATCCTACTATATTCAGATAGTCTTCTCCAAAGCTCTTTTCACAATAAACTCCGTTGCTGACTCGCACCATACTCAGCTCGCTGTAACTTGTATTTATGTTACTTTCTTTTTCATTGAATTATACTTATTAAATTAATCTAATTATAGTTTATATTATCCATTTTTGTCAATTAATTTCATAAATTTAGAAATATTTTTTTGATTTTTATTTATCTTATTCTCTACATACCTATAATATTCTAATAATTTTATTCTTTAAGCATATTTTATAATCCAAAGTCTTTGTAGAATTTTTAAATTTTACAGTTATCATATTATTTTTCTTTTCGATTACTTTTCCTTCTTTAAATGTCTTGTGATACACCTTATTTCCAACTCTTACTTGTTTTAATTCGGAGTTTAATGGTTCTTCTATTTCATCTATAAATCTAGATTTTGATACTTTTTTACCGTATTTATTTTGTGGGCAACTTATGCACAATCTGTCTTTTGCTCTTGTGATTGCAACATACATAAGCCTTCTTTCTTCTTCAATTTGTTCATCGGCCTTTTCCTCATCATCTATGTCATATGACTTTTCATGTGGAATTGTACCATCATTAACACCGATTATATACACATTGTCGAATTCTAACCCCTTTGCACTATGCATAGTTGTAAAAATTACACCATTTACTTCTTTATGTTTTTGATTTTCTTGTAATTCTTCCTTTACCTTTTCGATATGGCTCAAATACTCTCCAATTGTGGCGAAGTTTGAAGATGAACTTTCGACTTCGTTTAGTATCTCGATTAGCCCATTAGGTTTTATTTTTCGATTCATACAATAATCTAGTATATATTTGTCATAATCTAGCGTACTTCTTATATATGAAATAGCATTTTTCGGTGCTAGTGATTTAAGATAACTTAAATCTATCTCTAAATCAGTTAATGTTTTTACTTGTTTTTGGTGTAAATTACACTTTGTTATCAATGCATTTAAGAAGTATTTTTCATCTTTTACTGAATTTATGCTATCTCTAGATATATATCTAAATGGTTTGTTTATTATCCTTATCCAATCTTGGTTTGAATCCGGGTCTAATACTAATCTAAGATAAGATAATATGTCCTTCGCCGCCCAATGGTCGTATATTGTGACAACAGCATCTCTAATTACAAACGGAATTCTCATATCCATAAACACATCTACCAATGCTCTCGATTGAAGATTTGTTCTATATATTACAGCAAAATCATCGTATTCAACATAATCTTGTTGCACTCTTTCTAATATATCCTTTGCAATTTGTACTGCTTCATCTTCTGAATCTTTAGGAATTAAATATTCGACACTTCCCTTTTCTTCTCTGTCACATTTTATTACTTTGTTATATCTATTTTGATTTTTATTTATTAATCTATTTGCTGTACCTATTATTTCAGATTTTGATCTGTAGTTTATGTCTAGTCTAACTTCTTTTGCATCTTTAAAGTATTCTTTGAATTTTAATAAAAAATCAGGTCTAGAACCCCTAAATCCGTAGATACTTTGGTCCTCATCGCCGACTACAAATATATTGTTGTTTTCTGCTGCAATCAGCTTTAAAACTTCAAACTGGACTTTATTCACGTCCTGGAACTCGTCCACTAGAATATATTTATATACACTTTGAACAATTCTAAGAACCTCTTGATTATTTTGTAATAAGTAGTAAGTTCTTATCAGCATATCGTCAAAATCTATCTTTTTAATTTCATCTTTATAATTTTCATACATATTATATGTGTTCACAAACTCATCTTTTGTCAAAACTTCAGATTGGAAATCAGCTTTATCCATAAGTTCATTTTTAACGTATGAAATCTCATTTATAACTTGGCCTATAAGTTCGTCATCTTCTGCATTTTCTACATTCAAACTTTTTAAAATTCCCTTAAGCGCTATTCTCTTTGTCTTTTCGTCCAAAATACTATTTAAATTAACACCGTCAAACTTTCTTAAAATCCTAAAGAAAACTGCATGGAATGTTCCGAAAGTGACCTTATTCATTCTAAAATCGTTGCATATGCTCAAAGCTCTATTTTTCATCTCGATTGATGATGCCTTTGTAAAACTTATCGCCAAAATTCTAGTTGGGGGTATACCCTCATTCATAACCATATTGACAATCCTATAAGTTATAACTCTAGTTTTTCCAGAACCAGGCCCCGCCAAAACCATACAAGGACCGTCAACATGTTTGACTGCTTCTTGTTGATTTTCATTTAATTTATCTATATTTATCATATTTTCCACCTTAATGTATTAAAAATTATCACGACAACATAATCTATATTGCCGTGATTTTATTAAATTATCTACATTATTTTATTATATCAAATATATATGTAAAAATATCTTTATTTAATTGTTATCTTATTTTTATATAAAAATACATAAAATAGTACTTTATTCAATAAATTTTATTAAATAATGCTATTTTAAGAACAACTTGCCTTTGCCCCGATTTCTTCCAACACATTTGGGGCCGTCCTTTCATTTGTCATAACGGTTACTAAATCCCCCGCCAAAAGAAGCGTCTTTCCATGAGGTATTATCTCTTTTTCACCTCTTAATATCGATACAACCAAAGACCCCTCTGGCCATTGTATATCTTTTATACAATGATTATCCATTGTACTACCTAATTCTACAGAAACTTCTACTAATGTTTTTTTATTATAACTTCCTTCTAATTTCGAATTATTACTTTGTAATATCCTGTCTAATAAAGCCTCATAAATCGGTCTTGTTTTTAATAAATCAGAAACTAAAAGCGCCACTAACGATACAACTGCCAAAGAAAGCAAGTGATTTAGTGAACCTGTCATCTCTGAAATTAATATAATCGCTGTAATCGGTGATTTAACTATCGCTGCAAAATGACCCGCCATCGCAATTACTATAAAGTTTAGTAAATACTCCTGTGGAATATTAAAATAAGTAACCATAATTATTCCCACAAAATCACCTACCAAAGAACCAAGTGTTAATAATGGGAAAAATATCCCACCAGGTGCTCCCGAACCAAAGCATACAAAAGTAAATATAAATTTAATAATTATATAAGCGATTAATAATTCCATATGTATATTTAAATTTCGTAAACTCATTATTAAATCATGGCCACCACCTAATAACGCCGGCACTGTAAGTCCAACTATTCCAGTTACTATAAAAGGAATTATACATTTCATTTCTATTGATAAGTTTGTTTTTTTGTATAGTATTTGAGATACTAATAATCCTTTATTAAAAATCGTTCCACTAATGCCTATTACAATTCCCAAAATTAATAATGCCCAATAATATTTTAGAGGCATCGCTGATAACTGTTGGAAATTTAGCGAAGGCTTTAGTCCAAAGAAGTTTTTAGACGCAAAATCAGCCGCAAGTGATGCCGATATTGCCGAAAGAAGAACTATTGGTGAAAAGTTTTTGTGAGCTTCTTCTAATGAAAACATAACACCCGCCATCGGTGCATTAAACGCCGCCGCAAGCCCTGCACTAGCCCCGCACGTTATAAAATATTTCTTTTCATTGTCCATTTTTTTTGTACTCTCTGCAAAACCTTCTCCAACACAGGACCCAATTTGAACAGATGGACCCTCCCTACCTAATGATAGCCCTGTTCCCAAACAAACAAGACCACTTACAAATTTTAAAACTAAAACACTATACCATTTTTGTTTAAGTTTTCTAAGCAAAATCCCCTCAACTTGAGGTATTCCACTACCTGTTATCATAGGGTCTATCTTTACTGATTTCCCTACAATATATCCTAAAAATATTAATACCGCAAAAATAGCCGGTATATATACGAAATTTTCTCTTCCTAAACTATAGAAGTTTTTGAATAAAGAAAATACGCTCGATAAAATAACCCTATGCAAAACTATTACTAGTCCTACAATTAATCCTACTATTAAAGATTCAGCTAATATTTGATATTTTTTCAATTCGCCATAGCTGAGCATTCTCCTTGTTGCTGCATGATCATGTTTCATAAATATATTTAATCTCCCTTCTATTCAATCTTATTTTATTAGAAAAAGAGATTTTATACAACTTAAAAAGGATATAAAAAGTATTATTCAAACTTCTTATATCCTATCTTTCTATTTATTATCTACTTTTTATCGCACAGACTTTGAACATAGGTGTTGGGTTATAGAAATCATCTTTTATTTTATAAACCCTCCCGCTTATTTCACAATCTATTTTACATGACTCAAACCCTATTTCTTGTAGAAATTTCTCATCCCACATTGGTCTACGTCTTTTGCTTATTTCTAATTCTTGTTTAATATCATCACATTCTTTTACCAAACTTGAATCCATCATATTATGTGAATGTTCTTCTCCTAATGATTTCATCTCTTCTTTTAATGATACTTTTCCATAATCAGCATCAAAATTTAAAAGAACACCATCTTTTTTCAATACTCTATACCATTCTTTATATGCCTTTTCTATATCTGGCAATGTCCATGTTAAATTTCTTGAGATAACTACATCAAATTCCTCATCATCAAAATCTAACTCTTGCGCATTCATAACTCTAAAATCTATGTCATAATCTAATGTATCTGCAATTTCATCTGCTTTTTGTATCATTGATTCAGTTAAATCAATTCCAATAACATCATGCCCTAAAGATGATAATATAACAGAGAAGAATCCTGGTCCACATCCTACATCTAGTATTTTTAAATGTTCTTTATCTGGCAAGTTTGCTATTATTTCATCTTGCCATAATTGTCTTTTATCACTTTTTAATTCTTCTATTCTTAAATCGAAAAAATCATCACTTCTTTTTGACCAGTAATTTTCTATTCTGTCTACTAAATTCACTCAAATCGCCTCCATATATCCCTTTTACTTTTCGTATTTTAATAATTTATTGTTAATTTATTAGGTTAACCAATTTATATATTAGTAATTTATTTTTCTCCAATTATCATAAACATTGGTGTTGAGCCATAATTTAATTTTTCTTCTTCATTCCATGTCTTTGTCCAAATATTTTGGTCTATTTTTATATTTTTAAATCCTATTTTATCTAAAACTACTCTATCCCAAGAAGGTCTTTGGATTTTGCTAAGTGGAACTTGTCTCGCCAAATCCTCCATTGAATCTATATCTGTACATGTATAGTGGTCTTCCATTCCTGAAAGCTCTACATTTTTTCTATCACTTTCATATTCTCTTCTTTTTTCCTCATCAAAAAGATGTAGATACCAGTTAGCATCGAAGTTTATCATTTTTCCACCTTTTCTCAACACTTTATACCAACTTTTATATGCCTTTTCTGGATCTTTCAAATTCCAAGTAAGATTTCTAGTTACTATTAAATCAAATTGCCCTTCATCAAACTCTAAATTATGAGCATCCATTCTTCTAAATTTAATTTTATCTTTCAAATCCCCTGCATTTTGTTTTGCCTTATTTAACATTTCTTCTGTATAATCAACAGCAGTCACATCATAACCTGCACATGATAATATTATTGAGAAAAATCCTGGCCCACATCCTATATCTAGAACCTTTAACCTTCTGTCACCAGCAAAAACTGGTGCATTAGATTTTATAATATCTATCCATTCAAGCTTTTTATTACTTCTTAATTCATCTATATTAACTTGGCAATATCCTTCCGCTCTATCTGCCCAATATCTTTCGTTTTCCTTTAAAAATTCTTTCATCTTCATATTCCCCACCCCTTATAGTTTCTATAAAAACAAAAAATGCCATGAAAATACGCGTACTACGAGAGTACTAGTATCTTCATGACACCGTTAATTAATTATTCATCGTTATTTAAATTTTAGCACATTGTTTTTTTACAGTCAAACTTTTACACAAATTTTTACATAAGAAAAAAGCTCTGATGAAAATCATCAGAGCTTACTGGCGGAGAAGGAGGGATTCGAACCCTCGCACCGGTTAACCCAGCCTAATCCCTTAGCAGGGGATCCTCTTGAGCCACTTGAGTACTTCTCCATTTCTATTACAAGTATATACTATTTTTTTACAGTAGTCAATAATTTATTTTTATTTTATTTATCATTTTAAAAAAATAGATAATGCTTCTTCGAATTTTATCTTATATAAAATCCAAAGAAGCATTTTTAATCTAATTATATTTATGAAATTTGAGTATCTTTTAATTTTTCACCTTTATTTGATTTGCTTGATGTAACTACAATAGATATTACAGATACTATCAATACTGGAATTACCCAGCTCAATCCAACTTCAGCTAAAGGTAGACTTTGTATAAATCCTACTTTTAAAACATTCATTACACCGAATAAACATGCAACTATTGCTGATATATTAAAGACTGCATTGCTTTTTATTTTGTTGCTCATTAGTGTTAATACTATTAATGTTACTGCAACTGGGTAGATTATATCTAGTAATGGTCCTGCAACTTTTATAATATTACTTACTCCTACAGTTGATATTACAGTTGATATAGCACAAATAGCTACTACTAAAACCTTATAGCTTAATCTTCCTTTTGATACTTCTTCATAATATTCTGCTGCTACTGAAGTTAATCCAACTGCTGTTGTAAGGCAAGCAAAGAATACTATTATAGCTAATAAAACTTTTCCCCAATACCCCATTATTAAATGAGTTAATGTTGTAAGCAGTAAAGTTTGTCCTATTTCTGGGTCAAGACTAGTTGATGCTGTAGCTCCTATATAACATAATCCTCCATAAACTAATATTAAAAATATAGCTGCTACTGCATTTGATTTTATTAATATTTTACGTTTTTCGGCTCTATTAGTATATCCTTTAGAGATTATTGAGTTCATTACAAGTGCTGCAAGTGCTACTGCTCCTAAAGCATCCATTGTTTGATATCCTTGAGCTATACCTTCTGCAAATACGTTGTTTTCTATTTGTGGAACTTGGCTCATATCTCCTATTGGTGTAGCAATACCTTTTATTATTAATATAGCTAATGATACTAAAAGTATTGGTGTTAATACTTTTCCTATTACATCGACTACTTTTGATTTTGTTATTGTAAGTGCTATAACTATTAAAAAGAATATTATTGAAAATACTAGTGGATTAAAATTAGGTAATAGCGGTAATATACTTATTTCAAAAGTTGTAGCTGCAGTTCTTGGTATAACAACTGCTGGTCCTATACATGTAATCATTGTTAAACCTAATAGTAAGCCTATTCTTTTATCAACTCTAGATGATATTGATACTGCACCATCTTTTTCATAGTCATGATCTAAAGATGTCATAATTCCTGATACGCCTAGGATTATGTCTGCTAATACATAACCTATAAACCCTACAATCCATGCAGATCCTGTCATAAATCCTAAAAATGGTGGAAATATTAGATTCCCTGCTCCAAATAACATTGAGAAAATCGCGAATCCTATAACCATAAAATCCATTTTACTTTTTTCGTTTAAATTTGTTTTATTCAAAGTCGTAATCCCCCTATATTTAAAATATATAACTTTATAATTGTTTCATCTGTTTTATAATCTATCTTTATTTCTGTTAATATATTAACTATAAAATTTTTATATTAAAATAATAAATATAATATAAAAAATTTTATTATTTGAACTGTTCTGATTTAATGTTACCATAATTTTCATTATTTTTTCAATATTTAGCATTCTATTATTTATTTTTTAAACTATAATTGGCATTTTAGTTGTTTTTTTTATTTTAAAAATTATTAGACTTTATTTATTCTTGAAATTCATCTTAATTTTATTTATTTTATTAATAAACATAATCATCTAAATTTTTACAATTTTAGGAAAATAGATTTTGAATTTTATTTTATTTTAATTAGCTAGAATATTTATAATATTATAGCTTCTTATTTTTTTGATAAAAAATATACTTTTGGTTTTAGTTTTTTAAAACAAAATAGAAAATTTATATAAAAAACTTATTTTAAACAATAAAATAGCTAATTTCTATAATATCAATTTCATTATAAAAATTAGCCATTTTGACTGTCATAAATTTTGCATAATATGGTCATATAAAAAACATATGCGTTACAAAACCCTATTTTAAGTATACTTTATATATATTTCAACTATATATTTATTTTGTATTTATCTATAAATTTTGAACTATGTGAATCTGAGCCAAGAACCACCTTTACATTATATTTCTTGATTAATTCAGCTAAATAACCGCTTATATATACTTCCCCACAATCTTCTTTAAATAATCCTGCTACATTATAATCCAGTTCATATTCTTTTTCACTTATTAATTTGACCAATTCTTCTAATTTTTTATTTTTTGAATAATCATATGGGAATTTTTTATTGTATTTTCTCACTAGGTTTAAGTGACCTATTCTTTTTGGTTTATATTCGCCCAAATCAGCATTTACAGCCTTTATAAGCGTGTCATAATATAAGTTATAAACCGATTCGATTGAACCTAATAAGTTTACTATTTTTTCGAATTCTTCACTGCTAAAGTCCATACAGTAATATTCATCTTTTATTTTTATCATATGTACTGACAATATGCCGTCTTCTAAATATTTTCCGTATTCATCTAACAAAGATTTTATTTCTTTTTCAAATCCTTCTACGTAATCAACCTCTGCACCTACATTTATTTTAATCTTTTCTTTATATCTATCTTTTAATTTATTCACGTCATTTATATAACTCTTCAATTGCTCTAAATTTATAGAACTATCATTATCTGGAGCTGGGTCTGTAAATCCTTTTGGTAATGGAAAATGCTCAGTAAATGATATTTCATCAAGCCCTACCTTTATAGCTTTTTCTACATATTGTTCAAATTTATCATCTGTACCATGAGGGCAGTATGGTGTATGTATATGTCCATCTTTCATAATTCTTCTCCTTATTCAAAAAAAGAACAATACAATGTTACTTGTATTGTTCTTATGATTAATTACATATTTTTCTTAGCTTCAACTAACATTTCGTTAGCTTTGTTCATATATTCTATAGCTTTTTCTATGCACTGAGCTGTTTCAGTTTTACCCATAGCTTTAGCTTTTTCTACCCATTCTTGGAATCCTTCTTCATGAGATTGATTGTGGTTTACCCAATGAACTAGTAATATGTTTAAAGTTTTTTCATCTTTATTTTCTGCAACTGTTCCGTGGTCATGTCCACAACCGCATCCATCTCCGTGATCATGTTCATGAGTATGTTCGTGGTCGTGTCCGTGGTCGTGTCCGCATCCACAGTCATCCCCGTGACTATGAGTGTGAGCATGTTCGTGTCCATGGTCATGTCCGCATCCGCATCCATCTCCATGATCGTGGTGGTTTCTTATTATGTCTTTGTTAAATATCATTTTGTTTCTCCTCCAATTATTTTATGTTGAATTCTTTTTTAATAACCTTTATTGTATCTTTTATTAATAAAGATAATGGTTTATTTTCTACCCCTACTAAAGAAAAATTCTCTGGCATAATAGGTAACAATATTTTCAGGGCTTCGCTATCGCATATTGCCTCGCTTATTTTACTAGTAACCTCACCCATCATTGTATTAGGCATAGTCACTGCAATCGGTGCTACTATTATATTTGCTTTTTTAGATGATACTACTATAGCATTTTCCCCTGTAGCACCTTTATTAGCATGGGATTTCATCATTGCGCTAGTAGCAATTGAATTCGTTCCTAAAGCATATATTTCTATATATGTTGGTAACTCTTCTCTTAAAGATGATATAATTTGGGCTCCTATTCCCCCGCCCATTCCATCTATTACTGCTATTATCATGTGCTATACCTCATTTTGATATTTAATAACTAAGATAAATTTTAGTATCTAAATACTACGATTAATCTTGAGCTAATATTATTTTGTGATCTATTAATTTTATTTCTTTTATATACCCATCTAATATTTTTTCTTCACCTAATAAATCAGTTAGATATACTTTTCCATTTGTAGGAGTTACATCTACTACATTTTCCATAACTCTTGTTAATTCGTTATTTTTTCCTAATAAAAATGCTGAAGATTCACACATATAAATCACCCTCCTAATTAATCCCCTTAAAGCGATTTTTTATAAAAAAAACCAAAAAAGATTCCTAAAGTATTACTATACTGTAGAAACCTTCATGATTTCGTTAAACATTATTATCCTTAACTTCAGTATAGCACTACTGTTATTGGAAAGTCAAACACAATATGTAAAATATTGTATTTGACTTCAATTCCATTTTGTTATCACTAAATTATCCTTCTAATATAGCTTTTACACTTGGGAATGCATCTATATTTGTATGAGGTAGGAAGCAACAAGATATAAATTCATCCATATATGTTGGATATACACTTAATTCAACATAAGTCATTACTTCTCCTATTTCCTCTAATTTAGCTTTAGCTTCATCACTTAATAATGTTAAATAAGAACCTATAAGTGAACTGTTTCCTATGTATTGGAATTTTTCTCTGTCTATATCAGGAAGTAATCCTATAAATACAGAGTTTTCAATATTTAAGTGGTTTCCAATACCACCTGCTATATAAACTTTATCTACACAATCAAAATCCATACCTAAACTTTCAACTAATGTAGCAGCTCCTGAATATATAGCTCCTTTAGTTCTTATAAAGTTATCTATATCTACTTCTGTTATAAATAAATCTTCTGTTAAATGCTCATTATCTTTTGCAAATGCTAATACATATTCGCCTATATCATTTTCATCAAATCTTATTCTTTCATTATCTAAATCTCTATGTATTTTACCTCTTCTGTCTATTACTTTTTTCTTAAGCATTTCACAGATTAAATCTATTATACCCGAACCACATATACCTATTGCTGGCTCACCATCAATTGTATTTAATTTTGGCACTAAAGTATCTGGATCTATATCTACACTATCTACTGCTCCAGCAGACGCTCTCATACCACAGCTAATTCCTCCACCTTCGAATGCTGGACCTGCTGAACAAGCACAACTCATCATAAAGTCTTGGTTACCAAATACAATTTCACCATTAGTACCTAAGTCGATAAATAGAACATTTTCTTCGTTAGCCCATATACCAGAAGCAAGTACACCAGATGTGATATCCCCACCAACATAACTAGCTACGTTTGGTGATAAATAAACACCTGCACTTGGGTTTATATCTAGTCCAACTTCTTTAGCATTTAATTTTGGTGATTTAAAGAATGGTGGTATGAATGGTTCTAATCTTAGGTAATCTGGGAATATTCCTAAGAATAAAGTAGACATTGTTGTATTTCCTGATGCAACAACGCTAACTATATTATTTCTCTTAACCCCTGATTCTTTTACTAATTCATTTATTAACATATTTAAAGTATCATCAACTACAGCAGCTTTTGCTTTTTCTATGTTATTTTTCTTAATAGCATAAACTATTCTATTTATAACATCAGCACCAAATTGAAGCTGTCCATTACCTGATGCACCTTTTTCTATAACTTCATTAGTTATCATATTTACTAAGCATACAACAACAGAAGTAGTACCTATATCTATTGCTAAACCGTATAATTCACTTTCTGTGTTTCCTGGTTCAACATCTATTATTTCTAATCTATCATCAAATTCTCTATATGTAATAGTTATTTCAAAGTTATTTTTTCTAAATGCTTTTGGTATTACTTTTAGAACTTCTATATCATAAGTCATTTGTTTTCCAAAGTTCATACTTATATGTCTTTCTAATCTGTCTACATCACTTATATTGTCGTCTAATGTAGGTTCATCAAGAGTTATACAAGTTTTCTTTATATTGTTTTCTAATTTTATGTTGTGGTTTTCTGCTATTTCTACAGCTTTATCAAATAATGCTTTATCCTTAGCTTTATCCCCACCTTCAACTTTCATTCCTCTCATTGCCATATCTAAAGAAGAATTTGTAAGAACTTCTATATCTCCAATTATTGTTGTACAACATGCTAATATATAACCATTAGCCTTATCTTCATCAGTTAAATGAGAAGATACTTCTTGATTGACTTCCCCTGTTAATAGTTTTACTTTACATTTTCCGCAACTTTTACTTCCGTTACATGGAGCTTCTATAAATACATCTGCTCTTCTTGCAACTTCTAGTAAATTATCCCCTACTTCACATTCTATTGTTTTGCCTGATGGTCTAAAAACGACTTTCGCCATAATTTATCCTCCCCTGAAATTATAATACTTACATATTATTTATTAAATAAACCTCAATATTATTTTATCATATTCGACATATAATAAGTTAAAAAGTGCGTTATTAATTTCTCAAATTTTAATATATTTAATTATATTAAAAAAAGCCTTCTATCTGAAGACTTTTAAATTCAAATATTGTTAATTAAGTTATCAAAAATAGACCAATTTTTACAATTAGTCATTTTATTGATCTCAACCTAACCTAATTAATATTGTGAAATTATCCTATCTCCCGAGGTAAATCACTTTTAATTTAGGCAGGTCTCCTGACTTAATTTCATCCTACTTCCAACCTTCCCGTAAAATACAGTGGCTTAATGGTTTCGTCTATATTACAGTAGCGGGAACTGTAAAGGATTTACACCTTTTTCCCTATTAATTTCGATTAAGAAAACCTAAATTTATATTCAATTTTAACTTTGGTGAATATAATATTTCATAAAATTATTAAATTAAAAGTATAGCAAAAGCGCGTGCACTCACTTTCGCTATACTTTTTTATTTATTTATCTGAAATAATCGGGTTCAAATACTATTCAGCTAAAGAAGCTTCGTATTGTTCAGCAGTTAATAATGCTTCGTATTCAGCCATGTCAGCAACTTTTATTTTGCATATCCAAGCATCGTATGGAGCTTCATTAACGTATTCTGGTTCGTCTTCTAATTTTTCATCATTTGCTTCAACAACTTCACCAGATAAAGGTGCGAATAATTCAGAAGCAACTTTTGAAGATTCTATTACACCAAAATCTACGTCTTTAGTTAATTCATCTTCTACATCTGGTACATCTACGTATAGAACTTCACCAAGTTGGTCTTGAGCAAAGTCTGTTACTCCTATGTAGGCATATTCCCCATCTAATTTTGCCCAAGTATGTTTTGGACTATATTTTCTATCGTTTAGTATTTCCATGTTCATTTTCCCCCTAATCGTATTTTCTTAAATTAATCGAAAATTATTCTCCCATTATGAAATCCATTTCTAAAGCTGGATGTCCTTTTTCTGATAAGAAAGCACAAACTGCTTCAGAATCAACTGCTATTGTTTCGTCACAGATATAGTCAGTAAAGTTTTCTATACCAGCCATTTCTTTAACTGTTTTATTTAATTTTTCTCCAACAGCGTCTTTTAATTCTTTAGGCATCCATACTATTCTTTCTGGTCCACCTTCAGTGTAAGCGAATTTCTTAGAAGATATGAAATGTCTACCATGACCCATGAATCCTGGAGTTTGAACCCCACCACCTGTCATAGATGCTAATTCACCGAATGTCATACCAACTGGAGTAGTACCAGCATATTCTCTGTTTACTATTACTAATCCGTTAGCTTCTGGCATTATACCACATATACATTCGAAGCATCCACAAGAAGTCATTGGATCTTCCATGATAGAATATAATGTTACATTTTCTACAGCACCTTGAGATATTTCATTAACTGCATCAGACATTGATTGCCAGATACCTTTCTTTTCATCTAGGCAAGGACCTTTAGCTATTGGTTGACATGGTCCTGTTGGGTTAAGTTCTTTAGTAGCTTTAGCATCTAACCAAGAAACTGCACCACATAATCCAAGTCTTTCTGGAGTTACTATACAAACGTGTGCTGGAGCGAATGCTTGACACATGTTGCAAGAATAGAAATCATCAACTGCTTCGTCAGTTAATTGTTCTAATCTGTCATCTCTAGCGTTGTATCTTTCGATAGCTTCATGTTTTCTTTCTTCTACTATTTTTTCATCAGTAATTATAGTTATAGCACATTTATCAACAACTGCATCGAATTCGTCTTTCATCATAGCGTACATAACTTCACCTATGTGTTTTAATTGGAATCCTTTAGCAACGTCGTCTTTAGATATTCTTACCCAAGCTTGGTCTCTTTGTCCAACGTGCATTAAACCTTCAGTGTAGTTCATGAAGTAGTGGAATCTTCTTTCAAGAACTGGTTCGAAGTCGTCTTGCATTGCTCTACCAGCAACTTGAACGATTATTGCAAGAGGTAATCTTACAACACCATCTTTAGCAGCTTCTGGATCTATTTCAGGTCCTACAACTTCTATCTTATGGTCTTCTACTTCACCTAAATCATAAGATTTAACTAATTCCCAAGCAGTAGTTTTGTTTCCACCAAATTCGTAAGCCATTTCAGCTTTTCTGATTCTTTCACCTTCGAATGAAGCTGCGAATCCAACTGGTATTGGTATTTCAGTTATTTTTATTTTTATATGTCTAGCTTCTAATGAAGTATCAACAAATTTATCGTAATCTCTTTGAGTTAATAAGTTACATGGAACTTCTGTAACAACTTGGTCAGTTATTACTGGGAATCCAAGAGCTATTGCTCCAGCACCACAAGCAACTATTAATTCACTAAGTGGTCCGAATGCATTAACAAATGCAGGAACTCTTTCTGCAGTATATGTTAATAATGCATTTAAGTCACCTGGTTTAACAGCACCGAATATTAAAGCAGCTCTTATTGCAACAGAAACAACGTGGATAACTGAAGTTACATCATATCCTAGAGCGATAACACGAAGGTCTACACCCATTTTAACATCTGCTTCTATAGCTTGGTCTATAACTTTACCAACTAAGAAAGTCATGATACCAGCAGCTTGATATTTTTTAACTATTTTTCCTAATGTTTCAGAGTCTGGACATTCACCAAGAACAACTGCAACACCCGGGATATCTCCTGTAACAAGTGGAACACCTAGAGATCTGATTATAGGGTCAACTACGTGTCCTACACATGGTTCAGCATATGGAGCCTCTTCATTTACATATTTTATAGCTTCTATTATTTCTGCACAAACTGCAGTAGCTAAACCTGCATTTAAAGCAGTTTCTAATAATGGTTTTTCAACTATTAATGATTTAGCAACACCTAAAGCTGTTTCTAAATCTGCTAAAGTTGTAGCTTTTAATCCAGTTGCTGCATATATACATGGAATTGCATATGCAGTGTCAGGAAATGCTACTGGTTGTTCTTTACCTTTTTCTGCTACTACAGCTGTTAAAGCTTGGCTTGCAGCATCGTATGCTTGATTAGCACCTGTATAAATTATGTTATATAAATTCACTCTACTTCCCCCTTTAAATATATTCACAAGTCAAGCTTTTATAAAGCTTGACTGAGAGTTCTTATTTATTTATAGTTTTTATTTGTATTCAAATCCTAATTCTTGTACTTCTAAGTATGAATCAGCGTATAAAGAAGCATTTCTTATGATATCGCAAGATTTCATAGTTTGCATTAATAATTCATCTAATGGGTTAACTATTGCTGAAGAGAATCCATTAGCCATAGCCATTGCTAACCAGTTACTATCTAATATTGGTCTTATATGTTTTGGACAACCATTAGATACGTTTGATAAACCACCAGTAGTTTTTAATCCCATTTCAGTCATTTGTCTGATAGCATCTAAAACGTCCATTTGTTTATCTTGCATACCTTTTATAACTAAGCAAAGTGGGTCGAAGTAAACATCAGTTTCTGGGTCTATACCTGCCATAGCAGCAGCTTCTATTAATTCTGTACAGAATCCCATACGTTGTTCATTATCAGCTGGTATACCTTCTTTAGCACATAATGCGATTATAGCTGCATCATATTCACCTGCTAATTCCATTAAGTGTTTTCTTCCACCTGCATCTGCAGAGTTTATGATTGGTTTACCATGAGTTCTATCATAAACTTTAAGTCCAGCTTCTAATGCTGCAACGTTAGCTGTATCTAAAGCAAGAGGTACATTATTTAATTTAGATTGTAATAATTGAACACCCCATTCCATTATTTCAGCTCCATCTCTTTCAGCTGGTCCTATATTAAAGTCTATAACGTGAGCTCCTGCATCTAATTGTTCTATAGCTCTTTTTAATATTGGTTCTGGATCTCTTTCTGCTATAGCTTTTCTTATTGGTGGTGCTATACAGTGTATTCTTTCACCTATGATCATAAATTTTTCCATACTTATATCCCCCTTAGAATTTTTATTCTATTATTTCTAGAAACCTAGGGCTAAGCCCCAGGCCCCTAGGTATAATTTCATTTTTAATTAAAATTTTAATAAGCAATTTGTTACTAGTTCAGATTAGTGATTAGCAGCATATTCTTTTAAGAATTTTGGAAGTTCCATAGATTCTAATGGACCTACAACAACATTCCATCCTGGCATATTATCAGCTACGTCTGGTTTTATAACTGCTAATTTACCTGGTATAACTATATCTCTGCAATCAGTGTAGCTTTCTATGTTACATTCTTTAGCAAATGCACCTATAACAGATCCACCGAATTTACCTGCAGACCAAGCAGTAAGAACTGAATATCCACCAGCATCTGGTATCATTAACCAGCAAGGTACTTTAGAAGCTTCTATATCACCAGTTATTGTGAAGTAAGTTAATGCGAAGTCAACTGAACATAATACTGGAGAATTTTTATCTGGGTTATTTAATGGATAAACTTTAGCTTCAACTCTCATTGGTTTTTGAGGGTCAGTGAAGATATTTTGTCTTAATGCATATAGTGGTAAAGCTTTTGCATAAGTCATATCTTCTACAGCTAATATAGTTCCGTATTTGATTGTGAATATTGAAGATAAAGCTATTTCTAAGTTAGCATCTCCGTTAGCTAATGCAGCTAAATTTACGAATGATGGATAACCAAAGCTTCTATCTCCTTCTTTTAATGCTATTCTTCTAACTTGTATAGCATTTACATAAGTATCTTTTACAGTTTCTCCTGTTACATCGATTATTAATTCTTTGTAATCAGCAGCTTCTATAGCTTGAACAGTAGTGTATAATTCTTCTAAGTTAGCTCCTTGTACACCTAAAGCTAAACCATCAGCTTTAACTACATCTATCATAGCAGCAAAGTTATCTTTGTTAGCTCCTATTACAACTGGTTTTAATCCAGCTAATGCAGCAACAGCTTCTTTAGCAACGTCAGCATCTGCAACTTCTAATACGTATGCACATTCAACATCACTATCTTTTATTTTATTTATTATAGCTAAGAAGTTATCTTTATTGTCGTTGTATTTAACATATGCGAATTCAGGTTTCATTATTTCACCTATTCTTTCATAGTTAACAACTTTCATTCCTTCTATTTTAGCATCTACTGCAGCTTCATCCATGCAATCACAGAATTTAACAGCAAATCTATTTCTATTTACTAAAGTTTTTTCATGTCTGAATAAAACAGTTTCTCCACCTAGTTCATATTCGCTTTCACCAGCACCAACTTTTAAAGTTTTCATTGGAGGTGCAGTAGCAGCAGCTAATTTAGCTAATGCCTCTGGTGCCATTTTAGGACAAGCTGAAACTTCTACAGCCCCACTTGCAACTTTCATAGAGAAAGCCATACAAGTTGGGAATCCACATTCCTTACAGTTTTTCTTTGGTGTTAATTTAAATATATCTAATGCTTTTAATGCCATTATTATTTCCCCCTAACCTTACAAATAATTATATTACGCTAAAGCGCTTATTAAACCTTTTATAGTTTTCATTGATTCTGGATGACGAAGTATTACTGCATTTGATCCACCAACAAGTACACTTGCAGCTGTAGATACTTCCATACCTATTGTTCTAGCTTCATTATCTCCCCATTCTGGTACGTCAGCTTCAGTAGCTATTGCTTCTTTAACGTGACCAACTTCGAATGAAACTGGAGTTATTATTGGTATTTGTAATGCTTTATCATTTTGGTTGAAAGCTGCTAATCTAACTCTATCCATAGTAGATGCAACATATTCATAACCATAACCAACTGCTGAACAACCAACATTCATAACTATATTTTCTTGTTTAACGCCTAATTGAGTAAGTAATACATTCATTTGTTTAGCTAAGTTTATATCAACTGCAGATTCTGCAGCAACTTTTTGACCATAAGCCATACCAGCCGCAGCACCAACTGCTTTGTAGTTTTCTTCTACAGCTGACATTACTAATATATTTTTACCTTCTAATGCAGCAGAAACTTTATCAAATACTTTACCGTCTTTTTCTGCGTTACCACATCCAGCAACTACTAATGGTAAAGTTATAGCATCAGCAACAGCTTTTGCTACTTCTGCACATTCTTCTGGAGATTTGTCAGCTCCATCTGGAGATGCTCCATTAAATCTTAAGCATATAAAATCTGCTTCAGTGTTATCTTCAACATATTTAGCCCATTTAGCAGGGTCTGCCCAAACGTCTCCATATATTTTAGAATAACAATCTATCCATTCTGCAGGTTGTATATCTGATATTTCTGCTCCAACAACTGGTGCATTTCCTGTTTCTCCATCAAAGCTATAGAAAGGTAGAACTTGTTCTCCTCCTAATTTTATAGCTTTATCTCCTGTACCTATTTCTACTACATTAACTGTTCCAGTAACTTTTTGAGTAGACATTTTAAATGCCATATCTTTTTCCCCCTTAAGCCTATTTTAATTTATAATGTGCCTATAACAATATTAAGGCAAGTCTAGAGTTTCTATTATTTTTTCTAGTGCTACTCTAGATTTTGAATCAGCAGGTAATTTTACTAGTGGTATACCTTCTGAGTCATATTCATATATTAATTCATCTGAAGGAACTACTCCAAATAAATCTAAGCCATACTTTTCAATCTCTTCTTTAACCCCATTACTTAATTCTCCATTAGGAGCTTTATTAACGATTAATCCGATTTTGCCAACGCTTAAATTCATTTCTTTGGCTAAATCTCTAATTCTTGCAACTGCTTGGATACTACGTTTTGCACAATCACTAACTAATATAAGAGTATCAACATGTTTAGTAAGTTTTCTACTTATATGTTCCATACCTGCTTCATTATCAGTGATTACATACTTATAGTGATCTGAAATTTTTTGAACTTGCTGTTTTAATATTCCATTTACGAAACAATAGCAACCTTCTCCTTCTGATCTACCCATAACTAACATGTCGTATCCATCGCCTTCTTCTAAAATCATGCTCAATTGCCATTGTAAGAATTGGGCTTTAGTCATTCCTCCTGGAAATGAATCTCCATTTTTTTCTGTCATATTAGCGACTTCTCTAATATGTCCAATTGTTTCTGGTTCCTCTGAGCCTAATACTTCATATAGATTGCAGTTTGCATCTGCATCAACTACTAGAATTGGATCCTTTTTTTGTTTTACTAATGTGTCAATTAAAAGCCCTGTTAGACTAGTTTTACCAACTCCGCCTTTTCCGGCTACAGCAATGTTATAAGTCATCTTATGATATCCCCCTTGAATTAAGTGTTATCACAACAGAGCTTTCTGTAAATTATGTCAAACTCTGTGTCAGTAAATTATTTTTTTGGTATAGCATGAACACATTCACCGTGTATATCATGTATAGCTTCCATTAAGCCTTCAGATAAACTTGGATGAGCATGTATTACTTTACCAACATCTTTAGCTTTTAATCCTAAACCTACAGCTAAAGATAATTCTGTTAATAGGTCAGTTACATGTGGTCCAACTAAAGAAGCACCTATTATAGTATCATCTTCGTCAGCCATAACTTTTATGAATCCTTGTAATTTACCTATTGCTTTTGCTTTACCTAAAGCTCTGAATTCGAATCTACCAACATGGTATGGAGTACCGTTAGCTTTTAATTCGTCTTCTGTTACACCAACACCAGATACTTCTGGTTCAGTATAAACACAACTTGGTATAGCTTTATAGTTAACTGTTTCGCTGTTACCTTTAACAGCATTAGCAGCTGCTACCATTCCTTCAGCAGATGCAACGTGAGCAAGCATTGCTCCTGGTATTATATCCCCTATTGCGTATATACCTTCAACACTTGTTTCTAAGTATTCATTAACTTGTATAAATCCTCTTGGTGCCATTTCTATACCTACTTCTTCAACACCAGAGTTAGCTAAGTTAGGTCTTCTACCTACGCAAAGTAGTACCATTTCAGCTTCTACTGATTTTCCATTATTTAATTCTATTTTAACTGAATCGTCATTAACTATGTAGTTATCTGCTCCTACACCAGTCATAACTTTGATTTTATCTTTTTTGAATTGTCTAGCTAAGTTTTTAGCCGCTTCTGAGTCCATTCTTCCTAGTATTTGTGGAGCCATTTCAACTATTGTTACTTTAGTTCCCATTGTAGCGAAGAATTGTCCTATTTCACTACCTATAACTCCTCCACCTACTATGATTAATGATTCTGGTTGTTTTGGTAAACTTAAAACTTCATCAGAAGTTATTACGTTTTTACCATTATAAGGCATGCCTGGGAATACAGTTGGGATAGATCCGTTAGCTAATATTATTTTATCAGCTACAACTGTTTCTACAGTACCATCTGCTTTAGTAACTTCTATAGTATTTTTATCTACTAATTTCCCAAATCCATCTATCTTTTTAACTCCCCTTTTGTCAAATAAGAATTGGATTCCTGCTACTAATTCATCTGTTACTTTTTGTTTTCTTGCTATTATAGCATCAAAATCAGGTTTAACTTCACCTTCAACTACTACACCAAAGTCTTTAGCTTCTTTTACTGTTCTTAAAACATCAGCAGAAGCTAATAAGGCTTTTGTTGGTATACAACCTACGTTTAAGCAAGTACCACCCAATTTATTTTTTTCTATTACAGTTACTTCAGCACCAAGCATAGCTGCTTTTAAAGCTGCTACATATCCTCCTGGGCCTCCTCCTATTACTGCTACTTTCATTTGTTATTTCCCCCATTTACCTTGTATGTTTTATAGTTTAACTATTTATTATTAAAGTCTATATTAGCTTTAATATAGCTCTATCTATATTATAGCTAATATAGACCCATTTAGCTTGTATTTATGTTAAATTTTTACAATTATTTTTAGATTTTTTTATTTATAGATAAAAATATGTATTTTTATCTATATTAGTCGAAAAATCTAACTATAATCCCCTGAAATATAGAATCTTATAGACCTGCTGCATCTAATATTAGTGGTACATTTTCTTCTGCACCTATAGCCATTATGTGAACACCATCACAAAGATTTTCTTCTTTTAATTGTTTGATGAATTCACCAGCCATTTTTATACCTTCAGCTACATAGTTTCCTTTTCCAGCTGCTTTTAATCTTTCGATTTGGTCATCTGGAACAAATATACCTGGAACGTTAGCAGTCATGAATTTTGCCATTCCTGGTGATTTAAGTGGAACTATACCAGCCATTACTTTACAGTCCATATCTTTAGTTAATTCTCTGAATTTTCTCATATGTTCTATATCATAAACAGCTTGAGTTTGGAAGAATTTAGCCCCTGCTTTTATTTTCTTTTCCATTTTTAATAATTGTACTTCTATTGGATCATATTCTGGAGTAACACAAGCTCCTAGGAAGAAGTCTGTTTTACCTTTTAATTCTAATCCAGTACTATCAGTACCATTATTCATCATAGTTGCAGTAGATAATATACTAACAGCATCTAAGTCAAATACTGGTTTAGCTTGTTTATGGTCACCTACACATACGTGGTCACCTGTTAAAGCTAATAAGTTATCTATTCCAAAGAATCCTGCAGAAAGCATTTCACTTTCTATAGCGATTCTATTTCTATCTCTACCTGTCATTTGTATAACTGGTTCTAATCCTAAATCTTTTAACATTTTACATGTAGCAAGAGATGAAGTTCTCATTACAGCAGATTGATTGTCTGTAACATTAGCTGCATGAACTCTACCAATTACTAATTTTGCACATTCTGCTAAATGTGATAAATCAGTTCCTTTTGGAGGTGCCATTTCAGCAGTTATTGCAAATTCACCTTTTTCGAATGCTTCTCTTAACTTACTCATCTAAAAAATCCCCCTTTAATAATAACCTTGTTTTTAAGCTTCTGCGCTTGCTTTCTTATTAGCATCTAAACGTCTTGGATTAAGTTGTTTAGAATAATCTTTAGGTGGTCTAACTTCTTTTAAGTTATCTAATTGACCTAATTCTTTAAGTCTTTCATAGATTAATACCCATGCACAGTCGTTGTCAGGGCTAACTTCACATTTACCATTTTTAGCTCCACCACAAGCTCCATTTACTAAGCCTTTAGCACACATAGTTACTGGGCATATACCTCCAGTCCATCCAAGTTCACATTCACCACATGCTTTACAAGCTTCTTCGAATTTACCAACTCTTTCAACTTCCCCTATAAACATTGTGTTGTTTGCTGGATAAACAGGTATGTTTTGTTTTTTAGTATTTTTCATTATAGTTTGAGTACCATCTCCACATGCTAGAGATAATACAGCATCTGCTTCTTTTAATTCTTCTTTAACAGATTTTAATTCTTTTTTATTTAAAAGTAAGTTACAAGTAGAATCTGGCATTACATGACCTAAAACTTTTTTACCTTCAGCTTCTAATAAAGCTGTCATTTCTTCTATTTCAGGAGCTCCACCAACTTTACATGCAGAAGCACATTGTCCACATCCAACAAGTACTATTTTTTCGCATCCTTTTAAGAATCCTAATATTTCTTCCATTGGTTTTCTTTCAGAAATTACCATACGATTTTCCCCCCAATTTGAATTTTAAAAATCTATAAAGTATTATTTATTATTTTGTTGTTTACAAGCTTTTATAACGTGTTTAGCAAGAATTGAAGTAGTAACAGAACCAACACCTGCTGGAACTGGAGTTACCATAGATGCTTTTCCTACTACATCATCTGTATCAACGTCACCACAGATTCCGCCACCTTCTGGTTTAGCATTTATACCAACATCTATAACTACTGCACCTTCTTTAACGTAATCAGCTTTAACCATTCTAGCTCTACCAACACCTGCAACTAAAACGTCAGCTTCAGCACAAACTTTTGGTAAATCTTTTGTTCTTGAATGGCAAATTGTAACTGTTGCATTTTCTGCTAATAATAACATTGCTGCTGGTTTACCAACAACCATAGATCTACCTAATACTACTACGTTAGCTCCATTTAGAGGTACATTATAGTGTTTTAATATTTCTACAACTGCTGTTGGTGTACATGGTGGGAATCCTGATTTGTCACCTTCCATAAGTTTAGCAGTATTTAAAGGACTGAAACAGTCAACGTCTTTTTCTGCTGCTATAACATTTTTTATAACTTCTTCATCTATTCCTTCTGGTAAAGGTCTAAATGTTAATATACCATTTACTGATGCATCATTATTTAATTTTTCTAATGCTGCTATGTATTCATCTTGAGTTGTTCCTTCTGGTAATTCAGTAACTTCTGTTTGGATACCTATAGTTTCACATTTCTTTAAAGCACCTTTTTCGTAAGAAAGGTCATTAGGTTTAGCACCAACTCTTAATATAGCTAATTTTGGTTGAATCCCATCTTTAACTAATGCTTCACATTCTAATTTTAATTGATCACTTAGTGCATCTCCAACTGGTTTACCTTTAATTATTTCACCCATTTTAAAACGCCCCCTAATTTCTAAATTTTTATTTTTTGTCTATATTTATGTCTACTATAATTATACACATTTTTTGTTCAATATTGTATATAATTATAAGTATTTGTTAAAAAATTATTAAAAATAATATGCTATTTTTTAATTATAAATAATTTTTTATTTTTATTTAATTTACATTCTATTTTTTATTATATCATTTAAATTTCTTATCATTTTTTATTATTCTTTATTTATTTTCTGATTCTCTGTCTATTTATAGAAATTTACTTGTATCTAATTATTTATTTATAAATAATCGTAATTGTGAAATTATTATCTCATTGCAGCTATTACTTTATTGTAAACTACATCGCAAATTTCTACGCCTTCTTTAACTAATGCTTCACATTTTTCATCTAAAGCTTTAGCATATTCTTTATCTTTCATTAATCCTACATTTATTATTACATTAAGTTGAGCAGATAATATAGCTCCTCTTAGAGCTTGAACACCACAACCCACATCACTTATAGCAAGTTTTGAACCTTTATCTACTAATTCTTCATGTAGTTTTATACTTTCGTTGCAAAGTTCTACTATTTTAAAAGGAACTTCACATGCTAATTTTAGGCATCTTTCTAATTCTACTTCTTTAGCAGCTTTTTCTTCATCAGTATTAGCTGGTAAACCGTAAGCTTGAGAAAGTGGGAAAAATCCTTCTGCATCTTTATCTATCATTTCTAATAATTGATCTTGTAATGTTTTAGCCTTTCCTAATATAGCTTGTATATCCTCTTCGTATTGTGCATATTTTTTCTTTCCTGTTGTTAAGTTACAAACCATACTACCTAAAGCCATCCCTATAGCTCCAACTAATGCAGCTGCTCCACCGCCACCTGGAACTGGTGCTTTAGATGCTAATACATCTACAAAACCTATACAACTTTTTTCAGCTATTTTTTCCATTTATATATCTCCTTCTAATCTTAGGTTTTTATCGAGAATAGTGTGCCTAAGCACACTATCCCCTTTGATTAAATCCTGTTGTCATTTATGTATAAATAAAATGATATATTTACACACTGATATATATATTAAAATAAATCTCTAGAATAATCCAGATATTACTCCATTTTCATCA
>UMDW01003905.1_pt1 | contig 198736 bp, 168 predicted proteins | sample 1964611 | NCBI WGS metagenome assembly UMDW01 (sample SAMEA4836006, study PRJEB28245) | human gut metagenome | biome: gut microbiome; material: fecal sample | place: Denmark | collected 2008 | reverse complement strand
TATCTGATTTGAATCCCATAACAAACATCCTCCCAAAATTTGAATTTTAAAATAAATAAAATTTTCAATAAATGATTTAATAAAACGAAATATATTATATTTCGACTTGTTATTATAAATATATTATAGTCCAATCTCTGGTAAATATATGTTGTTTTAACAACAAAACGTTATTTTTTTAACATGTTTTTTTATGCATTTTGTATATTTATTTTTTTTATTTTTTTTATTAAAAAATGTATAATATTTATTTTCCTGACAATAATATTAATGTATTCCTCATAATATTCCCCCAATATTATAAATACGTAAAAGAGGGCATGCTAGATAATTCTAGAATGCCCTCTTTCTATTGTAAAAAAAAATAAGATTATCCTTTGCGTAACAAATAATCTTATGAAATAAATATAAATAAACTATGTAATTAAATTATAGTACTAAAATTTTGTTTTTCCCACAAATTTATAAAATTTTATATTTTTGTAACAAATTTGTATTATGGATAAATATTATTATTTACACATAAAAAAACAGCTCCTACTGTAGGAGCTGTTTTTTCATCACTTTAAAGGGCTATTTTGTTAACCTAAATTAACTACTAAAATAATAGTAGCACATTTTATATAGATTATCAATATAATTTGATATTAATTATCATTTTTTGTTAATATTTTTTAATTCAAGATATAGATTTCCATTTTCATTTTTAAATCTACGCTCAATTTTATTAAACTAAAAATATATTTTAATCTTCTATAAAGTAATTAAAATCATCACATCCAGATTCTGCAAAATCAAATAATACATTTTGTTCAAAACACATAGCATCATCAAATTTTATATACTCTTTATAATTTGCAAGTAATAATTTATTTATATAATCTCTATCTCTTTTAGAATATGTCGCTACATAGAACTTATCCTCCATAGCGTAATAAATTGCCTTTAAATCATTATTTATTACATATACTCTTTCCTTAACATGATTATTATTGAAGTTAAATCTAGTAAAGAACATCCCTTCATCTAATTCACTCTTCATCATAAAAGGATTATCCCTATAAAATTTATCTATAAACTCATCGTATTTTTCTAAATCATAAATATCAACAAACTCATTTTTAGATATTTCATCAAATACTTGGAAATCATATAATGGTTGTTTATCTGTAACAAAAATAGATTTTATTTTATATTCATTATTTGATATTTCTATATTGAAAGCTATTTTACATACGTAATAACCATCACTATCTTCATAAATTGCCTTACTTATGTACTTTCCGTTTCCTTTTTCATAAACAGTATTCTTAAGAAGTGTTCCATTTATATTTGTTATGTGCATATAAGCAGTCTCTTTATTTTCGCAAAAATGTCTAAGAGCTTCTCTATCCCATGCTATAAATCTCATTGTCATAAAGTTTATGAACTCAATATCATTTGTTATTTTCCTACATATAATAGGAAACATATCTTCCATTGTTAAATTAGTTTTATGATTTTTTATAGTATCCATATAGTATTCTTGTCCATCTGGAAGTGGTTTATTGTACTCAATATTTTTTTGTCCAAAATATTGAACTAAAAATAAAGCTCTATCCTCAGATATAAATACTCTGTTTTCTCCTAAACCTCCCATCAATCTTTCTTCTTCTATATACGCTTCTTCTTTTGTCGGATTTTCTAGCCTAACATAATCACAAAATCCTAATCCTTCACAATCAAGAAGGTAATACTCAAATATTTCACTTTCATTATCACTATGTTTTATAACAAGACCCATACTTCCCATTAGTCTTGATCTCGTTATCTTTGCATATTCAAAATTCATACAATCTTTCCTCTCCTATTTAATTTTCTTATATAAAAACATTAACTTATAATCTCCAGTTTTATTTTTAATTATAATACCAATATAATATATCATTTTAATTATATTTTATAGTCTTAGTATATTATTTACAAAAAATATAATATAATATAAGAAAGCATAATTAGGGGTGATCTTTATGAAAAACACAGCAGCCTTTTTTGATATTGACGGAACAATCTATAGAGACTCTCTTATGGTTGAGCATTTCAAAAAACTAATAAAATATGAAGTAGTTGATGAAAAAGCGTGGGTTGATAATACAAGAGATATTTTTATGACTTGGGACAGAAGACAAGGAAATTACGATGATTATCTTTTAAACTTATGTGATTTATATGTTAAATCACTTATAGGATTAGATAAATCTGCTATAGATTTTGCAACAGATCAAGTAATAAAATTAAAATCAGAAAGAGTGTATACTTATACTCGCTCTAGGATTAAATGGCATCTATCACAAGGTCACAAAGTTATATTTATCTCAGGTAGCCCAGATTTTCTAGTTAAGAAAATGGCAGAAAAATATAATATTACAGATTATAGAGGCAGCGTTTATGTATTTGAAGATAATGCATTTACTGGTAAAGTTATACCTATGTGGGATTCTGTAAGCAAAAACAAAGCTATCGACGAACTCGTTGAAAAGCACAACTTAGATTTAGAAAAATCTTATGCTTACGGTGATACGAATGGAGATATTAATATGCTGAGAAGAGTTGGTAATCCAATTGCCATAAATCCTACAAAGGAACTTTTACTTCACATCAATCAAGATGATACCTTATCTAAAACTGCTAAAATTATAGTAGAAAGAAAAGATACAATCTACTCTCTCGCTCCAGATGTAGAGCTATACAAAAATGATTTATAAAATCTAATCAAGGAGGATTAGTTATGAAAAAAATATTTAATATTATAGAAATACTTAATGATTTAAAGGATTTAGAGAAGAAAATTTACTTAGACTCTCCAGAAGTCTTTGTTGATTTTGCAGATAGAATTGCAGAAAATAACTTAGACGAAATGGTACTTTTCTTCGCAACTAAATATAACTATCTTTCAATAGTTAAATTTATTTTAAATAACGACATTGTTAATTTAAATAATCCTTCTAAAAATAAACAATTTGCTACTGTTAAGGAACACATTCTAGCAGCAGCTACTCAATTTAATGCAAAAGATATTTATGATTATATAGTAAATTATGATACTAAATTAGAAGAAGAAAATACTGAAGATGATGATATAGAAACATTTTTAAAAACTGTAGGAGAAAAACTATCTGACTTATGCGGTCAAGTTGATTTAGGTGGTGGTTACTATAAAGAATCAAATAAAGCTAAAACACCACAATCTAAAAAAGAAGATGTTGCTGATACGAAACCTAATACTGATAAACCAGAAACTGTGGAAAGTACTCAAAGTACAGATAAAAATACTGACAGTAAAGTTGAACAACCACAACAATCTAATATGTATGAACCTAAGTTTATATGTCCTAACTGTAGTTGTAATATTTTTGAAACAGGATATTCAATTTCAGAAAAAGTAAATTATAAATATTCTAAAGATGAAAAGAAATTAGTTGTTACTTCTAAAGAACAAGAAAATGCAGTAACTTGCTCAAAATGCGGATATACAATTGAACAATTAAACCCTGCATTCTTAGAAAATATATGTACTGTTCAAAACTGTAAAAAATGTGGTAAAGATCTTACTTCAGCTGGTATAGTTACTAAAATGAAAACTGAGTATGATAGCGAATCTAATTCATTCATAACTTCTAAGAAAAGTTTCCACTGTGCTGAATGTGATAGCGAATTAACTGACTACCAAGTTAATTACTTTAAATTATAATTATCTATAATTTAAAAATAAATTAAAACTGCGAAAAAAAAGCTGTGGCTAAATAAAGTTTAGTCTACAGCTTTTTTTATCCACATATTTTTTCCATAATTTTACACTCACTACTCTTTTGTGTTAAAATATAAGTAATTTCATACTATTTAAGTATAAATTGTATAGCATGCTTTAAGGGGAGGGGTTTTATGAATATAAGAAATTTAATTGATGAATTAGCAGAAAAACATATATTAACAAAGGAAGAACTTGTTTATATTATAAAAAATATAAATGATGAAGATAGAAAATATCTAAGCGAAAAAGCTTCCTGTCTTAGAGACAGATACTATGGTAAAAAAGTTTATTTAAGAGCGCTAATCGAATTTACTAATATATGTAAAAATGATTGCTATTATTGCGGAATCAGAAAATCAAATAAAAATGCAGATAGATATAGACTTTCACTAGAACAAATTATGGAATGTGCTGATATAGGACATGAACTTGGATATAGCACTTATGTGTTACAAGGTGGCGAAGATCCATATTTCACTGACGATAAAATTGTTGAAATTGTAAAATCAATAAAAGCTAAATATCCAGATTGTGCAATCACATTATCTATAGGTGAAAAAAGCTACGAATCATATAAAAAATACTACGATGCAGGTGCCGACAGATATCTACTTAGACACGAAACTGCAAACGAAGAACACTATCAAAAACTACATCCAAGCGACTTAAAATTATCAAATAGAATCCAATGTTTACGTAACTTAAAAGAAATCGGATACCAAATAGGTGCTGGATTTATGGTTCATTCACCTTATCAAACACCAGAAATACTTGCTGAGGATTTATTATTCTTAAAAGATTTAGACCCTCATATGGTTGGAATAGGTCCTTTTATTCCTCATCATGATACTCAATTTAAAGATGAACCTGCTGGAACAGTAGAAGAAACTACTCTTATGTTATCATTAATTAGATTATTACTTCCTACTTGCCTACTTCCTGCTACTACAGCTTTAGGAACAATAGATCCAATAGGTCGTGAAAAGGGATTTGATGCTGGTGCAAATGTTGCAATGCCAAACTTATCACCTACTTCTTCTAGAAAAAAATACGAACTTTACGATAACAAAATTTGTACAGGTGATGAAGCTGCAGAATGTAGATATTGTATTGAAAAAAGAATAAACTTAGCTGGATATGAATTGGACATGTCTCGTGGAGATAATGTTACTTGGACTAGAAAATAATAAATACATAGACTCAATAGAAATTTTTATTTTAAATAAATTTCTATTGAGTCTTTTTTATGCATAAAAATAGCTGAGATAACTTAGGGCAAAGTTATTACTCAGCTATTTTCTTAGTTATTATGCTTGTATTTATATACTAACTAAGGGATATCATATTTATTCAAATAAAGTTGTTGATAGATATCTTTCACCAGTGTCTGGTAATAAAATAACTATGTTTTTACCTTTATTTTCAGGTCTTTTAGCTAATTCTGTGGCCGCATAAATTGATGCACCAGCTGATATACCAACTAATAAACCTTCTGCTTTTGCCACTGCTCTTGATGCGTTAAATGCGTCATCATTTTCAACAGGAATTATTTCATCTACTATGTCTAAATCTAAAACTTTAGGAACAAATCCTGCACCTATACCTTGAATTTTATGTGGTCCTGGTTTTTTACCAGAAAGCACTGCTGATGTAGCTGGTTCTACTGCAACTATTTTCGCATTTGGATTTTGAGATTTTATATATTTTCCTATACCAGTAACTGTACCACCAGTACCAACACCTGATACAAATATATCTACTTTTCCATCTGTATCCCTCCAAATTTCTGGTCCAGTAGTTTCAAAATGTATTTTAGGGTTAGCTTCATTTTCAAATTGTTGAGGAATGAATGCATTTCCATACTCTTCTTTTAATGCTTCAGCTTTCGCAATAGCACCTTTCATTCCTTCTGCTCCTGGTGTTAAAACTACTTCTGCACCTAATGCAGCAACTATTCTTCTTCTTTCTATACTCATTGTTTCTGGCATAGTAAGTATTAAATGTAGTCCTTTAGTTGCAGTAACAAATGCTAATCCTATACCAGTGTTACCACTTGTAGGTTCTATTATTACTGTATCTTTGTTTATTTTTCCTTCCTTAATAGCAGTTTCTATCATCGCATTTGCAACTCTATCTTTTACACTTCCAAGTGGATTGAAATATTCAAGTTTTGCTATTAAATTTGCTTCTAAATTATTTTCATCTCTATAAGTTCCAAGTTCAAGTAAAGGTGTGTCTCCTATTAAATCAGTTAATTTTTTAGCTATTTTAGACATTTTATTATTTCCTCCTAAAGATTTTACAATCTTTTATATATAAATCTATTATTTAACAGCCTTAAATGCTTCTTCTAAATCTTGTATAATATCATCTATATGTTCTGTACCTATTGATAAACGTATAGTGTTTGGTTTTATACCACAAGCTAATAATTCTTCTTCATTTAATTGAGCATGTGTTGTAGATGCTGGATGTATTACTAATGATTTAACATCAGCTACGTTAGCAAGTAATGAGAATAATTCAAGATTATCTATGAAATCTTTTGCTTTTTGAGCATCTCCTTTAATTTCAAAAGTAAATATTGAACCTGCACCATTTGGGAAGTATTTTTTATATAATCTTTGTTGTTCTGGATCATATGTTATAGATGGATGATGAACTTTTTCAACTTGTGGATGATTATTTAAATACTCAACAACCTTTAATGCATTTTCTACATGTCTTTCAACTCTTAATGATAAAGTTTCTAATCCTTGTAAGAAGAAGAAAGCATGGAATGGTGAAAGTGTAGCACCTGTATCTCTAAGTAATATTGCTCTTATTTTTGTTACGAAAGCTGCTGGTCCAGCTGCTTTTGTGAAGCTTACTCCATGATAACTTGGATTTGGTTCAACTAAACTTGGGAATTTTCCTGATGCTTCCCAATCAAATTTACCTCCATCTACTATAACTCCACCAATTGTTGTTCCATGACCTCCTATAAATTTAGTTGCTGAATGAACAACTATATCTGCTCCATGTTCTATAGGTCTTATTAAATAAGGAGTTCCGAAAGTATTATCTATTACTAGTGGTATTTTATTGTCATGTGCTATTTTTGCTATTGCTTCTATATCAACTACATCTGAGTTTGGATTCCCTAATGTTTCTATAAATACTGCTTTAGTATTTTCTTGTATTGCATCTTCTATTGATTTTAAATCTGATGGATCAACAAATGTTGTTTTTACTCCGTATTCTGGGAAAGTATGTTCTAAGTAATTGTATGTTCCACCATAGATATTATTTGCTGCTACTATGTGGTCTCCACTTTGTGCTAAGTTTTGGAATGTATATGATAATGCTGCTGCACCTGAAGCCACAGCTAATGCTGCTACCCCACCTTCAAGAGCTGCCATTCTTTGTTCAAATACATCTTCTGTTGGATTTGTTAATCTTCCGTATATATTACCTGAATCACTTAATCCAAATCTAGCTGCTGCATGATCGCAATTTTTAAATACATATGAAGATGTTTGATATATTGGTACTGCTCTTGCATCTGTTACTGGGTCTGGTGTTTCTTGCCCTACATGGAGTTGTAATGTTTCAAATTTTAAATTTCTTTCTTTTCTACTTATTTTGTTTGCCATTTTAATTATCCCCCTGTATATATGATACTAATTTATTTATATTTCTTATTATTCAATTCCTACTTATTTAGTATGATTTAATAATAGTCAATATTTCATACTATGTCAATAGGAATTATGGTAATTTTTTCTATTTTTTATTTAATAAAAAAAACTGCCCAAAATATTTATTATTTTAAGCAGTTTTCAATAATTACTAAATAATATAATTACTATTTTTATTTATTTGCCATTGTACTAAATCCTCAAGAGTCACATTATCTACAACATCACTTATAGCCTTGTCTAACTTTTTCCATAGCTCTAGTGTCGCACATTGTGCTTGTCTAGTACATTGATTGACTTCATCATCTAAGCAAGCAACTGGACTTAAACTTCCTTCTGTCAATCTTAATATCATCCCCACTGTATATTCACTTGGATGTTTTGCAAGTCTATGTCCTCCTTGTGGACCTCTAACACTCTTTATATATCCCGCTCTGTTAAGTATCGAAATTATTTGCTCCAAATACTTATCAGAGATTTCTTGCCTTTTAGCTATATCTCTTATTCTTATGCATTTACCATCATCATTTATCGCCAAGTCAATCATTAAACGCAATGCATATCTTCCTTTTGTCGAAATCTTCAAATTCCCCATCTCCTAACATAAAATATATTGTCATTTATCCTAATCCAATAAATAATAAATTATAATTTACAATTTTTTCATTTAGTATATTATAATTTAGTATAACATATTTTTTTTTAGACAACAAAAAGGACCCTATATTTTTGGAGGGGTCCTGTTCGTTAAGTTTGGTATATTATTTTTTATTGCTCTAAAGCTAAGGATAATTTCAAATTTAAAATATAATTATGTTGATTATTTTTTTGTAATATTTAATTAAATAATTCTAAGTTTTTTGTATTTTATTTGATTAACGTCTTGTTTTCATCTATAATTATATCGTTAAGATAACATCATTTCTATCAGTATCTTAACTAAAAAATATAAGAATATTAACATATACAGAGGGGGGCGATTTTTATGCGTGCTAATAATGTTGTTTTAAACGATAAGTTAGAAGATGTTAGTATTTCAAAAGCATATTCATTCCCATTTGAAGTTAGTTTCTCTGAAATTAGAAAATTATCAAAAGGATATGTTAAACTTCATTGGCATGATGAAATACAAATATCTATTGTCACTAAAGGATCTGTGGAATTTATAGTTGGTGAAAAATCGTATATTTTAAAGAATGGTCAGGCTATATTTATGAATACTCAAAGAATCCATATGGCCAAAAGTGTTGGTGATGAAGATTGTATATATCATTCTATTATGTTTAATGCTAAATTATTAAAGATGTTCCCCGGCAGCATAATTGAACAAAAATATATTGACCCCGTAATTACATCAAATAAATTAAACTCAATTGAGATTTATGGTAATAACAATTGGGAACAAGATGCTCTTAAATATATTAGTGATATTATAAATGTCGATATAATCCAAGATAAGGGATACGAGCTTAAGATATATATTGATTTATTAAATTTTTGGCTTTTATTAGTATTAAATGATAAAGATATATTTAATCAAAAAATGGAACCGAAACCTATAAATGAACAGAGAATAAAAGATGTTTTATCATTTATCCATCAAAATTATAGTAATAAAATAACATTACAAGATATTGCAGATGCAGTATTTGTAAGCAAGGGTGAATGTTGTAGATTTTTCAAAAAATCACTTAAAATGTCACCTTACGATTACTTAATAAATTATAGAATTAATGAAAGTATGAAGCTCTTAAAAAATAGTTCATTATCTATATTAGATATTTCTGAAAATGTTGGCTTTAATAATGTTAGCCATTATATACAAATTTTTAAGAAGAAAACAGGTCAAACACCACTTGAATATAGAAATTCCCAATAATTAATTTCTAATATTAAAGGAGATATTAGTTTCAAATTTGATTAAAACTAATATCTCCTTTTTATTTAAAATACTTATTTAATTTTTCGTTGTAATAATCGATAAATAAAGAATATACATAATCATATACCAAAAATACTACCTCAAATAATATTACTAAGTACCATTTTTGAGGTATAACTATAAATTGTCTAATAATAAAATACAACACTACTAAAGTTATATTTGCATATGATAATTTTAAAATATACTCAATATAAATAGGTCTATCCTGCTCTATTATAAACTTTATCAAACCGTATATTCCAAATGTAAGCACATATATAATCCAATGTATTTTATTTGCCATAGCTATAAAACTTATAACCAAAGATGCTATATAAAATGCAATTCCTGTTTTTGGCCCCCAATTCATAATTACTATTGCAATCGGAAGAGATGCTAAACCTAACAGAAAAATAGTATTTGTTTGAAATACATTAACCATTAAAAACAAAACTGTATCAACTGCCAAAAGCATTCCTGCATATGCAATTTTTCTGCTCATTTATTCCTCCTATCTTGTTAACAACAACTTATTAAGTCGCCACCACAACATTCGCAACATTGATCAGCACACCATAATTGGCATAATGTATCACAACAGTCATCGCCACAACAGCAACAACATCCGCCTAAATCATTTTGTTTTCTTCTGTTGTAATTGTATGAATTACGGTTGTAATCATTTCTATATTGGTTATATTGATTGAAAGCATGACTGTATTCTTCATTTGTCGGTTCCATAGTAGCCGCAGTTTTTATATATTCTTCGCCTTCATCATAATATCCAATATTCATAGCTGATAATCCTGTTAGATAGTACCATTCACTACATTTATTGCTTATCTTTTGAAGCAAATCATAAGCTTTTTGAAATTCGTTTTTGCTTATTAGATTTCTTATACTTCCAAATTCACCTTGATATACATTACTGTACATTACTTTCACACCCCTTTTCTAATATGCTTTTGTATCTTAAGTAGACTCCAGAATATATTATGTTGTCTATAATAGATTTATTAAATTCTAAATTTAATTGTTCTATATTTTTAGTAGCCATTCCTAAAGACATACTTATAAGCCTATCAACTTTATTTTTTAATTCTTCTTTTTTGTCTATATAATCTATAAATGGATTGTATCTTCCCTTTTTGTTGTCTTCCTCCAAATCCTCATATGCATCTAATATGTAGATATATTTGCCTAAATTAAATCCTATATTCCTTAGATTTTGTTCATATTCATCTTTTTTATATACGAAAATTTCTCCCATTAGGTTTCCGAAAGTATTAGAAACTTTGTCTATACTTTTACTTTCTTGTTTTTCTAATTCTCTTAGGTTTCCTAATTGTTGTTTTATATATTCTGCTTTCTGAGGATATTTTTCGTATGCTTTTTTTAATTTTCCTTTGTAAAGTTCATATGCTAATTTATCTTTAATTCCATTATCGTCGTATAAATTATCTTCTAGTTTATAATAAGATAAAAGTATATTCATACTTGCTGCATATTCTGTGATTTCATTCACTATACGCATTTTCTTTTTTAGAGGATTTGCAATACATCTTTCGTATGTAATATCTGAATCTAACTTATAAAGTGCTGTTAAAATCAATATTAAAAATGTTATATCATAATTTAATGAAAGCCTAGATACTTCTCCATGATTTTCTTTTAAATATTTGCACAAACCACAGTAATAGCCTTTATAATAATCAAATTCTCTAAATGTCAAATCCATCTTATTTATTCTTACATAGCCAAACATAGTTTTTCCTTTCTTTGACATAATAGCTTTTTAATATTAGTATATCACTTTATATAAATTTGATTTATTACAATACATTAAGAATTATTTATTTTTCATTGATAATATTTAATTTTATTTACCTTATTAAAATTTTTATTATTATAATTTATAGTATAAAAGCTTTAATGAAAGTTGGTGATTAATATGACTTTGCAACAACTAAAATATGTTCTTGCCGTTGCGAGCAAAGGTTCTATAAACGAAGCAGCCAAAAGTTTGTTTATTTCTCAACCCAGTTTATCAAATGCTATAAAAGAATTAGAACAAGAATTAAAAATTAATATTTTTGTCCGAACTAATCGAGGTATGACCTTGACAAATGATGGTTTCGAATTTATTGGATATGCAAGACAGGTTATCCAACAATATGAAATGTTAGAGGAAAAATATATAGAAGATAAATGCTCTAAACAACATTTTTGTGTGTCTACACAACATTATGGATTTGCTGCAAATGCCTTCATATCATTAATACAACAATATGGTGGTGATAAATATGAATTCACTATTAGAGAAACTAAGACTTTTGAAATTATCGATGATGTTAAAACTCTTCGCAGCGAAATCGGAATAATTTATCTTAGTAATTACAATAAAACTGTAATACAAAAACTTATTCGCGAAAGCAATTTAAAATTTTTATCACTTATAAAAGCTAAACCCCATATATTTATAAGTGAAAATCACCCTCTAGCCAATAAAAAGTCGGTATCTTTAGAAGATCTCGAAGATTATCCTTATCTATCATTTGAACAAGGTACATATAATTCCTTTTATTTTTCTGAGGAAATTTTGAGTACTCGAAGTGTAAATAAAAGTATAAAAATTAGTGATAGGGCTGCTATTTTTGATTTTATGGTTGGCTTAAATGGATATACGATATCTTCAGGGATGTATCCTGCTTATTTTTTAAATGGAAGGAAAATTACATCTATTCCACTTGATGTAGATGAGGTTATAAATATTGGAGTTATTGTACATAAAGATATTACACTTTCTCATCTAGGTGAAGTTTATCTCCAAATGCTTAAATCACTTTTGCATACAGGAAATAACCCCTCAGAAAAATAATTTTTTATAAAAAATATATTATAAAGTAAAATTAAAATCTTTAAATTTATATCTATATATAATCTAAATTTGTATTTTTATTTCGTTTATAAGTCATAATCAATTATTTCTTTATGTATAGCTAAAAGCTATATCAAGTTATATTTTTTTAGTCATACTAACTCACTTATTATCAAACTACAATTATATTAAGTAATACTTTTGTATTAATTTAAATCTTAAATTGAATAAATATTCATGTTAAAAATAAGGGGGTCTTTAATGATGAATAATAAAAAAGGATTCGCAACTACATCAATTCATGCAGGACATCACAAAAATGCTGCTGGTGCTTTGTCATTACCAATATACCAAACTTCTACATTTGTATTTGATAGTGCCGAACAGGGTGGCAGAAGATTCGCTGGAGAAGAAGAAGGATACATATATTCTAGATTAGGAAATCCAACTAATACTTCTCTTGAACAAAAAGTAGCTGCTTTAGAAGGTGGAGAAGCTGCTGCATCTACTGCTTCTGGTATGGGTGCTATATCTTCTGCATTATGGACAGCTTTAAAAGCTGGCGATCATGTTCTTGCTTGTGACACACTTTATGGTTGTACCCAAGCATTACTTAGCAAAGGACTTACTAAATTCGGAATCGAAGTTGATTTCGTAGACTTATCTAATTTAGATTTAATGAAAGAAAAAATGAAAGACAACACTAGAGTTGTTTATTTAGAAACACCTGCTAATCCAACTTTAAAAATTTGTGATATAGAAGCAATTTCAAAAATTGCACACGAAAAAGAAGATACTATAGTTATGGTCGATAATACTTTCTGTTCTCCATATATCCAAAGACCACTTGAATTAGGTGCTGATGTTGTTTTACATTCTGCAACTAAATATTTAAACGGTCATGGTGATGTTATCGCTGGTTTTGTTGTTGGTAGCAGTGAATTTATAACTGCTGTTAAAATGGAAGGTATCAAAGATTTTACAGGTGCTGTACTTAGCCCTAACGATGCATTCTTAATCAATAGAGGTCTTAAAACTCTTGAAATCAGAATGGAAAAACACTGTGCAAATGCAATGAAGGTAGCAGAATTCTTACAAAGTCATCCTGCTATAGAATCTATACTTTATCCTGGATTAAAAGACTTCCCACAATACGATTTAGCTAAAAAGCAAATGTCACTTCCAGGTGCTATGATTTCATTTGAAGTTAAAGGTGGAATCGAAGCCGGTGCAAAATTAATGAATACACTAGAACTTTGTACATTAGCAGTTAGTTTAGGTGATGCTGAAACATTAATCGAACACCCAGCATCAATGACTCACTCTCCTTGTACTCCAGAAGAAAGAGCTGCTGCAAATATCACAGATGGTTTGGTAAGACTTTCTGTTGGACTTGAAGATGCTGATGATATAATTGCTGATTTAAAACAAGCACTAGATAAATTAGTTTAAAATATTCTTTATTTTAAATATATAACTATAAAAGCCATGGGGTTAATTTTCCCCATGGCCCTTTTACTTTGTTTAAACTAAATTTTTATTATCTTAAAAAGAAATAATAACCTAAAAGTATTATACCAAGTATAATTCTATACCATCCAAATACTTTGAAGTCGTTTTTCTTTATGTAGCCCACAAGGAACTTAATTGCTAATATTGATACTATAAATGCTACTATACTTCCTACAGATAATATAATCATTTCAAATCCTGTAAATACAAATCCGAATTTAACTAATTTAAGTAAACTAGCTCCGAACATAACTGGTATTGCTAGGAAGAATGTAAATTCTGTTGCTACTTCTCTTGATACTCCTATTAATAAAGCACCTAATATTGTCGCTCCAGAACGTGAAGTTCCTGGGAAAACTGCTGCTATAACTTGGAATAATCCTATTATTACAGCCATTTTGAAAGTTAATTGATCCATATCATTTGCAATTGGATTTTTTCCTTTGTTGTAGTTTTCAACAACTATAAAGAATATACCAAATAGAATTAACATTATCGCTACTGTTTGGAAGTTATAGAATAACTCATTAACCTTATCATCAAACAATAGGCCTATAACTGCTGCTGGTAAGCATGCAATTATTACTTTAATCCACATTATGATTATACTCTTTTGTACAAATGGTTTCTTTTTAAATGAAAAAGGAAAAATCTTTTTCCAATATAAAACTACTACCGCCATGATTGCACCTAATTGTATAACTACAAAGAACATTTCTTTAAATGCTGGAGACATATTTAGTTGTAAAAATTCATCAACTAATATCATATGTCCTGTACTACTTACTGGAAGCCATTCTGTAATCCCCTCGATTATACCCAGAATAATGGCTTTAATTATTTCGATAAACTCCATAATTCACCTCTCGTTATATTTTATTTATTTTTCAATTTTACATTAAAATATCCTGCTAAAAACAGGATATTTCACTTTTTATTAAAATAATTTTTTTAATATCTATAGTATAACATCAAAATATAGCATTTTTATTACAAATAATTAAATTTTTGATAAACTTTAGTCTATAAATGTTACTACATCTTCTAATGGAAGTCTTGGTGGTTGTGGTGCGCTTGAATCTTCTGGAACACCAACTGGAATTAAAGCCATTAACTCTCCTTTTGTTTCATCATGGCCCATTACTTCATATATTTTATCTCTAGAATGTACTGGTCCTGTCATGTAGCAAGCACCATATCCCATATTTGCAGCGGCTAATAATAAGTTTTCAACTGCTGCCCCTATAGTTTGTATTTCTGCTTGACTAGATGTTGCCATGTTGTATAACTCTTTACATTCTGGTTTATCTTTTAATATTTTATATTCTACCGTTTTATATGGTTTTGCATAAACTAAAACAAGAACTGGTGCATTTTTAAACACTGTATAGTATTTTAAAAATTTACTCATATTAGCTTGGTCTTTTTCATTATCTGCTAAATTTGCGATTTCCATATGTCTATCGCCAACAACTTTAGCGATTTCTTCTATTTTTTCTTTATTTGTTATAACATCGAAATGCCAGTTTTGTTGGTGTTTTGCTGATGGTGCATAAGTAGCAGCCTTTAGCATTTCTATTAAATCTTCTTTTGGAACTTCTTGATACTTAAATTTTCTTATACTTTTTCTTTTGTATATAAATTCTAAGTTTGTCATTTGTATATCTCCTGCCTTTTTATTTTCTATATCAACCAAATCTATTTTATACCAATAATAAAATTTTTACTATAATCTTTTATGAATTTATTTCATTTAATATTTTATTAATTTTTAAGCCTAAAGTTCAAATCTAGTCACATTACCCTTTTCATCTTGTAATGTCATAACTTCTAATCCTGGGTAATTCCTAAATAACCATTTTACCTCTGTCATAGCGTCACTCACTTGTTGTTTATTCATCTTCTTTATAAACATACTATGTGCTATTTCTTCAAATTCCTTACTGTTCATGTAATTTCTTATAAAAGTATAAGCAATTGCATTCGGAATATTGCTAACACTTCCCTTTCCTCTATTAAATTTCTGTTTATACATTTTCATATACATCACTCCTAAATATATATTTCCCAATATTAGATTTTTAATAGTATACCTAGTCCTACTTAACTTAATATCTTATATATATTTATTTTAAATATTTTAATTTTATGAACATAAATTAGTAGAATAACCTCTTTTTTACACAAAAAAGCTATATGGAATTGTCCATATAGCTTTTTATTAGAATATATATATTTTATTAAGATGCTATTTTATTTTCTCCATCCAAATCCTGGTCATCTATTCTATATTTTTGCCATTCTTTAAATGTAAATATCATAAGTGTAGTTACGTTTATTCCACAAAGTACGAATAAAAGTAGATCTACTGCTTCGAATACTACGTTTGCACCAAATACAGCTAAAGTTCCTGATACAATTACTAATATTAAATATATTGCTATATTTCTATTTATAGGATTAGTTTTAAATAATTTTGTCATGTAATAATATGAACCTAATATTGTAGTTAAAGCTGATAAAACAGTAAATATTGAGAATACTATTAATCCGAAAACTCCTGTTACATCTTGTGCTGTTTCAAATAATTGTGTCAATCTTGTTACTGTATCTGCTGGGAAGTGTATTATTCCATTTCTAACACCATATGATGCTATATAAGAAGTAACTATTATTGCAACAAATACTGTAACAATTGTTGGTATTAATGCTATCATAGCTGCTTCCCTAGGTTTTGAATCAGATTCTTGTGCTGCCATTGCTAATGCACCTAAACCTGTCTCAGCTGTTTGAATTATTTTTTGCATACCTAATATAAATCCTAGTGGAACCCCAATCATTGCATTTACAGGATTTCTCATACCTTCTAGCATTCCATTTAAATACGTAGGTATAAATGATGCAGTTTTTACTACGAATATTGTAAAGAATATGAAGTATAAAGCTACTGCTGTACCTATCATATATGTCATAGCATTCATAAATATTTCATGTCTCTTAGATAATACTAAAAGTGCAACAACTATTATTACTGGCACTATGATAAATAAATATCTTTGAATATTAGTAGTTTCTATTCCCATAAATTTAGATGCTACTATTGCAGTAACTGAATCGATTCCACTGAATTGGAATCCACCAAATCCGAATACTGCTAACGCTACGAAACATATCGCATAAAACATCCCCAATTTAGGACTTATTATAGTTGATATATATTCTCTCGGAATTTTACCCATTATTTTTGAATTTAATGTTTCTGAATAAGAAACCGGAACCATTATTAGTGCTCCTATTAATGCCCATATTGCCAGTGCCTCTATATTATGTTGACCAGCAGCGTATAATTTTGATAATGCTCCCATAACACCTACAACAGCACCTGTACCTATCATTGCACCAAGCGAAATTGCAGCTGGCCCTATAGCATTTTTAAGTTTTAATGTAGATGGATATGATGCTTTTTTCTGTACTATAAATATTGTTCTTATTGAAGTTATAGCTCCTACTACCAATATAAATGGTAAAAATACAGGCCATATCGCATCCGAAATATTAGTTATAATATGTTCTAATTTTAATAAAAAATCTGCCATTTATTTTTTATTTGCTACTAAACTTAAAGCAGCTCTCCTTTCGTAAATTATTTTTATTTAGGTCGATTAATATAATTATAAATTTTATAATTAAATTCGATAAATTTATATTAATTTCGACATTGTGATAGTATAATAAATTTTAACAAATACATATTTTTAGTGTCAATAAAATTTTACATACTTTTAGTATCCATTATTTTGCATATATTTATTTTCTCTGATACCTCTTTTTTTATACATTATTATTGAGTATATTTTTATATACAAATGCTTATTCAAAGTTATTTCAATGGGTACATAATTTCACATATAAACTAAATACTATTTCTGGTTTTAGCTTTTATCTTGAAATTTAATAAAAATATGTTATCCTAATATTAATTATTTTAAATTTAAATTCATATTTTATTAATATTTTTATTATATATTATGTCTATATTGTTTATATTTCGGTAATAATAAGTAAACAATACTTATTAATTTAATAAATACAAAAGGAGAAGTAATGATGGAAAATACAAAAACAAAAAAACCACTCTTCTATGGTTGGATAATAGTCGTGGCTTGTATGCTTATCCAAGCTGTTCCCTATGGTATAGCAACAAATGTACAACCACAATTTATTAACTTCGTAACTAGTGCAGAAGGTTTTACATTAACACAATTCTCTCTATTATTCACAATAGGTACAATTGTGTCAGCAATAGCATCACCTTATATAGGTAAAATACTATCTGATCCAAAAACAAATATAAAATTAGTTTATCTTATAGGTTCAGTACTGTGTGGAGGTGGATTTGCACTATTTTCATTAGCTGGAGGAAATCTATGGGCTTACTATGGAATTTCGGCTTTAGTTCAAGTTGGTACTTCTATAGTATCTGCTATAGGTGTTCCATTACTATTAAATGCATGGTTCAAAGAAAACAAAGGTTTAGCTATGGGACTAGCATTCTCTGGTAGTGGTATCGGTAATATATTTTTACAACAAGCAGCAGCTAGACTACTTAGTAATCCAAACTATGGTTATGCAAAAGCATATCTTATATTCGGTATAATATCACTTGTAGTATCAGTGCTAATTTCTATTTTCATGGTTAGATTACCAAAAGGACCAGAAGAATTAGCTGCTAATGTTCCTAGAAAAAAAGAAAAAGATAATAATCCAAAAACTTCTATAACAAAATGGGGTTATGCTCTTAAAGAAGTAACTCAAATGAAATTATTCTGGGTATTAGCTGTTGGATTCATATTCGTTGGTTTCTATGTAAGTGGTATGTCAGTACAATATACATCTTATTTATATAAATCTGGCTTTAATGCTACTTACGTTGCTAATATAGGTTCAATCTTTGCATTATTCTCTATATTAGGAAACCTAAGTGGTGGATTATTCTTTGATAAATTAGGTATTAAAAAGACACTTTTATTATCAGGTGTAATGGTTATATTATGCGGTATATGTTTAATATTCATCCCTTCTATACCTGCTTTAGGATACTTATTCGCTATACTATTAGGAACTACTATCTTTGCATATATCATAGGACCATCTTATTTAACAGGTGCTCTTTTTGGAGATAGAGAATTTGGTACTATATTAGGTATAGTTCAAGTATTCTTTGCTATAGGATATGCACTTGGTACTGTTCTTTTCGGTATGAGTGTTGATAAATTTGGCTACTTAACATCTTGGGTAATTACAACAATATATGCAGCAATCGCATATGCTTGTTTATTAATTGCATCAGTTGGTATAGCAAAACACAATAAAGAACAAAATGTTACTGAAACTAAAAAAATAGCTTAATTTCAAATAAATAAAAACTCTACAAATAGTTAATTTCTATCTGTAGAGTTTTTTATTTTGTATTCTCTTAAATTCATCCCATTTTTTTACACAAAATGCTATACTTATAATATTGACCAAGCAGTCAATATTAATAAAATTTAAAGCGAGGTGAAATTTTTGTTACCAAAATTCAGTGTAAAAAAACCATTAACAGTATTCGTAGCTATGATTTTAGTACTTGTTTTAGGTGTTGTTTCATTTACAAAAATGACAACTGATTTGCTACCTAGCATGAACCTTCCTTATGTAATTGCATATACCCCATATCCTGGAGCAAGCCCTGAAAAAGTTGAAAATACTGTTACGAACCCTTTAGAAGAAGTTTTCTCTACAGTAAGTGGTGTTGAAAATGTTACTTCTATATCAAATGAAAATGTAAGTATGGTCATACTTGAGTTTTCACAAGATACAAATATGGACTCTGCAATGATAGACCTTAATGGACAAGTCGATTTAGTCAAAAGTAAGTTTGACGATACTGTAGGTTCCACTACCCTTATGAAATTAAATCCAGATATGATGCCGATAATGATGGTCAGCGTCGATGTGGATGGAATGTCACAAGAAGAAATCTCTACATATGTTAATGATGAAATCATACCTAGTTTAGAGCGTATTGAAGGCGTCGCATCAGTAAGTGCAACTGGACTTGTAGAAAGTCAGTTACAAATCACTTTAGACACGGATAAAATAGATTCTCTAAATAAAAAAATCAAAGCTAATATCAATTCTGAATTAGATAAAAACGAAAAGAAAATAGATGATGGTATCTCTAAATTAAACAAAAGTGAAAAAGAACTTGATAAAAAAAGCCAAGAACAGATATCAAAATTATCTGAAGCTAGTGTTGAATTAGAATCAGGTTTATCCCAATTATCATCTGCTATCGCTCAAATCCAAATGATGGACTCGGTTGGAGATTCTTTAAATCCTACTATTTCTGATGCTAAAAAGGCCCTTAATGACAGTGAATCAAAATTAAAAGATTTTAAAAATAAATTAAAAATTGCTGAACAAAACGGTCTTGACACTTCTATATTAAAAGAAAATATAGCATCTTTAGAATCAACTATAAAAACCATAAAAATTTCTATAGAAAATGCAGAAAAAGGATTGAATAGTTCTTCAGCTTCCCTTAGCCAACTACAAGCTCAACAAAAAGAGTTGAAATCCCAAAAGAAACAACTTGAAACAGCAAAATCAACATTAAATCAAGAACTAACAAAAGCTTCAATTAAGATTATTCAAGGGAAAGCTCAACTTGAATCTGCAAAACAAGAATTAAATAAATCTAGGGAAGAAGCATTAAAATCAGCTGATTTATCAAGCAAGATTACTCCTGATATGATTAACTCTGTTCTTACAGCAGAAAACTTCTCTATGCCTGCAGGCTATGTTTCTGATGATGCGAAACAATATTCTGTTAAGGTTGGAGATAAATTTACTTCTATTGACCAAGTCGAGGATTTACTTCTTATGTCTATCGATGGTATTGGTGACATTTATTTAAAAGACATTGCTGACATTAAATATGAAAATAACGTAAGTAAATCTTATACAAATGTAAACGGAAATCCAGGTATAATGTTATCTATTGAAAAAACTAGTACATCATCTACTTCTTCAGTCTGCGATAAATTAAATCAAACTATAGATTCTTTAACTGATGGAAACGATAAATTACATATCCTTTCTCTAATGGATCAAGGAATCTATATAGATATGGTTATTAATAGTATTTTAGACAACCTACTTTATGGTGGTATATTAGCAATAATCGTACTTTTAGTATTTTTAAGAAGTATTAAACCTACAGTTATAATAGCTTTCAGTATCCCTATGAGTTTATTATTCGCAGTAGTTTTAATGTACTTCACAGATATATCTCTAAATATGATTTCACTATCTGGTCTATCGCTAGGTGTAGGTATGCTTGTCGACAACAGTATAGTCGTTATCGAAAATATTTATAGGATGAGAAATAATGGTGTCAGTAGATATAAAGCTGCAGTTTATGGTGCTAAACAAGTTTCTGGAGCTATTTTTGCTTCTACTTTAACAACTATATGTGTATTCCTACCAATAGTATTTACTGATGGTATTACAAAACAAATATTTACAGATATGGGACTTACTATAGCATATTCATTAATAGCAAGTTTAATAATAGCCTTAACTCTAGTTCCTTGTATGGCTTCAAAATTATTAACTTCTGCTGATGAAAAAGAACATAGATGGTTCGATAAATTTGTAGATTTCTATGAAACATTACTAGAAAAAGCCCTTAATCATAAATCAATTGTTCTTATTGGTGCATTAATCCTTTTATGCTTTGCTGGATTTAGCGCAACAAGAATGGGAACTGCATTTATGCCTGATATGAGTTCGACACAAATGACAGCGACTATCTCTCCAAAAGAAGGCCAAGAACTTACAGATGATGATTTACAAAAAATTAGTGATGATTTCGTTAAAATAGTTGGTAAAATCGATGATGTTGAAGGTGTTGGTGCAATGAATGGTTCTGGAACTATGATGGGCATGTCCTCTTCTAGTTCTTCAAACAGTATGTCTGTTTATATCGTATTAAAAGAAGATATGAAACATTCAAATAAAGAAATTGCAAAAATGATAAAAGACGATACTTCTTCCTTAAACTGTGATATATCAGTAAATGAATCTACTATGGATATGGGAAGTATGGTCGGTTCTGGAATAAGCATTCAAATTAAGGGTGATGATTTAGATAAACTTCAAGATATATCTAACGATATGGTAGATATATTAAAAAATACTGATGGTGCAATTGATATAAAAAGTAGTTTAGATAATTCAGAAGTTGAACAACGTATTTCTGTTAATAAAGACGAAGCTATGAAATACGGCCTTACAGTTGCTCAAGTTTATCAACAGATTTCCGAAAAATTAAAATCTGAAACAACTTCTACAACTATAACTTCAAATAGTAACGATTTAGCTGTAGTTATAAAAAATAATGCTTCTGAAACAACGATAAAAGATTTAAAATTATTAGAAATAAAAGGTACAAAAAATAATAAAGATGCTAAAGTAAAATTAAATAAAATAGCTACTATAACTAATGCCACTACCCCAGCATCAATAAATCACAAAAACCAAACTCGTTATATGACAGTATCTGCATCAGTTGATGAAGATCACAACATAGGACTTATAAGTCGTGATATTCAATCAAAAATTGATGATTACAATACTCCTAATGGTTATGAGGTTGAATTAACTGGCGAAAATGAAACAATAAATAGTACTATGAAAGATTTAGTTCTTATGATACTTCTTGCAATAGTATTTATTTATTTAATAATGGTTGCCCAATTCCAATCACTATTATCTCCATTTATCGTAATGTTCACTATCCCTCTTGCATTTACTGGAGGCTTATTAGGATTGTTAGTTACAAGACAAATCTTAAGTGTAACATCTATGCTTGGTTTCCTAATTCTTGCTGGTATAGTTGTTAACAATGGTATAGTTTTTGTCGACTATGTAAACCAATTACGACTTGATGGTGTTGATAAACGAACTGCATTATTAGAAACTGGTCGAGCTCGTATAAGACCAATACTTATGACTGCAATGACTACAATACTTGCCATGTCAACTATGGCCCTAGGTGTTGGTATGGGTTCTGAATTATCACAAGGTTTATCTATAGTTACAATCGGTGGATTATTATATGCCACTTTATTAACATTATTTATCGTTCCAATTTTATACGATATCTTCCATAGAAAAGAAATGAAGAAGATTATAATAGATGATGAAGATTAATATGCATTATACTGAAAAGAACTTTTAGTATTTAAATCATAAAAAAATTAATTTCAATTAAAAAGGGACTTGCAAATTGAATTATTCAATAAGTTAGTCCCTTTTTGTTTAATATTTATATAATTAGGAAAACTGAATTCTACAATGATATAACTTTACTCATTAATTCGTTACTTCTCTTTATGAACAAGTCTAGTTCCTCTGCTCCCAATTCTTTATTAGCAAGTAATGCTAAGTCTACTATTTGGTTACAGATTACATCTACAGCTTCTTTCTTAGTTTCGTCATCTCTTAAAGATAATACTTTTTTGATTAGTGGATTTCTATCATTTATAACTAATGTTTTTTCTTCTTTTAAATCAAATCCATAGTCTAATCCAGCGAATCTAGATTGCATTTCCATCATTCTTCTTGATTCTTCTGAAATTAAGATAACCGCTGGTGTATCTTCTTTCTTTAAGCTTTCAACTGAATATTTTTGAACTCTATCGCCTATTTTTTCTTTGAAGAAGTTTACTATCTCTTCATCAGCATTTTCATCTTTTTCTTCATCTTTATCTTTTAATACATCTGATAAATCTGAGTCTATTCTCTTGAATCTTACGCCACTTTCTTTATATTCAAGGAATGTAATAAAGTTGTTATCTATTGTGCAATCTAATATAACTGCATTTAAGTCATATTCTTTAAATAGTTTGATATATTGAGATTGTTGTTCTTTATCTACAACATAGAATACTTTGTTTTCGTGTTTATCTTTTGCATATTCTAAGTAATCTTTTAATGTTATATATTTTCCATCAAGATCTTTATATAATATGTATTCTTTTATTTTGTCATAGAAGCCTTCATCTTTTAAGCAACCGTATTTGATGAATACTTGTATATCATCCCAGAAACTTTCGTATTTTTCTCTTTCATTTTTGCAAAGTGATTTTAATTTATCTGCAACTTTCTTAACTATATGTTTAGAAATTTTACTTACATCTCTATCATTTTGTAAGAAACTTCTTGATACATTAAGTGGTAAGTCTGGGCAGTCGATTACACCTTTTAATAATAATAGGAATTCTGGTATGACTTCTTTGATATTATCTGCTACGAATACTTGGTTGTTGTATAATTTAACTTTACCTTCAACTAATTCAAATTCATTTTTTAGTTTAGGGAAGTATAAAATTCCTTTTAAGTTAAATGGATAATCCACATTTAAATGAATCCAGAATAATGGTTCATCAAAAACATTGAATACTTGTTGATAGAATTTTATATATTCCTCATCAGTACAATCTTTAGGTGATTTTAACCATAATGGGTTAGTATCATTAAGTGGTACTGGTTTTATTTCTTCTTTAGGTTCTTCTTCTGAAGTTTCGTTATCAGCACCTTCTTCAGCTTTTTTAGCTGCTTCCTCTACTTTTTTCTTAGCTTCTTCTTCTAATTTATCTATATTTTCTACATATATTTCAACAGGTAGGAATGAACAATATTTCTTAATTATACTTCTTAAATGATATTCATCTAAAAATTCTTCGCTGTCTTCTGCTAAAGTAAGAGTTATTGTTGTACCTCTTTCTGTTCTTGTTCCATCTTCAGTTATTTCAAATTGCATACCATCTGCGGATTGCCATCTGATAGGTTTTGCACCAGTGGCAAATGAAAGTGTATCTATTTCAACATTGCTAGATACCATAAATGCAGAATAGAACCCTAAACCGAAGTGTCCTATTATGTCATTTGATTCTTCCATTTTGTCTTTATATTTATTAAAGAAATCTTCTGCTCCTGAAAAAGCAACTTGATTTATGTATTTATCTATTTCATCTGCAGTCATACCTATACCATTATCACTAAATGATAGTGTTTTATTTTTCTTGCTAACTGCAACAGTTATTTTATAAGGTTTATCATCGCCAGCAGTTTCCCCTAATGATACTAATCTTTTATGTTTGCTAACTGCATCACAACCATTACTAATTAATTCTCTTATAAATATATCTTTATCAGAATATAACCATTTTTTAATTATTGGAAAAATATTTTCTGTATCTATTGAAATACTTCCTTGTTTTAATGCCATAAGTCTAACCTCCCATAATTTTATATTATTTAATATTGTTTAATTTTCTCAAAAAAAAATAACAAGGGATGCCTCCCTTGCTACTAAGGGTTTTTGCAAAGTTCTATTTCTTTTATATTTATTTCATAAAACTATTCTAATTAATTTTATTTGAACTTTATAATTATAAGAAATGTTATTATCACTCTTAACCTTAGAGTGCTAAGCTGATTGTAAAAAAAATACCGATATACTTAACCTGTATTTTAATTTCATTTCTTATATATTTTATTATAGCACTTTTATTAGCACTGTCAAGTGTTGAGTGCTAATTTTCTCATAAAATTTTCAATTTATTTTTATATAGATAAAATATATTTACATTTTTATAAATATAGGCTGATTTATAATAATCATCAGCCCATATTCAATAAATTATTTTACCTTAACATCATAGTCACTTTCTTTTTCACTACTCACTTCTACTATAGTTTTATTCGGAAGACAAACTATCTTTTGTCCATTTGAATCAATTTGACCTTGTTTTATACAAAGTTTATCTGGACAATCTGCATCTTCCATATGTACAACTCCATCTTTTATTACAACTTTATTGTGATCATCTACATTTATAGTTTTGTTTTCATTTAAAGAATATGTCCCATAAGTTTTTCCATCAACACTTATCGTAACAGTTCCACCTTTTTCTGCAAATAAAAATTTCACCCCGAACCCAATAGCAGCAACAATTAGAACAACTAGTATCAGTATTACGTCTTTTCGTTTTATAATATCTTTCATAATAGCACTCCAATATTTTTTATAATTTTTAAATTTATTTTTCAAATATATACTTTTAATTTATAATATTTAAAATTAGTATATACAAATCTTTCCGATAATTCTATTATACCTATACTCTTTCTTATTGACAATAATTCTCACTAAATTATGTACTTTCTCTCAAAAAACAAAATTAGGTAGGTCAAAACCTACCTAATCCAATTCTAAAAGGGAAATTATTATTATATTTTTGTAAATTTACTTTTCATTTTATTGAATTTCAATTAATTGTTTATCTTCTATTTTTTTAACTTCTTTCTTTGGAACAAATATATTCAAAACACCTTTGTCATATTTAGCTTGGATGTCTTCTTTTGTTACTGCATCGCCTACATAGAAACTTCTCTTTGTATTGCCATAGTAACGTTCTTGTCTGATTATATGTCCTTCGTTGTCTTTTTCTTCATTTGTTTTATTATGTTCAGCACTAACTGTTAAGTATCCATCTTCTAAGTCTAATTTCAAATCTTCTTTATCGAATCCTGGAACTTCCATAGCCAATTCATAACCATTGTCTTTTTCTTTTATGTCAGTTGACATTCTGTTTGTTGTAGTCATATTAAAAACTGGATCTGTAAAAAAGTCATCAAATAAATTATTATTAAAATTAAATCTTTCTGGGAATAACATAAAGCATCGTCCTTTCGTTTTAGTACTCTATGTCTGGAGTGCTAATTCAACCATTTTTTTGAGTATACCCTTTGCTCTGGTTGAAACCTATTAATTATATTTATTATTAATTTATATTTTAGAAGATTTCTTATTTAAGTCTTCTTTTCTATCATTTATTATTTATTTCAAACTAATTATTATTTTACTTCTATAGTTTGTTTATTTTCTAGTTTTTTAACATCTTTTTTAGGAACAAATACGTTTAAAACACCTTTATCGTATTTTGCTTGGATATCTTCTTTTGTTACTGCATCACCTACATAAAAACTTCTTTTTGCGCTACCATAATAACGTTCTTGTCTGATTAGATGTCCTTCATCATCTTTCTTTTCATTAGAATTTTTATGTTCAGCACTTACTGTTAAATAACCTTTTTCTAATTCTAGTTTCAAGTCTTCTTTATCGAATCCTGGAACTTCCATAGATAATTCATATCCATTTTCTTTTTCTTTGATATCTGTAGACATTCTATTTGTTGTTGTGTTTACATTGAAAACTGGATCACTAAAAAGATAATCAAATAAATTATTACTATTATTAACTAAACCAAATCTTCTTTCTGGAAATAACATAAAGCATCATCCTTTCATCTTTTTATTAGCACTCTAATTTGTTGAGTGCTAAGTCAACTTCTAAAATTAAGCATACACCGTATGCTTTCGTTGACTTTTTATTCATTTTACCTATTTTCAAATTCTTGATTTGTTGTATCAAATCTTTTTTTCTTTGTCTTACTTGTTATCCTTTTTCCTTACAACTATATAGTACAACTTTTTGTTAGCACTGTCAATAGAAGAGTGCTAATTTTTTCTAATTTTTTTTAGATTTCTTACTTAAATATATAAAACCCCTCCAATACCTATATTAGAGAGGTTTTATTTTTTATAATCTTATGAATTTTTTATTTAAAATAATCAATGACTATGTTTACTATCGCTTTTATTCCAGTTTTAATACAATCTTCATCACAATTAAATCTAGAGTTATGTAATATGCAAGCATCTTCATTTTTTTCAGATTTGCATCCTAAAAACATAAAACAAGAAGGTACCTCTTTTGCAAAGAATGAGAAATCTTCTCCTCCTGTATCTGGATTGTCCATTTCAATTAAATTATCTTCGCCTATGCTATTTACTACTGATTTCTTTACCAATTTAGTAAGTTTAGGATCATTCATAGTTACAGGATATCCATGGCTAAATTTATATTCATAATCACAACCATGAATCTTGCAAACATCCTTTATAAACTCTTCTATTTTATCTGGTAAAATCTCACAAGCCTCTGCACTAGAACATCTAACTGTCCCTTCTATTGATACTTCACCAGGAAGTACATTATATCTTACTCCACCATTTATTTTTGATAATGTAAGCACAACAACATCACTTGGATCAATTGCTCTACTAACAATTGTTTGAAGTTGAGTTATTAAATATGCAGCACATACTATTGCATCATGTCCTTCGTGTGGTTTTGATGCATGTGAGGCCTGCCCTTTTATAGTTATAAATATTCTATTTGATTCAGACATCATAGCATTCGGTTTTACAGCTACTGTTCCTATTGGATAATCCCACACATGAAGTGCTACTGCGTTATCTACATGTGGATTTTCTAAAACTCCCTCTTTTATCATAAGAGGTGCTCCACCAACTGGATTGTTTTCTTCTGCAGGTTGAAATACAAATTTAACATTTCCGTTTATTTCATCCTTAATTTCATTTAATACTTTTGTTACTCCCAACAAAATCGATGTATGAATATCATGACCACATGCATGCATTACACCTGGATTTTTAGATGAAAAAGGCAATCCTGTTTCCTCTTGTATTGGAAGAGCATCCATATCCGCTCTCAACATTAAGGTTTTTTCGCCTTTTCCTAAATTTAAATTAGACACAACCCCGGTTTTTCCCACACCTTCTTGCGCTTCTAATCCAATTTTTCTTAATTCATTAGCTACAAATTTTGATGTTTCAAATTCTTTTAAGCTAAGCTCTGGATTTTGATGAATATGCCTTCTTATTGAAATCACTTCATCTAAATACTTATCAACTAATTTGTCCACTTTCTCTTTTAACATTTTTTATATCCCCCTAAAAAACTAAAGGTACGGAGTTATCTCCGTACCTTTTGATTATATCACAAGTATATAAGGTTGTTATTACTAGAGCTTTTATATTTTTTATAAAACTGAAATTTTTAGCTTTTTAAGTGGCTTATAAAACTATTTAACTATTATAGTTTTGTAAACTCCCATAGTTCCTGCTTTACTCATTTTTAATTGAATTTCTGTACTTTTCTTTTGTTTAGGTATAGTAATTGAGTAAGTACCATTAGATTTAACTTTTACAATTTTACCTATTTGTTTTCCATCAACAGTAGCTTTTACATATGCTCCTGCTTGGCCTTTTCCTGTTATTTTAGTTGAAGTTGATTTAACTATATTTGCAGTAAGTTCTCTTTTGAATAAATTTAAAACTGTAGAAGTTTTTGCTCTTCTATAATATCCTTCACTAGATATTTTTACTGTTACTTTAGTTTTTAGAGCTTGTTTAGGTATAGTAACTGAGTATTTACCGTCTTCTCCTACTTTTGCAGTTTTGCCTATTTGTTCTCCATCAACATAAGCTTTTACATATGCTCCAGGCATACCTGTACCTGTTATTTTAGTTGAAGTTGGTAATATTCTGTCTACAGTAAAGTCTTTTATTTGTTTTAAAACATTTTTACTTGCTTCTACTGTATTATAACCGTCTTTACTCATTTTAACTGTTATTTCAGTTCCACCAGCTTGTCCTGGTATTTCTATTGAGTATTTTCCATCTTCGCCTACTACTGAACTACCTATTTCTTCGTCTCCTACATAAGCTGTAACAGTTGCTCCAACTTCACCACTTCCTGTTACTTTAGTAGTTTCATATTTAACATTATTTATAGTTAATTCTGTTTCGAAATCTTTTGTTGCTAATTGAGTTCTATTTTTGTCAGCAAAAGTTACATCTGTAAAATCTGAATCACTTGTAAGTGTAGTTGCTGAAGTATCTCCTGTATATGTTTCATCATAATAACGAGCATATGCTACATCATTTCCAGTTAATACAGCTAAGTTCTTTTTGAATGTAGAATTTGTCATTTGAGCTTTTACATTTGAATCTATAGTCATACCTTTTTTAGTATTTGAAAGTCCATGAGATACATAAACTGCTCCACCTGCTACGGCAGCTTTATTTCTTTTGAATGTATTTGATTTCGAAGAAAATTCGCTTTGTCCATCCATAGCTATAGCTCCACCATTTGCGGCTTTATTTCCTTTGAAAGTTGTGTTTTCTACTGTTAAATTTGCAGTTGAGCCATATATTGCTCCACCATTTCCAGTTTCTCCATTAGTCCCAACTTTATTATTAATAAATTGAGAATTTGTAATATTTACTTTTGGCGCATCTCCTCTATGATTATTTATATAGATTGCTCCACCGCCATTAAATGCTGATGTTGCATTTGCAGAGCTATCTTTTACAGTTATGTTATCCATAGATACTTCTGCTCCATATTCAACGAATATTGCTCCACCTATTTTAGCAGTATAAGCACCATCTTCTACTGTTATATTTTTTAGTTCAGCACCTTTTACACCATCAAAATCGAAAGTTGGATAACCATCTCCATCTATAGTGTGACCATTACCATCAATAGTTACATTATTAGTAGCTACAGTAACTGTTGCCCCTGTAGTTGAGTCAAATCTTGCATCGGTTGCTGAATCTCCTGTTCTTTTATTTCCTTTTGGATTTGCTTTATCAGTCTCTGCTATTAGATCAGCAGTTAATTTAATTGTGTCTCCTTCTTTTGCTGTTCCTTCTGTTGCAACAAAAGCACCTTTTTCTGCATCGTATTTATTATAACCAAGAGCTTCTTTCAATTCTTGGTAGGTAGAAACTTCTATTACATTTCCTTGATTTCCAACTTCATCAGCGAAAATAGTTGCTGGAGTGTAGCAAGCTACCATTGCTGCCGTTAATCCTAATGATAATAATTTTTTCTTTATATTTTTCATATTATCCCCCTTCGTTGCTATAAAGCATTTTTATTTAAATATATTAAAATATTATTTATTATTAAAAATTAAGCCCCCTTTCTATCTTATTTAAATAAATTTAAAATTTATAATATTTTAATTTAATTGTTCACTATTTTATAATTATCATTTGTTAATTCAAATATATCCTTCATTCCATCTGTCATATAAACATTTTTGTCTTTATCTACAAATACTGCCTCAGCATTATACTTTTCAAGTAAACTTTGGCTTTTTTCTAATCCTAAAATAAAACAAGCTGTTGAAAGACCATCACTTAAAAGTCCATTGTCACATACGATTGTAACTGATATTAAATCACTATCCGATGGATAGCCTGTTGATGGATCTAATATATGATGGTATCTTACTCCATCTTTCATTATGTATTTTTCATAATCCCCTGATGTTGAAATATAACAATCTTTATTTATAGTTAAGCCTCCTAAAACTGATGAATCATCTTCACCCCTAGGGTCAGTAATCGCAATTTTCCAAGGTGATTTATCTGGTTTTTGTCCATATACTAATATGCTTCCACCAACCGAAATTACTGCTCCATCCACATCATTTTTATCTAAAATTTCTTTTGATATATCACAGCCTATTCCCTTTCCGACTGCCCCTAAATCTATTTTGAATCCTTCTGGTATTAATGCACCGTCATCATTTATATCTAAGTTTTTATATCCTACATAAGGCAATAGTTCATCTATTTCTTTTTGCTCTGGTACTCTTGGATTATCTCCACCTATATCCCAAAGTCTAGCTATTTGACCTATTGTCGGATCTAATGCACCATCACTATCTTTAGACAGTTGTAATACTTTTTTTAAATAATTTTCAGTAGATGATGATAGTTTTGTTCTTTTTCCTGACCCTGCAGATTTATTCAAATTTGAAATTTCTGAATTTTCCACCCTCCATGAAATCAAATTATCCTCTAGTGATTGCAACTCAGAAAATATATCTTTTGTTAAATCACTCTTCCCATAAATTTGTTCTGATATTGTAGTTCCCATTGCAAAACCTGTATAACTGTATGAATCTTGATTGTCTGAGGATTTTTCCACTGCTGATGATTTGCAACCAACTAAAAAAATACACAACACCATTAAACTTATTGATAAATATTTTTTTATGCGCTTCATTTACTCCTCCAATTTACCCCAACACGCTAAAGTTATTGTGTTTATTGATATTTAATTTTTGATTATACGTTTTCTTAATTTCTATAATATTATAATAGCAGTTTTTTACAATTTTATCAATAATGATTTTCATTTACATTAATTTATTTTTTTCATATAAAAAGGCGTCTCACTTTATTGAGATGCCTCTTAGTTTTTATTTTAATAGATTTATTCTGTATCTTTTAATGCTTCTCCTAAATCTATTCTTTGTATTGTCTTATTTATTATGAAACTAACTATAGAGTAAACTAATAATCCTAATACAAGTACAAGTGCATATAGATAATACGGCATATATATTTCGATATATCCTGCAAATCTCATAAATGCAAATTTCATCAATTTATCCATTGTAAAGTAGCTCAGTGGAGCACTTACAATTAAACTTACCAAAACAACTATAGTCGTAGCATTTAAATATAACCTTTTGATTTCTTTATCATCATAACCCATAACTTTTAAAAATGACATGTTCCCAGCATTTCTATCGATTACAAGCTTAGTTAGTATATACATAACAACTAAATAGATTATAATTGATACTGATGTCATTATAGGAATCATTTGACCAAAAGATTCTGTCATTTGCTCTCCTATTTTAGCAACATCTTTCTTCGTTATTTTTGATTGAATATATTCTTCATCTATATCTAATTTTTTATTAGAAAGATATCCATTATAGTAATTTTCATTTTCTTTTAATATTTTATTTAAATTTTCTCTAGTTAGATATGCAGAAAATCCTGCTCTATAATCATAAATATCATATACTTTAAATTTATAGTCCTTTTCTGTATATGTGTTTGTAAATGTTACTGTATCACCTTTTTTAAGCCCCATTTTTTGAGCAAAATCATATGATATTGTTACCTCATCTTTATCTTTCGGCAAAGATACATCACCATAATATTTTGAGTCATTTTCTAATCCATAGAAAGATATATCCAAGTTCATATTTGCAGGTTCATAATAAGTTTCTAAGCTTGTAAACGTCAATTTTTCTGCCCTTTGTGATTTTTTAAGTTCAACAGGAGCCTTTAATACATATTGATATTCAGTCTTTACACTATCTTTTGTAATTTCCATGTATTTATCAATAGTAGGCTGCATAATCAATCCAAATACAAATATAAAACTTGCAAAAATAATTCCCACAAATAAGGTTAAATAACTTCCCTTATTTTGTAGAATAACACGAATTTGAAAACGTCTAAAAAATGAACCATGTTTTAAATTTATATGTCTTCTAACCTTATTTTTATGAGTATCCCTTCTTAAAAAGCGTATCGGTGCCATTTTTAATTTTCTACTTAACATTAAATAATTTATAACTATCATAAAAATAAGCGGCACTATTGTTGTCGAAATCAATGCAGATGGTATAAATTTAACTTCTAATGGTGGAAGACAATAACTTCCGTAATATAAATTTGTAAAATATGTTGGTAAAAGTGTATAACCTGCTATATTACCTATTACTGCGCTTAAAAATGTTATTATAATTGGCAATACCATATAGTGTCTAGTTAATTCATTTTTTGTATATCCACTAGCTAAAAGTGTTCCTATTACTGTTGATTGATCTTCTATTATAGTTTCGCTAATTACAACAAATATAAATGCTAAAATTACTAAAATTATATAAAATAAGGTTTCTATCATTGGAATATCTCCGCCCATATCATTTGGCAAGAAAGATATACATTGATTCATTTCAGCAGTCATCATATTTGTTAGCATATATCCATTTTCAGTACATATATCCCTTATATCGTTTAATTTATCGTAATTTTGCTTGTCAGTAACATCCTTTTTATCTAAAACATAACTGTAATTGTAAGTTACATTATCCTTTTTAAAGTTATCAAACGTATCTTGATTTACTATAGCAATCCCAAAGTGAATTGCATCCATCATTAAATCACTATTTTTTTCAATTAATGAAGTATAATCAGGAACTGCAATTGTTCCGACTATTTTTATATTCTTTTTGTTTAACTTAATTGTCTTTCCTATTTTATAATTATTTTTCTCTGCAAATAATCTATCAAGTGCAATTTCATTTTCCTTATTAGGAAGTCGTCCTTCATATATTGATTGTATATTTACATCTTTTCTAGTTTTATAAACTCTGACCATTGTGTCATCATTTACATCTTGCTCACTATAGAAATTTTCGTATAAACTTAAATCTAAATCTTCAATTTTGTCTTTTGTATCCTTGTTTAAAGTCTGTGTAACTGCAAACTGTCCATTCTCAACATTACATTCATCTTGATTTTTATAAAGCAAATCTTTGGAACTGTATACTACACTTAAAAATCCAGATACAACACTTATCATCAATACCATTACAACCATAATTGCAAGATATCTAGCTAAATTTTGTTTGAACTCTCTCCACAAACTTCTATTTAATGGATTTCTCATTTAATCTCACCTACCACTCTAAATCTTTTGCTTTTATACGAGATGAATTAGTTTCTATCTTCGTTATTTTTCCATCTCTAAGTTTCATAACTCTATGAGCCATATTTTTTATAGCATCATTATGAGTTACTATAATAATGGTAGTTTTATATTTATCATTAATTCTTTCTAATAATTCGAGAATATCTTTAGATGTCTTGTAGTCTAATGCTCCTGTTGGTTCATCGCATAGTAGTAATGATGGATTTTTGGCCAGTGCTCTACCAATTGCAGTACGTTGTTGTTGTCCTCCAGATAATTGATTTGGATATTTATTTTGATGTTCTGTTAACCCTAAAGTCTCCATTAATTCTTCTACTGAAATTGGATTTTTGCTTAGATATGCTCCTGATTCTATATTTTCCTTTACTGTTAAATTTGGTACTAGATGATAAAATTGAAAAATAAAACCTAATGTATTTCTTCTATAAAGTGCTAATTCTTTCCTAGAAAGTTTACTTAAATCAGTATCCCCAACTAAAATATGTCCTCCATCTATATGTTCTATTCCTCCAATTAAATTCAGAAGTGTTGATTTTCCAGAACCAGAAGGGCCTAACATAACACACATTTCGCCCTTTTCAACTCCACAATCAATTCCTCTCAAAACTTCTATTTTATTTTCTCCTTGGCCATAATATTTTTTTATATTTTCAATCTTCAAATACATGATATTTCCCCCTCTAAACGATAAATATCCTTTGATTAAATTTCTTACATTTTATTTTATAGTAGCACTCCTGTTTTTAAAAATCAATATCATTTGCATTTTAATATCATCTATATTTATATTATTTCAGAAACAAAAAAAGAACCCCATAAAAATTTATGAGGTCCTGCTTTTATATTTTTATATCAAAACTAAATTAACTTAACATAGTCGCCTGATACATAGCCATATGAGCTATTAAATTTTATTTTATACCAACCGTTTGATAATTTAGTTACTATTTCTACTTTTGTTCCTTTAGTTAATATACCTAATTTGCTATAGTTTGAAGATGGTCCACTTCTCACATTTAATGAACTTACAGTTGTTTTTCCTGTTGCTATTATCTTTTCATCTTCACCTGGCTTTGGTTGTTCTGAATCTAATTTGACATATGCCCCTGATACATATCCATATGTACCATTATATTTTATCTTATACCAACCGTTTGAAAGCTTAGATACTATTTCTACTTTTGCACCTTTGCTTAAAGAACCTATTTTAGCATATTTTGTACTTGATCCTTTTCTAACATTTAATTGTGCTGTTGTTTTTCCTGTTGCTATTACTTTTTCGTCTTGTTGTGGTATATTTAATTTAACGTATTTTCCTAATACATAGCCATATGTGTCTTTATATTTTATTTTATACCAACCACTTGGGAGTTTAGTTATTACTTCTACTTTTGCACCCTTGCTTAAAGTCCCCATTTTAGCATATTTTGTTCCTGGACCCTTTCTAACATTTAGTTTAGCAGTTGTTTTTCCTGTTAATATATAGCTTGGATCTTCTTGTCCTGTACTGATAGCTTTAAATGGTATACCAAATTTATTTGCATAAGTTTCTGCATATGAACCTTTTTCACCATAAATTGTTACGTCATCTGAACAACCTTCAAATATAGCCTTTCCAATTGTTGTTACTGATTTTGGTATTGTAACCTTAACTAAATTTTCGCAATCAGAAAATACTTGGTATCCGATAGTTGTTACAGTATCTGGAACTGTAAACTCAGTAAATCCAGTCATAGAAAATGCTTCTTTTTCTATAGCTTTAACACTGTTTGGAATATCTATTTTCTTTAGTGAAACACAACCAGCAAAAGTTGCATATGGTATTGAACTAATTGTATTTGGTAAAGTAACACTAGTTAAATTTTCATTTAATATAAATGCAGCAGCACCTAATTCAGTTACACTATTTGGTATAGTGATACTTTGTAATTTATCATTTCCAGCAAATGCTGCAACATCTATAGTTGTTACACTATTTGGTATATTTATAGTTTGTAAATTTTCACACCATGCAAATGCTTCTGCTCCTATAACTTTAACACTGTTTGGTATATTTATAATTTTAGTTTTTTCTAAACCACAAAATGCAAATTCATATATCATTGTAACAGGATGTCCATCTATTTTATCTGGAATGGATATTGTTGATTCGTCTATTGACTCAGCATAACCAGTTATTACAACTTCATCATTATCATTTATTACATAAAAAATTCCGTCTTGTTCTAGTTCTTCACACGTTTCATAATCAAATCCCCAATCGATATCTAGCAATAAGTCATCTAAATCATCGACATCTTCTACTCCCTCTAAATTTAAAGTATTTAATTCAGAATTTGATAATACTTTTGTAGCTTGTTTAGCATCTTTTTGTTTTGGCATTGCATAAGAACTATTTGCACCAAATGCAAAAGATGTTAGTAATCCTAAAACAGTTAAAAAACATGCGGCTTTTTTAAATTGTTTTGGCATTATATATTCCCTCCTCTTTTGTATGATTATCTTAATTGTAGCATAATTAAGTTAGTTTTCTTATTATTTAAATAATTCTTAATAACTTTTTGTCTACAAAAACTACAATAAATTTTCAAAATACATCATTTTAAAATAAAAAATCCCAGCAAATTTAATTAACTGGGATTTTTCTCGTATATTTTATATTATTTAAATCTTATTTAAAGTAATTTACACCACTTTCAAATATTTTTTGATCTTTTTCACCATGTATATTTTTAAGAGTGTATTTACCAATTCTTTCAGAGTGACCCATTTTACCTAATATTCTACCGTCTGCACTTGTTATACCTTCAACTGCATAGAATGAACCATTAGGGTTGTAGTCTATATCGTAAGTAGCATTTCCGTCTAAGTCAACGTATTGAGTTGCTATTTGTCCATTTGCTACTAATTGGTCAAATGTTTCTTTATTTGCTACGAATTTACCTTCACCATGAGAAATTGAAATACTGTGTAAGTCTCCTACTTGTGTACCTGCTAACCATGGAGATTTATTTGATGCTATTCTAGTAGTTACAACTTTTGCTTGGTGGCGACCGATGTTGTTGTAAGTTATAGTTGGAGCATTCTCTGCAGTAACTGGTTTTATTTCACCATATGGAACTAATCCTAATTTGATTAATGCTTGGAATCCATTACAGATACCTAACATTAAACCATCTCTGTTAGTTAATAAGTCATTTACTGCTTCTGCTATTCTTGGATTTCTAAATACTGTTGCTATGAATTTTGCAGAACCATCTGGTTCGTCTCCAGCACTGAATCCACCTGGTATCATAACTATTTGTGAAGATTCTATTTCTTTAACCATAGTTTCAATTGAATCTTCTATATTAGCATAATTTAAGTTTCTAAATACTTTTATGCTAGCTTTTGCTCCAGCATCTTCAAAAGCTCTAGCTGAGTCGTATTCACAGTTTGTTCCTGGGAATGCTGGTATAAATACTTTTGGCTGTGCTATACTTAATGAAGATTTTTGATGTTCGTTAACTATAAAGTTTATATTTTTTACTTCGCCAGTTGGTTCAACTGCTTTTGTTGGGAATATTGGTTCTAAAGTAGATTCATAAGCTTTGTAAATCTTACCTAAGCAAACTTTATATCCATCGACATCTATATATTGTCCTTCTATTGTTTTACCTGCAACTTTGTAATCTAAATCTTCTAATAAAGCTAAATCAGCTTTATCCATTTCAAGTGCTATATTTCCGTATGCTGGATCGAATAATTTATCTGCATCAACATCTTTAGCTACTTCAAATCCTATCTTATTACCAAATGCCATTTTAGCTATAGCTTCTCCAAGTCCGCCATAACCTAAAGCATATGAAGCAAGAACTTTCTTAGCTTGAGTTAATTCTCTTATTTTGTCTAAGTTTTTCTTTAATATATCAAAATCAGGAATTCCACTTTCTAATGTTGGGGTTTTTATTACTGCTAAAACAGAACCTGCTTTTTTGAATTCTTGTGATACAACATATTCAGCATCTACAGTGTCTACTGCGAATGAAACTAATGTTGGAGGTACATTTATATGTTCAAAAGTACCAGACATACTATCTTTACCACCTATTGCAGGTATTTCAAATTGTTTTTGTGCATAATATGCTCCAAGTAATGCAGAGAATGGTTTACCCCATTTAGTTTTGTCTTTTCCTAATTTTTCGAAGTATTCTTGGAAAGTCAATCTAGTAGTTTTATAATCTCCACCAACTGCAACTAATTTACAGATTGATTCTACAACTGCGTATAATGCACCATGGAATGGACTCCATTTTCCTATTTTAGGATTATATCCAAATGTCATTATTGATGAAGTTGTAGTTTTTCCGTCAAGTACAGGTATTTTAGCAACCATACCTTGGATTGGAGTTCTTTGATATTTACCTCCAAATGGAAGTAATACTGTATTTGAACCTATAGTATTATCAAATTTTTCAACTAAACCTTTTTGAGAGCATACATTTAAGTCTTTTAATACGCTGTCAAATTTATCAGATATAGTTTCTCCTTCTACTTTTATTTTTCCAGTATTAAAGAATGTATTTTCTTCATCTACTTTTGGAACATGTATATCAGTTTGTTGTTTCTTACCATTTGTATCAAGGAAAGCTCTGTTTAAATCAACGATAGCTTTTCCATTCCAGAACATTCTTAAATATCCTGTGTCAGTTACTGTTGCAACATGAGTTGCTTGTAAGTTTTCAAATCCTGCAAGTTCTATAAATCTGTCTTTATTTTCAGCATCTATAGCACAAGCCATTCGTTCTTGTGATTCTGATATTGCAAGTTCAGTACCATCAAGTCCATCGTATTTTTTAGGTACTAAGTCTAGGTTTATATCTAAACTTTCTGCGATTTCACCTATCGCAACTGAAACTCCACCAGCTCCGAAGTCGTTACATCTTTTTATCATTTGGGCAACTTCTTGATTTCTGAAAAATCTTTGGATTTTTCTTTCGTTAGGTGCATCACCTTTTTGTACCTCAGCACCACAAGTTTCTATTGATTCTTCGCTGTGTTCTTTTGATGAACCAGTAGCTCCTCCACAACCATCTCTACCAGTTTTTCCACCTAATAGTATGATTATATCGCCTTTTTCTGGTCTTTTTCTTATTACATTTTCTTTTGGAACTGCTGCTATAACTGCACCAATTTCCATTCTTTTCGCTACGAAGTCTTCATCATATACTTCTGTAACTTGACCTGTTGTTAAACCTATTTGGTTACCATAAGAACTATATCCGTTAGCTGCCTCTGTTGTTATTTTCTTTTGCATTAATTTACCGTTTAATGTATCTTCTAAAGAAGTTCTAGGGTCTGCACTACCAGTAACACGCATAGCTTGATAAACATAACTTCTTCCTGAAAGTGGATCTCTGATTGCCCCACCTAGACAAGTTGCAGCACCACCAAATGGTTCTATTTCTGTTGGATGGTTATGAGTTTCGTTTTTGAACATTAATAGATATTTTTCTATTTTTCCATCAACATTTACATCTATATTTACACTACAAGCATTGATTTCTTCACTTTCATCTAAATCTTCTAGTTTCCCTGCTGCTTTAAGTTCTTTAACTGCTATAGTCGCTATATCCATTAGACACATATCTTTTTGTCTGTCTATATAGATAGTGTTTCTAGCTTCTACATATTTTGAATAAGTTTCTTTTATTATTTCGTTGAATTTACCATCTTCTATTTCAACATCTTTTATTTGAGTCATAAATGTAGTGTGTCTACAGTGATCTGACCAATAAGTATCTAAAACTTTTATTTCTGTTATAGTTGGATTTCTTTTTTCTTGGTTTTGGAAGTATTCTTGAACATATTTTAAATCGTCTATTGTCATAGCTAGACCTTGTTCTTTTAAGAATTTTTCTAATTCTTCCATGCTAAAATCTATAAATCCTTCTATTGTTGCAACTTCTGTTGGTATTTCAGTTTCTAATTCTAGAGTTTCTGGTTTTTCAAGAGATGCTTCTCTACTATCAACTGGATTTATTACATAAGATTTTATTTTTGCAAATAATTCATCATCTATATCTCCAGTTAATATATATAATTTTGCGCTGTTTATGTTAGGTCTTTGACCTTCATTTATTATTTGAACGCATTGTGCTGCCCAGTCTGCTCTTTGGTCATATTGTCCTGGTAAATATTCAACTGCAAATACTTTCGCATCTTTATCGTATTCAACATCTTCTTTATATACTACATCTAGGTTTGGTTCTGAGAATATTGTTTTTGATGCAGAATCACAAATTTCATCAGATAAACCTTCTATATCGTATCTATTTAATAATCTTAAATCATCTATGCAATCTATATGTAAACTGTCTTTTAAATCTTTCATTAAAGCTTTTGCTTCTAGATCGAACCCTTCTCTCTTTTCAACTAAAAGTCTTTTAACATTTGAACTCATATTATTCCTCCATTAAGAAATTTCTCATTTTCCTTTTTTATGTTTTATTGAAAATTTATTTCCATATGTCTGTTCTATAATGCATACCTTCAAAATTTATTTTCTTGATATTTTCATAAACTTTTTCGCCTGCTTCTTTAACATTTTTAGCCTTAGCAGTTATCCCGATAACTCTACCACCATTAGTAACTATTTTTCCATTTACTAATTTAGTTCCACTATGGAAAACTACTATATCATCATCTAAATCATCAAGTCCTGTTATAACTTTTCCCTTTTCATAACTTCCAGGGTATCCTCCAGATGTAAGCATTACACATATTGCTTGTTCATCACTATAAGTTATATCTATATCTTTTAATTTATTATCTATAACTGCAGATATTATTTTGTTTAAATCAGTTTCTAATCTGAATAAAACAGATTGAGTTTCTGGGTCCCCAAATCTTACATTATATTCAAGAACTTTAGGGCCATCTTCAGTTATCATTAATCCTACAAATAATATTCCTTTAAATTCTAATCCATCTTCTTGGAATCCTTTTAAAGTTTTATCAAGTACATTTTCTTTTATATTTTTTGCTAATTCATCAGTATATATTTCACTTGGAGAGAATGTTCCCATTCCGCCAGTGTTAAGACCAGTTTCTCCGTTATTTACTTTTTTGTGGTCTTTTGCACTTACCATAGGAACTATTGTTTCGTGATCAACAAAAGCTAGTATAGATGTTTCTATTCCGTTTAGAAACTCTTCTATTACTATTTTTTCTCCAGCATCACCAAATTTTTTATCACTCATCATTTCTTTTAGAGTTTTTATAGCATCTTCTCTGTTTTCAGGTATTACAACTCCTTTACCAGCTGCCAAACCATCGGCTTTTATAACAACTGGATATCCAAAGTCATCTATGTCAGCTATTGCTTTATCTAGGTCAGTATATTCTTTATATTTAGCTGTTGGTAAACCATGTCTTATCATGAAATCTTTCGAAAATGCCTTGCTTCCTTCTAACTGAGCACATTTTTTATTTGGACCAAATACTTTTAATCCTTCAGCCTCAAAAACATCAGTTAGCCCCATTACTAGCGGAACTTCAGGTCCTACTACAGTTATATCTATTTCTTTTTCTTTTGCAAATTTAACTAATTCGGCTATATCTGAATCGCCTATATTTACACATTCTGCAACTTTAGCTATTCCAGGGTTTCCTGGTGCACAGTATATTTTTTCTACATCTTTTTCATTACTTAATTTCCAGCAGATAGCATGTTCTCTTCCGCCACCACCTACAACTAATATCTTCATATTTCCCCTCCTAGTTTATAAGTCTTACTCGCTTACTTTAACTTTTCTGCCTTCTACAGATATCTTCCCTTCGCAAAATAATTTTACACATTTAGGAAGAATTGTATGCTCTACTTCTAAAACCCTTTTTGCCAATGTTTTAGCATCATCATCGTCCATTACTTTTACAGTATCTTGCATGATTATTGGACCTGCATCCGCTTCTTCATTTACAAAATGGACAGTTGCACCAGAAACTTTTGCTCCATAATCTATTACTGCTTGATGAACTTTTTCTCCATAAAAACCATCACCACAGAATGATGGTATTAATGATGGATGGATATTCATCATTTTATTTTCAAATTCACTTACGAATTTTGGACTGATTATCTTAAGATAACCAGCCAAAACTACTAAGTCCACATTTTCTTCTTTTAAAATCTTTATTACTTCATCTTCGTCTTTTTCAAATACAGCTCTTATATTATGTTTTCTAGCTCTTTCAAGGCCAAAAGCATCTTCTTTATTAGAAATAACTACTTTTATATTACCTTTTATTTCGCCATTTTCACAATCATCGATAATAGCTTGTAAATTAGAACCTCCGCCAGAAACTAAAACACCTATATTTAGCATAATTCTACTCCTTCGTGAGTATCTACAACTTCACCAACTACATATGCTTTGTCTTTCATTAGTTCAGCATATTTTTCGTCTACATCTATTTCATCTTCTTCTCTATTATTTATATAATCAACTAAAGTAGGTGCATCTTCTTTGTCGACTATGAACACAAGTCCGATACCCATATTGAAACTTTTATGAAGTTCTCTTTTTTCTACTATATTAAATCCTTCTATCATTTTGAATATAGGTGGTTTTTCCCATGAATCTGTTTTGATATCAAGACCTAAACCTTCAGGTATAACTCTTGTGATATTTTCGATAACACCACCACCAGTTATATGAGCTATAGCTTTTATGTTATGTTTTTCAAGTAAGTCTAAAACTAATTTCACGTATATTTTTGTTGGTGTTAATAAAGCATCTCCAACTGTCATTCCTAATTCTTCAACATATTGATTTAAATCATAATTATAAGTATCTAAGAATATTTTTCTTATAAATGAGAAACCATTACTGTGGATACCACTTGAAGAAACTCCAACTAATACATCCCCAGCTTTAACATCTTTTCCTGATACTATTTTTGTTTTGTCAGCTATACCAACAGCAAATCCGGCTAAATCATATTCTTCTTCAGAATACATTCCTGGCATTTCAGCAGTTTCCCCACCGATTAATGCACATCCAGACATTTTACATCCGTTGGCAACACCTGCAACTATTTGGTCTATATGCTCAGGAACTAATTTCCCTATTGCTATATAGTCTAAAAATAATAATGGTTTTGCACCTTGGCATATTAAGTCGTTAACGCTCATTGCAACCAAATCTATACCAACTGTGTTATGTTTATCCATCATTTGAGCTAATTTTAATTTAGTACCAACACCATCTGTTGCTGCTAAAAGAACTGGCTCTTCCATTTTCATAAAATCTTTTAAACTATATAAACCACTGAAGTTTCCTAAATCACCTATAACATTTTTATCGTAAGTTTCTTTTATCTTCCCTTTTATCAAGCTTACAGCTCTATTTCCTTCATCTATATTTACACCTGATTGTTCATAAGTTAGCATCCTAAAGATTCCTCCTTGTCAATTTTCTTAACTGGATAATTTCCGTCGAAACAAGCTCTACAGAATTTAAATTCATTTCCTTCCCCAACTGCGCTCATCATTCCATCTATATCTAAGAATTTTAATGTATCACATCCAATATATTCTCTTATTTCTTCTACATCTTTATGTGCAGCTATTAATTTAGAGCGGTTTGGGGTGTCTATGCCATAGTAGCAAGAATATTTAACTGGAGGAGATGTTATTCTTAAGTGTATTTCCTTAGCTCCAGCATCTTTTAATGATTTAACTAATTGTTTTGAAGTAGTTCCTCTAACTATTGAGTCATCTACAAGTACTATTGATTTTCCTTTTAATACTCTACTTAGAGGATTTAATTTTATTTTTACTCCAAGTTCTCTTTCTTCTTGAGTAGGCTTTATAAATGTTCTGCCTACATATCTATTTTTAACCAATGCTTCTGTTAGTGGAAGTCCACTCGCATTTGCATATCCTATAGCTCCTGCCCATCCTGAGTCTGGAACTGGAACTACCATATCTGCTTTTACATCATCGCCTTGTGATAATATTTTCCCTGATTCAACTCTAAATTCATATGCATTTACTTTATCTATTGTTGCATCATTTCTAGCAAAATAAATATGTTCAAATATACAACTTTTTTTCATTGTTTTGCATTTATTGCTAAAGTTATATGATTTTAATTCTCCGTTCTTAACTACAACAATTTCTCCTGGTTCCAAGTCTCTTATAAATTCTCCACCAAGTATATCTATTTCACAGTTTTCAGAAGCAAATATGTATTCACCATCATCTCTTTTCCCAAGTAATAGAGGTCTAAATCCATGAGGGTCTCTAACAGCAACTAATTCTTCGTCAGTTAGTATAACTAATGAATACGCACCTTTTATTTGGTCCATTGTTAATTTTATTGCTTCTACAATATCTCCTGTATAATATCTAGCTAACATATATAAAATAACTTCTGTATCACTTTTACTACTAAACATTATACCGTCTTCTTCTAGCATTTCTTTTAGGTAGTTAGCATTTACTAAATTTCCATTGTGAACTAAACCTAAATTTCTCTTTTTTAAAGAACCAACTAAAGGTTGGCAGTTGTACATATGACTTCCACCTGCTGTTGAGTATCTAACATGGGCTATGCCCATTGTCCCAGGCAGTTTTTGTAAATCATCTGCCTTAAATACATCACCTACTAAACCCATGTCCTTTTTGTAATTTATTTCTTTTCCATCGTGCACAGCCATACCACAGCTCTCTTGACCTCTATGTTGCATAGAGTATAAGCCATAATACAAGTCTTTCGATATGTTTTTATCAGAATAAATTCCTAATATACCACACATGCGATCAATTCCCCCCTATAACTTAAATTATTTATTCATTCTAGAAAGAACTTCTTCATATCCCTGAACAAGATCTCCTAAATCTCTTCTAAATCTATCTTTATCTAATTTTTCATTAGTATTAACATCCCATAATCTACAAGTATCTGGTGATATTTCATCTGCTAATATTATATTTCCGTCTGCGTCTTTTCCGAATTCTAGTTTGAAGTCAACTAATTTTAGGTCCATTTTTAAGAAAAATTCCTTCATGATTTCATTTATTTTTAAAGTTTGTTCTCTGATATAATCTATTTCTTCTTGAGTTGCTAATTTTAATGCTACGGCATGGTCATCATTTATAAGTGGGTCTCCATATTCATCATTTTTATATGACATTTCAAATATTGGTTTGTCTAATACTATTCCTTCTTCTACTCCATATCTTTTGCAGAAAGAACCTGCTGTGATATTTCTGATTATAACTTCTAGTGGTAGGATTGTAACTTTTTTTACTAATTGTTCTCTATCTGATAAAGCTTTTATGAAATGAGTTTTGATTCCTGCTTTTTCTAATGTTTCAAACATTATTGTACAAATTTTATTATTTAAGATACCTTTTGATGCAATTGATGCTTTTTTTTCACCATTGAATGCTGTTGCATCGTCTTTGTAATAAACTACATATTCATTTTCATTTTCTGTACTGTAAACTTGTTTTGCTTTTCCTTCATATAATAACATTTTTGTTACCTCCCAAAATTTTCACAAATATTTATTTACTGTTTTATTACTAACATATCTTTGCTTTTTCTACATTATCTTGTATTATTTATTTTTATAATTCTTGATTTATGCTTTTATCGTCATCTAATACCTTTTGAGCCATTTCTTGTCTATATGTTTTTAAGTCTTCTTTTAATTTAGGATATTTTATACTCATTATTTGCATTGCCATTAATGCTGCATTTAACCCTGAATCTATAGTTACTGTAGCAACTGGTATTCCTTTTGGCATTTGAACCATTGATAATAAGGAATCCATACCATCCATAGTAGATGATTTTATTGGCAACCCAACTACAGGTATTAATGTTGATGCTGCTATAACCCCTGGTAAGTGGGCTGCTTTTCCTGCTGCTGCTATTATTACATCAACTTCTCCATCAATTGATTCTATAAAAGAAACTAATTCCTTTGGTGTTCTATGAGCTGATAAAATTCTTACTACTACTTCAACACCGTATTTTTCTAAAAAGTTTATACCTTCTTCAAGTTTAGGATAATCTGATTTAGATCCCATTACGATTGCAACTTTCATAAGTAATTTTCCTCCATTAATAATATATTTATATAAAACTTAATTTTGTATTAAATTTAAAATTCTTAACTAAATTTTATTTTTAACCTTTTATTTTCGTATTTTTATTCATTTTAACGAACTATACACTTGTATTCTATATTAATATTCATACTTTATCAATACATATTTTTAAAAAATGATTTTTTTATTTTGTTTTAGGATTATTTTACCATCTAGTTTCAAGTTTATTTTACCATATAACTGTGTCTTTTTTTAATTTAAAACTAAAAATGCTGTTGCATAAACCAATTTTTATACAACAGCATATATTTTATAAATCAAATCCCTTAAATCCCTTTTTACTTTTTATTCGCAGTGCAAATATTATTTTAAAAATACAAATCTGCATATAAATATTAAACTTAACACTATTAATGAAATATTTATATCTTCTTTTTTATTTGTAACTAATTTTAATAGTGTATAAGATACTATACCGAATATTATTCCATCTGCAACACTATTTGTAAGTGGCATTAGAATAAATGTTAAGAATGCTGGTATAGCATTTGTGTAATCTTCAAAATCAATCTCTTTAAAACAGCTAGCCATCATAACCCCCACAATTATAAGTACCGCTCCTGTTGCTTGTGATGGTATTGCTATAAATAATGGCGCTAAGAATAGAGATAATACAAATAAAACCCCAACAGTAAATGCAGTAAGTCCTGTTTTTCCACCTTCACTGATTCCTGCTGAACTTTCCATAAAACAAGTAACTGTTGATGTCCCAAGAACTGCCCCCACAGTAGTTCCTATCGCATCTGCCAACATGGCTTGTTTTGCTTTTGGTATTTTACCATTTTCATCAATTAGATTTCCTTTTGCTGCTACTCCAACCAAAAATCCTACTGAATCAAATAAATCCATAAATAAGAAAGTAAATACCACTATCACCATATCCAAACTAAATATTTTTTCAAGCGGAACGCTAAAGGCTTGCATAAAAGTTGGTGCTAGTGATGGAACATTAAGTGAAACTATTTTTGTTGGTAAAGTTACTATTCCTGTCAACATTCCTATTGCTGATGTTAATAATATTGATAGTAATAATGCTCCTCTTACATTCCTACAAACTAATATTCCTGCAATACCTAATCCTACCACACTTAATACTACAAGTGGATCGTGTAAACTCGATAATGCCAATGTCCCATTTGCAGTATTTATAATCCCTGCATTAGTCATTCCTACTGATGCTATAAATAGTCCAACACCTGCTGTAACAGCATTTTTAAGATCTTTTGGGATACAATTTATTATTTGTTCCCTTAAACTTGTAACCGTTAAAATTATAAATAACACACCTTCTATAAATACACCTAAAAGTGCCATTTGCCATGTATATCCCATCTGTAAAACGACCGTATATGCAAAGAATGCGTTAAGCCCCATTCCTGGTGCAAGTGCAATTGGATAATTTGATAAAAATGCCATAACGAAACATGATATTGTTGCTGATAATGCAGTTGCAACAAATACAGCCCCCGCATCCATTCCTGCCTCTGCCAGCATATTTGAATTTACCGCTAATATATATGCCATTGTCATAAATGTAGTAATACCAGCGATTATTTCTGTTTTCACATTTGTACCATGTTCACTTAATTTAAACACCTTTTCTAGTAAATTATTTTGGTTAGCTTTTTGTTGAGTAGCTTGCATAACTCTTCCCCCCATTTTATATATTTTCAAAGTTATAATAATGTTTTTTAGAAATGAATGTGTGCAAATAGATTTGCTTTCGAGGAGAGTTCAATAGATATTTACATACTACAAGGAATTTATTTTTGTAGAGTAAAATGCTTTTTGAAAATCTAATTAAAAAGGTGCCTACTTCAACTAAAGTAGACACCTCTAATATCTTATCCAAATCAAGTTTTTATTTTATACTTTTAAACTATGTTCTAAATTTAAAAATTCTATTTTATATTCTTAAAAAAGTATAGACTAATCCCTTGATTATCATGATATCTAGGTGGCGCTCTCGCGGAAGCTCTCCTAATTAACTAATATTAAGCAGGCTTCCTGGCTTACAGATCAACGCGTTACTTTCCTTCTCACATACAAATGGCATGCAATGGATTATTAAGTATTGCTCCCTAGAATACAGTGACCGGATCGCTTAGGATTCTAACCTAATTTCCTTTTATTCAAACTTCTGGCGAAATTTGACCACTTAATATCATAATAATATTCATTTCTATGGAGAAATAGTAGCACATCATGGAATTATTTGTCAACTTTTTTACGCATTTTTATTATATTTTTTCCTTTTATATCCATTATTTTATTGTTCTTGGTATATGATTTTATATATAATAAAAGTATATATAAAAACCCTCTAAATATATTAGAAAGGATGATAAACATATGAAAAACATGCATGATTTTTATTGCGGAACTATGTTTGATGCTTATGAGTTTTTTGGTGCTCATATTTGCAGCAAAAATGGTACTAAGGGAATTATTTTCAGGGTTTATGCTCCTAGCGCAAAAGAAGTCCAAATTATAAGTGACTTTAACAGTTGGGATGGATCTAATGGAAAAATGGAGCAAATAGAAGAAAGCGGCATTTTTACTTATTTTTCTGAAAACGCTGAATTAGGAATGTATTACAAATATCTAGTATTTGATCAAAATGACAATTGTACGGAAAAAACTGACCCATATGCATTTTTTATGGAGCTTAGACCTAAAAGCGCATCTAGAATAGTTGATTTAAATACATATAAATTTAACGACAATCAATGGATGTTAAATAGAAGCAAGAATTTTGATAAACCTTTAAACATATATGAACTTCACTTCGGTTCTTGGAAACAAAAGACTGATCAAGATGTTTTAAAATCTAGAGTTCTTAAACAAAATTCATCTATTGGTGGGGACAAAAGCATAAATGCAAGTCAACTTGGGCATGACTTAAATTTAGAAAACTACATAAATACTGAATACGATTTAAACAAGCCTATTGATATAACCGAAAGATGGTTTAATTATATGGAAATAGCTCCACAACTTATAAAATATGTTAAGGAGAATAACTATACCCATATAGAGATACTTCCCCTTTGTGAACATCCATCTGACTGTTCTTGGGGATACCAAATAACTGGATTTTTCAGTCCAACTGCTAGATACGGTAAACCGGAAGATTTAATGGCATTTATCGATTTATGCCATAGGGAAAACATAGGTGTAATTATGGATTTTGTTCCTGTTCACTTTGCTCTCGATTCGTATTCGCTTTGCCGATTTGATGGTGAATCTCTATACGAATATCCAAGTCATGATATTGGTTATACTGAATGGGGTTCTCATAGTTTTAATTATTATCGTGGTGAAGTAAGAAGTTTTCTTCAATCTGTTGCAAACTTCTGGATTGAAAAATATCATATAGATGGTCTTCGTATGGACGCGATAAGCAATCTTATATATTGGAAAGGTGATTCAAATCGTGGTGTAAATGAAGGTGGTATTGAGTTTTTACAAATTATGAACAAGAATTTGCAAAAACTTCATAAAGACGTTATGTTAATTGCCGAAGATTCTTCAGATTACCCTAAAGTTACTGAACCTGTAGAAGAAGGCGGTCTTGGATTTGACTACAAATGGGACATGGGTTGGATGAATGATACACTTTCATATTTTGAAAAAGAACCTTGGCAAAGAAATGGACTATATCACAAAATAACATTTTCTATGATGTATTTTTACAATGAAAAATTTCTTCTTCCTTTCTCGCATGATGAAGTTGTACATGGTAAAAAAACTATCTTAGATAAAATGTGGGGGTCTTATGAAGATAAATTTAGCCAAGCTAAATTACTTTATACTTATATGTTCACACACCCTGGCAAGAAATTGAACTTTATGGGTAACGAACTTGGACATTTTAGAGAATGGGATGAAAAAAGAGAACTCGATTGGAATCTATTAGAATATCCTATGCATGATTCTTTTAAAAGATTTATTGACGACCTTAATGGTTATTATTTAAATTCACCGGTTTTATATAAAAACGAATATTCTCGCAAAGGTCATAAATGGATACAAGCTGATGATACAGAAAAATGTGTCTATGTGTATGAAAGAATCTATGGTGATGAAAAAATTGTGATATTCTTAAATACTTACTGCGATAATTATGAAAATTATTCAGTTAAATTTGATGACTCTGTCCAACTTGAATTAATCTTAAATACTGATTGGCAAAAATACGGCGGTAAAAGCGAGGAAGTTCCTGAACTTATAGACTCTATCGATTTATATCACCAAGATGCTGGACATTTATATTCAAGAAACACTTATTCTCCACATGGCGATGTCAAATACACTACTTTAGAAAATCCAAAACATTTATCTAAAAAAGAAATGGCTGGAGCAGGCAAAAACTATCAAATATCAATTTCATTACCTGCATATTCTGCTAAGGTATATAAAGTTATCGGATAATATTTAGTGAAAAAAGGTTCACATAGTTTCTAAACTATTGAACCTTTTTATTTATGTATTAATTTAAATTATTATTTTGCTGGATGTTCTGGTATAACAGCATGGAAAGTTAAATCAGCATCGCTATCATTTATTAATGTATGAGTATGACCTTGTGGACAGTAATGACATAATCCAGCTTCTACTCTTTCTTCTTTTCCATCATATATTACTTTACCTTTACCAGATGTGAAAAATATTATTTCACTATTAGTTTCATGAGTATGTTCCCCTATTGATGCCCCTGGTTCTAATCTTCCAAAGATTATTTTATTATTTTCGTCTACATGCATTCTTGCATTTAATGCCTTTTCTCCACCTTTAAAATTTGCCAATGCTTTTTCTTCAATTTTATTAATATCTAGTATCATTGTGTTATCCCCCTTGTTTTTGATTCACATATATACTGTGTTCTAAAAATATTATAATACAATATTTGTAAAAAACTTATTTATTTTTTAATTCTTATTTTCTAATAACTCCATAAGGATTTTCTAAATTCTATTTTTAACGCACATGTAACAATAATTAACATCATTTCCTATGTACTACAAAAAAAGTAGAAGTATACCAATTGATTTACTCCTACTTTCCTGTTTTAATTATATTAAGTTTTCATTCTAATTTATCTTATTTTTTGAGCATTTTATTGACTCTATACAGTAAGCTATTGTCTGAACTAACCATATAATTGTAACCATTACTAGTGGCATAATTCCAAAATCAAAGAAATTATATCCTAACACACATACTATCCAAAGTATTAGGCATGTATTTGTAATAGATTTATATGCTTTAAAAGAACTTTTGTATACATTTAATTTTATTGCTTCATCACAGCTATCAAGCCATTTTTGACTAAATTTAAAATCATATACGCTACCATTTAAAAAAGGATTTATTTCTTTTTCTAGGTTAACAACTTTATTTTGGATTAATATAGTTGATACTACACATACTATGAATCCAACTAAAAATAAAATTACTTTTGTATATGAGTCTTCTGATAATAATGCCATTCCTGCTCCAAAGAAGAAGAATCCTAATATTAAATTCACTGATGTAAATAACAATAAGTATGACAATTTTTCTTCTATATTATCTATCATTTCCTCTTGTTCATCTGATTGATTCCATAATTTTAAATTTTTTCTTGAGTTTTTATAAATAACAACACTCACTATTATTACTAGTATAGATAACACTAAACTCGCATAAGGAGTAATCATCATAAGTCTATTTACAAGAAATTCTGATAAGTTATCTCCTAGATTTTCTTGTAAATATTTAAATCCCCCTCCTATTACGGCTCCTATCATAGCTGATATAACCATCATAATAGCAAAACCTTTAAAAGCTTTCTTATCCTCTTTTTTAATTTCCTCTACACGATTACTACTCATTTTCCTCACCCTCCTCATAACTGAAAATTTCCTCTACGCTTACATTTAAAACCTTCGCTATCTTTAACGCTAAGGTAACTGATGGAGAATAATCTCCACGTTCAATTTGACTAATTGTTTGTCTCGATACTCCGACTAAATTTCCCATTTCTGTCTGATTAACTTTTATCTTTGCTCTATATTCTTTTAAACGATTATATAACGGCATATAATTCCCTCCTGACTATTTTCTTTGTCATTATGACAATTATTCTTGTCATAATTGATTATATGGTGTGACAAGTATAGTTGTCAACCTTTATTTAATATTTTTTACAAAAAAATAAGTAGCCTATTATAGGCTACTCTTTTAAATCTATTTTTTAAATTTATTTAGAATTCCTCTTAAAAATTCTATTTTTTCATCAATATCTTTTTTATTACAGTTCATAACTGCCATTTGACCACCTATAAAAAATTTCGTAAATAAATCAGTATCATCTATTTCAAATTCATCTTTATCTATCCTATGTTGAATATATTTTTTCATAGATTTTTCCATTTCTTTTCCCATATAAAATTCAAGTTGCTTATTGAAAATTTCATTACTTGACTTATCAAAGAATTTTTTATATTTGTAGTTTTCTTCCACTTGTTTTATAACTTTCTCTAATTTAGCTGTTATTTCATCTAAAGATAAATTGGTTCTGTTAAACAGTATTACAAATGGTTCGCTACATTCTCTCGCATATTGAGTTACAGCAGTTTCATATAATTCATGCTTATTTTTAAAATAGTGATAGCACAAACCAGGTACCACATCAGCTGCCTTTGCTATATCTTTCATAGTTGTTGTCTCGTAGCCCTTTTCCGCAAAAACTTGCATAGCTACATCTATAATCTCTTGTTTTCTTATTTCTGGATCTTTTGATACCCTCATTTTGCCCCCTAAATTACCTTATTTAATTTCTTACAATATGATAGTAGTACTTTATTGAATAAGTGTCAATCAAATTTATTCATAATTTTTCCATTAAGGTGGTATTTTTAATTTAAAAGGGACTCTATATATTGAAATATAGAATCCTTTTTTATTTTTATATTATATTTTATAAATTTCTCATTCTTTCTAGTTGAGTAAATACACTCTTCATATCATTTCTTATTATCTGTTGTTGAATTCCAAACATTTTTCTATAATACTTAGTATTTTCTTCATTTGGAGTATAGACTCTTTTTACTTTTACAACATCTAAAAGTGCCTTTTTTAAGTCGTCTATATCACCAACTGCATAGGCTGCTAGTATTGCATCGGAAAGCACAGCTCCTTCAACATTTTGCAATGTGACTACTTCGCTTCCAAGCATGTCGGCCTTGATTTGATTCCACAAACTGCTCTTACTTCCGCCTTCTGTAACGATTATTTTATCTAAATTACAGCCCGCTGCTCTATACATATCAGCTACATAAATATAATCGTAACCTATTGCCTCAAGTACAGCACGCCACATTATTCCTTGATCAGTATTAGTTGTTAAATTTAAAAATGCACCACTTGCATTTTCAATTCCAACAGAACCTCCTTGCAAATATGGAAGAAATAAAACTCCATCGCAACCAGGTTTAACTTTTTGTGCCCTTTCTTGCAACTCATCGTAGTATTTTGAGTCATCTACTTTGTCGCAAACATTATCTCTAAACCATCTTAGTGATAAGCCTCCTGTTCTTATATAACCCCAGTAAAAATAAGTATCTGGAAGTGTTCCGCTACAGAAAATCAAACCAGAGTCCTTTGTGCTTAATTTTTCATTTATTCCATCGGTTGTAACTGTGAACATCGCACAAGTCCCTGCAACATCAGAAGCCATATTTGGTTCCATTATTCCGCAAGCGATATTTGATTGCATTGTGTCACCTGCCCCTGCTACAATCGGAATTCCAGATGGTATACCTAGTTTTTCTGCCATTTCATCACATAATTTTCCTACTATATCCCATGGTTTAACGATTTTAGGCAACATTTCCATCGGTATTTCTAAAATCTCCATTTGTCTTGCTGACCATTCTTTGTTTATTACATCATAACCAAGTGCCCAACCAGAAATAGTTGCCCAATCTATAAATGCATCATCAGCCTTTAACCCTGCTAATTTTGCCAAAACATATGGCCCATTATTCAAAAGTTTTGCACCATTTTCTTTAAATCCTTCTACATTTTTTAAAAACCAGCGTGCAAATAAGGGTGGATAAAATGAGTCGACATATGCATTTCCACTTTCGCTTGCCCAAATATCTTCCACATTTTCATTAAGCCATTTCGCGTCTTCTTTTGTTCTCGAATCTAGATAATTTATGTATGGAGTTATGGGATTCAAATCCTTATCCACCCCTACAATTCCACAAATAACACCATCTCCGCAAATAGCCCTTATATCATTAGGATTTATGCCACTAGTTTCAATACAATATTTTATCCCCTCAATTACTCCATTTAAGTAATCATCCACATCCATTTCAAGCCATTCTGGTTTTGGACACTTTAGATTAGTTGTTATTTGTGTTTTTGCCATACAAACCATGTCATCTCTATATAGTGCTGTTTTAGCACTTTGTGTGCCACAATCAAAGCCAATATAATATTTTGCCATTTATTATGCCTCCAAATTTCTTATATCTCCGGATTAAAAATTAAAAAAGCTCGAAGAAAAAATCTCCGAGCTCAATATTACCTAAATTCTTAAACATTCTTCTCTCATCCAGACTATACTGTCGGCTTTGGAATTTCACCAAATCAACTATTTTCATAGCTCGCGGGCTTTACCGCCGGTAGGGAATTTCACCCTGCCCCGAAGACATATATTCTATTCTAATTTGATAGTAGTCCTTTTGTAAAAATATGTCAATAAAAATAAAGGCATCATAGAATAATTTTTAGTATCTATGATGCCTTCTCTGTATTAATTATCAAATATATATTCTAATTCATATTGCATTGTATCATAATCTTGAGATACATTATTTATATAAAGCTGATCAAATGAATATGAAATAGTATCCTCATTTAATTTTTCATAAGTTACAACCCATAGGTAATTTATATCATCTTTATTTGCCTCAATTGTTACTTTGTCCTCATGATTGTCTTTCCATTCAATATCATGGCCATAGTAAAATTCAAGAGCCTCTTCTGTAGTATGAGTACAATAGTGATATTTACCATTTTTTATTATACTTATTGCATCAATTGTACCAGTTGAATCATCTGATGGTTCAGATGGTATAAAAGAAAGAATTAAAATAAATATAAAAAATAGTGCAACAATTATGCCTATAACACTTATAATCTTTTTCATTTTTCTACCCCCTAACTATTATTCCCAATCTATTCATTTGTTGTGAAAACTTTTAAGGGTTATCTTATGTTAAGGCTAAATTGACTCTACTTATTACTATATTTATGTTTATACATTAAAAATTATGAAATTATATTTTTAATTATGCGCTTATATCATATCTCCATATTTTTTAGTAATAATAGAGATTACGGGAAAAGGGAGGTATAAATTATTTATCCTCCCTTGATATGGCTTACATCTCTCTTAAGTTTTACATTTTGAACATTTTTATTTTTTACTTTCGGTTTTAAAACAATATAAACTATATTTGCGTATTAAACATTTATTAATCGTATTCTATAAAATACTATGTGTATTAAAAATATCTTCTATCTTTACATATACTCTCTTTTTATGAATAAGTTTTGGGGATTTTTATTTATTAAGCTTGTGCTATTTTTTTACCATATTCTTTGCAAGCATCGCATGCTTCTCCTTCTGGAGTTTCATTAACTGTTAATCCTTCTTCTGATATTAGAACTGCTCCAGCATCTTTTGCATCAGATTCCCAATCTCTCATCCAGTCGCATTCACCCCATCCATAAGATCCGAATAATGCTACTTTTTTACCATTTAATTTTGGTTTTATTGATGAATACATTGGTTCAAATTCTGAATCCTCTAATTCTTCATCTCCCATTGATGGGCAACCTAATACTATTTTTTCATAATTATCTACATCATCTATTCCAAAGCAATCACTTGTAGCTACTTCAACTTCAGCGCCTGCTTCTTTTATTCCGTCAGCTATTAAATTAGCCATTGCTTCTGTGTTTCCTGTTCCACTCCAATATACTACTGCTATTTTACTCATTTCTAATCTCCACCTTTCTTGGGTAATTTTTTTGATTTTTATTATTTATTGTTAATTATTTATAATTGATATTAATTATCATTATCTTAATTTAAATTATAGTAACTCTTTTCTAATATGTCAATTATTTTTTTATAATTTATTTTTTTAATAAAATAAGTCCGAGAAATTATAAAATAACTCGGACTCGTTTTAATTTTTTATTTTTTTATCCCAATATTGCAGCGCCAATTATGCCGGCATCATTGCCTAATGTCGCTATTACAATATCTGCAAATTCCTCTTCTTTATAAACAAGATGGCCTCTTACCATTTCTTTTAATCCATCTAAAATTATATCTTCTGATTTGGATACTCCTCCTCCGATAGCTATAATTCCTGGATCTATTGTGTTTACTATGTTTGCAATTCCTTTTGCAAGGTAATCTTTAAATCTAGCTATAACCTTTTTTGCAACCTCATCATCTTGATTATATGCATCAAATATCATTTTCGCATTTATATCAGATATATTTTGTTTACATATATCTAATATTATACTTTCTTCTCCTTCTGATAAAAGTTTTTGTGCATATTTTATTATTGCAGTTGCTGAGCAGTAAGTTTCAAAACATCCTGTATTTCCGCAATTACATTTATACCATCCATCACCAATCATCATATGTCCAATTTCAGAACCTACACCATGTGCGCCGCTGAATGGTTTCCCATTTATTATAATTGCTCCACCTACACCAGTTCCAAGAGTTATCATAACTGAAGTCTCGTGTTCTTTTGTACTTCCAAATCTACTTTCTGCTAACCCTGCTACTGTTGCATCATTTTCAGCAAATATATCTGTACCTGTAAAAGTCTCTTTTAATTTTTGTATAAAGTCAACTTTTTTCCAATTTAAATTTACACAGTTAGCTTTTCCATATCTATCAATATATCCTGGAATTCCAAATCCGATAGATTTAATTTGATTTTTTTCTATATTATTTTGAGCTATTGTATCTTCAATTACATAATGAATATCAGAAATAATTTTATCAAATCCACCTATAACATCTGTCACACAATTTCCTCTATAAAGGATATTCCCACACTCGTCTACAACTCCTATTTTTATTCCTGTTCCTCCAACATCTACGCCTATACTATACATACTCTTCCCCTTCTGTTGTTTATTTTTAATTTATAAATTTACTACATTCATTAATTATTTTAATTCATTTTTAATCCTGATACTATAATTTTATACTCTTTTAATTTCAACTGTATTTGAATTTAATGTAGTTGCCTCACCTATATCCGATAATCTATCGTCATGCAGAGCATTTACCAACTTTCCATTTATGGCAAAATCTCTATTATACACACCTTCTGCTATTACTGTATTTTGGGCTACTGTATCTGTAACCTCTGCTATAAAACCAACTTCACCTAAGTTATTAAAGCAAACAACTTCATCACCATTTTTTATATCTCGTTTTGATGCATCTTTGCTGTTGATTTTTACTTTTATTTTTCCTCTTTTCTCAACAACTTTATTTTTTTCTAAGAATATAGAGTTTAGAGTTTCACAACTTGGAACTGCGACTAAATTAAGTGGATAATTTTGGCCTATATTCTCTGTATATCGAGGAATTCTTTCTTCCATTTCATCATTTATAATTTGTATTTTTCCACTTTTTGTTTTTATATCCATATGGTTTTCAAATGGTGTTGAAATTGCTCCCCCATTTTTCAATATATACTTTTGTTCTTGTGTCAAGTTTTCCACGTCTTCTAGTGATTTTTCTATTAACTCATCAAAAATCTCTCTTTCTGTCTTTTTAAAATATTCGTCATCATATCCCATATATTTTGCAAGCAATCTGAACATATCCCAATTGCTTTTACATTCTTTTGGAGGTTCTATAACTTTATTTGCAGTTGCCAAAGTGCAATATCCGTAAGAAGTGTACACATCATCTTGTTCAACAGAAAAAGTAGCTGGAAGCACTATATCTGCATATTTTGCTGTATCCGTCATAAACCTTTCATGCACTACTGTAAATAAGTCATCTCTCATAAGTCCTTTTATCATCTTATTTTGATTGCTTATAGAACCTATTGGATTTGATGCATATACAAATAAACTCTTTATAGGTTGATTTTCGTCTACTAATGCTGATGAAACTTGATTTATATTTATAACCCTAGCTTTGTTTGTTCTAAAATCTGGTCTAGCGATTATGTCTTTTCTAATATAAGATAGCGAAGTTGGTGAAACTCCACATAATCCTCCACCTGGATATTTTATTGCTCCTGTAAAAATCGATAATATTGTTATAAGTCTTACTGTCATTCCTCCATTTGTATATCTGGAATTTCCGCTTCCAAGAATTATTGCAGGCGCTTTTACACTTGCATACTCTCTTGCTAATTTTACGATTACATCTTTAGGAATCCCTGTGATTTCTTCTGCCCATTTTGGAGTGTATTGTTTTAAGTTTTTTTTGAATTCTTGGTATCCTATTGATTTTTCTAATAAAAATTCCTCATCTTGAAGATTCTCTTCCACCATAACATTCATCATTGCAAGTGCTAATGCTCCATCAGTTCCTGGTTTTATTAAAATAACTTCATCACAGTATTTTTCCATCGGTTTTGAATAAGTCTCTATAAGAACTACTTTCTTCCCTTCTTTTCTTGCTTTTATAAGAGTTGGTAGTGCTTGAATCCTTGTAGCCTTCATATTACTTCCCCAAACAATATAATAATCGCTATTTTCTAATTCTCTTGGATCTAATGCTCCAGTAGAACCCATTACAGAATTATATCCTGCACCTTTTGCTGATGAACATAGAGTTTTTACCAAAGAACATGCACCCATTTTATTGAACAGAGCATCTCCACAATTACGATGAATAACACTCATTACTCCAGAATAATAAACTGGTAAAATCGCACTCGGACCATCTTCTTTTATAATTTTTTTCCACTTATCTGTTATTTCCTGTGCTGCTTCTTCCCATGTTATTTTTTCAAATTTTCCTTCTCCCTTTTTGCCAATTCTTTTTAATGGAGTTAAAATTCTATCCTTAGAGTGAACAGACTCTTCGTAGTTTCTCATCTTTCTGCATATTAACCCCTGTGTTGCTGGATGATTTTCGTCACCTTTAACTTTTAATATCTTTTTTCCATCTGTTTCTATAACTAATCCACATGAAGTAGGACAGTCATATGGACATATACTATTCTTGATTTTCATTGTAAATACTCCTTTATATTATTCCTATATTTATAATAATTTTTTAATTAATTCCATACTTAGACTTTATATATTTTATCATATTTTTTCAACGACATATATCACATACAATATTATATAAAGGAATATTTATTATAGAAATCCTTAAAGATGTAGCTTTCTTTGAATGATATTGCGGTTATTTAATTATCTATCCAATAAACTTGAATAATTTTGCCATCTATATATGTAAATTCCTTTTCAAGCTTTCCCCCACATTTCACAATTATTTTTCTTGAGCCTTCATTTTCTTTATAACATGCAAGCATAACATTATTTATATTTATTGTCTTTGCATATTCAAGAGCCTGTTTTAAAATTTCCGTTCCATAACCTTTTTTTCGTTCCGATGGTCTAACACTATATCCAATATGTCCCCCACAAATTGATAAAAAATAATTTAGACGATGGCGTATATCTACCATTCCTACTATTCTATTATCAGAAGTTCTGACTACAAAAAATGTAGTCGCATCAACCCAATCTTTTGATACTGTATCTGGATTTGAGCTTTTCTCTAAGTGCTCTAACCATTCTTCATAAGTTAAATTATCTAAAAGTGCACTTCCATTAATGATTTTTTCTCCCTTCTCAAAATGTTCCTGTCTATAATCTAATGCTTGCTCTTTTAAATCGGTTGTCGGTTTTACTAATATTAAATTATCCATGATATCCCTCCCAATAGCGTTGTTTAACCTTTTATTATTTATTAATTAAATTAAAAATATTTTTATTCCTATTATATATTAATTACTAAACTTTTTATTTGAATATATACTGTTTTTTTAATTATTTTTAGATACAACAAAAGAATCTACTTAGGTTCATACAATTAAGTACGAAATTAAGTAGATTCTCTAAAATGTAAAACAATTACCGTCGGTCACAATTGATAGACTGCGCCCGACCTTACCTGTCTTTTGGTCCATCCTCGCTTATGCCTTCTGGTGGAGCATCCGTAGTATGGATGCTTTGGTTACTACGTGTTTTCATCACTGTTCGCCTCCTGCATCTGTATTTGCTTTACACTAATATTATGTCCTGTGATATTTTTTATATACTAAAATTTATATGTTTATTTTTTCCAAATTAAAGTCTTTTTCTGTTTAATACAAAAAGCCTAGGAAATATCGTTAAATATCTCCCAAGCTTTTATCTTTCCGTGTCCACAAATATACTTGTGTGTTTTCTCTCGAACCAGCTAGTACAAACTACGGGAACCATAGAAAACCATAAAATTATTATTTTTAATTCTGAAATCTAAAGCTAATTTTATCACAATTATATTTGTCTATCAAGTAATTAATATATTAACTTGCTTGTTTCATTTTATTATTTTTAGCTGTCTTTTTATTTTTCTTAATTGCCGAATCAACATAATAAGTTCCGATAGTAAATACTCCCATCATACTTCCATATACATTGATTAATTGTAGGAAAGATAAACTTTCTTTTTTGTAATGTCCTCCACCTTCTGGTGCCTCAATATCTTGTGGAACTATATGTTGTGCTGCATATGAAAGTGTGTTATTCACTTTTGTAAAATATCCTTGAGTATGTAAATTATAAGTTCCTAAAACTAAAATTGCAACAACTACTATTCTTGCTATTATTATTGACATCATTCCAGAATTTTTTATGTTGAACATTTTTTTGAAAAAATTACTTACAAAGTTCCAGTAAAGTCCTAAATGAAGTCCTATAAGAGCTATTGATAAATATGAAGCTCCTATATGAAGCATCTTCCAGAACATCACTCTATCGTAATTTGCAGCTTTCATTATACATATACCACTTACTAATATAGCGCAAACTGTTACTAATAAACAAAAACTGATTATATACGAAATTCTTGTTCTTGTTTTTAAATTTTTATCAAATATTCTTTTTGTTATATTAACTACCCATTTTCTATTTACTATAATATGTACTAATATAAGTGCTCCAAATATAATTCCACCTATAACATGGAATTTAAATCCTAATAATCCTATATTAAAAAATGTAACAAATAATGCTATCATCGCTATATCTACTGCTATTTTAAAAATATTTTTCTTATTCATTATCTTCCTCCTATTAAAATACTTTTTATTTCTTTTACCAAGTTCTGATATTGATTTTCATTAACATTATTTATTATATATGGTATTTGATATTTTAAATTTAAATATATTTGGTTTTTTTACACTATATTTGGTTGATTTTTAATATATTTAAGTTATTATAAATAAAAACACCTCAATTATTAGATTTCACTCCGATAATTGAGATGTTTTTTATTTAGTTTTCTCTAAAGCTTTTTATATTAAAAATTCTATAATCCTAAGTCATTAACCCAAGATGATAATTGATCTTTACTTATTCCACTATTAAATACTTTTCCTTCTTTTATAACTGTTGTATCAGAAACACTTCCTTTAAGTTCTGCTACAGTATTTCCAAATCCGCTACCACCAGATGTTGCAAATAAAACTATAGTTTTTCCAGAAAAATCATAGCTTTCTAGGAAAGTATTTATTATTGTTGGCGCAACATACCACCAAATCGGAAAGCCAACATATACAACATCATAATCTGCCATGTTATTGCATTTTTCTGCTATAGCTGGTCTGAAACTTTTATCATTCATTTCTATACTGCTACGACTTTTTTTATCCATCCAATTTAAATCAGCTTCTGTATATGCTACTTCTGGTTTAATTTCAAATAAGTCAGCCCCTGCTGCTTCTGCAAGTTTTTCTGCAACTTTCTTTGTTACACCACTTGCTGAAAAATATGTTACTAATGATTTATTTTCCATTTCTATACCCCCTGTTTATTTAAATTCTAATATAATCTTACTCCTTTAAGTTAACTCCAAGTCAATATCTTTTTTTGTTTTTGTTTCATTTCTAATAATTAAACGTTTATATATAGTTACATCGGTTGACTTTTTATATATAAATGATATATTATTTATTGATAGTAATTATCATTAATTAGTGATAATATATTATTTTTTTGCAACACATTGATTATTAAAAATAGACAACTTTGGGGAGAGACATAATGAATCTTATAACTTCAACATTAAACGATTTTTATCATTGCTGTAAAATACCTGTTAAAGCAATTTCTTATGAGCTAAATGAAATATATAAAATTGGATATAATGAGGAATTCGAAACATATTTTCCTATAAAAGATATTTATACATTAGTTCATAGTGGAGAGGAATACTTAAATCATAGTATAAAAGTTTCAGAAGATATTTGCTATAAAATTGTAAATATTTCAAAACCAAATAAATATAGAGGTTTTTTTGTACTTGGTCCTATTTCTACTTGTAGTTCAAGAAAAGCAAATGACTCTATAAATTATATCCCTTTACATTGTTTTGATTATTGTGCTCAAATACTTTTAAGCATTGCAACTGATAAATTTAATAAAACTATGTCTACTAAAAGTTTCAATCCTCATATAAAAAAAGCTATCGAATATGTACATAAACACTATGATAAAAGTATAAATATTACAGATTTATGTGAGCATTTAAATTTAAATAAAAGCTATTTTTGTAGTACTTTCAAAACTACAACTGGTCATACTTTTTGTCATTTTCTAAATCATTTTAGGATTGAAAAAAGCAAAAAATTGCTCTTGGAAACAGATTTAAATATGCTTGATATTGCACTGTCTGTTGGATTTAATAACCAAAATTATTATTGCACAATGTTTAAAAAATTTACTGGCAAAACACCTCTGCAGTATAAAGTTTGCAATAAACATTCGTAAAGTTTAAAAAAATAACCCCACACAAGGTATATTCTTGCATGAGGTTATTTTCTAAAATGTTTTTGATGTATATTTATTTTAATTGATCTTTTGTATAATAATTTGCATCTTTAAATGCAGTATTTATATCAGTTATCCCTCTAATATTTCTGCTGCTTTCTTAAGTTCTTCCCTTATATATTACTTTTTCCCTTTACCTGTCATTTCAGCGACTTCCATTTTTAATATATATGTTTTATCTGTATTTTTATCTATACATTTCATTCCAACTTCCATATATCCTGGTGACAATTTTTTTATAAGTGCTTCTAACCCTTTTTTCTTTTCCTCAATATCTTCAACTATTGAAATTTTTCCAAATAGAATAGCTGATTTATATTTAGTAGATAATATTTCTGGTTGTAAACATACATCATCTACTACTGTAAAACAAGCATTACTATTATTTATTATGTTTATAATTTTATATCCATTTGCTTTTGCACAATGAAAGTAAATAACGCCCTCTACATATGCAAAATTCAGTGGAACGCCATAAGGTGCATTATCTTTTCCCACTGTTGAAAGAATCCCATATTCTGATCTGTTTAAAATATCAATAGTTTCTCCTTGATTTAACATACGATCTTTTCTTAGCATTTCCATCTAAAAATCCCCTTTATTCTTTATTTTTCTGAGGTAATTATATCACTAATCTAACCAAAATAATATATAGTAATATAAGTTTTCTTAATTTGTTTTTATCCTATTATGACATAACTGTAATCAAAATGTTACCTAAATGTAATTTTTTTGTATGATTTATAAAGTATAATATATTTTAATAAACTATTTAAAAAATCATCATTTAATCAAATATTTTAGGGGAGGAAAATTATATGAATAAAAATATAACTATGCTCATTATTTCATTCTTAATAGTGGCAGTTATTGGAGTAATGCAACAAAGTACTAGTTATGAGCAATCTAATTTCGGAGATACAGTTGTTTTTTATCCACAACATGAAGATGATGAAACTCTTTGGGCTGGTAGTGCTATTCTCGAGGCCATAAAGGAAAGAGGGGCTGACAATGTATATGTTGTTTTAGTATCTTATGGTACAGGGATAAAAGTTTTTAAGGATGAGAAATATAGCAATTTGAGCAATCAGGAAAAATATGAATATAGAGAACGTGAATTCTTAGATGCCGTTAAAGAATTAGGAGTTAAAAAGGAAAATATTATTTTATTACCTAGAATAAATAATTCAGAAGTAACTAGTTTTAATCTTATGGAAAAAACAGCACTAGATTTTGAAAGAAAATTTGATAATGTTACACATGTAGCTCACACATATAAATACGACTGGCATCTTCAACATCTAAAAAATGGTTCTACTATTCAATCTCTATACAACAGTGGAAAAATAAAACATGCACTTTATTTTATAAAACCTAGATATGAAAAAGATTTACCTATTTCTGAAAAAATTATCTATAAATCTGAAACAACTATGGAAAAACAAAGAATTAAAAAGGCATGTATGGCATATAAAATCATTGATGAAAAATCAAAACGCGAAGGAATTGGATATAAATCAGACCATAAGTCATTTGAAGATTTAATGATAAAAAATCGTTCAATCCTTCATACACCAAATGTTTAAAAATGTTCTTATATTGGTATAATAAATTAAAAACACCCTTGTGCAGTAATAAACTCCGTACAAGGGTGTTTTTTAGCAATATTGATACCCTGGTCGAATACTGCTTTTTAGTTCATGTAATTTTCCATCAAATAAACAATTTATACCGTCTATATTTGTATAATCAGCTGGACGCATTAAACTTGGATGTTTTGGAAGTTCAATTGCATTGCTTTTTTCTAAGACCTCACTTACAAATTCCGAACAGAAGTAACGTCGCTTTCTATCATATGCAATATTCATCCTACATAAAATAAGTCCTAAAACATTATATCTATAACAATCTGCATTTTCCATCATATCATCAACATGGCTTCTCGCCTTTTCATATGTTTCCTCATTAACTTTTAACTCATATAAAGCACATGGAATATGATTGCATTTCTCATAAAATCCGCTATATAAAGCCTCATGTCTTATTCCAGCAGGCAATGGAGTTCTTTTGTATTTCCTCGCAAAACTATATAATGGTTCTAAAGTTTCTTCAAATGATATAGAAATATGCGTATACTTGTCTGATGTCGCTAACCCAATTGTCTTAGACACATAGGTATCTGATCTTGTCAGTAGTAAATAAATTGATTTCATCTACTCTTTCCTCCTGTAGTATATTGTATACTCCCACTATCAAAATACATTTACTATACTTTTTTAAGATAATCATACTTTTCAATTCTACAAAATAACAATTATAAAATCAAGATTTTAAATAATTTATTAAATAAAAAGCTGACTTATTTATATTTTGAAAGTCAGCTTTTTATATCTAAATAATTTCTTTTTCTATAACACATTCGTTTTTTATTTTTCCAACTAAAAATTGAAGTGCATCTACAACATGTGGGCGAATGTCGCCACCTATTAGAACATACATTATATCATCGCCAATATCTAATATTCCTTCATTAAGCCATGTTTTAATATAGTATATACCTTCTAGCTTATATGCTTCAGCTACTGCATCAGCAACTTTTTGTTCATCATAAGAAAATTCCATTTTCTTAATATTTGCTACATCTTCCCCAAGTCTTACTTTTGCCTTTGCAGTTTCACGAACAACACCATTATGTACTAAAAACATGCCGACCTTTGCTGCTACTGGATCTGCCTTTGCTTCTTTTAACCATGCATCCATAGATGGAGACTGTTTTTTCATAATTTTATCAAAAGCTGGTTTTAGACTGTTGTAATGTAAAAATCCTATTTCTTTTTCATAGTTTTGGATTTCTTCAAAAGTAGCAATATTAAACTCTAAAACTTCTTCTTCTTGAACTTTTATATCAGATGCCTTAAAGTCTAGAACAAAATTATATACATCTACAAAATAATTATTTTTTTCCTCTGGGCTTTCATTTTTATAAGTGTATATATGTCCACCTTTCGCATTTGAAACATCTATTTCTACTTCCTCTTTTATCTCACGAATGATAGCATCTTTAGAATCTTCACCAGCATTTACACCCCCACCTGGCAACTCCCACCATCCGGCAGCCCATTCTTTATCTAAATTTCTTCTAGTAACAAGAAATCTCCCTTCTAAATCTTGTACTATTCCGATTACAGTTAAGTGAAATTCGCCAGGCTTCATATTCCAGTCATTTCGCTTCATAAGCTTTCCTGTTCTTTTTTTATCTTTATCGTAAATATCCCACATTTCCATCATAATCAACCCCTTATTAAATAGTATCACTTTTATTTTACCAAACATTTTAAAATTAACAATCAAAAAAGCCGCAGCAAAATTAATTTTGCTACAGCCTTTTTGTATTTAAGATTACTTTTATATATGTTTATTTAAATGTTAATACTGTCTAATTATTAGAAATTCTTATTCCCATTCAATAGTTCCAGGAGGTTTAGAAGTTATGTCATACACAACTCTGTTAGCTCCATCAACTTCGTTAACGATTCTGTTAGCTATTTTTTCTAGTACATCATAAGGTATTTTGTACCAGTCAGAAGTCATTCCGTCAGAAGATGAAACTGCTCTTAGACCAACTAAGTATGCATAAGTTCTTTCATCTCCCATAACTCCAACTGTTTTAACATCTGGTAATGTTGCGAATGCTTGCCATATTTCTCTGTATAAACCAGCTTTTCTTAATTCATCCATGTATATAGCATCTGCTTCTCTTAATATGTCACATTTTTCTTTTGTAACTTCACCGATAACTCTTATTCCTAGACCTGGTCCTGGGAATGGATGTCTGAATATTAGTTTATCTTCTATTCCTAATTCTAAACCTATTTTTCTAACTTCATCTTTGAATAATTCTTTTAGTGGTTCAACTATTTGGAAATCAACATCTTCAGGAAGTCCACCAACGTTATGGTGAGATTTTATTGTTGCTGATTCTCCTCCAAGTCCACTTTCTACTATATCAGGGTAAATTGTTCCTTGAACTAAGAAGTCCATTTTTCCAAGTTTGTTTGATTCTTCTTCAAATACTCTTATGAACTCTTCACCTATTATTTTTCTTTTTGCTTCTGGTTCAGTAACGCCTTTTAATTTTCCTAAGAATCTATCTTCTGCATTAACTCTTATTAAGTTCATGTCAAAAGTATTTCTAAATATTCTTTCTACGTCGTCACCTTCATTTTTTCTTAAAAGACCGTGGTCAACAAATACACAAGTTAAATTATCACCTATTGCTTTATGAACAAGTACTGCTGCTACTGATGAGTCAACTCCACCACTTAATGCACAAAGTACTTTTTTATCTCCTATTGTTGCTTTTAATTCAGCTACTTTATCTTTTATGAATGAATCTGTAGTCCAGTCTCCTTTAACACCACATATGTTGTATAAGAAGTTTTTGATTATCATGTAACCTTCTTGTGAATGTTCAACTTCTGGGTGGAATTGAACTCCATATAAATTCTTTTCTACATTTTGTATACCTGCAACTGGACAATCAGCAGTGTATGCTATTATTTCAAATCCTTCTGGAACTGTGTCTATTCTATCAGTATGACTCATCCATACAGAATTAGTTGTCATTCCTTCGAATAATCTTGATTCTTTGTAAGTTATTGCAGTTTTTCCGTATTCTTTTTCTGCTGCAGTTCCTTTTCTAACTGTTCCACCTAAAGTGTGACACATAGTTTGGATACCATAGCATATACCTAATATTGGTATACCTGCATCATATATTTCTTTTGCCATTTGTGGAGAATCTTCTAAATATGCACTATTTGGTCCCCCAGTGAATATTATACCTTTTGGGTTTTTAGCTTTTATCTCTTCAATATCTGTCTTGTAAGATATTATCTCACAATATACATTATTTTCTCTAACTCTTCTAGCTATTAATTGATTGTATTGACCTCCGAAGTCTATAACAAGCACTAATTCATGTTTCATTACATCATATCTCCTTGTGTACTATAATTTGGCGCCTCTTTTGTTATTGTTATGTCATGTGGATGACTTTCTTTTAAAGAAGCTGCTGTTATTTTTACAAACTCAGCATGAGCTTGTAGTTGTTCGATAGTATGAGCACCACAGTATCCCATTCCTGATCTTATTCCGCCTATCATTTGGAATACTATATCTTCTGCTTTACCTTTGTAAGCAACCATACCTTCTACGCCTTCTGGAACTAATTTCTTTTGTCCTGATTGGAAGTATCTATCTTTTGAGCCATCTTCCATAGCTGCTATAGATCCCATACCTCTGTATGTTTTGTAAGATCTACCTCTATATAAAACTATTTCTCCTGGACTTTCTTCAGTTCCAGCAAACATTGAGCCCATCATACAAACATTAGCACCCGCTGCTAAAGCTTTTACGATATCTCCAGAATATTGAATTCCACCATCTGCTATTATTGGAATATCATATTTTTTAGCTACTTCGTAACAGTCCATTATAGCTGTTATTTGTGGTACACCTATACCAGCAACTACTCTTGTTGTACATATAGAACCAGGTCCCATACCTATCTTAACACAATCTGCACCAGCCTTTATTAAATCCTCACATCCTGCTGCTGTAGCAACATTCCCTGCTATAACAGGAAGATCAGGATAAGCTGCTTTTACTTTTTTAAGGGCATTTATTACATTTACTGTATGTCCGTGAGCACTATCTAAAACGATTATATCGACCTTTGCTTTATAAAGAGCATCTACTCTTTCTAATAAATCGCCTGTTATTCCTACACCAGCTCCACAAAGAAGTCTTCCTCTTTTGTCTTTTGCTGAATTAGGATATTGTATTTTCTTTTCGATATCTTTTATAGTTATTAATCCTTTTAAGTGACCTTCGTCATCAACTATAGGTAATTTTTCTATTCTGTGTTTACCTAATATGTCTTTAGCTTGCTCTAAAGTTACACCTTCTTTTGCAGTTACTAGATGCTCTTGAGTAGTCATAGCTTCTTCTATTTTTCTAGACATATCTGTTTCGAATTTTATATCTCTGTTTGTTATTATACCGATTAAGATGTTGTTTTCATCTACTATTGGAACTCCTGATATTTTATATTTCGCCATTATATCATCTGCATCTTGTATTGTGTGACCTTTTGATAAAGAGAATGGATCTACTATTACGCCACTTTCACTTCTTTTAACTCTATCTACTTCTGAAGCTTGTTCTTCTATTGACATGTTTTTGTGGATTATACCTATTCCACCTTGTCTAGCCATTGATATAGCCATTTTTGACTCTGTAACTGTATCCATGCTGGCACTCATTAACGGAATATTTAATTCGATATCTTTTGTTAATTTTGTTTTTGTATCTATTTGTGATGGTAGTATTTCTGATTTTTGTGGAATTAATAATACATCATCAAAAGTTAAACCTTCTTTTACAATAGTTGCCATCTTTACATTACCCCTTTCATAGTTAATTGATTATGTTAATTTTTATTTTTCTAATAATAATAATGTTATTTTATATATTTTTAGTTAATTTTAGTCTATATTGTGCAATCTTTTATAAAAATTTATATCAAAAAAGCCTGTATTGTAACTTCCATCATTTTTTCAAAAGTGAAATTACTATACAGGCTTCTAACATCATAGTTGTAGCCAATTCACAGGGATAAAAATCAGCCGGTGAATTTACTTAAAGATGCCGCAGATATAATAATTCCACTCATAGTCTAGATATTTACGGTATCTAGGTAGAAACTCTCAGACCATATTACTGAGCATATACGAGTGATTTATTAATTATCTTTTATTAAATTATTTAAAATTAATTTGTTGAATTAATTGAATATTAATTTATCAAAATTAATGAACATTGTCAACAATTTAAAAAAAATTTTTCGGATATTATACAATTTATTTCATTAAAAACCTTAATTAATGGCAAATTTTCCTTTTTCGCTATTATTTTGCAATCCTCATACTCTGGTGTTACTTTAATTAATTTGCCATTTAAGTATCCTAACTTAATTTGTATATTGCCATACTTAGTTTCTATTTTTTCAAATTTTCTTTCTAACATGACTCTTTTTAGCTTTTGATATCTGACGCCAAATGTTGATGTTTCAACAAGTAATAGCTTCGAAAACTTATCTAAATCTTTTTCTTTACACAAAACAGTTATCTTATATGCAGGTCTATTTTTTTTCATAAAAATACCCTCCGTATAGATATCTAAGGCCCCTTTTTCCAAAATTTGTTCGTATAAATACGAATAAGTTTCAGATGACATATCATCTATATTGGCGCTAATTTCCCATACTATATTATTCTGTTTTTTTTTACTCCTATAAAAGTTCTAAGCATATTTGGAAACTCGAACTTTTTGTATCCTATTCCGTAGCCAACTTGTTTTATTTCAAATTCCACTTCATCTACAAATTTGTCACAAACAGTTTTTATTATTGCTGCCCCTGTTGGAGTTGTACATTCTCCCTTTACGTTATTAAATTTTACTGGAACATCTTTTAATATTTCTACTACGGCTGGTGCTGGCACTGGAATAACCCCATGTGCGCATTTAACAAAACCAGAACCTAGTGGTATTTTCGTTGCATATATTTCGTCTACACATAGTAAATCTAATAATATACATGATCCTACTATATCTATGATTGAGTCCATCGCTCCAACTTCATGAAAATGTATTTTATCAATAGAAGTTCCATGCACTTTTGCTTCTGCTTTTGCAACTTCCATAAATATATCTTTCGCATTTTGTTTGATTTTGTCGTTTAATGTACTCTTATCTATTATATCATATATATCTATTAAATTTCTATGTACATGACCTTCATTTACTACTACATTTACGTTTGTTCCCTTTATTCCATTCTCAAATTTATCAGTTATCTCTATTTTAAATTCTTTTCCTAAATTTAATTTATCTAGTTCCTCTAAGAAGATTTGCTTTGGAACGCCTAAATCTAATAAAGTAGCTAAAGTCATATCTCCTGATATTCCATTTATTATGTCAAAGTATAAAATCTTTTGTTCTTTCATAATCATTCTCCCTATAATACCTTTTCAGTTTATTTGTTGTTTTATCATTAACAAATTCTTATATAAATTTATATTTAATTATCTCAGTCTCTATATTTATAATTATTATCCTTATTTTCTTAATTTATTTTAATTTGATATATATCTTAACTACTATTCATTTTTTTTAATTTACTAAATCTTTATAATTATTTTAATTTATTAATAGTAGCCGCTAAATATCCTGCCCCGAATCCGTTATCTATGTTGACTACTGATATTCCAGATGCGCAACTATTTAACATTGCTAAAAGTGCAGTAAGTCCATTAAAACTCGCCCCATAACCAACTGAAGTCGGAACTGCTATTACTGGCACATCTACCATTCCTCCAACGACACTTGGTAGTGCTCCCTCCATTCCTGCAACAGCAACTACTACCCTAGCCTGTTCAATAAGGTGTCTTTTGTTTAACAATCTATGTATGCCCGCTACCCCAACATCATAAATTCGTTCTACATTATTGCCTAAAAATTTTGCTGTATAATACGCTTCATCCGCCACAGCTATATCAGATGTTCCTGCTGCAAGTATAGCTATTGTTCCCTTTCCTCTGTTTTTTATTTCATGATTTTTTATCATTAATACTCTTGATAATTCATCATATTCTACATTATCATATATTTCTTTTAACTTTTCTGCTGTTTCTTTTCTACATCTTGTCCCTAATACGTTACTTTGTTTTTTCAATAAAACATCAACTATTCCAATTATATGTTCATCTGTTTTCCCTTCACAGTAAATAACTTCTGGAAATCCATTTCTAAGTTCTCTATGATGGTCTATATTTGCATATCCTAAATCTTCATAAGGTAAATCTTTTAATTTATTTACAGCTGTATCTATATCTATTTCATCTTTTTTAACTGCTTCTAATAATTGTCTTACATCCATGTTATTTAGTGCCCCCCTCTATATAACTATATATTTCTACGTTTTATCTATCTTTATAAATTATAACTCTTTATCTTCAAAATATAAATGAAATATATTATATATATTGCATAAAAAAACAGATTAGAATAATTTCTCTTCTAATCTGTTTTTTTATTATTTTAATATCCTAAAGCTTTTCCATCTCTTCTTTCGTCAGCTCCACCGACCATCGTTCCATCTTTTTTATACATTACTGCTTGTACAGAACCGAAGTGTTTTGGCTCGCCTTCATATACGCTAACCATATGCCCCATAGAACTTAACTTTGGTATTAAGCTACTATCTACTGTGTTTTCAAGCACTAAACCTGTATCTGGTTTATCGTAGATTCTTGGTTGTTTTATAGCATCTTCAATTGATAAATCATAATCTATTACGTTACTTATAACTTGAGTTAATAATGAAACAATTCTTGAACCTCCTGGAGTACCGATAACTAAAAATGGTGAACCTTCTTCATTTAATATAATAGTTGGACTCATTGAGCTAAGTGGTTCGCTGCCTGGTTTTACAGCATTTACTGAGTCAGCATCAGCAGCAAAGTCTGCCATCGCATCATTTAAAACAAATCCATATCCGTCAACCATAACCCCAGAACCGAACTCTAAGTTTACAGTTTGAGTTATTGCAACCATATTTCCCGCTTTATCAGCTACAGAAAAATGAGTTGTATCTTCATGCTCATAGTCTTCTGGTGAACCCGGAACATAATCTTGAGAGTAATCCATATTTATTTTGCTTGCTAATTGTTTTGCATATTTTTTACTAGTTAATCCCTTTATTAAAACGTCTGTATTAAATGGATCTGCCATATATGCTTCTCTATCTGCATATACTTGTTTAAACATTTCTGATAGTACATGTGCTCTTTCTACAGAATTTATATCATAGTCTGACATATTGAAGTTTTCTAATATGTTTAATCCTTCAATTATGTTTGTTCCTCCGCCTTTAGAAGATAATATTTTATATCCTCTATAAGTTCCTTCTACTGGTTTTGATACTTTTGGTTGATAATTTGCTAAATCATCCATAGTTAAAATTCCACCGTATTTTTTAGTCATTTCAACTATTTTCTCAGCAACTTCACCTTTATAGAATCCGTCTCTTCCGTTTTTAGCTATTATTCTTAATGTATCTGCTAGCTCTTCATTTTTCCATAAGTCGCTAACTTGATAAAGTTCTCCATTATCTTTTCTAAGGAATTTATAAAACTCTGGGAATCTAGACATTTTTTCATCTGCTGCAACCATATCTTTATAAAGAGTTGGTGTAACATAGAATCCATTTTGGGCTAAGTTGATTGCTGGTGCCATAACTTGTTCTAAGGTTAGATTTCCAGAACCATAATTATCAAATGCATATAAAAGACCTGCAACTTCTCCTGGAATTGTTACAGCTTTTCCACCTTGTCTGTTTGCCTTATTTGCTACTTTTCCATTTTCAACAACCCACATATCAGGGCTTGCTGCTGATGGTGCATCACCTCTAAATGCGATAAATACATTTTCGCCTTCTTCAGTTCTTATCATCATAGAACCTCCGCCACCTATTCCAGATGCGTTTTGTTCTATTACTGATAATGCAAATGCCACTGCTACTGCTGCATCAATTGCATTCCCACCTGCCTTTAATACTTCAAGTCCTGCCTGAGAGGCTTCATATTTTGCTGCTGAGACAACACCATTTTTACCCGTTGCATCTCTATCTCCTGATGTAAGATGTCCATCCTCATCCCATAATGTCCATCCATCACCATCACTTACAACGCCTGTACTTTCTTTTGTCTCTTCTACTTCTTTTAATTTTAATTTTGCTTCTTCTATAACTTTATTAGCTTGTTCATTGTTTTCTGATTCTTCTTTTACAGTTTTAGCACATCCTACAAATAGAGGTATTGTCATGCTAAATACTAGCAATAATGATATAATCTTTTTGCTTATTTTCATACATGTCTCCTTCCTATAAAATATCTTTATCCTATTCTCATATTTATAAATAATTTCGGGTTGTATATATCACATAGACAATTTTAACACTTTTTATCGATTTTAAAAAATGATTTTATTAAAAAATTGTTTATCTTAATAATTTTTAGTCTAAAAGAAAAAACGCCATTTCCCAATAATATTAATATTATTGAGAAATAGCGCATTAATTTTGAGTCGAGTTATTTCTGTATTTTGAGTTATTTTTATTTTAATCTAGATATTTTATCTATACTTAGATTACATCATTCCTGGCATTGAGCCACCAACTGCTGCATTTGCATCTTCTTTTTCAGGTATTTCTGCAACTGCTGCTTCAGTAGTTAAGAATACACTTGCTATTGATGAAGAATTTTGTAAAGCACTTCTAGTAACTTTAGTTGGGTCAACTATACCAGCATCTATCATGTTTACATATTCTTCTTTGTATGCATCGAATCCTACTTCTGGATCTGCATTTATTACGTTTTGTACTATTACAGCACCTTCAAGACCTGCATTTACTGCTATTTGTCTTAATGGTTCTTCTAATGCTTTTCTTATTATTTTAGCACCTATAGCTTCTTCGCCTTCTAATTCATTTATTAGTTTTTCTACTGCTGGTATAACACTTACAAGTGCAGTACCACCACCAGCAACTATACCTTCTTCAACAGCGGCTTTAGTTGCATTTAAAGCATCTTCTATTCTTAATTTCTTTTCTTTCATTTCAACTTCTGTAGCTGCACCAACTTTAACTACTGCAACCCCACCAGATAATTTAGCTAGTCTTTCCATTAATTTTTCTCTGTCGAAATCAGAAGTAGTTTCTTCAGCTAAATGTTTTATTTGGTTTATTCTGTTTTCTATGTTAGCTTTTTCTCCAGCTCCACCAACTATTGTAGTGCTGTCTTTTGTTACTTTTATTGAAGAAGCTCTACCTAACATGCTTAAGTCAGCTTCTTTTAATTCGTAACCAACTTCTGAAGATATTACTGTACCACCAGTAAGTATTGCTATATCTTCTAACATTTGTTTTCTTCTGTCACCGAATCCAGGAGCTTTAACAGCAACAACATCAAATGTTCCTCTTAATTTATTAACTACTAATGTAGATAATGCTTCACCTTCAACGTCTTCAGCTATTATTAATAATTTTTTACCTGTTTTAACTAATTGTTCAAGTAATGGTAATATTTCTTGTATGTTAGATATTTTCTTGTCAGTTATTAATATGAAAGGATCATTTAAAACAGCTTCCATTTTATCAACATCTGTTACCATGTAAGCAGAAACAAATCCTCTATCAAATTGCATACCTTCAACAGTGTCTAATTCTGTTTTCATAGTTTTTGATTCTTCAACAGTTATAACACCGTCTCTACCAACAACTTTCATTGCTTCAGCTATTAATTGACCTATTTCGTCATCTCCTGAAGATACAGCACCAACTTGAGCTATTGCTTCGTCAGTTTCAACTGTTCTTGATTGATGTTTTAATTCGTTAACTGCAACTTCTACAGCTTTAGCTATACCTTTTCTTATTAATATTGGGTTTGCTCCAGCTGTTACGTTTTTAAGACCTTCTCTTATTATTGCTTGGGCTAAAACTGTTGCTGTAGTAGTACCATCACCAGCTACATCGTTAGTTTTAGTTGCAACTTGTTTAACAAGTTGAGCACCCATATTTTCAAATCTATCTTCTAATTCTATTTCTTTAGCTATTGTTACACCATCGTTTGTTATTAGTGGAACACCATACATTTTATCAAGTATTACGTTTCTACCTTTTGGTCCTAATGTAACTTTAACTGTATCTGCTAATTTATTTACTCCTCTTTCAAGAGCTCTTCTAGTTTCTTCTGCAAATTTAATTTCTTTTGGCATGTTAATTCATCCTCCTACTTATAATATTATAATTCTACTATCGCTAATATATCGCTTTGTCTTAATATTATGTAATTTTCCCCATCTGCTTTTATTTCGTTTCCAGCGTATTTAGAGAATATAACTTTATCTCCAACTTTAACTTCCATTTTTACTTCATTTCCATCTACTATACCACCTGGTCCTACTTCTATAACTTCAGCCATTTGTGGTTGTTCTTTAGCTGCTGTTGGTAATACTATACCGCTTGCAGTTTTTTCTTCAGCTTCAAATTTTTTAATTACGACTCTGTCTGCTAATGGTCTTATTTTCATTTCCCATTCCTCCTATTTATATAAAAAATCTTTGTATATAGAATTTAAATCTTTGTTTTGCTAATTTTATCACTCTTTGAGTAAGAGTGCTAACAATTATTATATTATACTATTTTAGCTATTTTTTCAACCTATAATTGGATTTTTTTTCAAATTTTAATGGATTTTCAGTAAATTTTTTCAAACCTATTTTTTTGCCCTTTTATATATTCTTTTTTGTTCTAATTTATCCTTTAAAATTTATCTTCCTATACCAAATTCTCTTGCATAATAGAATAAGTATTGTTGCGCAAATCCTGATAAATCACCGAATTTTTCTATACCAAATTTTCTAATTTTAGTTAAACTTAAATCTTCATCAACATAGAATTCTTGCATAACTCTTTTTACCCAAACATCAACTGGGAATGTATCATATTTTTGCATTCCGAATAATGCTATACAATCTGCAACTTTTGGTCCCACTCCATTAAATTTAAGTAGTTCTTTTAAACATTGATCAGTAGATAGTTTTCTGTATTCTAATACGTCTATATTTTCGTCATTTACAGTTTGAGAAGTTGATTTAATGTATTTATCCCTAAATCCTGTTGAACACGCTCTTATCTCTTCTACACTCACTTTTGATAATTGTTCTGATGTTGGGAATGCATAGTATTCTTGACCTTTATATTCTCCTATATATGTTCCGAAATTTTTTGATAGATTGTTTATTGCTCTTTGTATCATAGGTATTCTATTATTTGCTGATATTATGAAAGAGATAAGCATTTCCCATCCATCTTGTTTTAATATTCTTATACCTTCACCGAACTCTGTTGCTTTTTCTAAATATTCGTCCATAACTTTTAATGTATTTACCATTTCTTCATAATCTCTTCCTAAATCGAAATAGTCATACCATATATTATCGAAATCTTCCTTTGTAGTATTATCTAAATATATTTTGTTTCCATCTTGTTTAACGTTTATTACTTTGCCCATTGCCACACCTGTGTATGAGTCATCTTCTTGTTTAATCCATCTGAAACATTGACCGCATTCAAATATGTGTTTTGGATTAAAATGTTTTATATCTTCTAATATTACTGTATTTCCTTCTTGTGATACTTTCATTATAGTTTCTCCTCTTACTTTATATAAAGTTATAAAATTTCTAGTATATTACCTTATTAATTATATTTTTTACCATTATGTTAATTATACCCTTGTTAATCATAGTTAATTACAATAACTTATAATCATTATCTATTTTTTTAGTATTTTCATATAAAACAGTCATTGTGATAAATCCTTGCCCAATTTCATTATCATATATTACAGATTGTTTTATATCTATTACTTTTTTATTTTTTATAAAATTATTTATTTCATTTTCAAGATTTACTATATCAAATCCATCACCAATAAAGTCTTTAAATATTTTTATTTTCATACTTACACCTCCGATTTGTAATCTCTATATTATTTATATAAAAAATAGCTTATAAATACCTTAATTATAATCTTAAAGTAAAAAAATCTTTATCCTAAAGCCCTTTAAAAATGTAGATTTTTTTGAAATGCATTAACGGAAATTATATTTATCCACAATTTAAAGCTGATTATCAATTTCCTATGCATTATAAAAAAACTTCAGCCTATTTTGGCTGAAGTTTTTATTTTAAATTATGATAATACTTTTTCTATTATTGGTTGTGGTGCAACTTCTTCATTTGTTAATTCAAATGCATGATAAAGTTCATCTACCCATTGTGGCTTTAATTCTTCATCATGATAAACGATGCAGATTGTATCTCCTTTGTTTACTTTATCCCCACGTTTGCAGGCAAGTTCTAAACCAACAGCATGGTTTACATCTTGTTCTTTAGTTTCTCTTCCTGCTCCAAGTTGCATTGCTAATACTCCTAATCTTTCAGAATGAAGTACTTTAACATTTCCTGATTCTTCGCTTTTTATTTCAGTTTTAAACTTAGATTGCGGTAATAATTCTGGATTTTCTATCATATCTACATTACCACCTTGAGCTTTTACCATATCTTTAAATGTTTCAAATGCTTTACCAGAAGCAACTACTTCGTCTAACATTTTTCTAGCTTCTTCTTTGTTTTCTGCAACTTTACCTTGCATTAACATTATTTCAGCAGCTTGCATGCAAAGCTCTGTGAAGTCTTTTGGTCCATGACCTTTTAATGTTTCTATAGCTTCTCTTATTTCTATTGCATTACCGATAGTATTTCCTAAAGGTTGGTTCATATCAGTTATCATAGCCATTGTATTTCTACCAAGACTGTTTCCTATAGATATCATTGCTTCAGCTAATTTTGTTGCATCTTCTATAGTATGCATAAATGCCCCTTCACCATATTTAACGTCTAGTAATATAGTGTCTGAACCAGATGCTAATTTTTTAGACATTATTGATGATGCTATTAGTGGTATTGATTCAACAGTTCCAGTAACATCTCTTAAAGCGTATAATTTTTTGTCTGCTGGTACTAAGTCCCCAGTTTGACCTATTATAGCTATTCCAACTTCTGAAACTTGTTTTTTAAATTCGTCTTCTGTTAAGAAGCAGTTGAATCCTTCTATAGATTCTAATTTATCAAGTGTTCCTCCTGTATGACCAAGACCTCTACCTGACATTTTAGCAACTTTTAGTCCACAAGCTGCAACTAGTGGTCCTAATGCCATAGATGTTTTGTCACCAACTCCACCAGTTGAGTGTTTGTCAGCTTTTATACCTTCTATTGAAGTTAAATCTATAACATCTCCACTATGCATCATAGCTTTAGCTAAATATGATGTTTCTCTTTCATTCATACCATTTAATACTATGGCCATTAATAATGCACTTACTTGATAATCTGGTATAGAACCGTCAGTTACACCATCTACAAAGAATTGTATTTCTTTATCTGTTAGTTCTTCGTTGTATCTTTTTTTATTAATAATATCTACAAAACGCATATCCACTTTCCCTCTATTCTTAATATCCTTGAGCTTCTTTTCCTTTTATTAAGTTTATTGCAGAACTTGTTCCTATTCTTTCACAGCCTTCAGTTATAAACATTTCAAGGTCTTCTACAGTTTTAACACCACCTGCTGCCTTTATTTTTACATTTGGCCCTATATGTTGTTTAAATAGTTTTATATCTTCTATTGTTGCACCGCCAGTACCAAATCCAGTTGATGTTTTTATATAGTCAGCTCCTGCATCTGTAACTGATTTGCACATTGCTATTTTTTCTTCTTCTGTTAAGTAGCAAGTTTCTATTATAACTTTTAATATTTTATCTCCTACAGCTTCTTTAAGTGCTTTTATTTCTGCTGTAACTTTGTCATAATCTCCATTTTTAACATCTGATATATTTATTACCATATCTATTTCATTAGCTCCATTTTCGATAGCTTGTTTAGCTTCTAAAACTTTTGCTTCTGTTGTTGAATATCCAAGAGGGAATCCCACAACTGTACATATGTTTACTTTATCTCCATATTTTTCATTTATACGAGATATATAACAAGATGGTATACATATTGATGCTGTATTATATTCTATTGATTCATCACATATTTTTTGTATATCTTCCCATGTTGCTATAGGTTTTAATAATGTATGGTCTACGTGTTTTAATATTTCTGCTGTATTCATTTAATTACCCACTTTCTTTTGCTAAGTTTTTTATTATTTATAGTGCTACAGTTATTAAACAAGTTCATTTAGCACAGATTCACCAATTGTATTTTCAGGCATTTTTAAATTGAAGTTTTCTGCTAAAGTTGCTCCTATCGTTGCAAAACTTTCTTTAATTCCTAAAACTCCTTCGCCTTTCATAGCTGGTGAATAAGCTAAGAATGGTACATATTCACGAGTATGGTCAGTTCCTTGGTATGTTGGGTCATTTCCATGATCTGCAGTTATTATTAATAAATCATTTTGTCCTAATTTATCTATAACTTTTCCTAAATTAACGTCGAATTTTTCTAGTTCTTGGGCATATCCAACTGGATTTCTTCTATGTCCCCATAAAGCATCGAAATCAACTAAATTTACGAAGCAAACTCCTTTGAAATCTTTGTCCATTATTTCTAATGTTTGTTCCATACCGTGAATAGAAGATGTGGATTTATTAGATTCAGTTATTCCTTCACCATCGAATATATCGCTGATTTTTCCTACTGATATAACATCATATCCATTGTCTTTTAATTCATTTAAGACAGTTCTTCCATATGGTTTTAATGCATAATCGTGTCTGTTACTTGTACGAGTAAAGTGTCCTTTACCTTCTCCAACATATGGTCTAGCTATTACTCTACCTACTTTGTATTCATCTCTTAGAGTTATTTCTCTAGCAATTTCACAACATCTGTAAAGTTCATCTAGTCCGAAAGTTTCTTCGTGACCACATATTTGTAAAACAGAATCTGCTGAAGTATAAACTATCATATCTCCTGTTTTCATTTGGTGTTCACCTAATTCATCTAGTATTGCTGTTCCACTTGCACTTTTATTTCCTACTATTTTATGACCAGTTCTTTCTGATAACTCATCTAGTAATTCTTGTGGGAATCCAGTATCTGTGAAAGTTTTGAAAGGCTTAGTTATATGAAGACCCATCATCTCCCAGTGACCTGTCATTGTATCTTTACCAACACTAGCTTCCCTAAGTTTCATTTGATATCCTAGTGGATGTTCAACTTTATCTACATGTTTTATTGGGTGTAGATTTGCAAGACCTAATCTTTGAAGATTTGGTATTTTTAAACTATCTACTGATTCTGATATATGTAATAATGTATCAACATCTACATCACCATATTCTTTAGAAGTATCATCTTGCCCTATTCCTAGTGAATCTATTACTAAAAGAAATACTCTATCATATTTTTTCATTTTTATCACTTCCTAAATTAAATATTTTTATATTAATGTTATTAGTCCAACTATCATTGCACTTAATACACTAACTGCAAATCCCCCTATCATAGCTTTAAATGCTAATTTTGAAAGGACTTTTCTTTTTTCTGGGCATAATGCAGATATCCCTGAAATACAAATTCCCATACTTGATATATTTGCAAAACCACAAAGTGAAATAGCCATTACTAAACCTGTTCTATAGTCTAATGTTTGTATTACTTCTCCTAATGTTTGGAATGCAACAAATTCATTTAATACTAACTTTTCACCTAATAGTTGGCCTGCTCTAAGTATTTCTGCTCCATCAAGCCCCATTAAAAATCCTATTGGTGAGAATATATAAGAGAATATTTGTTGTAATGTTATACCGAATATACCCAATATTCCATTTACTAAAGCAACTAAACCTATTATTGCTATTAAAGAAGCACCTATCGCTAAAGCACTTTGAAGACCATTCATTGCACCTTCTGCTATAGCCCCTATAAGATTTTCGTTATCACCTTTGTTATCCATACTTACATTTTCGATATTTTCTACAGTTTCTAATTCTGGTAATAATAATTTTGATATTGCTATACTCCCAAATGGAACTAGTGCACTTGCTATTAAGAGATATTCCATAGGTATTCCTAGTGCAACATACCCTCCTATTATTGTAGCAGACATACTACCCATTCCAGATATTAATACTACCATGATTTCACTTTCTGTCATAGACATTAAGTATTTACTAATTAATATTGGACTTTCTGTTTGTCCCAAGAACATGTTTGCTACTGCTACGAAACTTTCAACTTTACTTGTTCCTAATAATTTTCCAACAACTGTTCCTATAACTTTAACAATAAATCCTAAAATACCTAGATAATATAATGCTCCAACTAATGCTGAAATAAATATTATATTTCCTAATGTTTGTATTCCGAATATAGATCCGGTAGGCGCTGATGAGTTTGCAAGACTTCCAAATACGAAACTAATTCCATCCATTCCGTAAGTTAAAACTTGAGTTACTACATCCGAAATCTTCTCGATAGCTAATCTTCCTAATGGGAATTTAACTAGTATAAAAGCTATTATAAATTGTATTCCTAATGCTTTTAATACAGTCTTAAGTGGCACATCTTTTTTGCTTGCTGATAACAAATACATAATTGCCATAACTACTAAGATTCCTAATATACTTATTACTATTTTCATTTTTTCTTCCTCTCTCGGTTTAAATTTTATTAATAACCTTTAAACTATAAATTTTAATTTAATAAATAGTTTTTACATATATTAATCAATTATCCCCTATATTTAAATAGCCATCTAGAAAATATATATCTGCTGTTTTTTAATTTTTAACTTGTCTAATAACTTGTCTATTTATCTGCATTTAAAATTCTAGCATCATATACAAATAATGTCAATCGTTTTCCCTTTAAACTATTGCTTGTCAAAGCTTACATATTTTTTATATAATTATTATAGAATCGTTTAACTTGTATAATAATTATATAACTTGTCTATTTTTTTAAAGGAGCTTTTTATGAACGATATAAATATAAGAAAAAAAATCAAAGAACCAAAATACGTAACCATATATAATATACTATTTAAAATGATTACACTAGGAGAGTTTTCAAAAAACGATAGACTCCCGTCTGAACCAGACTTAGCAAGAGATTTAGGGGTTAGCAGAACAACATTAAGACAAGCGCTTACATTACTTCAAGAAGACGGACTTATAAAAATAATTAGGGGTAAGGGGAATTTTATTACAAAAGACAGTCATTACATAAACACTATTCCTAATAACAAAATTCAAAGTTCAGTTTATAATTTTTTAAGCAATTCTAATAAAATAGATGATATAGAAATGGAATTTCATCTAGAACCTTGCTCAGATTATTTCCACATGATTTTGGGTTCAAAACCAGCAGCTGTAGTAGTTATAGATAGATGGTATAAAATTGATAAAAAGGTAGTTGCCTATGCATTTAGTATTATGCCAATCGATAATATTTCTAAGTTTGATATAGATTTAAATAATCATGAACAGCTATTAAACTTTGTGGAAAAGGATATCTATAATGATTGCAACAATATTATGTTAGATGTTAAATTTTCAACTTCAGGAAATTACGCTTCTAAGAGATCCTCATTTCCTGATAATGAACAGTTTTTTTTAATCGAAGAAAAGGTTTCTACATATAATGAATTTACCATGGAATTTAGTAAGTTTTATCTTCCTGTAGATATGTCTAGTATAAGGATTAATTTAAAAAGATAATTATTTCAAATTAAATTTAGAGTTGTTTTTACAACAAAAATAGGTTTCCTATAAAACGATAACCTCTTGGAGTGTAAATTGATTTGTGCTTTAGAGTAATTTCGCTCCTCTATAGCAATTTATTTATTAATAATATTTCTAAATATCCAATAATTATTCATAATATGGATATTTATTTGTAAAATGGTAAAACTAAATCTAGTGGAGTTTGAGGGATTGCTTTCAATCCCTTATACTTCAACAAATTTTGAATATTGATTTTTAAAATCTATATTCTATTATCAAAGTATATAGATAATTGGTTATAAATACTATCCCAATCTCTATATCTTACAGTCCACTTTTTCATTATATTCTGACTTGCTAAATATAGTATTTTTAATAAAGATTCGTCAGATGGAAAAGTGGATTTTGTTTTAGTTACTTTCCTAAATTGTCTATTGACGCCTTCTATTATATTAGTCGTATACATAATAGTTCTTATCTCTTGTGGAAAACTAAAGAATGGTGAGATTACATCCCAATTATCTCTCCAAATTCTTATTGCTGTAGGATATTTTTTACCCCATTTTTCTTCAACAACATCTAGAGCCGATAAGGCTTCCGCCTCATAAACAAGTTTAAAATCATTCATTAGTTCTTTAGAATCTTTATATGATACATATTTAAATGTATTTCTCAATTGATGTATTATACATCTTTGAATATCTGATTCAGGGTAGCTAGCGCTAATAGCTTCCTTAAAGCCAGGCAAACCATCAACACTAAATATTAATACATCTTTAAAACCATGTTTATTAACACCTAAAATTACATATGCAGCCTTATTTTTTATCTTAGAATCTTCTTTTACTTTGTAATGAATTGCATCCATAAATACAAATGGATAAACAGGTTCAAGAGGTCTATTTTGCCATAATCTCGCATGTTCAATTACAACATCAGTTATATGACTTACATACTCAGCAGATATTTCTATTCCATAAAGGTCCTTTATTTGATCATGTATATCTCTTGTTGACATTCCTCTTGCATAAAGCGAGATAATTTTTTCTTCTAAACCAGAAATATCCCTAGTATGTTTTGGTATAACTTGTGGATCATAATTATTATCTCTATCTCTTGGAATATCTAATTCTATATTTCCAAATTGTGATTTAACAGTTTTTTTGCTATATCCATTTCTTCTATTTTCAGTATTTTTATTTAGGCTATCGCCTTTTTCATATCCTAATTCGAGCGCTATAGCTCCTTTTCTAACATTTCTTGTATTACATCTTTGAACATATCCTTTAGATAATCGCCTATATCTTTTGGAGTTTGAAATCCTCCATCTGCTATTATTTGTATTATTAATTCTTTGCTTAAGTTTCTCATAAAAAATACTCCTTCCTGGCATTGACTTATATTTTTATCATTGCCATAAAGGAGTATTTATTTCATAATAATCACAAATTATTTTACATTGTCAAAAGGCTTGGCCCCTTTATAATTAAGGTGTCAAGCCCTTTATTTAATTCAAATTATTTTATTCAGTTTTATTTGTCACATATGTTTTTTCTTCTACTATTATTCTACTACATCTACTCCAATTAATTTTGTTACTTGAGCTCCATCTGAATCGCTTACTACTATGCTTACCCAATATTCTCCTGGTTTATTTATATTTACTTTACTTGCATCTATAGTAGCTTTATTTGTTATATCTCCATCTTCTGCATCTATAACTTTTAAATCTAAATCTGTTATTTCTAATTTATGTCCTACTTTTATAGTTACACGATTTTTAGAAGTTATTACTGGTGCTTGGTTTTCTTTTGCTGCTGGCGCTTTTTCTACTACTTTTACTCCAATTAATTTTGTTACTGTATTACCATGTGAATCTATTACTGATACTTTTACCCAATATTGTCCTGGTTTACTTGTATCTACATCACTTTTATCTATAACAGCTTTGTCTGTTATATCTCCGTCTTCTTTATCTATAACTTTTAAGTCTAAATCTTTTATTTCAAATTTATCTCCTACATTTAAAGTTATGCTATCTTTAGAAGTTACTACTGGTGCTTCATCTTTTACTGGAGTTTCGCCTATTTCTAACCATTTAGTGTAAGCATATCCATTTAAGTTATTATATCTTACTTTTGTCCAACCTTTAACTGGAGATTTATCAGCTAATATTTCTAATACATCACCTGTTTTAGAATTATCTAATAGTGCAGTATGTGTTCCTTGTCCTGCTCTTATTGCTAAATATTGATCTTTAGTTGATTTAGTATTAACTTTAGCAGTCCCAATTACTTCAGGATCTGTACTTCCTTGTTCCATTTCATCTAAGTATTTACTAGATATATATCCTACTTTGCTACCGAATTTTATTTGATACCAACCATTAGAGCATTTACCTGTAACTTGGAATACTTGTCCCGCAGCTAATTTTCCTATTTTTGCATAAGAAGTTGATGGTCCAGTTCTTACATTAAAGCTAATTTGTGCTTTGAATACATCACTACAATCTTCTACTTCTGTTACTGTAGTTGAAGATGTTTTAACATATTTTTTAGATATATAAGCTGTTCCACCTTTATAATTTATTTCATACCAATTTGAATTTTCCCCAACGATTTCTACTTTATTACCTGTATATAATTTTCCTATTATTTTACCAGATAATGATGCTTTATTTCTAACGTTTAATCTACTATTTCCTACTTTAACTTTTCCTACTTTTATAGTTATTTTTGAATCTTGTGCTAAAACTTTTTCCACTTTAGTTTTTGTAGCAGTTTCAACATTTGCATTTGCTAGAGCAGTATTATCTGCGTAAACAGATACTGTTGTAGCTACTATTAACCCAGCTGTTATAATTACTTTACCACATCTTTTCTTAAACATTTGAAAACTTTTACTCATTTAGTTATTCCCCCTTTGAATTTTTATTTATGAGCTTAGTTATATTATAGTACATTTTCTAACGTTTTTGAGTGTTTTTTTGAAATTTTTTTATTTTTTGGTATTTTATTGCAATTTATTTCTTCTATATTCCACAGTATAAATCATTTTTTTACTTTATTGTTATTACAAAATTTAAATTAAAAATATTATAAACAAATTGCTTGAATTTGTTTATAATATTTTTAATCTGAATTGTCTAATATAGATATAATAAAAAAATAATTTGGGCTATAGAGTAATTCTGACACTCTATAGCCCAAATTATTTTTCACTTCAATAAATAAACACTTGCAAAATCAACAACATGTTATTTATTTTAATTTAGTTTATTACATTCCTATTTCTTTGAATTCTCTACTTCCTGGTTTAACTAATTCTATTTTTCCTTCTTTGCATAAAGGGCAATCATCAGCTTCATGAACTTGTATGTCTAATTTTATAGCACTGTATATTGGCATTCCTATTGGAGCACTTGTTCTATCTGCTATACAAGCAACACCGATAACTTCTCCGCCTAATTCTTCTAATGCTTTTTTAGTTTCTAGAGTTGATTTTCCTGTTGTTACAACATCTTCTGATATTATTATTTTAGCCCCTGGTTTAACTTCGAATCCTCTTCTTAATTGCATTACTCCATCTTTTCTTTCAGTAAATACAGCTTCCTTATTTAATTGTCTTCCTAATTCATAAGAAACTATTACACCACCCATAGCTGGTCCAACTACTAAGTCTATGTCTAAGTCTTTTATTTGATCAACAACTGTGCTTAATACTTGCGCAGCATATTCTGGGTATCTTAAAACTTTTGCACATTGTACATATCTGTTACTGTGTTTTCCTGAAGATAATAAGAAGTGTCCTTCTAATAATGCATCACTTTTCTTTAATATTTCTACTACATCTACTTTGCTCATTTATATATTCCTCCGATAATTGTAATTTATTTAAATTTTTAATCTTAATTTTTAATTTATTATTTCTAAAATTATATATTGTTACTTACACAATGTAACTTTACTCCGATTAATTCCAACCGATAACTATATTATTCCCCTTATTTCATCTAGAGATTTTATTCCCTCTTTTTCCATGAAGTCATTTATTCCTTCTATTATTTCAAGTCCAACTCTTGGATTCATAAAATTAGCTGTTCCGATTTGTACACAAGTTGCCCCTGCCATTATAAATTCTATTGCATCTTCGGCAGTTGTTATTCCTCCCATTCCGAATACTGGGATGCTGACATTTTTACAAACTTCGTGAACCATTCTTAGTGCTATTGGTTTTATTGCTGGCCCTGATAAACCTGCATATACATTTTCAAATACTGGTTTTCTATTTTTTATATCTATTGCAAGAGCTTTGAATGTATTTACTAAAGATACACCGTCTGCTCCTTCTTCTTCACAAACTTTTGCCATTTCTACGATATCTTCTGCATTTGGTGAAAGTTTTATTACTAGTGGCTTTTTACAAACTGCCCTAACTTCTCTTACTACCTCTCTAGCAACTTCACTTTTTATTCCAAATGCCATTCCACCTGCTTTAACATTTGGACAAGATATATTTAGTTCTATTATGTCGATATCTTTATCGTTTAAAAGTTCAACACCTTTTATGTAGTCTTCTAAACATCCACCCCCGACATTTGCAATTCTGACTAAATCTAATTTTTCAAAGAATGGAAGTTCTTTTTCTATAAAACCTTCAACTCCTGGATTTTCAAGACCTACACTATTTATCATTCCTGATGGTGTTTCCCAAACCCTTATTCCATTGTTTCCTGGTTTTGCATTTAATGTAAGTCCTTTTCCACTTACTCCACCTAATTGTGATATATCATAAACTTCGTTGTACTCTCTTCCAAATCCAAAGGTACCAGATGCCATTATTATTGGATTTTTAAAAGTTAAATTTTTAAATTTTACACTTAAATCAGCCATTAAAAAATCACATCCTCTCCCCAGAATACTGGACCGTCTTTACAAGTTTTTTTGTTTCCGTCTTGAGTTTTACAAGTACATACTAAACATGCACCCATACCACAAGCCATTCTATTTTCAAGAGATACCATTACTCTTGTATTTGTCCCCTTTTCAGCATTTGTTTTTTCAACTTTATCCATTAATGCCTTCATCATTGGTGTTGGACCACAAGTTAATATGTAGTCATATTCTTCTGTGTTTATTATATCTGTAACAAAAGTGCTTCCCACAGCAGTCTTAACATTGTTACATACTTCTTCATATTTATCTATTAAAATAGGTTCATTTCTAAAACCTAAATATGAATCGCTATTTGGTATATTTTTTGCAACTAAGTATAGAGGTGCTACTCCTATTCCCCCTCCGACTAATGCAACTTTACCTTCTACCTTTTGGTACCCGTTACCATAAGGTCCTTCTAATTTTATGTTGTCGCCAGGTGTTAATCTGCTAAAGATTTTTGTTCCTTCGCCAACTACTTTATATAAAAAAGTTATACTGTTTTCATCTATATCATGAATACTGATAGGTCTTGATAAGGTTGGATAAGTATCCCATGCTCTAAGCATATAAAATTGACCCATTCTTCCTTTGAATTCTCCCTGTACCTTCATTTGGTACATGTCTTCTCCTATGTATGTGTTTTCTATTATTTTGTACATTATTTTACTCCTCTACATCTACCCCTAATAGTTTCATTATTAAAGCCATTCTTACATACATTCCAAACTTAGCTTGTTGGAAATATACTGCTCTTTTGTCGTTGTCTACTTCTGTTGCGATTTCATTTACTCTTGGTAGTGGGTGCATTACTAACATATTTTCTGGTGCTTTACTCATTTTGTCTGCATCTAATCTGTAGCAGTCTTTTAATAATTCATATTCTTCCAAATCTGCAAATCTTTCTTTTTGGATTCTTGTCATATATAAAAGATCTAAACTTGGAATTGCATTATCTAAACTTGCAGTTTCATAATAAACATGATCTTTAAGATATTGTTTTACATATCCAGGCATTCTTAATTGTTCTGGAGCTATAAATACGAATTTACTGTCGTTGTATCTGTTCATTGCTTTTACAAGTGAATGTACAGTTCTTCCGTATTTTAAATCCCCACATAATCCTATTACGTGGTTATCTAATCTTCCTGTTAATGTTTTTATTGTTAGTAAATCTGTTAGTGTTTGAGTTGGATGTTGATTTCCACCATCTCCTGCGTTGATAAAAGGTACTTCTGTATATTTTACAGCTTCGTCTGCTGAGCCTGCTATTGGATGTCTCATCGCAATTATATCAACGTATCCAGATACTGTTCTTATTGTATCAGCTAATGATTCTCCTTTAGATACTGATGATGAACCAGGTTCTGAAAATCCTACAACATTTCCGCCTAATCTCTTCATCGCTGATTCAAAACTAAGTCTAGTTCTAGTTGATGGTTCATAAAATAATGTAGCTAATAATTTTCCCTTACAAACTTCAGAATATTTGCTTGGATTAGCCATGATTTGTTGAGCCAAATCTAAAATTTCATCTATTTCTTTAATTGAAAAGTCTTCTGGTTGGACCAAATTTCTTGATTTTAACATTTTTATCCTCCTTTTTTAGCCTCACCGGACTAAAATTAAAAGTTATTTGTATTCTGTTAGTAGGTTATCATTTTTATATTTTTATGTCAATAGATTGCCATAAATTATCAATTAAATAAGTCATTATTTCCAAAAGTTGATATAAAATTTTATTATTTCGTACCTTTTTAATAATACCTATTTAACAAACTATAAATAACTTTACCGTAGTTATTTCTTTTTATTTTAGTTTGATTGATTACTACTTATATTATATGATATAATTTAATTGCTAACTAGTAGAAATACTAAAAGGCTATATATTTTCTCGTTTCTGAACAAAAATGAGCTGATATATAGCCTTTTTTTTATAACATATATAAAATTATACTCATTTTTGATTATGATTTCTTTTATATGTTTCAAAGAAATATTTATTTAATAAGGGGGTCGTTAAATGGAAAAAACAAATCAAAACCAAATGGGGACTAAACCGATTGCTTCTTTAATTTTTACTATGGGATGTCCACCTATAGTCTCTATGTTTGTGCAATCTATGTATAACATAGTCGATAGCATTTTTGTCGCAAAACTCGGTGAAAATGCACTAACTGCAGTATCGCTTGCCGCTCCAATCCAATATATATTATTAGCTGTTTCTGTCGGTGTAGGTGTTGGGATTAATTCTTATATCTCTAGAAATTTAGGGGCTGATAATATTGATGAGGCAAATAATACTGTTACCCACTCTATGATTTTAGCTCTTGCACATTCTGTTTTATTTATCACCTTGGGGCTATTATTTATCAAGCCATTTTTCAGAGTTTATGCTAACAATGACGCAATTTTTTCCGATGGATGTAGTTACACTTATATAGTAGTGTTGCTTTCATTCTCTTTATTTTTTCAACTTACTTTTGAAAAAGTTTTTCAAGCAACAGGAAAAATGTTGCTACCAACTATTTCACAAATAATTGGGGCTATCTTAAATATAATTCTAGATCCAATATTTATATTTGGCTGGTTTGGAATGCCGAAACTTGGTGTTACTGGAGCCGCAATAGCCACTGTAATTGGTCAAATAGTATCATTCCTTATACTACTTATATTTTTCATCAGAAACGATAGCGTATTAAAAATCGATTTAAAACTGTTTAAATTCGATTGGAACATTATCAAGCAGATATATGCAGTTGGAATTCCATCGGCGCTTATGATTTCAATTTCTTCTATTCTTACAATTGCACTTAATTCTGTTTTAGTAAAATTCTCAAATACTGCCGTTTCGATTTATGGTATTTATTACAGACTTCAAACATTTATCACCATGCCTGTAAATGGGTTAGTTCAAGGTATTAGACCTATTATTGGATTTAATTATGGAGCCAAAGATAGGGGTAGAATTATTGAAACATTGAAGATAAGTCTTATTGTTTCTGTTGTGCTTATGTTAATTGGTTTATTATTGTTTATGTTTATACCAAGACAATTACTTTCAATGTTTAGTGCATCAGAAAATATGATGAGTCTTGGAGTTGTAACACTTCGTATAATGAGCCTTGGCTTCTTATTTTCTGCGATTTCGTTTATTATATCTGCGATGTATGAATCAATTGGAAAAGGAACTTACAGCTTGGTAATTTCTCTTGTAAGACAATGTATAATAATTATCCCAGTTTCTATGTTCTTTTATAAAGCAATTGGGCTTACTGGAATTTGGATTACCTTCCCTGTATCTGAAATTGCGGCTACACTTGTTTGTTTGTGGATGTTTATTAAAACTTGTAAAAAAGATGAGGTATTTATTAAAAATAATGATTAGTTATTATTTTTGATATCTATTAATATAAAAAACCTTAAATCTGCATAAAAAAAGAAATGCCATTAAATATGACATTTCTTTTTTAAGTTATATAATTAATTATTTTTTATAATTAATTAGTATTTATTAATTCATATAATTTCTCTATTGAAACGGGATCTACTACAAGAATACTAGTTCCTAAAGTCTCTATTGTTTTGCCATTAGATTTTCCTATTATTGATGGTTTTATTATTGAATTTGATACTGAGTTATCAAGTGTCAAAGTAAAATCTATATCTCTTTCCTCATTTGGGCATAAATTTACACTATCAAAATCTATAGACAGTTTATCCGAAGAATTTAAATTAATTTTTTCTAGCAATATATCATTGTTAGAATTATTTTTTACTGTATAACTTAGTGAATAAGTATTATCTTCGTTTATAGCTTCTACTAAAGAGATTCCACCCACAATTTCTATATCATCACTTACTGAATTTTCATCATATACTGTCACAGAATAATTTCCTAAATTAGCAGAGTAAGTATCTGATGCAGTAGTTATAACTGCCTCTATATCGTCTAATTTAAATCGTCCTGTAGTGTTAAATAACATATTAAACTGTAATGTATAACTTGTGAATTCAGGGAATTCTTGCTTATTATTTAACTCTATATTGTATATTTCACCATCATCAAAATTCTGTATACTTATAGATGTATCATCATCAATTTTATGATTAAAATCATAAATAGGAACCTGAATAATAATATCTTCATTTTTTAAAACAGAAATATCATTATCCCATTTTCCATAAAGATAGACATTATAATTATTCTCATCCCCATTATAATCTAACTTCTTGCATCCAGTTATTAATCCAGGTAATAATAAAACTGAAATTATTGTTAAAAATATTTTATAACTCTTTTTCATATATAAAACCTAAATTAATTTACACTCCATTTATATTCAAAATGACTAAACTTATTTCCATATGCAATTGCGTTTTGAGTGTCCATAAATTTATCATTAACCATAAAATATCTTTGTTGATTTAGTTTAGTTCTGTTATAAACATTTCTATATTTTATAGTGTATGTTTTATTCTTTTTTGGAGCACTTATTGAATATGAAGTCGTTCTATTAAAAGTTTCTGTTGTTGAATACCCTAGTGTTAAATCAAGTTTAGAATGACTTAATTTTATATTTCCTGTTAAAGTATTGCTTACAGTATAACCTTTTGTTAAGGATATTTTAACTCCTTTTCCTCCTTTTCCTTTTACACCTGTTTTCCAATCTCCATAATACTTTCCAGCTGAAGATTTAGATTTTACAATCCACGGACTCCACCCTGCACTATTTAGTGCTAAAGATGAAGATGATGTTGCTGCAACCATTGTTATAGATAGTACAAGGCTGCAAGCAACCATAGAAATTTTTCTTAATAATTTTTTCATAATAAACCTCCCATATATTTTTTCCTCATTTATTATACATAATTTCATTACAAAATATATATTTTATGTAATAAAATTGTTTATTTGTAAAATATTACATATTTTTATATCTGTACAAACAACTTTGTCCATTTTATAAATGTCTTTTCCGTTTTCAGAAAAGCACTTTGAAGGACAATTTTTCATACATTTTTTACAATGAAGACAAAGATTTTTCTCCAAAATTTCGTCTTCTGGAATATCAAGATCTGTGATAATTGACACAAGTCTTATCCTTGGGTCAAACTCTTTTGAAAGTAAGTTGTGGCTATCTCCTATAGTTCCAATACCAGCATAATATCCAGCAATAACATGTGAAAATGCTGCATTTGGATTTTTAACCAAAACACTTATGTTAAAGTAACAATCTCTAGGAAAATATAATGCTCTACCAATTTTATTCATTACTACATATGCACAAGCTAAAGTAGCATGTCCACATAAGTTTTATTAAACTTATTTAAACCAAGAAGAACTAAAAATTTCTTTCATCATATCAAACTTTTCTCTACCTATAGATTTGATTATTTCTTCTATATTTCTTTTTATATGTAAAGTTTCATCCATAAAGTATCTCCCTTTATTGGTAAGACAAAGGAATTTATCTCTTGAATTATCTTGATGCTCCTCTATTTCAATATATCCTCTCTCCATTAAAACCTTAGCGCATTTATGTGCTCCTTGGCGTGACATTCCTATCTTCTTAGCTATTTGGGCAACTGTTGTGCTCTCTTTATGAATAATAGCAATCATATACGATTCTGTATCTGTTATTTTTTCTTCTCCGTTTTGTACCCATGCCTCTATTACCTTTTTTCTTAATTTAGCATGTTTATCACTTATTAAATCAACTAAATTATTCTCATTTAAATAAGTCTGCATAATATTACTCCTTTTATCCGTTGATTATTTATTTTGTTATTTATAAATACAATTTATAATACATCAAAAAAGGACAGTTTTACGCTGTCCTTTTTATATATCCTTATATCAACATATTTTTAATATTATCTTGGGCAAAGTGCAAAACATCTAGCTGTAAAACCTGTTGCATCTTTTACCTTTGGAAAAGTACAGAGTATAACAGCTCCTGTTGCTGGACATTGGTCAAGATTTCTCAACAATTCAATTTGAAATCTTCCTGTTGATAATATGTAATACTCTGCAACCATGCCTTTTTGTGCAGAAATTATAGCTGGATCAGTATCTGCAGCTTCATGGCCTATAGCCCCTATATTTATCTATAAGAAATAAAAAAATAGGAGGTTATCCCTCCTATTTTTATTAAAATCAAATTTTTATTTTATAATTTTATATTAAGTATTTTTTCTATCATAAGTAAGCATCCTTTAAATCCTATGTAAGGAGTTGATGGATATATATTCACTCTATGTAAATTCGGATTACTTATTTGTAAATCAAATTTTGAGTTATGCTTCATATCTAAAGTAACACCATCACCTAATAACATTAGTAGTTCTGTATCTCTTAGATATTTCATTCTCTCTAACTCATCATCACTTGCTATTATTGTTTCATCTTCACAATCTGTTTTGTATATGATTTGCTTTCTATCAATACTTATTCCCAACTCATTTAGTAAATCGCTCATACCTATTACAGTATCATAATCACCAAATACAGCGGCATCCTTATTTTTTTCATAGAAATAGAATCTTCTCTTTACTGAGAATAGATGATTCTTCACACTTTCTATTTCTTTTTCTAAATTTTCTTCATTAACTTCCCATGATGTTATATTTTTTACTTGTTCTATAAATTTGATAGTATTTTTTAAACCGTATAAATTAGCATATATGTATGGAATTCCGTATCTTTCATCCATAATCATAGCTGCTTTTAAACCTTCTTTTCTTGTAACTATATTTAATGATGCCATAGATGCTCTTTCTATTTCATCAATACTTGTATAGGCTGTGAAAGTTGTATTTACTTTTTTATCAAATATAACATCCATTATTCTTTCTAATTCATTAGTATCTGATAAGAAATTATATCTATCTATATTGGAACCTATTATGTTGTAAGTTTGTTGACCATTTTGGATTCCTAATTCTTCTCTACTTTTAACAACATTATTTATAAGAAGTAATAGTGTGTTTTCTACTCCTACAGTATAATCATATTTAAGACCTGCTGTAGTTATAGGTATTAACTTCGCTTTTACCTTGTCTTGCATTGTAGAACAGACACTCTCAACATCAGCTCCTATTACTGAAGATACTGAAGATGCCATTACAAATATATATTTAGGATTTATATTTTCATCTATTTCTAATATAGAATTTTCTAATCTATCATATTTACCAAAAGTAACATCACCTTGATCCATATGTGTTGAATATATTTTTGATTTTTCTTCTCCATTTAAAGAACCAATTCCTTCTATAGCAAAGTGAGTAGTCCCTGCTGGTCCAAATTCTATAATACAGGCTCCTTCTATAGATGAAATAGTCCAAATCATACCCATTCTGTCACTTGCTACCGGAAAATACTTACATACTTGCATTCATCATTACCTCCCTCTTAGTATTTTTTTCTAATGATAATATTTTTATTAAGGTTTCCATAATACCAATTGGAAGTTCATAACCTATTTTTTGTGCATGGTCATCAAGTGTTATTTGTGTAAGTCCATGTTGTTTTAATATCATTGGATTTTCATGTCCTATGTATATATCGCCATCCATTGAACCATATAATTTTCTAAGAGGGGCAATATTTGCAATCCTACTTATATATGGATTAAATCCTTTTTTAGATATATTTTCTTTATGTTTTACATCTTGTTCATATAATTCTCTAACTTGAACAAATACTGGTTCTAATCCTAAGTCACTTAAGAAGTCTACTGTTTCAAATGCCATCATAGGAGTATTTCCGTAAACTAATTTTTTACCATTTAAAATTTCACAGCTAATATTATATAATTCTTCATATCTTTTTATTTCATCTTGTAAGTCACTTAAGAAGTCTACTTCTAAAATTTCACTTAATTTTGCATAGTTTTTAGTTATAGTTTCTTTATCCATATGCTTATCAAAGTAAATATAATCTATATCAAACTTTTTCTTCATAGATTTCGCTAAATCCAATGCTATCATATCTGTTACTATATTTAATTGTGCTTTAGACGCATTTTGTATATCTTCTATGCTACATTTTGAAGGAATTACAGCATTTATAGTTATATTGTGTTTTTTCATTAACTTAATAAGTTCTGTCTCTTCCACATTTTTTTGTCTATGTCCAAGTATATTTATACCTTTTTTGTCTTTAAATTTTTTCATAGCTGTACTAAGAACTGCTAAAGAACGACTCATCCCTGGTATATGTGCGTTACATGTAAAGTGATCTGTATTTACAACAAATACAGGTATATCTACTTCATCTTCTAAAGAATATGAAAGTGATGAGTAATCCTCCCCTATAACTTCTGGAACACATGTTGAAACTACCATGATTGCATCTGGATTTTCAAATTCTATTATTTGTTTTATTGCTTGTTTAACTTTCTTTTCAGCTGAAAAAACAACATCACTTTCTTTTATTGCCACAGAGTACACGCTATCTAAACCTTCTTGTCTATGGTAAGCAAAGTTTTTAGCATAGTATGTACATTCACTTGTTCCTACAACTACCAATGCCATATTTTTTATATATAATGCTGTAAGAATTACTCCAAATAAAGGACAGTGAGTCCCTGGAAAAACTGCATGAGATAATGATTTTATATCTTTATCTGCATTAATATCATTAAGTCTATTTAAAATATCTAAAGTATACATTATTTTCCCTTTCTATATTATACAATTGCCTTTATAGTTTCTATCGGATGAATTCTAGGCTTTTTACTTATTGAGTCGTGGTCAATATCACATTTAACCCCATACACATCCCTTATAATATCGTGACTTATAGTTTCATTTGGATGTCCATCTGCAACTATATTTCCATTTTTCATGATTACAAGTCTATCACTATATTTGCTCGCTTGGTTTAAATCATGAAGTACCATTATTATTGTTATATTTAAATTTTTATTTATTTCTCTTACTAATTCCATTAACTCTAATTGATGAGATATGTCTAAATAAGTAGTTGGTTCATCTAGTAATAGTATCTCTGGTTTTTGACATAATGCTTGAGCTAGGTGAGCTCTTTGTCTTTCTCCTCCAGATAGTGCACTTACTGGCGTATTTTTATATTTAGTAAGCCCTACATTTTCTATTGCCCAATTTACTATTTCTTCATCTTCTTTCAATTTTGTTTCATACCATTTTTTATGAGGCATTCTTCCGAAATAAACTAAATCTTCCACACTTATATCACCTGGTACAGTATTATGTTGTGATAATAAGCATAACTTTTGTGAGATTTTTTTATTTTTTATATCCGTTAATTTTTGATTTTCTATATATATTTCACCACTTTTAGGTTTTATCATTCTTGATAAAGCCTTTAAAAGTGTACTTTTTCCACTTCCATTTGGTCCTAATATAGAAACTACTTGTCCTTTTTCTATATCTATACTCAAATCTTCAATTATAATTTTTTGTTCGTATCCAACTTTTAAATTTTTTGCTTTTATCATATTTAATAGCTCCCTTTACGTCTTAATAAGTATAAGAAAAATGGTCCTCCTATTATAGACATAATTACACCAACTGGTATTTCTATAGGCCCTCCAATAGTTCTTGCTAAAGTATCTGCTACTAAAAGAACAATAGCACCAAATATAATACTAAATGGTATTGTATATTTATGATCACTTCCCATAAGCATCCTAGCTATATGAGGAACTATAAGTCCAACAAAACTTATAATACCTACTACTGCTGTTGCTGTTGCTGCTAAAAATACTGCAACGGCTGATATAGCCAATCTAGTTAAATTAACATTAAATCCTAAGTTTCTAGCTGCATCATCTCCAAGTTGAAGTACATTTGCACTTCTTATTAAGAATAATGCTATTATTAGGCCTACTATTGAATATGTAATAAGCATATTAACATCTACCCAAGTTTTAGTTGCTAAACTTCCATTTAGCCAAAGCATTGCACTTTGTATTTTGTCACTGTGCATTGTTGATAAGTAACTTATTACTCCACCTAATATTGTGTTTATTGCCACACCAGATAAGACTATTCTTCCTGGATGAAGTCCGTTTTTCCATGCCATGATATAGACAAGAGTACACGCTAATGCGCCCCCTATAAATGCAAAAAAAGGTAGCATACTAGTGTAAGCTGGTGATAATAAAAGTATTATTACCGCCATAACACTTGCCCCTGTTGAAACACCTGTTATTCCTGGGTCTGCCAGTGAGTTTTTCATAACCGACTGTAGTAAAATACCTGAAACTGCTAGGTTTGCTCCAACTAATGCTGCAAGTATATTCCTCGGTAACCTCATTTTATAAACTATAGTAGTTACCATTTTATTATCATTATTGATAAGTGCGCTAAATATTTCCCCTAAACTTAAATTAACACTTCCAATTGTTGATAGTATTACTAAAAGTAAAACTAGGGCGATACCGCCCATAGTTAATGTTATTATTTTTTTATTAAGTTTCATATTATTCACCGTATAATATTCCACCTAAAGTTTTTATAGCTTCACTTACATTTAAATTTGCTGATACGTTGAATACGTTTGAATCAAGGTCTATTACTTTATTATTTTTTACTGCATCTAATTCTGCATATGCTGGATTTTTATCGAATGCATCATCAAAAGCTTTTTTAGTTTCTTCTAAGTTACCATGAGCAAATCTTAATATATAGTCAGGATTTGTTTGTACTATTTGCTCTAAACTAAATTGAAGATATGGTGATTTTGCTGAACCATCTAATTCTGTAGCTATATTTGTTCCACCTACAGTTTTAAGTAAATCTCCTAAGTAAGAAGTTTCTGTTGCTAGCATGAAGTTTTCTCCACTACCAAATAATATAGCAACTGTTGCATCTGTATCGCCTTTTATTTTAGCAACTTCTTTTTCACTTTCTTTTAAAGAACTTATTAATTTTTCTGCTTCTTCTTGTTTATTTATTTCTTTTCCTAATTCTTCTATACTAGTTAAGAAATTTGTATAAGTAGTTGTGTCTATATAAAATGTATCGATATCATATTCTTTCATACTTTCTTCTACTGACTCTTTAAATGATTTATCCATTACAAATACATCTGGTTCAAGTGAAGCAACTTTTTCTAAATCTGGTGCCATTGCTTGTCCTACTTGTGGTAAATCTTTTAGATCTTCTGGTATATCTAATTGAGTTGTTGGGATTCCGATTATATCAGCTCCTAATTCATGTAAAACATTAGTTGCTGCTACTGAACAAGCAACTACTTTTACGCTTTTTTCCTCTTCTGCTTTTTTCTCTTCTTGTTTGCCCGAGTTACCGCTTGTGCATCCCGTTAAAAACATTGCTGAAACCATTAATACTGATAATACTTTTTTTAATTTCATGATTTTTTCTCCTCTATTTTTAAGCTATGATTTTTTTAGCTAAATTTAAATATATTTGTGCCATTTCACTATTACTGTCTTTTTCTATTACTGTTTTTCCTTCATTTTCTGCCACCTGTACTATTCCATTTCTAGGGACATTGTGGAAAACATGTGAATTTATTTCTTGTGCTAAGTTATTTACTAAATCTTCTTCATTTTCAACATTTTTAGCATTTAAGATAAGACCTTTTAATGACGCATACCCTCTCTTTTTAAATTGATTTACTGCTGTAGATATATTGCTAGCAGCATACATTGACATCATTTCTCCAGATGTAACTATGTATACTTCTTCTGCATAACCATTTCTAATTGGCATAGAAAATCCACCACATACAACATCACCTAGAACGTCGTATATTACAATGTCTGGCTTATAAACTTCAAATGCCTCTAACTCTTCTAGTTTTTCAAAAGCGGCTATTATTCCTCTACCGGCACATCCTACTCCTGGTGTAGGTCCTCCAGCTTCTACACAAAGTACCCCGTTATATCCCTCAAATACTATATCTGAAAGCTCTAAATTGTCACCTTTTTCATTCATGACATCAAGAACTGTATCTATAAATTCACCTTTCATAAGATTTTTTGTTGAGTCTGCTTTTGGATCACAACCTATTTGCATGACTTTATATCCTAAATGGGATAATGCTGCTGACAAATTTGATGTAGTTGTAGATTTTCCTATTCCACCTTTTCCATATATAGCTATTTTTTTCATTTATTCTACCTTTCATTTTATTTTTATGATAATAATTATCATTCTCCATTACTAATTCTATATTATTTTAATTTCAAATGCTTTAAATATATTTACCTTTTTTGCAATTTTATTGATATTCATTATCATTTACAAAGAATTTTATGTTATAATATTGATTATATTTTCCCTTTTTTAGGAAATTATATCGGATTATATATTAAATTTATACAGGTAGGGGATTATGAATAATTTAGAAAAAATATCAAAAGATTTTTATGATTGTGTCAATATTCCTATAAGGTATATTGATAGTAACTTCAATGTGAAACATAATATAAGCTCTTCTTCTATTGATGTGTTTATCGATGAATTGGAAATTTATAAGGATATTAATAAAAATGAAATATGTACAAATCAAATTTTAAATTATGATAATATACATTTTATAATTAAACCTTTCCAATATAGAGGTGATAATGGATTTTTTGTTGTGGGCCCTTTTAAAACTCTATCCACTTTAGAACATGACCATATTCCGTTTAAGCCGATACATTGCATTAATCACTTAGAAAATATACTAAAGTACATAATAAAAGAAATTGGTCACCATACTCGTAATTTTAGTAAATATATTTATGAATCTGTTTCTTATATTCGTAAACATTACAGCAATGATATTAAAATTGACGATATATGCTCTCATTTAAATATTAATAAAAGCTATTTTTGTAGGCTATTTAAGAATGAGATGGGATTAACTTTTTCACAATTTTTAAATGCATATAGAATTGAAATAAGTAAGGAGCTTTTAAAAAATAAGGAATACTCTATCTTAGATGTGGCTATGGAGGTTGGGTATAATAACCATAATTATTATAGTAGTTTATTTAAAAAATTTAATAAGATTACACCTTTGGATTATAGAAATCAATATATTTATTAATAGATTGATTTCTATATTGAGTAAAATATTGACTAATTATGTAGTTATTTTTATGTCATAATGTATTATAAAAATAAGGTAAGACAATTTTAATTTGCCTTACCTTTTATTTTAGTCTTATTTTTTAGTTTTATTTAATACTAATTACAGTTCTATATTAATTGCAGTTTAAAGCTTTTTCAGTATCTAATTCGCCATCATCTTTCTTGGACATAAGTTTTCTCGAAACTTTAAAGTAAAGCATAAATGCAACTACAATAGATATAGCATCTACAATTGGTTGTGACCATGCAAGACCTGTAATTCCTAAAGCATGTTTTAAAATAAATAATGCTGGAATATATAAAACCCCTTGTCTGCTTACATTTATAAACAAAGATGCTTTTGCTGCACCCATGGCCTGTAATGCATTTGTTAAAACATAGAATATTCCAAATATAGCACTTGTTGTTAAAAATATTCTTGAGAATTCAACAGCATAAGCTAGTGATTTAGCTTCAGTTAAGAATACCCCTGCAATTTGATTTACAAATATATAACATAAAGCAGTTAAAACTACACCGAGTACTGTTGCAAATCCAAATGAGAATTTCATAATTTGTTTAAATCTATCCCAAGTTTTTGCACCAACGGCATAACCTAGAAGAGGTTGAACGCCTTGACCTACTCCCATACAAATCATACCTGTAATCATTACTATTTTCATTGCTACACCAACACCTGCAAGTGCCATATCTCCATATCCAGCCATCAAACTGTTCATAACTATTTGAGATACACTCATCAACAATGATCCAAGAGCAGCAGGAATTCCTATTATTAAAACACTACTACATACTCTTTCTTTGATAGTAAAGTTTTTTATATTTACACCTAGTGTTGATTCACCTTTTAAATAATAAATTATATAGTATATAGCCCCTATAGCTTCACCACATAATGTTGCTATTGCAGCACCTTCTATATCTAAGTTGAACCCAATTATCAATATTGCATCTAGAATCATATTTAAAACGTTTCCGATTATTTGACCATTCATAGCCTTTCCAGCTTGACCCTCTGCTCTTAAAATATTTGAGAAACAACTTGAAATAATTGCAAAAACTCCTGAAAAACTTACAATGATTAGATAAGTTTTTGTAAATTTCCAAGTTTCTGGACTGGCTCCAATTAAAACTAATATTTTATCCATAAATACTAGCATAAGTATTGTTAATACAATACCTATTCCTACACAGCTCCACATACAAAATGAACAAACTTTTTTAGAATATTCTTCTTTTCCTTCTCCCAAAGCACGTGCAATTACTGATGTACCTCCAATCCCAAAGATTGAGCCTACAGACATAAATATTAAAAATACTGGTGTTGCTAGTGAAACAGCAGCAACTTGATATGCATCATGTGTTTGACCTATAAAAAATGTATCTGCCAAGTTATAAATCAAAACCATTAACATCGCTATAACTGCTGGTATAGCATTTTGTATACCTCCAATTTTTATTAATAGCATGCGATTAATTAATTTATAGTAAAATGCCTGTTGCTACAGACATTTACTCAATCGTATTTAATACTTTTTTTAAAATACTTATAAACATATCTTCTTCTATATCAGTAAGTCCAACCACTAAATCCTTGTTGGCTTTTTCCATATGCCAATTAGCATCTCTACAACATTCTGCTCCCAATGGTGTCATTTCTACAATTTTGCCATTTTTCTCTTCCCAAGCTAGTATATCATCTACTGTAACAGTAAAATCAGGATTTTGTGATACTTCTTTAGATAAATCAAGGACACATAATGGCATTACCATGTCATCTGGTTTAAAAGTATCCAAACTTCTTTTCCCTTTAACAAAATGAACAGGTGCATCAACATGTGTTCCATATTGGCTCACAATTTCATAAGTATGAGCTCTGAAACCATCCTTTTCAAAATCATAAAGTACAGAAGATTTTACAGACGGAAAACCAAACCAATGTGGTGTTTCTGGACTAACCTCATGGCTTAAATCAACCCACTTGCATGTTTCCTTTAATTTATTAAGATCTTCCCATAAATTTAAATTACTCATTTATATCCCCCCTGATATTGTTTATATTATTTATTATAACGCAACAAAAACCCCCTATATCACAATTATATTTAATATAAGGAGTTTTTAAAATAAATCTTATCTATAATTTTTTATATTGTCTTTTTAATATCATGAAGATGACAAAGAAAATTAAAGTCGTATATATACTTATAATTTTAACTGTATCCACAATTTTTGTACTGACTGTGTCTTTTAATTTTAATCTATAGTATAAAACTTGACCTTTTCCATTTTTTTCTGTTTGACCAGATGTTTCAAAATTAGATGTTCCACCCTTTACTTGATATGTATATACAGGTTCTGAGAATATATTTTCATCATCATAAACATATAATCTATATACACAATTCCATTCATTAGACTTTAATAATTTATCTAATTCTGACTTATATTGATCGGTACTATTTACATCTCTTGAACTAACAAATTTATTGAAAGTTTCTTCAAATCTCTTACTTTCATCTATCCATTTATTATGTTGTGTTTTTTGTTCTATACCCATATTTGATAATACAAATGATATAACGAATATAACTGCTGATAATAAAGTTATTATTTTAGTAAATTTTATTGATTTAGTTATCATTTTATTTCTCCCCTCTAATTTTTTGTTATTCTCCTTAACATTTTCACATAGTATCTTTAACACATCGTTATCTATGTCAAATTTATTTATAGCCATATCATATGCTTCTTCTTTGCTATGTCCTTGACTTATAAATTCATGTGCCATATCAAGCAGATGACATTTTAGTTCTTCCTTTAATTCAATTACTCCTGCACTCTTATCGTTATTAAATAAATTGCACAAATATTTATCTATTTTATCCATTTTTTAAATTTCCTCCCCTAAAAATGAACCCATTACTTCTTTAATAAAAAACCATTCTTTCTTTTTAGTTTGATAAGTTTCTTTTCCTAAATCAGTCATTTTATAATATTTTCTTCTGCCTCCAGCACTTTCTTCCTGTGACCAATAAGATTCTATAAATCCTTTTGATTCCATACGTTTAAGTGCTAAATACATTGTCCCTTCTTTTAATTCAAACATATTATTACACTTAGCTTTTACTGTTTTTGCAATCTCATATCCATAACAATCTTTTTCATTTAAGATTGTTAAAATTATTGTGTCAATGTGACCTTTTAAAGCTTCTTTATTTAGTTCCATCATTTCACCCCCTCTTTATATAACTTTAATACTCTATAATGCAAGGTACTGTTGTATATATAGTAATACATGTTACTCTATAATGCAAGGTAATTTTTAAAATATTTATATTAAAACAGTAAAAAAGATAGAAATCATAAAAATTCCTATCTTCTTTATCATTATAAATATTTATATTTTTTAATCTATAAACCAATAACTTTTACTTTTAATAATCTAGCCATTCTTCAGGATTCTCCATCTGATATTGTAAATCCTTCAAAAATAAAGACTTGTGCTAATCTACACAAGTCTTTATAATAGATAAAGTCGGCTATCCCAAATGCTATATTTTTATGCTGACTAAGCCGTGTTTATTACAAAGCACGTAGATAGTTCCATGTCCACACCTTTTAAAACGTGTGAATGCATTTTGCTCTGGATATAGCTTATTAATCATCAACTTATCCCCAATTACATAGGCAATAAAAGTTATAAAATGAGATTTTGTCATTGGATGATCCACAGATACGAAAATATCATCTTCAATATATTCAACTTTTATATCATTTCTAGTTAAATTTCCGTCCTTATCCACAGATTTCTCGCCATTTTTATTATTTTTTAATTCTTTAGCCTTTAATTCAGTTAATTTTTGTCCACAACAATTAAGAATTACATTATTTGTGCTAGCGATAATATTTCCACATTTTCCACAGAAATAAAACTTTGTTCTCTTCATATTTGCCATGTCATTGTCGTTTATATTAACATCACCTGTTAATATCTCATTCACATTTAAATCGAGTACATTTGCCAAACTTTCAATACTAGATATATCCGGAAGACCTAGCCCGCTTTCCCATTTAGAAATTGTTTTATCACTTACATTTATTTTTAATCCCAACTCTTTTTGGGTCATGCTTTTTTCTTTACGCTTGCTCGCTATAAGCTTTCCGATTTTTCTCGAATCCATATTTATCACCTCATAAATAGGATAAATCTTTTTTGATGTGTTCTCAACCTACGTAACGTAGAGTTTTTGCATAAAAAAAAGAAGATGAAACATCACCATGTTTCATCTCCTTATTTATCTATTTATTATAGGCTTAAAATTATTCTTTAAATCTTAATCTTAGTACCATCCTCTACGTTTCATAGCATCTGCTACTCTCTTGATTGAAGACATGTAAGCTGCAGTTCTCATATCAACGTTATATTCTTCTTTTATTGCCCATATAGCGTCGAATGCTTTTTTCATTGCTTTTTCTTGTTTAGCTTGAACTTCTTCAAATGACCAAGAGTCTCTTTGTAAGTTTTGTACCCATTCATAGTAAGAAACTGTAACACCACCACTGTTAGCTAATATATCTGGAACTAAAGTTATTCCTTTTTGAGCGAATATTTCGTCAGCACCAGGAGTAGTAGGTCCGTTTGCACCTTCACAAACTACTTTAGCTTGAACATCGTTAGCATTTTCAGCAGTTAATTGATTTTCAAGAGCACAAGGCATTAATAAATCAACATCAGCAGTTAAAACATTTTGATCAGTTGCTTCAGCACCTGGGAATCCTTTTATACCTCTGTTAGGAGTTGTTGGTATGTAAGCCATTAAAGCTTTCATATCTATTCCATCAGGATTAGTTATAGTACCAGTATGGTCACCAACTATAACTACTTTAGCACCAAATTCTTCTATATACATACCTGCGTAACTACCAACGTTACCACAACCTTGTAATGCAACTTTAGCACCTTTTATATCTATACCAACTTTAGCTAAAGCTTCTCTAGCCATCATTGCTACACCGTATCCAGTAGCTTCTGTTCTAGCTAAAGAACCATAGAAATCAACAGGTTTACCAGTATAAGTACCAGGAGCAAATTCACCAGTTACTTTTGCATGTTCGTCAACCATCCAAGACATTATTTCCCCATTTGTATTTACGTCTGGAGCTGGAACATCTACTTTTTCTCCTACGAATGGAGCAAGTGCTGCAGCGAATCCTCTAGATATTCTTTCTAGTTCACCTTTAGAATAGTCATTAGGATCGATGGCCATACCACCTTTACCTCCACCATATGGTATACCAGTTACACCACATTTGAAAGTCATCCAAGTAGATAATGCTTTAACTTCGTCTTTAGTTACGTTTGGATGGAATCTTAAACCACCTTTAAATGGTCCACAAGCGTTGTTGTGTTGAGATCTGTATCCAGTGAAAGTTTTTATAGTACCATCATCCATTTTTACTGGGAAGTTAAATTCCATAACTCTCATAGGATTTTTTAGTATTTCGTAAACTGCTGGATCAGTTCCTAATTTATCGCAAGCATGTTTAACTTGTAATTGTGCGATTTCAAATACATTTAAAGTTTTTTCTGCCATTTTATAAGCCCCCCTAAATTTTTACATGAATTTTTAAAATTTGTATTCCCCCAGATGCCATAGTATAAATTGTCATTTATTACCATTCATCATAATTAGATTATATCATATTTTTTTTTTATGTGTAATTGAATTTTTATTCAACTGATTATTAATTTTATATTTTAATTTTTTTATATGTTGCATTTTTACACCACTTATGAAAAACGTTTTCTAGTCGATTTTGTTGATATTCCATAATATTTACTCACCCATTTTGAAAACCTTTTCATAAACCATTCTTTAGAGAGAATTTTTAAAATTTTTAATTAATTAAAGTTTGACTTTATTTGACTGTTTATTGTCGTTTTATGTCGATAAAATGCATTGCTTTTTAAAGTTTCTGATATTATTTTCAAAATTTCTATAGATTATTTTTTACATTTATATAACTTATTTACTTATATTTATATATTTCGATATATAATATTAAAATTTTTAAATCATTATTTTGTAATTTATTATTATTTTAGTCAATCCATATTTTTTATAACTTTATTAATACACAGAAAAAAGCCCTATGTAAAACTTTTTACATAGGGCTTTTTTGAGATATTTTTAAATATAATATTGGTCTAAAATTATGCAACGTTTTTGAATCCCATTTCTCTAACAACTGCGTCATGTTCTCTGTAAGTTCTTAAGAATGGTATTCTTAATTCTTTACTTAATACTGCTACTACTATAGTTGGTGCTAATGCTGCTACTAAGTAACCAGCTGTTTGTCCTATTGATAAACCAAATCCAAAACTGCTTGTCATAAATCCATATACTATTACGAATGCGAATAATGAATCTCTTACTACTAAACTGATTTGCATTCTTCTTTCAACTTGTTCTTCTGTAGCTTTGTTCATTGATACATATTCTTCTACTATATATCTTACTACTGCGCTACATAAACTAAACATTCCTGCTGTACTTACTGCAACTACTAAATCAATAACTGATGATTGAGTTGGAACGCTAAATAATAAAAATAAAAAAGCAATTACGAATGATACCATTAAATCTCTAAACATTTTGTTCATATCCACTTACCTCCTAAAAACTTTTTAAATACTGTTATTTAATTTGATTTTGTTTTATTTGTTTTCTTACCTTTTTCTTAATTACATTATATTCCGTGAGACCTACTAATTCTATAAGTATCTTAACCCAAAATATCACAATATTAACATTATCCAGCTTATTTTATATTTTTATATTATTTTTTGTCTTGATCTAACCATAATCACCAAACCATTGGAATTTACAAGTTGTATCTTTATTTTTCAGAAAAATTCAAATCTTTTTAAAAGATTTATATTTCATTCATTTCCTTTAAATATATAATTATATTCATACAAAATATAAGAATGTTGATTAAAAGTATCAGTATATTAACCTACCCTATCTATTTTTATTTATATATTTTTTTACATTATAAAAACCCATGCAATTTTACATTTTGCATGGGCTTTTCCGGTTTAATTTTGTAAACATATTATTGATCCTATCTACCTATATTATTCCTTCTGTTGTAATTCTTCTTTCGCTTGCTTTTGTTCTGCCATCATTTCTCTGGCAACTTCTATTACAGCTCTAAACATCGCAATCAATAAAGCAAATGTGCAACCTGCTCCAAGTGATGCTATCACACCTTCAATTGGAGTTGTTCCGCCTGCCATCATTAAATAAGCGAAAAAGATTGCAAATAATATGACTACGTCTCTATAAAATTTAAACATACACAAGACCTCCTAAAATATTTAATTATATTTTTCTGTGCTTTTGTTTAGCTAGTCTTCTCCATCTGTTACTATAATTATATGTTTTTAATTTTATTATTTTCATAGTGTTCTTTGTCAAAAATATAATAATCTTAATGATGTATAACTTTTTGTTAACATTGCAATTGTACAATAGTAGTTATCCAAAATAATTTTTAACGTTGAAATTTAAACATTACCTATACTTAATTTTTTCTTTATAAATATATATTTCAAAAAATTATTTATTATAAATATAATTATCTTGATATACCCTAACCTATTTTTTGCACATTTTTTACATAATTCAAACAAAAGCTGCTAAAGTTATTTTGAACAAAAAAATCCTGTGTAAATTATCACACAGGTAATTAAGTCATATATATTTAAATATTATATTAAGGATTTTTTCTATGTCTATATATTTAAACTAGCGGTTTTACTAGATCATAGGCTACGCTAATTCTTCTAACTCAACTTTCGCTTCTTGTCTATTTGATGGCATTCTTAGTTCTTTACTTATTGCACAAACAACTAATGCTGGTGCTAATGATGCAATCATAAATGGTATTGCTTTTATAAAAGTAAGGCCTGTTTCTCCAAGCGAAACTGTCATTGAGCCATAGCATAATAAAAATGCTACTATGCTATCTCTTAGAACTAACCTACTTTGTCTTATAATTTCTACTTCTTTAGGCGGAAGATTTATTTTTAGATTTAAATCTTCTTCATTTAAATTTCTAATCATTGATATTAATAAACTAAATATTGCTGCAGACCCCAATGAGATTATTAAACCTTCAACTGCAGAAACATTCATTATTTTACTAAATGTCATGTATAAAAAACATAATACAAATAATAACACAAAATCTCTAATTATCTTTTTCATTAATACTCCTCCTAATATTAAAATATCCATTCATATAAATTTTTCTTTACGTTTGATACATTCATTATATTCAGTATAAAATTTATTTTCTATAAGTATATTAACAAAAAAATATAATAATATTAACATGATTTTTAAAATTTTCTTAGGAAAATATTTTCTAATCGAAAATTTTTTTATAATTAAAAAATTTAATTCATTATTTCTTATGTCTTAAATTTTTTATTTTATATTTTTAAAAAATGTATAGAAATCTATTTTGTTTGATTTACGTTTTCCTTGTAATTTCAATGTTTTTTAATTTTTTATTCTTTAAAATGAAAATACTTTTATGAAAGCGTTTCGTTTAAGTTTTTATATTTTTAACCTTAATAAATGTCATTTATTACCATTTATTTTGTAACAAAACTTATACAAATAATTTTCCTAATTTTTAAAAATAACAGTATGTTAACATTTTCACTAAAACACTACTTATACTAAAATATATATATATATCATCATTAATTTTTATAAATTTATTCTATTTGACAGTCCTATTCCTTAACCCTACAATATATGTGGTAATATATGGTTTTTTATTTTCAAATAAAATAGAAATGGGGATTAGGTTATGATAAATGTTAAATTTTCAAAGAAAGATGAGATTATCTTTTTAATCAGTGTATCCTTCTTTTGGTTTGCACAATATGTCTATATTCCATATCAAACAATTTACCTTACATCAATCAACGTCACAACTTCATTTATCGGTATAATCGTCGGCGCATATGGAATTTCACAAATGTTGCTTAGACTTCCGGTCGGACTTAGTGCCGATATAGTCAGAAAGCACAAGTATTTTATAATGATAGGCGGTCTGTCTTCTGGGGTTGCATCGCTTTTTAGAATAATACTTCCAAATGGGTTCGGATTTTTAGTTGCTAATTTATTTTCCGGATTAGCTTCGGCAATGTGGATTTCATTTATGGTATTTTATACTGGCCATTTTTCAAAAGAAGAACAACAATCTGCAACTGCCAGAGTTGTAATGTTTAACAACATCGGAATGCTTATGGGATTTGTTGCAAGTACACTTTTATATAACACAATCACAATGAGGGGAATTTGTATATTGAGCGTTGTCGGTGGGCTTATGACTTTCTTATTATCATTTAATATAAAAGAAGAAAAGCCACAAAAAGGCGAACATGATATAAGCGATTTGATTTCGATTTGTGCTAATAAAAGACTCCTTTTATTTTCATTCATAGCGCTTATTCAACAAGGGGTTCAGCTTACAACATCTATGTCGTTTACAAATCAAGTTTTGGGCAACCTAGGTGCGTCGAATACTTTGATAGGAATTTCATCAATTATTTACATGATATCATCAGTAGTCTTTTCGGCACTTTCTTCAAATAATGTATTCAAAGGCGGTCCGAAAAAATTAATTCCAACAGTTTTAGTAATCATAGCAATATATTGCGTATTAGTTCCGAGCGTAAAAAGCATACCGATTATAATGATACTGCAAATACTTCCTGGGACTTCGAGTGGGATTTTATTTTCATGCGCAACTTCCGAAGCCATGAAAGAAGTTAAGCCATTCCAAAAATCAACTGCTATGGGATTTTTCCAAGCATTTTATGCAATTGGTATGACTGCATTTCCTATGATGACAGGAAACTTGGCATCTAGATTTAGTATGTCTTCTGGATTTTTCGCCTTAGCTGCTATTGCTATTTTAGGATGTGCAATTGCTATTTATTTTTATAAATTTGAAGGTAGATCTAAGCAAATTGACAAGGCAATTTAGGGATATAAAATTTTTAATTTTAGATATTTATTGTTAAAATTTTTTTAAAATAGGATTATGATTTCCTATATATCATAAAAAGGAAAAAAGCTTGTAGGAACTTTCTACAAGCTTTTTGTTGGATGTTTTATTTAAATTTTTGAGAGAGCGTTAGTTTTATATATATATTACTTTCCATTTACATTTTATATAATAGCACATATGTTCGATTAACACAATAGATTTTTCGAATGTATGTTCGATTATTTTTTTTAAAAAACTGCTGTGAAATAAATTAAAATTTTATTCTACAGCAGTTTTCTTTATATTTATATAGTTTTATCTAGCTATTTTTCTAATAAGCTTTTCATTTTCGGAATTGGACAATCTTCAAGATATTTTTTTGAATCCTCACCAATACTAGCTCCTTTATCAATCAAGTATTTCGCTATTTCATAATCGCCTCCTTCAATCATTTTATATAATAAATTTTGGCGTTCTTCCTCATCTATTGATTCTATGTCAAAGTTGTCTAATAATAATTTCATCAATTCCGAATTGCCCGTATTCTCTGCGTTATAAATTATATGTAAATTAACCTCTGCACCATGCTCAATCAACATTTTCGATGTTTTTTCAAGATCATTATAAACTGCCAAACACAAAATTGTTTCATTAGGATTGTCGATATATGTGTTTATATCAGACATTTTGCTTACTAGATATTCAATTCCCTCAATATATTCATCATTCGAACACTGCATACCGTAACTTATAATTGTATAAATATCACTGTCCGACAAGTCAGTATATTTATAAATCATTTTTAGAGTATCCAAATCACCACTAAGTGCAGCATATCCTATTGCATCGCTCAATTCCGTAGACTTTTCTTTATATTCCATTCCATTTTCCAATAGATATTTGGCTATATCTTTCTTTGCATATGTTATAGCAACAGTCAATAAATCCTGATTTTGTGAATTTTTAATTTTTAATTGAGTTTTTTTCAACTTCTTTATGTAATCTAAATTTCCAAGATAAACATTATAGAAAACTTCCTGATTTTCATTTAAATCCTCTCTCTTAACTTCACCGATACTTATCAACCAATCCAACGCCACATATTCATAATCCATAACGCCTTCTCCATCTGATGCTACAATATGTCTCTTCGTATTGTTCGATATTTTCACGACATCATTATAAAGCAATTTGGCCATTTTTAGCATTTCCTTATCGCTCACATATCCATCACCCATATATGTTATCGCATAATCTATACAATTATCCCCGCTAGCATCTAGCGCATTTTTATCTACATTTCTATCTATCAATTCCTCACAAACGTCATACATTCTATTAGTAACCGCACACATAAGCGTAGTCATTCCGTTCTCATCAACATAATCAACATCCGCACCATTTTTGAGAAGCAACATCGCCATTTTTTCGTTGGAATTAGATATACTCACCATCAATGGATTTTCCTCTTCTGAAATATACTCATAATTGGCAAACTTATTCACATCAGCCCCATTTAAAAGTGCCCACTTCGCCATTTCATAATTATCTTTTGTTACAGCTTCAGAAAAAAGCTGCTGAACAGTCGCACTTGTGTCAAAATTTTCTTCACTCGACTCGCTTACACTGTCACTTATGCTCATCTGCATCGTCTCTTCTTTTGAACATCCGATGCAGGTTAGCGTGGTTAGTATTGTGAATAGTAGTAGTATTTTTTTCAATGTTATACCTCCTTGTTTTTGATTTTGTTGTATGGTTTTATTTTACAATATTTTTGTGAGGAGTGGTTTGAAATATTGTAATATTAATTCTTTCTTATTTTGTAATTTTTTATGATATAATTGTAAAAGATAAAAATAAAAATGGGTTATTATGCCCATTTAAAGAAAGGATTGAAATATATGGCTTATAGTTATCTTGATGACCATACATTAGAGGATTTATATAATGAGATGGAAGCTGTATATCTTAATGATAATAGACCTTGGATTATAGGTTATAGTGGAGGTAAAGATAGTACTGTTTGTGTTGAATTAACTTTTAGAATGCTTATGAGACTTCCAAAAGAAAAAAGACATAAACCCGTTTATATAGTATCTTCAGATACTTTAATAGAAAACCCAATAATATTAGATTTCTTAAATTCTAATATTGATATGATAAAAAAATCTGCAATTGAACTTGAATTACCAATAAAGGCAGAAATAGTTACACCTAACCCTAAAGATAGTTATTGGGCAAATATTATAGGTCGTGGCTACCCGACTCCAAAGTCAATACAATATCGTTGGTGTACAGAAAGACTAAAAATTAATCCTTCTAATAAATTTATAAAAGAAAAACTTGAAAAAGAAGATGTAATCGTAATTTTAGGTGTTAGAAAAGATGAGAGTAGCGCAAGAAAAGCGAGAATAGAAAAAAAAGAAATTGAAGGTTATCTTCTTTCACCTCATCCTACATTAAAAGGAAAAGATAAATTAGCATATGTATATACACCAATAGTTGATTTCACAACAGCTGATGTTTGGGATGTTTTATATCATGAAAATGATAATTTAATAGATTTTGGTGATGGTTACGATAGTCCTGCAACTGCTTGGGGAGCAAGTTCTATGGAACTTTTCAATATGTACTTAAAAGGTTCTAGTGATTCCAGTGAATGTCCATTTATAGCAGACGAAAGTACTGCAAAAAGTAGTTGTGGTAATAGTAGATTTGGATGCTGGATTTGTACGGTAGTTAAAGAGGATAAATCTTTAAACGGTTTTATTGAGTCTGGTCATGATGAATTAAAACCACTTTTAGCGTTTAGACAATGGATATTATCTATTAGAGATATACCCGAAAATAGAAAAAAACATAAGAGAAATGGTGCTGTCGTAAAAAGAGACGGAAGAATAATGATGGGACCTTTCACATTTGAAGCAAGACAAATGATATTGAGAAGATTATTAGAAACTCAACTTGAGATTCAAAAATTTTATCCAGAACTCGACTTAATAACTTTAGATGAACTTAAAGCTATAAATGATATATGGGATGACGAAGAAGATTTAACTTCTACTACCCTTTTAAAAATTTATAAAGATGTTATTGGAAAAGATTTACCTTGGTCAGAATATAAAAAGCCTATGTTTGATACTTCTACTCTTGATATAGTTAAACAAAAATGTTGTGAATACAATGTGGATACTGATTTATTTAGTAAATTATTAATAGATTCTAATAAGTTTAAACATTTTAGTAACAATACTAAATTAAAAAATTCTGTTAATAAAACACTAAATCAACAATGGTTACATCAAGATATAGTAGAAAAAATCGAAGATGAATGCAACAAGGAGCTAAATTATGAAGATTAATAAACTTGTATTAAAAAACTTTAGATCTTATGAAGAAGAAACTGTATTTGATTTTACTACTACAAATGATAAAAATATGATTCTTGTTGGTGGTAAAAATGGTGCAGGTAAATCAACAATTTTTGAAGCTATTAAGGTATGTATTTATGGACCTATTGCTTATAAATATCAAGGTTTTAACTCTTCATATATATCTAAGATTAAATCAAATATAAATAATAATGCATTAAAAAATGATAGTGTTGATGCATTTGTATCTATAGATATCGAATTAACCGAGAATACTGACAAAAATACTTATACTCTTTCAAGAGAATGGACTTATGAAGATAAAAAATTAAACGAAAACTTCTCTGTTTATAAAAATTATTCTTCTTATCCACTAAATGAAGAAGAACTTAATTATTTTGAAAATTATATTACATCAATAATATCACCTAAAATATTTGAATTTTTCTTCTTTGATGGTGAACATTTATCTGATTTTTTCATAGGAAAAAATTCTAATGTTCATTTAAAAGAATCTCTTTTATCCTTATGTAATTTCGATACTTTTGATGTATTGAAAAATACTATTATCTCAAATAACAGAAGTAGTAAAAATTCTAATACTGAAATTGAAATAGCTAAAGAAAATTACATAGAATTAGAAGAAAAATTACGTGAGTTATACTCAAAAGAAGAAATTTTAAGTAAAGAACTCCAAAATGTATCTAATGAATTAGAAGATTTACAACAAAATCAAGTTAAATTAGATGATGAATTTAGAAAAAAAGGTGGTATTTTAGCTGAGGAAAGAGACTCTCTTAATTCTAGAATAATAGAACTTGAATCAAGAAGAAGTGTCATAAATCAAAATATAAAAGATTTCTGTAATGAAATTCTTCCATTCTTAATTGTAAAAAGCAATTTAATAAATCTTGAAAAGCAATTAAAAACGGAAAATGATAGTGTATTATATAATCACCTAAAAGATAAATTAAATATAGATTATATCAGGAACATACTTTTAGGAAAGATTGATGATTCTATTTTAGATTCTATTGCTATGACAGTTTCTGATTCTTTAGTTGAAGATATTAAACCAGATGAATATAAAGATAATTTCAACTTTATCTATAATTTATCTAATGATGAAAATAATACCTTAACTGCTCTTATAAGGAATCTTTTAAATACTAATAGCCAACCAACTTTGGATTTATTCGAAGAACTTAGATGTATTGCTGGTGAATTATCAGATATAAGACGAAAATTAAATACTAGTCTTGAAGATAATTCATTAAATGATTACTTAAAATCACTTTCTGATTTAACTACTAAAATAGCTAAATTAAGTGAAAATAAGACTTTATTAAATGATAAATTTGAAATATTAACTGATAAAATTACTAATACAACCGTAGAAAGAGATAAATCTAAAGCTAAGTATACTGAACTGCTTCAAGCTAATAAAGTTATGGATATGTCTGACAATCTAATTCTTATGTTAGATGATATTATATCAACTTTAACAGATAGTAAAATAAAAGAAATTCAAAATAACTTTATGAATATATTCAAAAAAATAATAAGAAAAGATAATTTTATTGATTTCATAAACATAGATGATAAATTCAATGTCTCATTATATATTAATAAAATGTATTCTTCTTTAGAAATAGAAAACTTAATTAGTAATATTGGCTATGATGAAATGGAGAAAAAATTTGGCGAATTATTCTTCCAAGATTTATTCAAAATTTATAATGTTGAAAATAAATCCGAACTTTTAAATGCAATTAAAAATAATATGCAATCTGCTTTCTTAGACTTAAGAACTAAGGTTGATATTAATAATTTCTCTAGTGGAGAAAAGCAAATTTATATTCTTTGTTTATATTGGGCTTTAATTAAATCATCTGATATAGAAATACCATTTATTATAGATACTCCTTATGCTAGAATAGATGAAACTCATAGAAATAATATAACTAGCGAGTACTTATCAAGTATAAGTAACCAAGTCATTATATTATCAACTAATACCGAGATTGATGAAAAAGCATATAAAGAAATTAAACCAAAATTAAATGGTGAATATTTAATTGAATATGATGATAAAAATAGAAAAACAATACAAACTAAAGGATACTTTTTTGAGGTGTAATTATGGGATTTAGACTTAAAACTTCATTACAAACAAAAGAGATATTTGAGGAATTAGGTAGTAGAATGAATTTAAAACCATTTGCTTTATCTAAACTTGCAATTTCAATGTCTCTAACTAACAATGAACCAATTGAAAATTTTAAAAGTATTGATAATAATGGACTTGAACTTAATAGACAAACTATTACAGCTCAATATGATTTATTATTCAAAGCTCTTATTGAACAACATGCAGGCAAGCATCTAACTGATGATGAGTATTTCCCTAATCATGCTAAACTTCATATAGATCGTGGGGCTGTTATGTTAAAGAATAGATATAATTATTCTAGTAATCTTGAACATTTTATTAATCAAATAACTAAAAATAGTACAAATATATAATAAAAGATCGCTATAAATAGCGATCTTTTATTATATATTCAACTTATATTCTATAACGTCCAAATTTCATTATATGATTTATTTGCTAAATCTTGAGTTCTATTATTTATACATTCTTCGTCCCATTTATCAATATCTTTGTATTTTTTTACAAATTCTTTTACAACATTTAATTCTGATCCTTCATTCTCTGTTTTACCCTCTAAGCATTTTATCTTCTCCGAAAATTCTATATTACCCATATCAGAATTAATCTTTTTATCTAATGGTAAAATATTTCCTATTTTACCTACACAGTCTTTATTTTCACTTTGTGGCATTATATGCTCTAAACTTATATTGTTAACTGTTAATTCATCTGTAGTTCTACTTACTTTTTCCATCTTTTTAAATATATATTGAATTAATTGTTTTTGCTTAGTTATTTTATTAGTAAAAATTATCTTTTCAAAGTTTAATCTAAAAATATCATAATCGGGTATTTTACTTTTTAAGTCTTCAATTAATTTATTAATTGTTATATTCATATCATTCTTATTTTCAGTATTACTTATTCTTAGTGCATTTGTAGATAAAATTCGCTCTATTCCAGATCCTCTTTCTGAACACACTGCTATGTATATAAAATGGAATTTTTCAAGTGATTCTATAGCTCTTTTATAGTCATTAAAACTAATTCTTCTTTCTTCTTTCGCTCTTTTTAAAGCTAACAATATAACTCTAACTTGATATACATTAAATATTTTAAATGCTTTAAGAGCCTCATACTCAAACTTAAGATCTTGATTTGGATAATCTTCATTTATTGGATTTATAATAGATTGATACCATTTAGATTCTTGTTCTAATTCTTTTAAAAATCCCTCATACCTTTCTTTAGTACATTCTATTTTATCATTAAAGGCCTTATATAAATTTTTGTTAGTAGAAAATGAATATTTAGATATCCAAAATTGTCTATAAAATAATTCTCTACTTTCCCCTTGAAGATTTTCTTGTATCTTAGACCATTGTCTTTTAGCATTATCTATAGGATGATCTTTTGATAAGACACTAAATATACTATTTTTTATTAAATCTATAGCCTCTAAATTTTTTCCCTTAGCATTCAATGTTTCAAATATTTTATATGCATCATCTAAGTTATCTACTGTAATAAAAACTGTTGTAAATTCCAAAATTTGATCTCTAATTAAACCCACCATTTGTGTCTTACTTAAAGTTGTATCTTCATCTACATACTTTTTAAAATCATTTACTACTTCATTACTGTTTAGTTTGTTTATAAAAAAATTATAAGCATCTAATAAATTTTTTTGTTCTTTTCCCTCAGGGATTTCATCTATATTTTTTTCATTTGGTTTAGCTAATATCCTAGCTGGTAAGAAATCTCCTATATTCTCATTAATTAGTTTAAAGAATAAATTACCTTCTTTATCACTGCCTTCTATATAATTATATATAGAGTCAAATTTACCAATTTCTTGATTTGTATAAAAATATTCGCCTATCGCTGATAATAATATCATTATGGTTGTTAGTCTTTGTTGACCGTCTACTATTTCAAATTCATTTCCATTCGTGTCATTGCCAATTAAAACTAAAGACCCTATAAAATATTCTTTTAATTTAATTTCATCATTTTCGTTGCAAATATCCATATTCGTAAAAATATCTTCCCATAATGTAGCTATTTCATTTTTTCCCCAACTATATTCTCTTTGAAATCTTGGAATAATATATTTTCTATTTCCAGATAATATATGTTCTATTCCTCTTGTCACTGATGTCATTACCATATTTAATCCCCCCTTAAAAATATTACCTATTGTTTATCACTTATATTTCGTTAGATATTATATCATATTTAAATTATTTAACTAACTCCCAAAACGCTTTATCCTTCATAAAAATAGGTCTATCACTATCTCCCATCTTCACTAAACTATAATGCTTATTTAAACTCTTAATCTTATTACAAATATTCTCTTGCTCTGATTTTGATTGAGCATTAAATATATATTTAGCATCCTTTGGATTTATCTCTGCTACATTATGAACTATCCAAGTTAAAATGTAGTCTGAATATTTATTTTCACCCGTAGAGAAATGGCTTAATAACTGAGTTGAAAGTATTGTTCCTACCCCGAACTCTCTACCTTCTTTAAGTATTTTCTTTAATGTTTCAAAATCTTTACTTAAGAAGTTATCAGCCTCATCAACTAATATCATTTTGTTCAATTGTCTTAAATTTCCTTTGATTTCACTATGTCCATATGCTTGCATTTGTGAATAGAATAAATCTAAGGTAATAGCTACAACTAGATTCTGAATATCAGGATCATATCCAGATAAATCTATAACTGTTACACCATCTATTAATTCAAATAAACTCTTTGTATTTTCTGGATTTGGTTCAAATATTTCAAAATCAATTAAGTTACTAAATGCTGCATATAAACTATCTTCTTTTAAATCATCTCTATTTACATAAATATCGTACACATCTTTTAATGTTGGTGCTGGTATATCCCAAGTATCAGGTTTATTTTTTATTATACCTCTTTTTTCATATGCCTCCATTATTAAGTCCCTTAATAATGTTTCTTGCTTAATTCCTAAACCAAAAGCTTTGGCTAAAGTTACCTTCAAACTATTTGCCGTATGAAGAGGTAACATTGGTTTAGAATTTTTAGCTTTTATGACTGATAATGGGTTAAATGGTAAGTGATATAATTCATAAACACTTGCATTTGTAGCTTCTATAAAATCAGTTTTTGATTTATTATAGTCACCTTTATAATCAAATATTAAAATACCTACTTTTTCCCCATCAACATTATACTTCTCTTCTCTGTGAAGTTGAGTAATAAGAGATTTAGTAAATTGAGTTTTACCAGTCCCCATAGTTCCTATAATACCGGTATTTGTATGGAATACTTTATCTGTATTATTTGGCTCCCAGTAAATTTCTTTATTATTTCTCTGATTAACTCCAAATAAAATTTCAATATTTCTTGATGAATTTACTTTATCATAGTTTTTGCTTTCTATTTCTGCAACTGATGTAACAAGTTCGTCTGGCGTTATTTTATATGGTGGTGTTAAAACTTTATCTGATGTTGTAACCTCTTTAGCTCCAGTAATTTCTTCTATATATTCTTTCGATTTTATTGGAATAATATTATCTTGAGTATTAATATCTGTTCCATCAAATTTAATTTGATTTAAGTTTTTACCTATTTCATTAATACTTTTAGTTATAAAATTAACTCCATCTTCTTCAGACATTTCTAAAATCATAACTTCATCTTGTATTCCAATATTACTAGATACAACACCTTTTTTAAATGAAATAACACATGCTTTCCCTAAAACTGTTTCTGTAGATGTACTTATTTCATATTCTTCATTAAGTAGCTTTCTTCTTAAATCTGTATCAATTATCTCAACCCAATTTTGATCATTACAAACATTATATAAGTTTAACTTTTCAGCACTTGTTACAACTAACTGCATTAAGAAATTCCTATACACTTTTTGGGCATTTGTTAAATCACCATTTTCATCAGGTAATAATGTTTTATCGAAAATAAATTTAGTATGTTTAGCCTGTTCCATTCCTTTTTTCACATATGATGGATCATTTATTCCTATTTTAACTTCAACAGGATAATAATAAACAAATACTTTATCTTCTTTATTTTCTATACCTACAAATAATATATCATCACTAGTAGCCCCACTCTCAAATCCTAAATTCTTAGCAGAGAATAAACCTTCGCTTTGTTTTAATCCTGCACCTCCAGATACTCTTAATATTTCTTCTAGAGATATTGGTACCCATATTATATTTTCATTTTTAAATTGAGCAAGACCTAACTTTATAGCTGATAATATACTAATTTTTTCTCTTGGCATATGTGATTTACTAGATAGTAACCTTAAAAGCCAATTTCCGTTAATTGCATTAAACATATTTATAATATATGGTGAATATTTATGAGCATCTTCTACATCATTTTTCATTAAAAATTCTTCAATTACACTTTGATATGCTGCTGATTTTCTAGTTACAGTTATAGCATCATATCCTCCTGCTGTTGTATATTGATCACTATAATGAATTATTAGTAAATCCTTAGCTTCTGGATCATTTTTAAAGAAGTTTAAATCAACTTTAGGATCTAAAAAAGTTACCCAATGACTAGCATCATATATTTTGTCTAACACTTTCTCACTATTATTAGGTATTGATGTAGCTTTACATTGATTGCTACTAAATGGTTCTCCGTTCAGTGCAGCATTTAATGCATTTAATTTTATAGCCATATTCATTAATTTATTATCATTATTTGTGAATTTCGTTCCAAATCCAGTCCTATATGAATCTCCTAGAAATACCGATGGTACTCCAGATATATTTCCATTAAATATAACTCCCGATGGTATATCATCCATATTAGATGTAATTGTCTTTATATCATTACTCATTTCAAAGAATGTAATATGAGCATATTCTATTCCTTCATTCACATCTTTAGAATAAAAATGTACTTTTTGTCTGTATAAATTTAATACCTCTTCTTCTGACATAGAATCCACAGATAAATCTAATTTATATATTTCTTTTAATGACTCAATATTTTCATTAAATGCAACTTCTTCAAATGCATTAGTTATATTTTCACTTGAATATATATAAATATCTATTGGCAATATATCTTTATTTTTACTTGATTTAAGCTGTTTTACATAGTATTTAAATATTCCTTGTAATATCTCTTTGCAATCTCCGGTATTTATTAAGTTTATCTTTATTGGAGCGTTATTCCCCATCTCAAACATATATTTAAAATGAGTTGTGAATTCTTCTATCTTCTCATTAACTAATTTGGCAACAAAATCTCTTGAACTTTTATATCTTGGTAATTTTTCATCTACATAATACTTCCATTCTGGAGAATGCGATTGTTCCATTGGTATAAATAATTTATCATCTGCATCAATTATATATGGCAAAAGATATGTTGATGTAAATTTCTTCAATACATCATCATTCATCTCTTCTGAACCTATCCCATAATTTATATGAAGTTGATAAACTATATTTAATGGATGTAGCGGTGTGAAGATTAATTCTCTATCTTCTATATTTCTTTTTATAGTTCCTATTTTAAATAGATTTTTTTGTTTTTTTGTAAGATAAGAACCTTCATCAATTGTATTTAATACATCTATATATTCTTTTACAAATGCTTTATATAATTTTATTAGATCATCATTTAAATAAGTTAAACTTGGAAGTTTTCTAGACATTTTATAGTAATTTACTATATTTCTATATGCTTTTTCTACACATATATCTATATTCAGGTCTACAACTTCTATCCCTTCACTACTTTCTTCAAAGCATAATCCTTCTAATTCTAAAATTTGCTTTTCTATCTCTAGATTTTTTCTAAATTCATCTCTAGTAAAGTATTCTTTTGTTCCATGTTGCAACTTATTTTCACCAATTAGTCTAAAGTCACATTGTTTCTCTCTTTTTAACTTCCAAACTTTAAACCCTTCTATTGGTGTTGTTTTTTCACTTGTTCCCACTATTCCTAGTGGTATTCTCTCTTCACCAATTTTTAAATCAAATCTAACTAAATCTTTATCACTTTCATATTGGAATCTGTCACTTATTTTAACAGTTAATTTATCATCATCTAACACTTCTATAACATCATCATTAGAATCTACTTCATATACTGTATTTCCATTTGCAAATTCATTAAATATTACTTCTGATTCATTTGTATTTATAGAAATATATTGTTCTTTCTTTTTAACTACTAGAGTGTATTTTGACTTTATAGATTCAAAATACTTAGAACTGCATCTAAACATAGCTATTTTAAACTCAAACTTTAAATTATCTTGTTTATATATAACTTTATAAAAGTTTGATTTTCCTTCAATATCTTTTATTGTAACTTTTAACTTATATCCAGATGTCTTAGCTTCAACTTCACCCTCAGTCTTATATATATATTCATTCTTAAGATAATCATCAAAATAAAACTCTAATTCAACCTCATCTTTTCTTTGTTCATTAAATACAATTATATTTCTAACTCTTGATTTCGCTTTAGATGAACCTTCTGCTCTTTCCCATTCTTCTGAACTTGACTTATATTCTAATATTGTATTTACCTTATTTTCAATTGATTTTTTTACTGTCTTGTACTCTATATCCATCCAGTCTTTATTTTTCAACTTTGAAATTCCATTATCATCAAAATATTTTTCTAATTGGGTTTCTGGATTTCCATAATTATGTATTTCATCTACTCTGTTAAAATATAGAGCATTATCCTTTAATCTTTTCTTTAAATCTTTACCTTCAAAGTCAGTTATTTTATCATCATAAAATAATCCAAAATCTTTATACTGCTGTTTATCTATATATCCTTTGTTTAATATGTCAAGCACATATTCATATTCAAATATGGAATTATTATCATTGAATAAAACATCTTTTTTTCTATCTAAATCCATTTCTATAATAGATTTATCTACTTCACTAAATGATTCCGTTACTAATTTTTTCTTTATATCTTTTTGAATATAATCTATATTAAAAGGCATACCTTCTTTAGAAAAAGACTCTGTTCCTCCAATAATACTATCTAGCATTGTATTATGAATAAATAGTATAGCCTTTTTCTCATATCCATCTTCTAACCCTACCATATTTCTTAATCTTGTAAGAAAATCTGGCTGTACATTATCAATTGTTGATGAAACTATTAATGATACATCATTAAATTGTAACTGATAAGAAGTATATTTAACTTCCCCTTTTGAATCTTTATATTCGTATTCTCTGTATAAATCATTTTCTTTTAATTTTTCATATAATTCCCTTACTTGTTCTTCCTTTTCAAACTGAATATTATATTTTGATCCAGGAATTAAGGGATTTTTAGTAAAGAAATTTATTATTTTGCTAGATAAATAGCTATAAAATTGATTTGACATATTGCGCATCCCCACTATCCGATTTTTTTTCTAATAAATTTAATTTTTCATATAATTGAACTACTTTTTGTTTAGAATCTCTATCAAAGAATAATCCTCTTAATTCAAATTCTTTAAACAGCTCATTTAACTTAAGCTTTTTCTGATTATTTATACATAATTTTGTCATTAATATAATATCATCTTCTGTCATATTTAAGTTATATCCTAATCTACCTCTTCTTTTACCAAAATTCTTTTGAACAAACCATACAAACCAATTTTTATAGGCCTCACTTGCTCTACCTCTAGAAGAGTTTTCAAATTGGTATCTTATAACACTAAATAATTTGTTAACTAAATTGAATCCATTAGCATCGCTCTCTCTATCCTCATACTTAAATTCATTCCAATTTTTCACATGTTTTGCATGTCTTATATATTCATCTATTAATTCATTTAATTGTGATTCTATTTCTTTCTCATCCATATTATTAAATATTTCTGCTAATTCTTTATATCCTAACTGTTCATTTATTTCATTATGATTTAACATTTCTAAAACCACAGCATGAGAAAATAGTGATGTTGTACTATTTTTTATTTTCTCCCATCCAAATTGATAAGCTGTTCTAGTTTTTCCTGTTTTCTCCCAGTCTAATGTATAGTATAATTTATCAGCTTTAGTAGTATCTACTTTTTCAAATTGTTCTAGTTTCATAACTAACTGAGATACATAAAACATATAATAGTATTCTAAAAATCTTTTTAATGAGTCTTTATACAATTCCTCTTGTGATATTAAAAATTTAAAATCTTTTATAAATTGATCTCTAACAAATGGTAGGTAGCATTTATACTCCCCTGTAGAAACCACTTTATCTTTTAGCTCTGGTAACGAATCCAAGACTAACTTATACATTACATTATCTATTTCTCTATCATAATATTTATTAACACTACTTTTTATATTTTCATCAAACAAAGTAGAGTATAAAAAGTTAGCAATTTTTTCATCTGCTGATGTAGAAGATATATAATTTATTGTTTTTATATCAAAGTCGACTAAATTATCATTATCTATAAACATCGTTTTGACTATATCTTTAAAGTACTCTTTGCTTAAATCATCTTGATATTCACCTATTCTGTCAGCAACCTCATTAATAAAATTTTCTACTTCAAATTTACCTTTAAGTTCTTTATTCGATATAATTCTAGAAAACGCTCCTACAACTCCTGAAAACTCTGCTACTAGTGTCTTTTCATTGGCTGCATATGGCAATAGTTTATATTTAACACCTTGCTTATTTGTTAGCCCATTATATGAAAATTTAAAAGTTTCCCTTATACCATTTAAATCTATCTTAAAATTATTTACTTCGCACATATCTAAATCTCCATAAATTTATAAATTTCAAATTCTTCATCATATTCTAATCTGAATTTTTTATTATCTTGTCTATTTTTTTCTGTAAATACTAATTTTGAGTTCTGAGATCCTGCTTCTTCAATTTTATTCATAGATTCCATAAACTTTATAAAATGATTTCTATCTTTTCTATTTGGTCTATATCCATTTCCTACTCTTATTAATAGTTCATACAATGGAAAATCTATATCTATTTCACAAGATCCAGTCAATCTATCACTTTTATATTTTACTTCTATTGTTGTTAAGAATTTTTTTAATTTATTTTCATTATTGTATGGTAAATTAGTTAAGTCTGGCTTTAATTCTATTTCTTCGCTAACTTTATATTTTATTTGATTTTTACCTATAAATATATTAATTGAATTTTTCTCTGCATTTCCGTTCCACTTTAATATTCCATTCTTAACGTCATTGTATAAGTTTTGTAATTTAGGCTTTTCTCCCTTATTCCAATAATATACATATTTCATAAAATCATTGTATACTTGGTCATTAAGATTAAATAAATCACCTTTTCCACACATATAATAGCTTCTTATAAATAATTTTAATAACTCTTTCTTTAGTTTTTGATGAGTTTTTTCTTCAAAATTGATACCATTAAATCTATCAATATACCCTTTTGGATAATCTATATATTCATCAAAAAATTCATTAATTTCTATAGAATTATTAAACTTTATTATAAAATCATCAACTTTTTCATTTCTAACATTTAGAGGATCTAATGTGTGTAATGATTGAAATATAAACGAAAGTTCTTCATGATCAAATATAATATTAGGAGTTAAAGAATTTATGTATTCTTCATTTTTAAGTCTCCCTATTTTATCTTTAAACATTGGATCATTAATGTCTATATGACTTCTATTTATTAATAAATCATATATAAAGTTTAATAATGCTCTAGTTGATATAATTATTTTATTTTTTATAATACATTGTACTAATAAATCAACAATTGCATCCTGACTTTTATCTTCACTTAATAATTCATAATTAGATTTAATTGGACATCTACTTTCGTTTAAACAGTTAATACAACTGTTTTGATAAGACTTATAAAATATGTTATTTTCTGATTTATCTGTAATCTTTTTTATTAATGATTTAATATATTCTGATTCTACTTTTCCATCCTTTAATGTATATAAACTATAATCACTAAAATTTACAAACTGTATATTTTTATTTGCATCAAATTTATTGTCTATTATGCTTCTTTCTAATATTTTCTTTTCATTTACAAACTCTCTTAATTTTGTAAACCTCTTACCATAATCTGAATCTATAAAATTATTTAATGTACCTAAATTTATAGCTAGTATTAACTTTTGTCTACTATTATCTATTTTCTCATCTGTGAAGCCCTCTAATAAATCATTCAAAGTATCCATTGATGTTTTATTTGGTTCTAAACTTTCTGTAGCATCATTATGTAATGTAAATTTTGACATTATCTCTGGATATTTGTTTTTGAAATATGAAATAATATGAGATTTCCCATCCCCAACACTACCACATACTAAAATTAATTGTGAGCTTTCTTGTTCACTTGCAGCTAAAATTATTTCTTCTAATTCATTTTGTACTGCTCTATCAATATGCATATACTCTTTAAATCCAGTAAAACCTTTTAAACTTTCTACTGCTTCTTTTGAAGATTCTTTTAATTTAGATAGTTCATATGCTAGGCATTCTCTCTTTATTTGCTGCATATCACTGCTCCTATTTACTTTATCATTCAATCTATTCACTCCTCACAAATTATTTATCATCCAATATAATACATATTATAATACTTCTACCATATTTTAATATAGTTAAAAATATAATTTTATTTATTTTTATTAAACTATTTATATATTCTATAATTTTTATTTACAGTAATCATTTTACACTTTTATTTAAAGGCTAAATATTAATTTTTTCTATCTCAAATCTAAAAACAAAATTAATATTTATTTTTAGCTTTTCCTAATGTGCAATTAAAGTAAGAAAGTAAACAATCATATAAATCATTCAATCTAACCAACACAAAACTATTCCCAATAAGCATTCAACTTTATAAACTACAATAATTCCAACAACCACAAAATAAACCATTAAAAATAAAAAACGGGAAGTTATAAAATGAAATTTACTATTTTAGGTTTTTCACACCCCGCTGCCTACGACCTAGGCTTAGACGTAAACGAGTAGGCCATTCTTAGATGGTATATCGATTTTAAGAAATCTGTATATATGAATAAAAAGGTAATCGGCGGAAAAGAATTTTATTTAGTCATATATGAATATGTCTTATTGGATTTGCCTATTTTAGGTATGAAAAAAGATGCTGTTTATAGAAGGTTTAAAAAAATATGTGATAAAAAAATTTTTATGCTAATATCGGCTTCTCTATTGTTGTATATTGAAACTGATATTAGCATTTTTGCACCCCTGATATATATCTTAGTCCCCCTGCTTTGAAAAATTGTATCACTGATTTATATCTTAGGACCAATGCTTTATATCTTAGCCCTATAGATTTATATCTCTATCTCTCGGATTTAAATCTGAATCCCTCTTATCTAAATCTTAGGCTTACGGTTTTAAATCTGAACTTGTCGGTTTAAAGTCTCGAACAAATAAAAATGCTGTGTTTTTCTTTTTTGAAAGGCATATGTAATTTTTATTTTTCATGAAGATTAAAAGTTTAATTTAAATTATTTTAATGTAATTTTAGCACCTTGACTGAAAAATCCATCGGCAGCTTCTGTCATAAACACTTCATATCCATCTGATGTTGTGCCAACAGATTCACAATCATCTGGTATCATTCTGCTATAATGTGCTAGTGGTCTGCTTGTGTCACTCATATCAAGAACATATACAGCAGCTCCACCGTGTCCATGATCAAACATATATAATTTACTTTCTATGCCGTTCATAGAGTTGTCTTCTACTTTTACGTTCCAATCACTTCCCCAACTTTTTGGAACTGTTACGGTAAAAAATTTATTTTCAGTAGTTGTACTTGAACTTTTTGTAATTTGAATGACTAGCACCTTAATTTTATTGTAGCAAATCATAGTAACACCCTCAATCAGAACGGTATATTAAGATAAGACCTTTATCTTTTATAAAAACTTATGTGTGATGGAATATACTTTAAAAATTATTACAAAATAATCATATATAAAATATTGTAACCTATATGTTTCTGTTTAATGTTATAGTTATATAGAATTTAAACTTAGGAGGTAGTTATGCATAAAATTTTAAATGTTGCTTTAATCGCTCATGACAACAAAAAGGATACGCTGGTTAATTTCTGTATCGCTTACGAGGCTATATTGTCAAAATATGGTCTATATGCCACAGGTACGACTGGAAAAAGAATTATGGATGAAACACACTTGGACATACATAGGCTTGCTTCTGGGCCTCTTGGTGGGGACCAACAAATTGGCTCTCTGATTGTGAACAAGGAAATCGACTTGGTAATATTCTTGAGGGACCCATTAACTGCACAAGCTCATGAACCGGACATCCAAGCTTTGATAAGACTTTGTGATGTTTATAGTGTTCCGATTGCGACTAATTTGGCTTCTGCTGAAATTTTTATAAGGGCTTTAAATGATGGGGAATTAAACTGGAGATTGGATTAAATTTATAAAAATAACCCTTTATGAGATGATTTTCACATTCATGCTCATAAAGGGTTATCTACTTTCTGTCTATTTCAATAATTCGTCTAAGATTTCTTGTATTTCGTCTTCACATCCGCCGCATCCTGTTGATGCTTCAGTCATTTCTTTTATATCGTCTACTGTTTTTGCGCCATCTTCTATAGCTTTTTTTATTGTTTCATAACTAACTTCCATACAATGACATACGATTCTATCTTCCATATTTTATACCCCCATTTGTTATTTTGAGTATACCTATGAAGTTACTTTTGATGTCGTTTCTGTTTGGTATATCTTTATATTTTATATATACCCGCATTTTCTAACTAAAAACATTTTTGTTTATATTTTTAATTTAATTTGTTGTAAGTGGATTTATATCCGTTACTGCTATAAAATTTATATATAACAACAATTTATATTAAATTGAAAGGGGTAATTGTATGAATGCAATAAAAATAAACGGTTTGACGGGTGGATATCCAGAGACGATTGATGGAACTTCTGAATGGTATTATTCTCAAAAAGGCGCAAATGATTTTCTTGATTTATATGAAGCTGAAGAGCTTATTAAAGATGGACATCCTTTTTACGGTATGAACTGTCATCTAATTCACTTTCCTGATGGTGAGGTATTTAGTCCTTTTGAACTTAGGGAAAATTTTTATGTTGATGCACCTGTATGGGATGATGGAAAGTTTTATTTTTTATGTGTTGATTTTTCTGAAAAGACAATTCAAATACATTGTTATTATCCAGAAGATAAAAAACTTGAACTTATTGATAAATTGCCACTTGATTGTGTGAAGGATTGTTATAACCTAAAGTTACATGTTTCTCCACTTATGCTAAGTCGAGATGCTAATGAGTGTGTTTTCCAAATTGTCTGGCCAAATAATATTAGTTTTTCTATCGGTTCTACTGAAGGTCTTATGTTTAGGGATAGCGATGATTTATATTTTTCTGAATGGCATGATGATCCGTATTATCATGAATATGTAATTGTTAGAGATTTTCACACTGGCAAAATTAAGGATAAATTTTTAGGAACTATTTGCCGTATGCCAAATGGTGTATTTTGGCGATTTTAATTGTTCCATTTTCTAACTATTTACTATAAAATATAATTAGAAACTATATTTCAAGGGGGCAAAATTTATGTTAAGTAAAAGCTTAGAAAGTGCAATCAATGATCAAGTTACATTTGAGTTTTACTCTTCTTACACTTATTTAGCTATGGCTGCTTATTGTGAATCTGTTGATTTAAGCGGTTTTGCTAACTTTTTTAGAGTACAAGCTAAAGAAGAAATCGATCATGCTATGAAATTCTATGACTATGTGTTCCAAAAGGGTGGAACTGTAATTCTTGGCGAAATAGACAAGCCAAAAGACACTTATAAAGATGTTGTAGAAGTATTTGAAACAGGTTTAGCTCATGAAGAATTAGTCACTAAAAAAATATATAGTATTATGGATATCGCAGTTGCACAAAAGGAACATGCGACTATCAGCTTTTTAAACTGGTTTGTTGATGAACAAGTTGAGGAAGAAGATAACTTTACAACTATATTGAAAAAAGTAAAAAGATGCGTAGACAACCCTCATGCGTTGTATATGATTGATGATGAATTGGCACAAAGGGTTTATGTTGCACCTGCTAGTAATGCATAATTTAGATTTTAAAAAATATTTTTAAGTTTACATAAAAACTGTGTAGCCTGGTCTTAGACTACACAGTTTTTTATAGATTTTATACAAATGTTTTGATAGATTACTAAAGTAAATTTAATATTTAATTAGAAAGTTTTTTCAAAAGCTACTCTTTTTCCACCATCTTCTAAATAAACTATTCCACAATATTCAAATCCATTTTTCTTAAGTAAACTTTGCATTAATATATTATCTTCATGAGTATCTACCTTTATACTATGAATATTGTTTTGTTTACATACTTCTTCTGCATATTTTATTATTTTGTGTGAAAGACCTTTCCCCTTATGAGTGTTATCTACAGCTATTCTGTGAATTACGCCATAATCCCCGTTTGTAATCCATTTTCCATCTAGAATATTTTCATATGATTTTTCTTTTGTAAATGAAATTACAGTTGTCGCAATTATATTATTTTCATCCAACATCACATAGCTTTCCCCATTTTCTATATCATTATTTATAACTTCTTCATTTGGATAACCATTTTGCCATTGGTCAATCCCTTGTGATTTGAAGTATTCTTGCGCTTGTTTTACTATTTCCATTATTTTTGTTACATCTGATTTTGTTGATTTTCTAAATTCCATTTCTCCCTCCTTATTTTAATTGAACTTTCAACTATATTCTTAATAATATAATATTTTAGTTGAAAGTCCAACTATTTTGATATAAAGTATTTTTTCTAATCATTATAGTATTTTTTCAAACTATATAAAAATTTTTTTTGATATTTAAAAAATTTTTTTGTTTTTTCGCAAGTTTTTACAATTTTCTACAGAGTTACTAGGATATAATATATCTTGTGTTTCGGTAAATATGAGGGTGCCGGGATGAAAGTAAATTATTAAAAGCATTATTAAAAAAATTATTTAGAGTTCTTGTGGTGGGGGTTACAAAACTCTAAGACTTAAGCAAAGCGCTGAAATCATAGTACATAATAAAAATATACAAATCAGCTAGAAAAGCATTTCGGTAGGCCAACTGAAATGCTTCTTTTCTTATATAAAAAAAGCACCCCGGCAATTCTGCCGAAATGCTAATTTGGATAGTTATTTCAAAATCAACCTTATGGGGAGGTTAATTTTATATATTAAGTAGACCTTAATAACTTATTTACCACTCGAATTGTCCATCTTCTTTTATTTTGAAGAAGTCTGAATATCCAAGTTCAAATACTCGCTTTGCCAAATTATCAACTTTAATTTTTTCTTTGACAAGTTGAGTATATGGGCCAACATATGAGATATCTCCTTGTGCAATGAATCCTATTAATACATCATCTTTGATTACTGCCATCTTGTAATTGTCACCATCTGTATATGTTAATATATCATAAGTGTCGTCTGGTGGTGTTATAAATCCTACTGAAACTGTTGGTATTCCTAAGAAATTCATTGTATTTTTGAATTCAAATCTATCTTCTATAACAGCTTCTCCACCTGCCATATTAGTTGCAGCTACTTCTGCTTGTTTTGTTGCTAATGGCCAAATTCCTGTGCCTGTTACATCGCCTGCTGCGTATATATCAGGTTTGTTAGTTTCGCCTTTTTCGTTGATTTTGATTCCTTTTTCAGTTTCTATTCCTGAACCTTCAACAAGTCCTATATTAGATCTTACACCTGTTGAAACTACTAATAAATCGCAATCTATTATTTCATCATTTCCTAAATTAATGCCTTTTACTTTTCCATCTTCATCTATTAATACTTCTGATGCCATACGGTTCTTATAGATTTTTACGCCTTTTTGCTCAAATTTATCTTCATAAGCTTTTGCAGCTTTAACATCTAGTTGTTTGTCTAGTATTCTGTCTTCTGATGCAATTAAACTTAAATTTCCGATGCCATCTATTTCAACTAATCCTGCTAATGCGTCCATTCCTACAAGCCCAGCACCCATTATTACAATATTTTTTGCGTATTTTGCTTGTTCTTTTATTCCTATTGCGTCTTCTATATTTCTAAGTGGATACACATTTTTAGCTTCTCTTAAATTTTTAACTGGTGGTACGAATGCATTGGCACCTAATGTTATCAATAATTTGTCGTAAGCTAATTCTTCTTCGTTACCATCTTTTTCGTATTTAATTTTTTTATTGTCTGGATCAATTTCTTTTACTGTCGCTTTTTTAATCCAAGTTGCATTTTGTTTTTCCATGAAATCTCCATCTACAAAGTTAATTCCTTCAATTGTTCTGTGTCCTGAAATTAAATGGTGTAACATGCAACGAGAATAAATATTTTCATCTTTTGATATTACTATTATTTTTGCACTTTTGTCCAACTCTCTAATTGTTTTTACCGCTGTAACTCCTGCGATACTTGCCCCTATTATTACATAAGTTGTTGCATCATCTTGTGATTTTGGCCCAACTTTATGTGCTGGAACTGTAACTTCTTTTGGTGCATTTTTAGGAGTAACATTATTTTCTTCTTTATCTGATTTGAATATATTCTTTATTTTATCAAACATTTATTCGTCCTCCTTTTGTAATTCTAATGCACCGCTTGGGCAGTTATATACACATAGAGGAATTTCTTCTCCTTGGCATAAATCGCATTTTATTATATCTTGTTTAGTTCTGTCATCTGGTTTTAGAATTCCATAAGGGCAACTCATTACACACATATAACATGAACCACATTTTTCTTTATCATATGAAACTATCCCTGTTTCACGGTCTTTTGTCATAGCCCCACTCATACATGTTGCAACACATTCTGGTTTGTCACAATGTCTACATGTTAGAGGGACTGGGTGTCCCTCATTATTTAGTTCTATATGATTTCTACTTTCTGTATCTACATGTGATAAATCTATAAAATATTTATCTTTATTTACATCTATAAAGCTATCAAATTTATGTTTTTCGCCACAATTTCTAGTCATGCAGGCTAACACACAACTTTTGCAACCTGTACATAAATCTTTATGAATTATTATTCTGCGCATTTGACCACATCCTTAAAATTAATTATTTTAAACCTAAGCCTTTTCTTCTATCTAATATTTCTGATTCTAATGTATTAGCTGCTGATTCTGGGTCTGGATCTACTATTACACTACCTCCAGTTATATCTTTTAGTCCTTCTGTTAAAACTTGAGTTACTAATGGTCCTCCAGTTATAAATGGTGGTAAAGCTAGGTGAAGTGGTAGTCCTAGGGCTAAACCAAATGCTCCATCAGCTAATGCTTGTTCTTCTAACCATTGTGGTGCTGAAAGTGCTACTGGTAATTGTGGTATATCTACATTTAATGCTGCTGCTAATTCACTAACAACTATTTCGATTCTTCCTATTGCTAGACATGGTCCAAAGTTTAATACTGGTGGTATATTTAATTTTTTACAGACTGCTTTTAAGTTTTCTCCTGCTAATTCTTCTGCTCCTGGTGACATTAATCCTACGTTTTCAAGTCCACCTGTTGAACATCCTGCTGATAATACTAAGATATCTTTTTTGATTAATTCTTTTACTAATTCTACTGTGTGAACATCATGTCCGCCAGCAGTCATATTTGAACATCCTACTACTCCGACAACACCTTTGATTGTTCCGTCAGCGATTAAGTCTATTAATGGTTTCCAGTTTCCACCTAAAAATTCTTTTAAGTTCTTTTCACTTACACCAGTTAAAGATTCATCATAACCGTGATCTTTTGGTATATCTATAGTTACGTTTCCTCTTCTTGCTTTGTAAGCTTCTACTGCTTCGTTTATTAATCTGTGGTCTATTTCATCAAATTTATCTCTATCTAATTGGATTAATTCTGCATTTTTCTTTTTAGCTACATCATCTAAGCAAATCATTTTTACTTGTAATTTATCAGCTATCGGTTCAAGTCCTGGGATTGTACAGTTGAATTCTGAAACTACCATATCAACTGCTCCTGTTGCTAAAACTGCCTCACTTGTGTAGTTATTTCCTGCGTGCCCTGCAAATATTTCTTTGTAGTGTTCTCCTCTTAATTGTAAGTCTTGGCCTACACATGTACATCCTACTAATCTGAATCCTTTTGCTCCCACTGATTTAGCTACTTCTACTACTTCTGGTAGTTTTATTTTTTCTTGGAAACTTGCGAATGTTGAATGTTGATGTCCTGTTACCATTATGTTTATATAGTCTTCATCGATTACTCTAAATCCTACTGGAGCCATTCTTATAACTGGATCTCCTAAAACTATATCGTTTAATAAGTTAGTTAAAGTTAAGCCATATAAACCTGTACAAATTCCTAATGATAAACAATGCATTAACATATCTACAGGGTCAGAACTTAAGTTAGTTGATGATTTTACACATCCATCAAATACTTCTGATTTAGCTCCACCTGGCATGATTCCAAGCTCTTTCCATTTATCAACTCTCATATGGTAAGCTAGTTTTTCAACTAATTCCATTTTTTCATATCTTGGTTTGTATAAATCTTTTAGAATTGCATCTGCTATTTTTACACATCTTTTATGTGGGTCGTCATCGAATATTCCTAATTCTTCTCCTAGTATGTTTAAAGCTTTTTCACTTTTTATAACTCCATTGTTTTCTCCAACGTGTTTTACGTTTAAAGCTGTATTTTCAACTACGTGTAAATAACATGCTGCCCCTGCTGATACTGCTCTTAAGAAGTTTCTTGCTACTATTGTGTCTGCATCTGCTCCACATATTCCTCTTGGTGATTTTGGAGTTACTCTACATGGTCCATTTGAACATAATCTACAACAGACACCTTGAAGTCCAAATCCACATTTTACTTTTTGGTCGATTGTTCTTTGGAATGCTGTTTCAAATTCTCCTGCTTTTGATGCTACAAAACTTTCTAATCTCTTATCTGCACTTTCACACATCTTACAAGTATTACAATTCATTTTTATATTCCTCCCATTAATACTTTTATACTATAAAGTCTGTTTCTCATAATGTTTTCAAATTTAAAAATATTTACCAATTTTTTAAATCTCAACTTTTTTAAAACTTTCATTTTATTTATACTTCATTTATACCAATATATTCCATTGTTAAACATATATTTTTTTATTTTTATATTTTATTTTTATTCCAATTTGGAATAATTTATTTTATTCCGTCTCATTTATTAGTTTAAATTCCAACCATTTATAATTCTTGATTCCTATTTTTAATTCCTAATAAGAATTGTTTTTTAATTTAAACATAATCCATTTTGATATTAATCTTTGAATATGACATTATTTTATCAACCATTTTTTGGGGCAAATTCTTATTGTTATCTATAATAAACTTTGCTATAATTATAAGTGAAATTAAAATCATTAAAGGGGGATTTTAGTATGGCTTACAAAATAACTGATGAATGTATCGCTTGTGGTTCTTGTGCAGACGAATGTCCAAACGATGCTATAACTGCAGGAGATGACAAATACAGCATAAACGCTGACGAATGTTTAGATTGTGGATCATGTGCTGATGCCTGTCCAAACGATGCTATAGTTGAAGAATAATAGCAAGTAAAACTATCTGGGGATTCTTCCTTGGATAGTTTTTTATTCGGTTGATTTTGATGATTTTAAATTTCAAAAATAATGACATCAATTAAGGAGAAAATAATATGGCTTACATAATAGGTGATGCTTGTATAAGCTGTGGTGCATGCGAATCAGAATGCCCTGTAGAATGTATATCAGCTGGAGATGACAAATACGTAATAGATGCAGATAGCTGCATAGAATGCGGTTCTTGTGCAGACGTATGTCCTGTAGAAGCTCCATGTGCTGAATAATTTTGAATTTAATTTTTATTAAATAAAGCTAAGTGGTTTTTATCACTTAGCTTTTTAACGTTAAAAAAAAACTGCTGTATGAAAATCACGTACAATATTCTATACAACAGCTTAATTATATTATTAAATAAATATATCGTTATTCGTCTTCTTTCATTAGATATGATAGAGTAAATAAGCTTTCAGTTAAGTTTACATTTTCTACTATGATATCTTCTGGTACATTTAAATCCATAGGTGCAAAGTTCCATAATCCCTTTATCCCACATGCGACTAATCTATCTGCTAATTCTTGGGCCCCATTTTTTGGTACACATAAAATTCCGATATCTATTTTGTTTTCTTTAACAAAATCTTCAATTTTATCCGAGTCCAATATTTCAAATTCTCTTATTTTTAATCCTATTATTTTAGGATTTGCATCAAATAACCCTTTTATTTCGAATCCCGCTTTTCTAAATCCAGAATAGTTAGCTATTGCTTGTCCTAAATTTCCTGCTCCTATTAGAATTGCATTGTATGGCCTGTCTAACCCTAGAATTTTTCCGATTTCAGTATGAAGAGCTTCTATATTATATCCATACCCTTGTTGTCCAAATCCGCCAAAATTATTTAAATCTTGTCTTATTTGTGATGCTGTGAATCCTATAATTTCACTTAATTCTTTTGAAGATATTCTTTGTACGTCATTATCAAGTAAGTCCCCAAGATATCTGTAGTACTTAGGCAGTCTTCTGATAACAGCCATTGATATATTCTTACCTGCCATCTTCTCACCTCTTTTAATTTTAATATTTTCATAACAATATAATTAGATAATACCATATTTTTTAAATAGTTTCATATATCCTTGATTATATTATACCAAAAGTTTATAATTTTAGATAGCTTAAGGAGGTACAAAAACTTATGATCATCTTATCTTGTAATAATTTGAATAAAAGTTTTGGCGTAGATTCTATCCTTGAAAATGTTAGTTTTACTATAAATGAAGGCGACAAAGTAGGTATCGTTGGTGTTAATGGTACAGGAAAAACGACTTTATTTAAGATTATTTCAGGTGAATACGGATACGATAGCGGTGATATTTACACTTCTAAAGATTGTGAAGTTGGTTATTTAGAACAAAATACTAACTTTTATTCGGAAAATACTATTTTAGAAGAGGTTCTTGAAGTATTCAAACCTCTTATCGAAATGGAAGAAAATCTTAGACAACTTGAAATCAAAATAGCTGAAGAAGGAAGCAAATCAGATTCTAAAATCTTAGATAAATTAATGGATGAGTACTCTCATAAAATGGAGTTATTTTCGGCAAACAACGGTTACGGATATAAGTCTGAGGCGAAGGGTGTGCTTATTGGTTTAGGATTTAAGGACAGCGATTTTGATAAAAAAGTCGATATTCTTTCTGGTGGAGAAAAAACAAGAGTACTTTTAGGGAAATTACTTCTTAAAAAACCTACCCTATTACTTCTTGATGAACCGACAAACCACCTTGATTCTGAGGCAATCGAGTGGTTAGAGTTCTTCTTAAAACAGTATAGGGGTACTGTTATGCTTATTTCCCATGACAGATATTTTCTAGATCAAGTAGTAAATAGAACTTTCGAAATCTACAACAAAAAACTTAAAACTTATAATGGTAATTACTCTGATTTTATAGAGCAATCCAAAGTTGAAAAAGAATTAGAAATTAAAAAATACGAAGACCAGCAAAAAGAACTTAAAAAACAAGAAGAGTCTATTGAAAGACTTAAGGCTTATGGTCGTGAAAAACATCTTAAAAGAGCTAGAAGTAAGGAAAAGGCTCTTGATAAGGTTGATGTTCTTGACAGACCTGAGTTATATAGAAAAAAAGCGAAAATATCTTTCGACCCAGCTGTTGTTAGCGGTAATGATGTAATGCAAGTTAGAGATATTTCTATGGGATATGACGATAGAATATTATTCAAAGGGTTGAATTTTGAGATATATCGTGGTGAAAAAGTTGCATTAATCGGGCCAAATGGAATCGGTAAGTCTACATTATTTAAAATAATAATGAACGAGCTTACTCCACTTTCTGGTGAAGTTAAACTTGGTACAAATGTTAACGTGGCTTATTTCCACCAAGAGCAAAAAACTCTTGATTTAAACAACACTATTATAGATGAAATTTGGAAAGATAATACGAATCTTACTCAAACTCAAATAAGATCTATGCTTGGTGCATTCTTATTTGAAAATGACGATGTATTTAAACAAATTTCTTCACTTAGTGGTGGCGAAAGAGCTAGAGTTGCAATATTAAAACTGATTTTATCAAAAGCAAACTTCCTGCTTCTTGACGAACCAACAAACCACTTAGACATCGATTCAAAAGAAGTTTTAGAAGATGCTCTAAACGGATACACTGGAACAATTTTCACGATTTCGCATGATAGATATTTCTTAAACACTGTAGTTGACAAGATTTTAGTTCTTGATGAAAACGGAATTACTGAATATCTGGGTAATTACGACTACTACATGGCTAAAAAGAAAGAATCTGAAGAGATAAATGCTCATGTGGAGGAAGAATCTGAAAAGACTAAAACTCAACTTAAAGAGGAAAAACGTCGTGAACGTGAAGAACGTGAAAAACAAAAGAAAAATAGAAATAAAATTGCTAATACAGAAAAAGAAATTGAGCAAATCGAAACAAAAATAAGTGAACTTGATGAACTTCTTTGTCTAGAAGAAGTTTACTCTAACCCTGAACGTTCTAAAGAAGTTTCTCAAGAAAAATCTAACTTAGAAGATAGATTAGCTGAACTTTACGAGCTTTGGGAAGAATTAATGTAGTTGGGCTTTTTATAAATTTTCATAAAAATACTCCCTTTGATACTAGTTTATAGTTATCAAAAGGAGTATTTTTTATAACACATATGAAATTATATTCATTTTAAATTATAAATAAGCATAATTTCCGTATATGTGTTTCAAAGAAACCTACATTTTTTAGGATCTTTAGAATAGAGATTTCTTTATTATAGTATTATTTTATGGTTGTTTCTTTATTATAATTTTAGATTATTTTTTAGATTGTTTTTTGAGGTTATTTAATATATACCCAATTCTTCTAGTCATAATCACGAACTAATTTTATATATTTAGATGATACGTAACCTTCTATATCTCTATACTCTACTCTATAGAAACCATTCGAAGTTTTTCCTTCAACTTCAACTCTTGCACCCTTTGGTATTGAAGTTATTTTTGCTGAAGATGAACTAGGACTTCTTCTTAAAGTAAGTTTTGCTGTAGTTATTCCATCATAATCGTCCATTTCTCTATAAGTGTAATCTTTTTTATTTGTGTTAGTTCCTATTTTTGCATGTTTTTGAGATATGTAACCATCTCTACCTTTGTATTCTATTTTGTACCAACCATTTGATGTTTTTGATTCTATCTTAATTACTGTACCTTTTTTCAAATAAGTAACTTTCTTTGATAATGTTGATGCTCCAAGTCTCATATTAACATTTGAAGTTACAGTTCCTTTTTTCTCAACATCTCTGTATTCAGAATCATATATTTTTATATTTTTTGGTGAAACATAACCTTCTATATCTCTATATTCTACTCTGTACCATCCATTTGATGCTTTTCTCTCAACTTCTACTACTGCACCTTTTTTAAGAGTTGTTATCTTTCTTGAGTTTGATGTTGCTTTTGATCTTAAAGTAGTGTTTGATTTTATAACACCCTCATAATCATCGTAATCTCTCGCTGCCATTGTAACTGCTGTTGCTAGTTTTGCATCATTTTCATTGTTGTTCACTGCTGATACAGGTAAAACACCCGACACTGCTATTCCTACTGCCATTATTGCTCCTAGCCCCATCGCCATATACTTTTTCATTTTCATAATCGTACCTCCTAATAGTGATTAATTTTTTTATTTTTTGTGCTAAGTTTTTTGTTGTTTTCTTTTGCTACTAAATACAACACCTAAAAAAATTTTGGGTACCTTTTTTAAAAACTTTTTAAAATTTTTTTATTTTTTTCTAAAAAATTTATTTTTCCATAAAAAATAGGAAGCCAATATTTTAGCTTCCTATTTCTCTATTTATATAAATATTTTCAATTATTTTTTAGCAGCTACTATGCTTATTTCAACTAATAAGTTTTCTCTAGCCATGTTAGCTTCTACACATGCCCTTGCTGGTTCGTTTCCGTTTTCTACCCATGCATCCCAAACTGAGTTCATATCAGCGAATAATGCCATATCTTTTACGTATATAGTTGCTGATAATATGTGGTTTTTGTCAGAACCATATTGATTTAATATTGTTTCTGCTTTAGCTAAAACTGCAGCAGTTTGTTCTTTCATATCACCTTCGTCGTTAGTTAATCCACTTAAGTAAAGAGTTCCATTGTGTTCTACTACTTTACTCATTCTTCCTGTTCCTTCAAATCTTTTGATTTCCATTTTGTCTCTCCTATATGTTGTTATTTTTAATTAGGCAATTTTAAGTTGCTAATTAACGTCTATTTTTAAGTTTGGCACAGCATTTAATGACATATCGTCAATTTTTCCATTTATGAAATTATGATATCCAGCACAACCTATCATAGCTGCATTGTCTGTACATAATTCGATACTTGGGAATTTGATTTCTATACCTTTTTCGCCTGCCATTTTTGTTATTTTATCTCTAAGTGCTGAGTTTGCTGCAACACCACCAGATAACGCTATTGTTTTATATCCTTTTTCTTCAGCAGCATGTACTGCTTTTGTAGCTAAAACTTCTACTACTGCTTCTTGGAAAGATGCTGCAACGTCTTCTACTACTATCTCTTGTTTTTTCATTTTTTGAGCATTTAAGTAGTTTAGAACTGCTGATTTTAATCCACTGAAACTGAAATCATATGAATCATCTAAAAATGCTCTTGGGAATTCTATAGCATGTTTGTTACCTTGTTTTGCAAGTTTGTCTATTATTGGCCCACCTGGATATCCAAGTCCCATAGCTCTAGATATTTTGTCAAATGCCTCACCAGATGCATCATCTCTAGTTCTTCCAAGTATTTCGTAGTTTTGATAATCTTTAACCTCAACTAAATGAGTGTGTCCTCCTGAAACTACTAGTGTTATAAATGGAGGTTTTAAATCTTTGTGTTGTATATAGTTTGCATTTATGTGACCTTGCATGTGGTTTACCCCAACTAGCGGAACTCCAAGTGTGAATGCAAGCGCCTTTGCATAAGATAATCCAACTAAAAGTGCACCTACTAAACCTGGTCCATAAGTTACTGCTATATGGTCGATTTCTTCTGGTTTAATTCCAGCTGTGTCTAATGCTTCTTGATAAACTGCATCTATATTTTCGATGTGTTTTCTTGATGCGACTTCTGGAACTACACCACCGAATTTTTTATGTAATTCAATTTGTGTTGAAACAACATTTGCAAGTACTTCTCTTCCGTTTTTTAATACAGCAACTGCAGTTTCGTCACAACTACTTTCTATCGATAAAGTTATTATATCCTTCATTATTTCACCGCCTCATATTTTAGCTATTTGTAATTTTGCTTTTTCGCGTTTATTAATTTATTTATATAATCCATTATGGAAATGTCATATTTATAATTCTGATAACTGGTTCCACATTATTATCGCGTCTTCTCTGTCGCTATAATATTCTTTTCTGACCCCCGCCATCTTAAATCCGTATTTTCTATATAGATTTTGTGCAATAGTATTTGAACTTCTAACTTCTAAAGTCATTGAAACTAATCCTTCTGACTTACAAAGCTTAACCATTTCTTCTACTAATCTGTCACCTATTCTTTGACCTCTATAATTGCTGTGTACTGCAACGTTTGTTATGTGACCTTCATCTACAACAAACCAAACTCCAACATATCCAACAATTACAGAATCAAGTTCAGCAACAAGATATCTAGCCAAGTTATTTTTTAGCTCGTCCATTAAAGATTTTTTTGACCATGGATCATCAAAACAATCTACTTCTACCATATGAACGCCTTCTATATCTTCTTTTCTCATTGGTCTAATTATTAAGTTATTTGTATTTAATTGTGTGTCTAGCCCCAAAATTGAGTTTAAATCTTGGGGTAAATCTTGATTTGGGTTATTTAGATTTTCTCGATTCTTTTCCATTTTGAAACCTCACTTATCTCCAATATTTATTTTTATCTATTTTTGTTCTTGAAGTTTTTTCTCTGCTTCAAGTTTTCTTTGTTTTTCTTCGTATTGTTCTTCTGCTTGTGATTTTCTAATATATAGAGGATTCACAGTGTAGCAGTTGAATATATCTTTTCCTTCATCAAATTTAACTTTCGCAACTGAGCATAAGCTTCCTGCTTTTGTTACATTGTTTGATGCTGCTGGAATTTCTATATTTTCAATTTCTCTTATTTTGTCTTCGTATTTATAAACTGCTTCTCCAACTAATATCCATTCTTCTTTGCTTTGCGCTAATTCTTCAAGAAGTTCGTCTATAGGTTGAATTCCTATTTCTTTTATTTCAACAAGTTTTGTACCTTCATAGTGGTATCTTCCTGTGTAAACTTGATTTCTTTGTGCATCTAATATTGAACATATTTTTTTATCACAAAGGTTCATATTTGCTGCTAAAACTTCTAGTGAATTAACTCCTATTACCGGAATGTCGTTAACGTGTGCAATCGCTTTTGCTGTTGCCATACCGATTCTAAGCCCTGTAAAAGAGCCAGGACCTTCACAAACTGCTATTGCATCAATCTCACGCACGTTTAAATCACTTAAACTTAGCATGTTTTCTATCATCGGCATAAGTTTTTGTGAATGAGTTTTTTTAGTGTTGATTGTATATTCACAAATTAATTTATTGTCCTCTATAACAGCCACACTAGCTGCCATAGAAGATGTATCTATCCCTAAAATCTTCATTATTTAGTCAACTCCTCAACTATTTTTTCGTATTCTTCACCATAAGGAATAAGTGTCATCTCTCTTCCCATGTCTTTGTATTTTAATTCTATTTTTAAGTAATCGTCCGGTAGTATGTCTTCGATTATATTTGCCCACTCGATTATGCATACCCCTTCACCATTTATGTATTCATCAAATCCTATATCGTACATTTCTTCGCTACATCCAATTCTGTACACGTCAAAATGATATAGCGGCATCTTCCCTTCATATTCGTTTACTATTGTGAAAGTTGGGCTTGTGATGTAATCGTCTACTTCTAGTGCCTCTGCCAAACTTTGAGTCATTGTTGTTTTTCCTGCCCCTAAATCACCGATTAAACAAACTATACTCCCTGGTTTTAATAATTTACCTAATTTAAAACCAATCTCTCTAGTTTCTTTATCGTTATCTAGGTATATATTCTTTATCATCTGCATTTTTTTCATATTTTCATCTCCGTATCTAATCTCATATTTTAAATATGAACCAGATATTATTATATTATACTTTTTAGTAATTTTATAGGCTTATACGTTATTTTTTCAATATATACGACTATATTTATTATAATTTAAAGTATCAAAAACTAAAAGACCCGCCCTAGTTAAAGGACAGGTCTTTTTATTTATAATCTATTTAACACCTAATATTTTTTCCATCTTTTTATATAATGGTAAAATTACCACTGTCATGATTGCACCTTTTAATAAATTGAATGGTATTACTATCCAAATCATAAAAGTAAACAAGTCTGTAACTTTAGGATTTAATACTGTACCCATGTTTATTATTACATCCATTGGCATTACTAATGCATATAGAGGGAACACTATGTAGTAATCTACTACTGCACCGACTAGTGCCATAAATATTGTACCGACAATACCACCGATTAATACATTTTTATAAGATTTAACTTTTCTACATATAAAACAAATCATAAGTACATATGGTCCTGCTATTAATATGTTTGCTATCTCACCAACACCGCCTGTTGTACTTCCTGATACTGCTTGTAATAAGTTTTTTATAACTACTATTATAAATCCAGGAACCGCTCCCATTGATAGTCCACCAAAAACTGCTACTATATCTGAGAAGTCAAGTTTTAAAAATGACGGGAATATTGGTAGTGGAACTTCTATAAATCTTAAAAAATAAGATATAGCTGCCAAGATTCCTATTTGTGCTACAACTCTTGTAGACATTGTTTTTTTTGATTTTTGAGTATTTATACTTTGTTGCATAATCCATAACCTCCAATAAAATAAATTATTATAGGTCAAATAAAAAAACTCGAGAGAACCTTCTTCTTCGAGTTTTATGAGCAATCATAATAAATAAATCTTTTGAATTTATAACTCTCTTCTCTCATCCAGACTCTACTGTCGGCTTTGGAATTTCACCAAATCAGCTATTTTCATAGTTCGCGGGCTTTACCGCCGGTAGGGAATTTCACCCTGCCCCGAAGATTTTTTCTAGTTATTTTATTTTCCTATCTTAATTAATATAATAATATCATTAACATATACTGTCAACAAAATTAATAATTTCACATTATACATTTATATACTATAATTATAATAATATCCATAGTTTTTTACTTTTAATCATATTTTTTACATATTTTCGATATAATTTTTCGTTTTTAATTTACATAGTATTATTTTTATACCTTTTTTAATATATTATTTGTTTTATCTTATTATGTTGTGTTTATTCTAATATTTTTATATTTTTATTATGCTTCTCTTTTATAAACTACTTTTCCATCTATTATTGTGCATAATACGTTACTTTGAATTTCTAGAGGGTTTCCATCCCAAATCACTATATCGGCATCTTTTCCAACTTCAATTGAACCAACTCTATCCTCTATTCCTAAAACTTTTGCTGGATTTATAGTTATTGATTCTAATGCTTTTTCCTGTTTCATACCGTATTTAACCGCTAATCCAGCACATATCGGTAAGTACTGAAGTGGTATTACCGGATGATCTGTCATAAGGCATATATCTTTCCCTGCATTAGATAAAATGCCAGCAGTTTCAAAAGTTAAGTTTCTAAGTTCGATTTTTGATCTCTCAGATAAAGATGGTCCTACTATTAATGGATAATCTTCCTCTAATAATTCTTCGACTATCATATGGCCTTCTGTGCAGTGGTCTATTGTAAGTTTTAAATCAAATTCTTGCGCAATTCTTATTGCTGTGAACATATCATCAGCTCTGTGTGCATGTGCTTTTAGTGGAATTTCCTTTTTTAACACAGGTATAAGTGACTCTAATTTTATATCATATTCTGGCTTATCTATATCTTCGTCTTCTTCTGCACATTTTAAATCGTATAGATATTCTTCACCTTTTCTAAGATTTTCTCTAAGTAATGCTGCAATCGCCATTCTAGTTTGTGGCGTATCTTCATTTGAACCATAGCATGATTTTGGATTTTCACCGAATGCCACTTTTGATGCAACTGGGTTTTTGATTACCATTTTATCTATTCTTCTACCATAAGTTTTTATTGCAGCTGCTTGACCTCCCATAACGTTAGCACTTCCAGGAGTTGTACAAACTGCAGTTATTCCGCCTTCATATGCTTCTTTAAATGTTCTATCCATTGGATTTATACCATCAATTACATTTAAGTGTGGTGTTATTGGGTCTGTTTCTTCGTTTCCGTCTGCACCTTCTACACCCATTCCATCTTCCCAAAGACCTAGATGGGTGTGAGCATCTATAAATCCCGGGTATATGAAGTTGCCTTCAGCATCAATTATTTCTAATTCTTCAGTTTCAGAGTCTAATTGCTCTTCCACATTTTCTCCCATAGCCACTATTTTTTTATCTTTTATTAATATTCCTATTTTCTGTATTCCTTGAGTAATTGTATTTACTGTTCCGTTTTTTATTAATAACACTCTCTGCCTCCGATTAATTGTATTTTTGTATCTATTTTTAAATTTTTCACTATTTATATTTTTAAATGTTGTGCTTCTAAATTAACATATAAAATAGTTTTAAACAACCCATAAGCCCTAAATGTTAAACAAAAATCCGCATCCGCATTTTTATATGCGAAAGCGGATTTTATTTAATAACATAAAGTTTTAAAATTAAAGTTTCATAGATAATGAAACACGTCCTTTATCTAAATCTATTCCAATAACTTTAACATCTATAACATCACCAACAGATACTATTTCCATTGGGTCTTTTACGAATTTATTGCTCATTTGTGATTTGTGAACAAGTCCATCGTTTTTGATTCCGATATCGACAAATGCACCGAAGTCGACAACATTTCTGACAGTACCTTTAAGTACCATACCTTCTTTGATGTCTTCTATTTTTAATACATCTGTTCTTAATATAGGTTTCATACCTTCATCCCTAGGGTCACGACCTGGTTTCTTAATTTCTAAGATAATATCTCTTAAAGTCGGTTCACCTATTTCTAGTTGTTTACTTATTTCTTTTATGCCTATTTTTTTAACTCTGTCATCTATATCAGCGATATTTTTATCTTCAATATCTTTTATTGTATAGCCTAACATTTCTATCATCTTTTTGCATACATCATAACTTTCTGGATGGACACCTGTATTATCAAGTGGATTTTTACCATCCGCAATTCTCATAAATCCAGCACATTGAACGAATGCACTTGGTCCAAGTCTCTTAACTTTTTTAAGTTGGGCTCTTGATGTAAATGCACCATTTTCCTCTCGATATAAGACGATATTTTTAGCCACTGATTTACTTATTCCAGAAACGTGTTCAAGTAATGAATATGATGCAGTATTTAAATCAACACCAACGCTGTTAACTGAGTCTTCAACAACTCCATCTAAAACTTCTGTAAGTCTCTTTTTATTTAAGTCGTGTTGATATTGACCAACACCTATATTTTGAGGTTCGATTTTTACAAGCTCAGCAAGTGGATCTTGAAGTCTTCTACCTATTGAAATTGCACCTCTTATAGATACGTTGATGTCTGGATGTTCTTCTGCTGCTAATTCTGATGCAGAATATATTGATGCACCAGCTTCACTAACTATTACATATTGAGTGTTTAAATTTTCTTCTTTTATTAAATCAGCTATCATTTTTTCAGATTCTCTAGATGCAGTCCCATTTCCGATTGCTATTACATCTATATCGTATTTTTTCACTAAATCTAAAACTTTTTTTCTTGCTGATTCCATTTTAGCCTGTGGTTTGTGTGGATATACAATTGCTTGGTCTAAGAATTTACCATTTCTATCTACAACAGCTATCTTGCATCCATTTACATAACCTGGATCAAATCCCATAACTATTTTGCCTTTTAGTGGCGGTTGTAATAATAAATTTTTGATATTTTCACCGAATACACTGATTGCCCTTTCTTGCGCATTTTCAGTTAAGTAAGCTCTTATCTCTCTTTCAATTGATGGGAAGATAAGTCTTTTATATGAATCTTCAATAGCTGAGATAATTGCTGCTTCGTTTTGTGAATTATTTTTATTTATATATCTTTTTTCTATGTAGTTTAATACTTTGTCGTTGTCTATTTCTAATTTAACTTTAAGGAAGTTTTCCTTTTCTCCCCTATTTATAGCAAGTACTCTATGTGATGCCATTGTTTTTACAGCTTCACTATAATCGTAATACATGTCGTAAACTGATTTTTCATCACTTGTATTTTGAGTTACAATTACACCGTGTTCTATTGCTAATTTTCTGATGTATTTTCTAACTTCGGCATCATCAGAAACAGCTTCTGCAATTATATCTAAAGCACCTTTTATTGCATCTTCAGCACTTTCAACGCCTTTTTCTGCATCGATATAATTATTTGCCTCAGCATTTATATCTCCTATGTTTTTTTCTAAGATTGCATTTGCTAAAGGTTCTAATCCTTTTTCTTTTGCTATTGTCGCTCTTGTTCTTTTCTTTTGTTTATAAGGAGCATAAATATCTTCAACTTCTTGAAGAGTTTTTGCCTTAGCTATATTCTTTTTAAGATCTTCAGTTAATTTTCCTTGCTCTTCAATTATTCTAGTAACGTCTTCTTTTCTGCTTTCAAGATTTCTAAGATAAGTAAGTCTCTCATTTAATTGTCTTAAAGTTACATCACTCATCTCGCCTGTCATTTCTTTTCTATACCTAGCAATAAAAGGTATTGTATTCCCCTCATCAATCAGCTTGATTGTGTTATCTATATACTCTCTTTTAATTTGAAATTCTTTTTCTAAAATATTATATATATCCAAACTCAAACACTCCTTTAAAAAACAGGGAGCCACAATAATTGTGTAGCCCCCTTGTTTGATTTTTATTGACTTTTTATTTTATTCATTTTTAAATATTCATTTATGAATAAATTTATATTTCCATCCATTACACTATCCACATTTCCGATTTCCGCATTTGTACGGTGGTCTTTTACCAACTTGTATGGTTGGAATACATAGGATCTTATTTGGCTACCCCATGTTATTTGTGAATACTTACCTTGTATGTCTTCAATTCTTTCTTTGTTTTCTAATTCTTTTAAATGAATTAATTTACCTTTTAACATTTTCATTGCAGTGTCTTTGTTGGCAAATTGTGAACGTTCATTTTGGCATTGAACAACAATTCCTGTTGGAATATGAGTTATTCTAACCGCAGAATCAGTTTTGTTTACATGCTGTCCTCCAGCCCCTGATGATCTATATGTGTCGATTTTTAAATCATTAGGATTTATTTCAACATCAATCTTATCGTCAAGTTCTGGTGTAACATCTACTGATACAAATGATGTATGTCTTTTGCCTGATGCATCAAAAGGTGATATTCTGACGATTCTATGAACGCCTTTTTCACTTTTTAGATAACCATAGGCATTTGTACCTTGTATTAGTAGCGTAACACTTTTTATCCCTGCCTCTGGGTCACTTATCATATCTAGCGTTTTGACCTTAAAGTTATTTTGGTCAGCCCATCTAAGATACATTCTAAGTATCATTTGAGCACAGTCTTGTGCATCTAATCCGCCTGTCCCAGCATTTATAGATAAAACAGCGTTATTTGCATCATATTTTCCATTTAATAAAGTTTTTATTTTAACTTCATCTATTTTATCTTCAAGTTTTTTTATAGATTTTTCGATGTCATGTTCTATAGACTCGTCCTCTTCTTCTAAACCTAGTTCTATCAATATTTCTATTTCTTCTAAGTCAGAATTTAATCCTTCAAATTCAGAAATTATATTTTTTAAATCACTGTTTTGTTGAAGTATCTTTTGAGCTTTTTCATTGTCATCCCAAAAATCTTGCTTGTTTATTTCTTCTTCGTATTTTTGAATTTGTGCTTGCTTTGAAGCTATGTCAAAGGGAAACACCCAATTCTTTTAAATCTTTAGACATTGTCTCAACTGACTGTCTATAATCTAATTCTCTTAACATTAGATCCTCCTAGTTTTTACCACAGCAGTTTTTATATTTTTTACCACTACCGCATGGACAAGGGTCATTTCTTCCTACTTTTGTTTCCTTAACAACTGGTTGTTTTGGTTCATCAGTTGGAGCTTCTATATTATCAACATCAACTATTTGTTTTCTTTCAGTTGGTTGTTTTTCTATAGTTATTCCGAATAAATATCTAACTGTATCTTGTCTTATTTGATCAACCATTTCGTCAAACATATTGAAACCTTCTAATTTGTATGCTATTACTGGGTCTTGTTGTCCTAAAGCACGAAGGCCTATACCTTGACGTAATTGGTCCATAGCATCTATATGATCAATCCAGTGATTATCAACACATTGTAAAAGTATGATTCTTTCTATTTCTCTCATTCTTTCTGGTGTGATGATTTCTTCTTTTTCTTTATATATATCAAATGCTATTTCATATATTTTTTCTATTAATTCTTCACCTTGTAATGCTTCTAAACCTTCTACTTCTAAACTTTCAGCAGGCATAAATGCACCATATAGATAGTGTTTTAATTCTTTGTAATCTACTGTTTTATCGTCTGTGTATGCTTCAACAGCTGCAGCTATTCTGTCTTTAACCATAGATTGGATATATTCATGTATATCTTCACCTTCAAGAACGCTACTTCTTTCAGCATATATAACTTGTCTTTGTTTATTCATAACGTCGTCATATTGAAGTACGTGTTTTCTTATACCGAAGTTTCTACCTTCTACTTTCTTTTGTGCATTTTCAATTGACTTAGTTAACATTTTATGTTCTATTGGCATGTCGTCTTCTAAACCTATTCTTTCAACAACACCTTTTATTCTGTCACTTCCGAATAATCTCATAAGATCATCGTCAAGACCTATATAGAATCTTGATGAACCTGGGTCACCTTGACGTCCAGAACGACCTCTTAACTGATTATCTATTCTTCGAGATTCGTGTCTTTCTGTACCGATTATAGCAAGTCCACCTGCTGCTTTAACTTCTTCTTGTTCTTTTGCAGCTTGTTCTTTAAATTGGTCATATAGATGTTCGAAAGTTTCTTTTGCTTTTGCTAAATCTTCATTTTCTGCTAATTCTTCAGCATCTATACTAGTATCAACTCTCTTGATTGAATCATCAGTAAATCCATGTTTCTTTAGTTCTTTTTTAGTTAAGAATAGTGGGTTACCACCAAGCATGATGTCAGTACCACGACCAGCCATGTTTGTAGCTATTGTAACTGCTCCAAGTCTACCTGCTTGTGCTATTATCTCAGCTTCTTTTTCATGGTTTTTCGCATTTAATACTTCGTGTTTTACACCTTTTCTCTTAAGTATTTGAGAAAGTAATTCTGATTTTTCTATTGATACAGTACCAACTAGAACTGGTTGGTTCTTTTTATGTCTTTCCATTATATCTTCTGCTACAGCGTGGAATTTACCATGTTCATTTTTATAAACAACATCTGGTAAGTCTTGTCTTATAACAGGTTTATTTGTTGGTATTTGAACAACGTCCATTTTGTATATTGATTTAAATTCTTCTTCTTCTGTTTTAGCAGTACCAGTCATACCAGCAAGTTTTGAATACATTCTAAAGAAGTTTTGGAATGTTATTGTTGCAAGAGTTTTTGATTCTCTTTGAACATGTAATCCTTCTTTAGCTTCTATTGCTTGGTGTAACCCTTCTGAGTATCTTCTACCAAACATTAGACGACCTGTAAATTCGTCAACTATAACTATTTCACCATCTTTAGCAACATAGTCTACATCTTTTTTCATTATAGCGTGTGCTTTTAATGCTTGGTTGATGTGGTGGAATAATTCAGTATGTTCAACATCTGTTATATTCTCAACATTGAAGTAAAGTTCTGCTTTTTTGATACCAGATTCACTTAATGAAACTGCTTTTTGTTTTTCATCTATTTCATAATCTCCATCTGATGGAAGCTCTTTTTCTTCTTCAGTTTTTTCTTGTTGTGTTTTACTTGGTCTTTTTAATGTTAATACGAATGTATTAGCATCTGTATATAAATGAGTAGATTTGTCCCCAGGTCCTGATATAATCAGTGGAGTTCTAGCCTCATCTATTAATATTGAATCGACCTCATCGACTATAGCATAGTTTAATTCTCTTTGAACTCTTTGTTCTTTGTGGATTACCATGTTATCTTTTAAGTAGTCAAATCCGTATTCGTTGTTTGTTCCGTAAGTTATATCACATTCATATTGTTTTCTTCTAACTTCTGGATTTTGTCCATGAACTATAACTCCTACAGTAAGTCCTAGGAATTCATAAACTTTCCCCATTTCTTCTTTATCACGTTTTGCTAAGTAATCATTTACTGTAACAACGTGAACACCCTTACCTTCAAGTGCATTAAGGTATACAGGTGCTGTTGCAACTAATGTTTTACCTTCACCAGTTTTCATTTCTGCTATTCTACCTTGATGTAAAACCATTCCCCCGATAAGTTGCACATTGTAATGTCTTAATCCTAAAACTCTTTTTGAAGCCTCTCTAACGGTAGCAAAAGCTTCTGGTAGGATATCATCTAATGTTTCACCTTTAGCTAATCTTTCTTTAAAAATATTAGTCATATTTTTTAATTCTTTATTTGTCATGGCCTCGAATTTAGGTTCCATAGCATCTATTTTATCCGCTACTTTGCTAAATGCTTTTATCTCCCTTTTATCTGCCATGTTGAATAAGTTATCTAAAAAACCCATTGTTTTGCATCTCTCCTCATCGCATAAATTATACTATTATACATTTTAACATAAAACTTGGATATTTAATATTAAATATTAACTTAATTGTCTTTTTTAATACTATTTTCGTTAAACTTTAACATTCTTTAGCTATTTAATATTTCCAACTTTATAAATTAATATGTATTTTACTCTTCTTCACTTTCTTCACTAGATAAATAAAATCCTGTGTCATCAAAACTTAATTTATCTACGTTCTTAAGCTTTCTATTAATCTGTCTAGTTCTAGTTCCAACCAATTTATCTATTTCTGAACTCGCCTGATTTAATTTATTTTGGGCAGAATTAAGTACCGTTTCAAATTTAGAAAACTCAGTTTTAACTGCCCCAAGTATCTTCCAAACTTCGCTAGAGTGTTTTTCAATAGCAAGGCTTCTAAATCCCATTTGTAAGCTATTTAAAAGCGCAACAAGTGTAGTTGGACCTGTTATATTTATGTTGTATTCTCTTTGTACAAACTCAACCAAACTTTGATTTTTCAACACTTCAGCGTAAATTCCTTCTGTCGGTAAAAACATAAGTCCAAAATCAGTCGTGTTTGGTGGATCTATATATTTATCTCTTATATCCTTCGCTGATTTTTTAATAAATCTCTCTAAATTCTTAGATGCCACATCTATTTGTGCTTGATTTTGCAAATCATACGCATCTAATAACTTATTATAAACCTCTAGTGGGAATTTTGCATCTAGTGGCAGGTATACCGTTTTGTTATCATAGTCTTTTCCAGGCAATTTTATTGCAAATTCTACTGTTTCTCGTGAACCTTTTTTAGTTATAACATTCTTTTCATATTGTTCAGGAGATAAAAACTGCTCTAATATTCTTTCCAGTTGAACCTCTCCTAATACGCCCCTAGTCTTTGTATTTGAAAGAACTTTTTTCAAATCACCAACCCCCGCAGCCAAGCTTTGCATTTCGCCTAGACCTTTATGTACTTGTTCAAGTCTTTCACTTACTACTTTAAATGATTCACTAAGTCTTCTTTCTAAAGTACTTTGTAGTTTCTCATCTACTGTAACCCTCATTTTTTCTAGATTTTCTTCAGTTGATTTTGTAAGTTCTACGAATTTTTCATTTTGAAGTTTAGTTAAATCATCTATACTACTTCTAAGATTGTAGTTAAATGCATCTAGCGTTCTCTCCATTGTTCTTGAATATGTATCAAATTGGTTTTTCTGTAAATTTGATAACTCAATCATATTTGATAATATAGTCGCACTCAATTTTTCTATAGAACTACCTATCTCAGTCCTATTAGATTGCTCATTTTTTCTAGATTCTTCTCTATTAACAGTAAATTCTTCTCTAAGTGCCTTTTCGACTGATATCAACTTTTGCTCCATATCTCTTTGCACAGGTCCCATATCAACTCCCTGTGGTTTGATAGATATATAAATATTTACGATTAATAGTATTATCACAATAACTAATAAAATCTCTATCATTGACTACACCCCTTTCTTTTTATTATTGACACTTTATCGTAATATAAGAACAGATAATCAATTTGATGCTATGACTGTAAATAAACTTAAAAAGGCTATCGGTAATCTATTACCGATAGCCCGTTACTTTCAATATTTAACTACTTTGTTCAATACTACTATTCATGTTCAATTAATCCATATCCGCCAGTTTCACGTCTATAAACTATTGAAATTTCATCAGTGTCTATATTTCTAAACATATAGAAATCGTGGCCTACTAATTCCATTTGTAATACTGCTTCTTCTGGACTCATTGGTTTCATATCAAATTTTTTGTGTCTTTCTATTACTATATCGAATTCTCCGTCTTTATCTTCAGCAGCATTGTCTTCGATATTTTGGAATCTGATGCTTTCTTGTCCTTTAGATTGATATTTACCTTTTAATTTGTTTTTATATCTTCTTAATTGTTTGTTTAATTTGTCATAAACAACATCTATTGCAGCATATAAATTTTCTTCGCTATCTTCAGCTCTTATTATAGGTCCATTTATAGGGATTATTGTTACTTCTATTTTTTGTTTTGCTTTTCTAGCACTTACAGTAACTTTAACTTCAGTGTCTTCATGTAGATATCTATCTAATTTACTTAATTTGTCTTCTACAGCCCCTTTGATTCCATCTGTAAGTTCTATTTTTTTTCCTGTTATTAATATTTTCATAAGAACAGCTCCCTTCACTATGTAAAGTTCATAGTATGTACTTCACTAATTATGATAAATTTTTTATGTTTTATTATATATTCTCCATGCGTTTTAAATATCCTTTTAATTTTTAATTTTTTTTTTAATTTTTTAAATTTTTTTTTAGAATATTTTTTTATATAATAAAATATTTTGTCTAAATGTGGATTAAATTGTCCACAAAACCTGTGTATAATGTGGATAACTATGTTAATAACTTTTTACTCGTTGAAATTCCAACATTTCTTAATTTTTATATATCCACAATACATATGTTTGGATGTTAGTAACATTGTGTTTTTGTGTGTTATTTTAAAATAGGTTATTGTCTATAGAGATTAGTCTTAGGAAAAATAATTTTAACTTTTGTAAATTTTTTATACTGGGATTCAATTTTTATATCCAAATTCATCTTATTACAAAGTTTTTTACAAAGATATAGCCCTATCCCAGTTGAATATTGTTTTTGCCTATCAGTTCCTGTGAATCCATATTCAAATACTCTAGGTAAATCATGATCTAATATTCCTTCTCCATTATCTTCAATAACCAAAACCACATTATTTTTATTGTTCTCACTATGTATTTTTATTATTTTTTCAGGCTTATTTAAATACTTAATGGAGTTTTGTAATACTTGGCATATTATAAAGGTTATCCATTTTTCGTCAATATAAACGTAGTTTTCTAAATTATAGACATCTAATGATATTTTTTTCTGTATCAAACTATCCATATAATTCATAATTGCAGTATGCACAACATCTTCAAGTAACACTTTTTTTACAAAGTAATCTTTTTCCACAGAATCACTTCTAGCATAAAATAACATCTGCTCTACAATATTATCTATCTTTTTAATTTGCTTCTTTATTAATTTATCCTCTTTATTATCACAAGCTAATGAAATAGCTGATATTGGCGTTTTTATTTCATGGACAAAACTCTCTACATAATAATTCTCGCTATTTCTACCGTTATGATTTTTAAAATTATTCCCGCACACATTATAAAAAATAAAACCTCTTTAACATTCTGGCTTTTTATAAATAATGCTATTATAGATGAAATTATAATAATACCTGCCCCTATACATCCAACTATAGTCGGAATACTCACAATTTCAAATATTCCACCAGCTATAGATGTTCCTTCAACATCATTTTGAATAGTAATATCCAAACCATCTCGCGCTGCTGCAAAACAACAAACTACAAGACCGTATATAGCAAGAATTAATATTCTTCTACCCCAAAATTGTATATTATCTCTATTGATAAAACAATAAGACATAAACCCAATTAATATAAGAATGAGCATTGTTGTAATTATAGTTGTAGTGTTTGAAAAATATAATTTCACACTATTCGCCCCTCTTTCCATACCAATCTAAAATTGCCTTTAGATTTTTTTCATCAACATATTTTCCTCCATGTAACATCATTTCTAACATTTGATCTTCCTCTTGCGTTCTATCTTGTTTATTAGCAAGACCTTTGCCCGCTGTTTTGACCATAATTGTCATCATAATTTTATAAATTCCATGAAGTTTTTTAACATCAAAACCACCTTGTAAAGTAAAGACTGGTATTGAACTTGAGATTTTATTTTTTGTTCTAACTTCTTTAACTTGAGTTCCTGTTGCCCCCATACCAACAGCACACACCGCACGCACATCATAATCTTTTACTACTTTTTTATATCCCTTTACTCCACTTGCCATAATCCAACCAAGATATATAATTTTACTGCCTGGTTTAACCTTATATTTTATTTCATCAAGTGAATAATAAGGCAAAGATAATTTATCACTTAATAACTCCGCATATTCTTTTGTTGTACCAGTATTTGAAGTATAAACTATTGCTTTCATTGCCTTCTCCCTTCTTATAATTTATTATTGTTCTTCTTAATATAAATTTTTTTATACAATATTTTTAATAACTATCCATTTTTTTAGAAAACCTATCAACATGTTTTTTTAACATTTCCGCTAAATCATCTTCTTCTCTTTTATTATCATAAAGACTATACATCAAGAAAATAGGACCATAAAATTCAATTGCAAGTTGCTTTGCCTCTTCCTTTTTTCCTGTTATTCCTGCAAATAAATATGTCATATAATCTATCGGTCCTGAAACAAGATATTTCTGATATAAATCTGCCATTTCTTGATTTCTATACTGCTCTAAAGTAAGCATTCTTCTGAATAAAGATGGAAATTCTTCTTCCGTCCAATGTTTAAATTGTGCTTCTGTATAAATTCTGATTTTATCAATAGATATTTTTCTATATCCCTTTATGATTTCATCCATATTCCCCTCTGGCATATTGTACTCTCTTGCCCTTTCATAATCTAATTCGTCCATTCTATTTATAATACTGTCAAAAATATCTCTTTTGTTTTTATAATGCTTATATAATGCACTTTTCGCCATTCCTAATTCTCCAGAAATTTTGCTAATTGAAACAGCTTCATATCCATCCTGGGCAAATAGTTTAAGCGATGTTAATAAAATTTTTTCTTTTGTCGTACACATTTCAAACCTCCTTAGCGAACTATCGTTCACCTTATATTTATATAATAGTGAACGATAGTTCACTTGTCAAGTTATAAATCTAACTTTTTTATTTTTTTAATCTATATATTTATTCCTCTGTATTTTTCTTGTATCCAAAATAAGTTGCTACAAAGTATATCAAGTATATAAATAGGAATAATGACAAGCTATATAATATTGCATATAAATATGAATATTCGCTACTTAGCGCTGGGTTAAGGAGATTGTTTAATGAGGTTGTAACTGAAATATCAATTATAATTGGGTAAATTACTGGGAATAAAAAGAACATTAATAGTTGCTTTCTTATTGTTTTATATATTTGACTTTGCTCTACTCCTAATTTACTTAAAATTGAATAATGATATTTATATTTTGTGGAGTCACTCAAGGTTTGTATTGCTAAGATAGTCGCTACAATTGCGGTGAATATAAATGCTATATATAAAAGGATAAATGAAAATATGGTTAATACTGATCTATTTTCTGATACAATTTCACCTTTTATATCTAAATTGTAAGCATAAAAATCTGATTTATCCTTTTTATCTGTAATATTATTTTCAACATACTTGCATATATCATTATATAACTTTTCTGTTGTTGGCTCTGCTGTATTCATCATTATAAATCTATCTAGTATTTTCATATTTAAAACTGCATTATCGGGAACAATTACAAAAAATGTTATTCCTGTACCCCAACAACGTGCAAAATTTTCATAAGTATGTCCCTTAGATTTTAATTCTCTTCCATTTAAATTTATTGTTGTATTATTTTCTAAGTACTTATCTATTGATTTTGAAACATCTCTATTTTCATGTATAAAAAATTCATTTTTTCCTAATGTTATAGTTTTAAGACCTCTCATCTTTAAAAGTTTATTATAGTCGCTAACTTTCATATAACAGTCAACATTAATAAACCCCATAATACTGTCTGAAATATTTTTGTTTATATCATCACGTTTATTTGTATATATGTTGTACTCTATTTTATCTTTTATTGTGCAGTGAGTATTTATATATTCTTCATATTCTTTAACTATTTTTTTATTATTTTTCGTTTGAATTTGTAGAATTTCTGGATAGTCACTATAAACTTCCGATATCATTACATCATAAGCAGCAATAGAGTTTATTTGTGCATTGAACATATCTGTGTACATCATTGAGCCTGATAGTGATAAAAATGAAAGAGTTATCAAAAGTGATAAAGTACCCAATGTCATCCCCATAGTCTTTATTTTGGAAGTAAATTGTCTTGTTATAAATAAGTTATCGTTTTTGTATTTTATCTTCTTTCTATTTATAACAAAATCAATTATAAAATCACCGACTGTAATAGTTATCCCATATATACTTATAATTAATAATGGAACTCCTCCAACTATCATCGGTATACTTCCATTATTACCAACATGATAAAGTCCCTTTTTAAACAATGTCAGTGATGTTATTCCAATTATGAAAAAAACTACGAATAGTATTTTTTTCTTTTTACTATTTTTAAATACTCGTTCTTCATTTTGCTTATCTAAATAAAGCAAATCATATACCTTCATTTTTTTCATTCTTCTATTTATCCTAAACATCACAAATAAATATATGATTATAAAATATAATATGCTAAGTGCAAATGGCTGCCAAGAAATTGAGAAGTTTAGCTTGTATTGAACCTCAAATATATTCATTATTACTGCTGTCAATAAATCGCTCAAAATATAACCTATAAATATCGAAACTACAAACGCAAATATGCCTAGAAAGATATTTTCGATTAAAAACATTTTTATTATATCTTTTCGCTCTATACCAAGTATCATATATGTTCCAAATTCTTTGCTCCTCTTCGAAAGCATAAATTTCATTGTATAATTGATTAACCAACCAATTACAAACACTACTAGCACACTCACTTCTATAACAGCTAGTCTAAAATTCATCATCGTACTAGATAATTCCCTAACGTCTTTTGAGTATACAATTAGGTTAAATGCTATTATTAGCGAAAATGACATTATAACTGTAATCAAATATACTAGATAATCTTTTATACTTCTTTTTGCATTTCTAATTGCTAACTTTCTCAACATTTCGCATCACTTCCCTTTAGTAGGTTCAATCTATTATTTAACATCTTGAACATCACCTCCAAGAAGTGTTAGTATATCTAATATTTCGTTGAAAAATTCTTTTCTAGTTTTTGAGCCTTTTAAAATCTCCGTGAATATATTTCCGTCTTTTAAAAATAATATTCTCTGGCAAAAACTTGCACTAAAAGCATCATGTGTCACCATCAATATTGTTGCATTTAACTTTTTATTTATTTCATCCATCGTTTCAAGTAACATTCTCGAACTTTTTGAATCAAGTGCTCCTGTTGGTTCATCTGCCAAAATTAATTTCGGATTATTTATCAATGCCCTAGCACATGCACATCTTTGTTTCTGGCCACCTGAAACCTCATATGGAAATTTATCTAGTATACCTTCAATCCCTAATCTTTTTGCTATATCATTTACCATTTCATCTATTTTATTTTCATTCTTTTTATTTATAATTAGTGAAAGTGATATATTTTCAGCTATTGTCAAAGTATCTAGTAAGTTAAAATCTTGGAATACAAACCCCAAATTATTTCTTCTAAATGATGCTATGTCTCTATCTTTTATTTCTGTTATATCATTGCCGTTAATTATAATTTTGCCAGCTGTAACTGTATCTATTGTTGAAATACAGTTTAAAAGTGTAGTCTTTCCACTTCCACTAGCCCCCATAATCGCAACAAATTCTCCTTCATTTACTGAAAATGAGATATTATCTATTGCCTTTGTTATATTGTTTTTTGTTCCGTAGTATTTTTTCAGATTCTCTATTTTTAAAATATTTTGCATAAAATCCACCTCTTATTTTTTTAGGATTTAAGATCTTAAATTTAATTATTTCTATTAGTTAACCTATAATCATTGTATCAACAAAAGATATAAGATTTTATTACACTTTTGTTAGGTTGAGTATTATATTTTAAAATTTAACCTAAACAAAATTACTTATATGCCTTAAAATATATAAATAGCTGAAAATAATATAAAAAGGAGTTTGAATAATGGTAACTAAAGAAATGATAGAAAACGAAAAAGGTTATTACGCAAAACATTTTGCTATGGATCCTTCGTTAAAAACAAATGCTCAAAATTTATTGTGGGAGTTTAATAATACAAGACCTGATGAAAGTGAAAAACGCGCTAGTATTTTACAAAAATTGTTTGGAACTTGTAGTCCTATGACTTTTATCGAGCCAAACTTTAAATGTGACTATGGTTCTAATATTCACACACACGGATTTGCCTTCATAAATTACAATTGTGTTATGCTAGATACTTCTCCAATTAATATTGGTGAAAATACATTTATCGGACCTGGTACTTGTCTTTCTTGTGCTGGACATCCGATTTATCCTTCTGAACGTATTGTTGAAGGTATTTCTACATCTAAACCTATAACTATCGAAAATGATGTTTGGATTGGGGCTAATTGTACAGTTTTCGGTGGAGTTACAATTGGAGCTGGAACTGTAATCGGAGGGGGAAGTGTGGTAACAAAAGATATCCCAGCTGGTGTTGTTGCTGCTGGAAACCCATGTCGTGTTTTACGTCCTATAACTGAGGATGATAGAATAAACTTAACAGAAGATTTTAGAGCTTTATAAATTTCACAAAAAAAGTAGGAGCAAAATGCTCCTACTTTTTATTTATCTTAAATATCAAATTATCAATTAATCAATCAAATTATTTTGTTACTAGTTCAACTTCAACTGGTATAGATTTTTCAACAGCTTCTCCGTTTATTATTTTTATAGCTGTTTCTACTGCTGTTGCACCCATTAAATCTGGTTTTTGAGCAACTGTTGCTGCCATTTTACCTTTTTTAATTGCTGCTAATGCATCATCTGTTGAGTCGAATCCAACAACTACTATATCTTTATTTCCTATTGCTTCAACTGCACCAAGTGCCATTTCGTCATTGTGAGCGAAAACACCTTTTATATCTGAGTTAGATTGAAGCATATTTTCCATAACTGTCATACCTTCTGAACGGTTGAAGTTAGCTGTTTGGCTAGATACAACGTTTAATTGTTCATCTGCTACCTTGTGGAATCCTGTTCCTCTGTCTATTGTTGCACTTGAACCTGAAGTTCCTTCTAATTCAACAACTTTTGCATCTTTTCCAACTAAACTTACTAAGTATTCTGTTGCCATTTTTGCACCTTCAACATTATCAGATGCTATTGAACAATCTACATCTACACCATTAACTGCACGGTCTAGAGAAATAACTTTTATACCTTTTGCAATTGCATCTTTTACTGCTGGTGCAACTGCATCAGAATCAACTGGATTTACTATTAAAATACTTATATTTTTTGAAATTAAATCTTCTATATCACTTGTTTGTTTTGCTGCATCATCACCAGCATCTACTACTATTAAATCTCTTCCTTCTTCTTTTGCTTTATCTTTAGCACCCTGGCTTAAAGTTACGAAAAATGGATTGTTTAATGTAGATACTGAGAATCCTATACTTCCATTTCCCACTACAGCTCCGTCTGAGCCTGCACTTGATTCTTCACCTTCTATACTACATCCTACTAATGAAAATGCTAGTATTGCTGATGATACAAGAGTAACTATTTTCTTAAGTTTCATAATTATGCCTCCTAGAGTTAGGTTATTTTTAAAATTTTTATAATAATTAACGTTTACGGTCTGATAAAACTGCTATTAATATAACTAAACCTTTTACAACATCTTGGTAGTAAGAAGATACTCCTAAGATATTTAGTCCGTTATTTAATACTGCTATTATTAGAACACCTACAAATGTGCCCCATATTCTACCTCTACCACCGTTCATACTAACTCCACCAAGTGCAACTGCTGCAATTGCATCTAGTTCATATCCTGTACCTAGTGTTGGTTGTGCTGAACCTAAACGAGATAAAAGTACTAAACCTGACATAGCTGCCATTAATCCTGAGATTGCATAAGTAGCTATTTTAGTTCTATCTATGTTTATACCTGCTAATTTTGCAGATTTTTCGTTACTACCTGTTGCATAAACTTTACGACCAAAAGTAGTTCTTTCTAATATAAACATAAATCCTATAAAGATTAATATAAACATTATTACTGGGAATGGGATATTTAATATAAGTCCTTTTCCTACGAATTTTAATAAATAACTATCTCCTAAGTTAGATATTGGTTTTCCATCCATGAAGATCATTGTTAATCCTCTGAATACTGTCATTGTTATTAATGTTGCTATAAATGGTTGTAAACGTCCTTTTGTCACAAATATACCACTTATAATTCCAAATAATACACCTAATACTAATGCTACTATCATTGCGATTGCAACTGGTGTTCCATTAGCTATTAAACTAGCACAAATTGCTGTTGTAAGCGCCAACACCGAACCCACTGATAAGTCGATTCCACCAGTTAATATAACGCAAGTCATACCAAATGCAATTAGTCCATTTATTGAAGATTGTCTAAGTAAAGATAAGAAGTTCTTTACTGTTCTAAACTCTGGACTTATTATACTTATTACTGCTACTAAAAGAATTAATGCAATTACCGCACCTAAATCTTGTATCCGATTCATTACTTTTTTATTTTCCATTTAGTTCTCCTCCTGTCGCTAAAGTCATGATACTTTCTTGGTTTGCTTCTTCTTTATTTAAAATTCCTCTTACTTCGCCTTCTCTTACTACCATAACTCTATCAGACATTCCTAAAACTTCTGGTAGTTCGGATGATACCATAATTATCGCAACACCTTTTGCTGTAAGTTCATTAATTATGTTATAAATTTCTTTCTTCGCTCCTATATCAACACCTCTTGTAGGCTCATCTAGGATTAAAACTTTCGGATTAGTGTAAATCCATTTTGCAAATACTACTTTTTGTTGATTCCCACCGCTTAAATTATCACATTCATGTTGCGGTCCAAAGCATCTAATTTTTAATTCTTCAATTCCTTGATTAACAAGTTCTTGTTCTTTTTTCTTATTTATAACTCCATTTTTAGAGATTTTTCCAAGGTTAGCTAAAGAAATATTTTTCATTATACTTTCTTCTAACATTAAACCTTCAACTTTTCTATCTTCAGTTATAAATCCAATTCCATTTTCTATTGCTTGTTGTGGATTTTTATTTTTTATTTCTTTTCCATCTAGGAATATTTGACCTGTTACATGAGGCATGTTCCCGAAAATAGCTTGCATTATTTCCGTTCTTCCTGCTCCCATAAGTCCTGATACACCTAAAACTTCTCCAGCACGAACATTAAAAGATACATTTTCGAATGCCCCTGGACAGTTTAAGTTTTTAACTTCAAATGCTACATCTCCGATTTTTGCATCTCTTAATGGGTATCTTTCTCCAATTTCTCTACCTATCATCATTTTAACTATGTCATTCATATCGATATCTGCAATTCTTTTAGTGTCTATATAAGTACCATCTCTAAGAATTGTTATACGATCACATAATTCAAATATTTCTTCCATACGGTGAGATATGTAAACTATTGAAACACCTTTTTTTCTAAGGGAATTTACTACTTTGAATAATACTTCTGTTTCACTTTGAGTTAATGCAGCAGTTGGCTCATCCATGATTATTACTTTTGCATCTACCATAAGAGCTTTTGCTATTTCTATCATTTGTTGTTGACCTATAGATAGTTCATCCATTCTTTGGGCTGGATCTATATCAACACCAAGCATGTCTAGAATTTCTTGTACCCTTTTTCTCATGGCTTTTCTATCACATATTCCAAATGCTTTTTTTATCTCTTTGCCTAAAAACATATTTTCTTCAACTGTTAAATCAAATAATACATTTAACTCTTGGTGAATAAATACTATTCCTGCTTTTTCTGCTTCTTGTGGGTTGTTATAACAAACTTCTTTTCCATCTACTATAACTTGACCAGCATCCTTAGTATAAACACCTGTTAGAATCTTCATTAAAGTCGATTTTCCTGCACCATTCTCTCCCATAAGAGCATGAACTTCGCCATCATCTAATAGGAAACCTGCACCGTTTAAAACTGCATTGCCGCCAAATGACTTATCGATTCCACGCATTTCAATTTGCATATCTCTACCTCCTTATTTTTATTAAAAAATACATCCTGATTGTAAAATTATGTTCGCATAAGGAGTAGTTTCTCCTGTACGTATTACTGCTTTACATTCCTTTGTCATTTCTTTTAATCCAACATGAGAAACGAATTCTACCTCTATTTCTTGTCCTGCAAAATATTCATTTATTTCAGCTAAAACTTTTGGATTGTTTTCTTTTATTTCTTCTGCTAAAACTATTTTTTCTATTTTCATATCGTCGCCAACTTCTTTTAAAACGTCCATAAAAGTTGGCACTCCGAATTTAACTGCTAAATCAATTCTTTCTGTTTCATCTGGTATTGGAAGACCGCAATCTCCTATACATATACAATCTGTATGCCCCATATATGAAAGTACTCTTGATATATCACTATTTAAAATTCCATGTCTTTTCATTGATATTTTCTCCTCAACTTTTGCTTTATTTTTTACTGTAACTCTTTTTCTACTTCACTTACTGTTGGCATTCCTGTTTGTGCGCCGAATTTTTCTGTAGATAAACTAGCTGCTGTATTCGCAAAAGTTAATGCAGTTTTTATATCTGCTCCATTTGCAATTTGTACAGAAAATGCACCATTTAATGTATCTCCTGCTCCTGTTGTATCAACTACTTTGGCTGGTCTTGCTGGTACTGTTAATATTTCACCAGTTTCTAAACATGTTGAAACACCTTTTGAGCCTTGAGTTATTAATAATTTCCCTGCATATTTTTTAAGAAGTTCTTCTGATGAAAGTTCATTTCCAAATATAAGTACTGCTTCATGTTCATTTGGAGTTAAGTAGGTTACTTTTTCAACAACTTCCATTGGAACTTCTGCTGCTGGTGCTGGATTTAATATTACTGGTATATTATTTTCTGAGCAAAATTCTACTGTATAATGAACTGTTTCAAGTGGTATTTCATGTTGAAGTACTACCATATCGTAATTTTTTAATTCTTCTTTTATACCATCTATATATTCTTTGTCTACTTTTCCATTTGCTCCTGGAACAACTATTATTGTGTTGTCATTTTCACCTATTGTGATCATCGCAATTCCTGTTGGAACTCCTTCTAACACTTTTATGTTGTCTGTTTTTATTCCATGATTTTTCATGTTATCTATCATTTTTTTACCGTTCTCATCATCCCCAACACATCCAAACATCTCTACTTCTGCTCCAAGTTTGGCCATTGCTACTGCTTGATTTGCACCTTTTCCTCCTGGTATATAGCTGATATTATCTCCCATTAAAGTTTCTCCTTTTAGTGGAATTCTTTCAGCTGTAACCGTCATGTCTATATTAATACTTCCTACTACTGCAAGTCTCATTACTTTCACCCTTTCCTTTTTGTCGTTTGACGCTCTATTAACTCAACATCAAATATATTTTCCCTTTCGATATTATGTCCATCCCTATATTGAATAATAATTTGTGTTGCTTTTTTGCCTATCTTTGTTATGGGTTGAGCAACAGTTGTTATTTCTGGCGTGAATAAACAACTAAATTTTATGTTATCAAATCCTATTATTTGTATATCTTCTGGTATATTATATCCTTTTTGTGTAAGTGTTTTATAAACAGAAATAGCAACCATATCATTACTTGCTATAATTCCATCTACATCTGGATATTTTGTTATTAATTCTTCTGCTTTTATTAATCCAATATCATAGCTGTATCCACACTCTATGTATTGTTCTTTAATCCCATATTCTTTGCATATATCTTGATATCCTAAATATCTTTGTTTTGCACTCGAAATATTTTGTGGACCTTTCATACAAACTATATTTTTGCAACCACATTCTATTAAATGTTTTGTAGCTATTTTTCCACCGCTATAGTTATCTGATTCTACTATTGCAATTTCATTAATCTTTGAAAGTTTTCTATCCACCAAAACTACTGGGAATCCATTGTCTTCTAAATTTTTTATTGTATTATTACTATCTGTTACCATGATAAGACCATCTGCTTTTAATTGATTTAACATCTGTATATTCATCAATTCTTTTTCTTCGTTATTATTAGAATTGCAAAGCAGCATCTTATATCCATTTTCGTACGCCTCTTCTTCAATCGCCTTTGATAACTCGCTGAAAAATGGGTTTTCAATGTTTGGTACTATTACCCCTATAATCTTTGATGATTGTTTAAACAGAGCTCTTGCTAGTTCATTAGGTCTGAAACCCGTTTCATTAATAACCTTTAGCACTCTTTGTTTCTTTTCATCATCAACATTGGCGGTTCCATTTATTACTCTTGATACTGTTGCTGGTGAAACACCAGCTAGTTTAGCTACTTCTCTAATACTTGCCATATTATTATCCCCTTTGATAAGTTTTAGAACAGTGTACTCTGAAACCTGTTTCAAATTTTGTTAATATAATTATAATCCCAGATATATAAATCGTCAACATTATTTTTGCATTTTTTGCTATTTTTCTCGAATTATTTTCATTATGCAAACGTTTTTTGTGTATACTTTTATTTAATTAGTATATCATATTTATTTTTCTTACTAATTTCTAAATTTATCTATTTCTTCATCTTATAAAGATTTAATCCATTTTTCATATTCGCTACAACTAAAAAAATACAAAATAAAAACTCCCCCATAAATAAGTATAACGCTTATTTATAAGAGAGTTATTAGTAGTATAATTTAAGCAACAAAAAAGTACCTTAATAGGTACTTATATGAACTATTCAGCTGACCTGGTTTTTGACCCCACACTCGCCTACTGCGACGTTCGCTCTGGGTTTGCCGCACTACTAGCCGTCTCGATTTAGAATTTTTTTGGTTATCGGTAGGTCTTACTTCTAAGCCGCACCATGATCATCAACTCCGCTTTTGGCGTTGACTTACGTGGATCCCTTTGCCTGCGACTGGCCTGGACTTTCAACCACAGACCTGAATAATTACTAATATATTTTAATATCTTCTGATAGATATGTCAATAGAATCATTTACCTTGTAATCCTATTTTTCTATTTATTTTTGACAATTCATTTTATTATTACTGTTATGTTATTATTTTATATATTTTAATCATTTTCCTCATAAGGCAAATACATATCATAACCCCTAGTTAATAATGTTAAAACAGTTATCTTGTTTACTGGTACTAATCTAAGTTCTTTTGATATTTCGTTAGTTGTAGCAGCAGTTGTAAAAATATCATCTATTAAAATTACATTTTTATTTTTAAGCAAATTATCATTATCCTTTATAACAAATGAATTCTTTACTTCTTGCTCTCTTTCTTTTTTATTTAAATTGTAGAGTCTTCTTGTATTTCTTTTTCTAAAAATACAATTCAAAGTAGGAATTCCTGTTATTTCACTCAAATCTTCTGCTATTTTTTGTGCTTGATTAAATCCTCTTTTTCTAAGGCGTTTTTTATGCAAAGGAACAAATAACAAATAATCTGCAGTTAGATTTTCTAGTTCCATTTTTTCACTCATAATTTGTGCGACATATTTGCAGAAATAAGTCTTATTTCTATATTTAAAATCAAGTATCATCTTTTTACTTGTTTTGTTGTATTCTATACATGAAATCGCTCTATCAAAATAAAAAGTTCTTCTTTTACAAGATGGACAGTCCTTTATATTTTCATATTCTAAATTATGATTTACTAATGGTTTTCCACATTTTAAACAAGCATCCTTTAAAAAATATAATTCCTTAAAGCAATCTTTGCATATAGAATATGAATTTGTTAATTTTATTGGATTATCACAAATTATACAGGATATATTCTTTGGATAAATAAAATCAAGAAGTATATCCTTAATATATTTTAATATTGATTTTTTATTTTTTATATTATCAGTTATTTTCTCTTTATTCGTTATCTTCAATCAGCAGACCCTCTTTTTTAAATTTATTTAACTTAACTGCTAAATTAGAGTATCTGTCATTGCTTCGATTGTTTTTTATCATAAATTCTAGGTACTTAACTTCACCAACTAGCACAACCTGTTTCTTTGCACGTGTAACGGCTGTATAAAGTAGATTTCGGCTAAGTAACATCGGTGGCGCCCACGCCATTGGTATTACAACGATTGGGAATTCACTCCCTTGGCTTTTGTGAATAGTTGTACAGAAACTGTGGTCTAACTCATCGAGTTCGTCGTACTTATAAGTTACGATTTTTAAACTATCGAATATTACAAATATCTCTTTCTTCTCTTTGTCTATATAGTAAATATAACCAATATCGCCATTATATATACCATGTCCACTATTACTGCCATCTTCACTTTGCCATTTTCTCGTATAATTATTTTTAATCTGCATAACCTTGTCGCCAACTCTGAATGTTCTTTTTGAAAATATTTCTTCAGTTTTATATTTTGATGGCGGATTAAGACTTTTTTGCAGCTCTATGTTTAAATTATTTACACCAAGAGTTCCTTTTCGCATTGGCGATAAAACTTGAATATCTTTTAATTTATCTACACCGTAGAATTTCGGCAATCTCTCACTGACAACTCCTACGATTTCTTGTAGTATATCGTCCCCTTCTTTTTTAATAAAGAAGAAGTCCTTCCCTTTTACATTCAATTTTAAAGGTTCACCTTTATTAATTTTATGAGCATTGACTACTATCATACTTTCTTGGGCCTGTCTGAATATCTCATTTAATCGAACTGTATTTATAACTTCTGAATCGATAAGGTCTTTTAATACATTTCCTGCCCCAACTGAAGGCAACTGGTCGCTATCCCCAACGATTAAAAGTCTTGTCCCCGATTTTATGGCTCTAAGCAGGCTGTACATTATCACAATATCAACCATTGAAACCTCATCAAGAATAACAACATCAGCATCAATTGGGTCTTCTTCATTTTTCATAAATGTAAGTTCATCGCTGTCCATTCCGAATCCCATTTCTAAAAGCCTGTGAATTGTCTTTGCTTCTTTATTCGAAGTTTCGCTCATTCTCTTTGCTGCACGTCCTGTAGGCGCTGCTAAAACGACTTTTTGGTCGTTGTTTTCAAATACTTTGATAATTGTATTGATTGTTGTTGTTTTCCCTGTACCTGGTCCACCAGTTATTATTACAACACCTTTTTCAATAGCTTCTTTAACTGCCATAACCTGATTTTGTGCCAGTTTAATTCCTTCTTCTCTTTCAATCAATTTTATTTCATGGTCAACGTCTATATTTAAGTTTTCAAAATCATATTGTGCAAGTCTTATCATTTCTTTGCAGACTCCATTTTCAGAAAGATAATATGGCATAAGATATACATTTATATCATTTTGGTCCTTTTCAACATGTATTTTTTGAGTATATGCTAATTCAAGAACACCTTGTTTTATCTTTTCTGCCTCAATTTCCAATACTTTCATCGCCTGTGGTACAAGAACACTAAGCGGCAAATATGTATTTCCATTTGATGCACTTTGGTTAAGTGTATATAAAATTCCTTGGAATATTCTATCCCTAGAATATTTATCTATACCAAGCTTCTTTGCGATATCGTCCGCAATTCTAAACCCAATTCCCCTGATATCTTCAGCAAGTCTGTATGGATTCTTATTTATAATGCTAATTGCATTCTCTTTATATTTTTTATAAATTTTTAAACAGTAATTAGGAGTTATTCCATAAGGAGAAAGTTGCATAATTATATTTCTCAATTCTCTATTTTCCTCATAACTCTCTGTTATCTGTTTTATTTTCTTTGACCCAATTCCCTCAACTTCTTTTAATCGCTCTGGAGTGTTTTGGATTACGTCTAGAGTATCGACTCCAAACTTTTCAATAATCCTAGTTGCCATTTTCTCTCCTATACCATGAATCATACCAGAAGATAAATAAGCGTAAATTCCCTCCAAAGATGAAGGTGTAACAGGCATAAATTTATTTACTTCAAATTGTGAGCCATATGTTTTATGTGTGACCCATTTTCCTTCAACTTCTATACTCTCACCAACAGACAAAGTCGGCATGCATCCAACAATTGTAACTTCTTCGTCTTCGTTTGCAAGATAAGCTATAGTATATCCATTCTCTTCATTTTTAAAAACTATATCACTTATCATACCTTCTAATTTTTCCATAATACAACACTCCTAATTGTGCTTTTTAGCACATGCTTTATATTATCATTGAGCTATTTTAGTCCATATATTAGTATGTCCCAAAATAGCCTATAGCATATTAACTAAAATAATTCATCTGTTTCTATTTCATCTAAAACTTCTTTTAATTCTTTTCTAGCTTGTTCTATCATAGCCTTATCTTGTTTATTTAAAATTGCTTCAAATTGTGTAAGAGCTTCACCGATAATTTTTCTATCTTCTCCAGTGAATTCTTCATACATTCTTTCACCTCTAAATAGAAGTTCTTTGTTTTTTTCTTGGTCTCTTGGATGAATTTTTAAATAATTAAGCTCCTCAAATCTAGCCTTTGCATCTTCTTCTGATATTGGGCTATTTTCTTTTTGGATAATAATTTTTTTCTTTTCCCCTGTTGAGTTTACCTTAACAATTACTTCTAATATTGAGTTTATATCGTATGTATAAGTTACATCAATTGATTCTTTTCCTTCAGGCCCTTTTGGAACAACTACTGAAATCTCACCTAATTTTAGGTTATTTTTCGCAAGTCTGCTCTCACCTTGAAGAACTTCGACAACAAGTTTGCTTTGCCCATCATAGCATGTATAGAATGTTTCTGTTCTGCTGACTGGTATAACTGTGTTTCTTTCGATTATAGGATAATAATACCCAGATTCACGAGTATTTCCCATTCCTTTAACAGAAACTTCTGTTCCAAGCGAGAATGGACAAACATCAGTAAGCACAATTTCTTTTATATATTGGTCTCTTTCTTTCATCGCAGCCTGAAGTGCTGCCCCTATTGCAACAGCTTCATCAGGATTTACACTTGTGTTTGGAAGTCGTCCAAATATTTTTCCAACAAACTTTCTTATTATTGGAAGTCTTGTTGCCCCACCGATTAATATTATTTCATCTATTTGACTTAATTTTATTTTTGCATCTTTTAAACTTCTCTCTATTGGTTTTCTCAATTTAGATAGAAGTAATTCACACGATCTTTCATAAGAATCTATACTTATTTCTGTCTCATAAATATTATCGTTTATATTACATTTTATATTCACTGTCTTCTTGTCTGAGAATTCAAGTTTTTCTTTTTCACATTGTTTTTTTATATGAGATAAAGCCTTTTTATCAAGCTTATCTTCATCTAATTTAACTTGGTCAATAAACATTCTATATAGTATGTCTGTGAAGTCTTCTCCACCTATATAGTTGTCACCAGCTACTGCTCTAACTTCCATTATATTTTTATACATTTCAAGTATTGAAATATCGAAAGTTCCTCCACCAAGGTCGAACACTAAGAATTTAGTGTGGTCATCTCTTTTATCTATTCCATAAGCTATTGCAGCTGCTGTCGGCTCGTTTATTATACGGTTTACCTTTAATCCAGCAAGTTCTCCAGCTTTTTTTGTTGCCTTTCTTTGTTCGTCATTAAAATAAGCAGGCACACTAATTATCGCTTCTTCTACTTTTTGCCCTATAAAAACTTCAGCATCTTCTTTTAACGATTTTAATATAAAAGAAGATAACTCCTCAGCCTTAAACTTTTTATCTCCAAGAATAAATTCCTTATCAGTGCCTATACTTCTTTTAAAAACTTCTGCTGTCATATTTGGATAAAGTATTTTTCTTTCCTTTGCAACTTTTCCAACATAAATATTATCATCTTCATCTATACTCACAACAGACGGAGTTAAATTTTCTCCAAGTCTATTTGGTATTATTTTCACTTCACCTTCGTCAAAATAACAAGCTAAACTGTTTGTTGTTCCTAAATCTATTCCTATTATCATAAATAACGTCTCCTTGCTACCTTTTTCTATTTAAAAAGTCCGATTTTATATGCCAATCCAATAGCATCTGTTCTCGATATATCTAATTTAAATATTTCATCTAAATGAGCTTTTACCTTATCTATATCCCCTTTAACATATTCTAAATATGCAAGGCTACACATAGCATCGATACATTTTACTTCTGAACAGAAAAAACATCTTGGCGATGTAAGCGCCTTATCTATATATTCATATGCCTTATCGTATTCACCTAAAATAATATACGAATCACCTAAATATTGATAAATATAAGGTAATCTATCTACTTTAGATTTTAGGTTATCTACAGGAGTTAATTCTATTACCTTTTTAGCATAACTATGTGCCTTTGCCTTATCTCCCAACTCAAGACATATTCTTCCCGCAGTTATATAGTTAGCTCTATTGTCTGCAACAAATTGTAACTCTTTTATAGCCTCTTCAATTAATTTTAATGCTTTTTTATAATTTCCTGTATAGAATAATAGTTTTGCTCTATCCCTCTTATGGTCTGGTTCTGGTTTTACCATTAATGAGAAAGTTTTTAGTGCCGCTTTCATATTTCTTTTCTCTATATTTAAATTAGCCATACGAGACATGGCTTCGGCGCTTAATTTTGATTTATTCATTGCTGATAAATACTCATCTAAAATTTCTTCGCCTTTATCAAAATCCCCAACCTTAACATATTGGTTATATATATCTATTAAATCAGAAGGGTCATTTGTGTTTTCATAATTTTCTCTATAGTATTTAATTGCATCTTCACTCATTCCTAACTTTGCACATACTAGACCTAATGTCCCTTCTAAATAAGATGAACTTTCGTATTCATCACTATTATCAAAAATTTCCTTAGCTTTTATAAAATACTCATACGATTTTTTCGCATTATCTATCATGTTGTAATAAATTCCGAAGTATTCGTATAATCTTGGGTCATCTTTAAGATTTTTACATAAGTACACTAAATCTTTATATAAATCATCTAGATTTAACAATTCTAAGTTTACTTGAACTCTTTTAAAATAGTCATCTATATCATATTCTTTTTCAATCTGTTTATTGTAATATTCTAATGCCTTTTCATAAAGATCTTGGTCATTATATATATCTCCGATTTTTCTATCACTATATCCGTTGTCCGGATATAATTGCTCTATGTACTCAAAAGTTTCTTTAGCATCATTATATTGTTCTCTTATACTAAGTTCTATTCCTTTATAATAAAGTAATCCTTGATGTTTCGGACTGTATTTTAATCCTTTTTGTACAAGTTCTAAAACATCTCCTCCTTCATCAGTGTTGAAAATTTCATTTATATAGTAGAAGTATAATTCTTCTGGAAATGCTAGTATTCCATCATCATCTTCTTCTAGTTTTTTTATTAGATTTTTATAGATTTCCGTAGCTTCTTCTCTTTTATCTTCATAATCTAAAATAAGCGCTTCTAAGAAGTCTAAGTTCTGATTTTCAACATCTTCATTTCTTAAAGATTTTATTTCTTCTTTAGCCATTTCGATTTCTTCTACTTCTATTAAGATTCTTATTTTATATATGTATGCAAATAAATTATAAGGGTCTTTATATAATATATCATTACATTCATCAAATGCTTCTTTCAGATATTCCAATTCATAAAGTGATCTAATTTTCATCATATATGCTTCTGATACTTCAGGGTTTATTTCTATAATTTTGTCACAAACCTTTAGCACTTCTTCATATTGTTGATTTGCAAATAAAATTTTATTTTTCATATTTAAAAATTGTACATCATTTGGAAGTATCTCAAGTGATTTATTCAATTCTTTTAGAGCATTATTATTTTCGCCTTTTTGATTATATATCCATGCTTTTGTAAAATATACATTCTCCATAGATTTATATTTAGGTGCAAAATTACTTAACTTTTCTTCTGAAGCATTTTCTATTCCATTTTTCCACATATCTGCATACTTTAATGCCTCGTCATATTTTTTCATATCTAAATAAATTCTAGCAAATAATCTATAAATCATTAAATCTGTATTTTCGTCTACTTCTATCGAATTTGCAATATTATATGCTTCATCTAATCTATCAACAATATAATATGTATGTGCTATTTCTAATAGCTTGTCAGTTTCAAACTTATCTTGTCCCAATCTAACTTTATTTTCATAATCATTTATAATATCTTGATTTAATTCATCGAATAGTCTATCAATCTCTTCGTATTCATATCCTTCTGAATTAATCACGCTTATCAATTCTCTAGCTTCAGCAAATCTTCCCTCATTTTTATAAATAATGCATAATCCTTCGCATGCCATTACATTTGATGGTTCTTTTTCTAAAACAGTTTTATAATATTGTTTGGCTTCTTCATTTTGACCTTTATCTGCTAAAATCATTCCTTTTAATAAATCAGCTTCAACAACCTCATTGTATTTGGGGTCTATATTAGATATGATATCCCAAGCTTCATCTAATCTGTCTAAGTTATAAAGTACGACTGCCTCTTTTTTATCCACTTCCGGATGATATATTCCATATTCTTTTAAATCTTGTAATAAATCATATGTTTTTTCAATATCTCGTTCTCTATATTTTCTATTCATTTCATAAAAATCAGTTAAAAATGCTTCATAATCAAGCCCATCTTTTATTTCAAACAGACTATATGAAGGATATTCATCGTATTTAATTCCATCAACAATTATATTATCTATAAATTCTGCTGGAAAACTTTCATATAATTCATCTATATCCTCTTCAAAATTGAAAAACTCATTTAAAAATCTAATTACAGCTGATGGAATGTAGTAATTTTGCATAAAAAATTCTAATATAGCATCTCTTGCATCTGTTTTTGTCTCTATATTTTGGCATACATCATCTTTTAGCAATTCTGACCATGCATTTATATCATTTCTCGCTCTAAAGTTGTTATATACCTCTCTTACTTTTGCCATCCACAGACCTATTTCAGTATTATCTATTTCATTTGTATCTTCTTCGTCTTCTTGATTTGCATATTCAATAGCCTCTTCATATGCTTTTCTAAGTTGCATAAATTCTTCTGGTTTGTCTTCAGGATTTGTGTTACTTAATTTGTTTAAGTACGCTTCCTTGATTTCCATCTCATTTTTTGTTGGCTCAATCCCTAATATTTTAAAAATCTTCATAAATTCCTCCATAAATCCCTAATATCATTTTTCAATACCATTAAGGGTTTATCTTATAAATTCCCTTATAAAAATAGTACACTAGTTTTGTAAAGAAAAAAAGACCTTGCACTTAATATGTACAAGGTCTTTATATATTTAAAATTATAATATTCTAACTAACTATATACCAGCTTGTTCTTTTAAAGTTTCAGCTTTATCAGTTCTTTCCCATGGTAAATCTATATCAGTTCTACCGAAGTGACCGTAAGCAGCAACTTGTTTGTATATAGGTCTTCTTAAGTCAAGGTCTCTTATTATAGCACCTGGTCTTAAGTCGAAGTTTTTGTTTATTAATTCAACTAAAACTTCTTCAGAAACTTTTCCAGTTCCGAAAGTATCAACGAATATTGATAATGGTTTAGCAACACCTATTGCATAAGCTAATTCTATTTCACATTTGTCTGCAAGTCCAGCAGCAACTATGTTTTTAGCTACGTATCTAGCAGCGTAAGCAGCAGATCTGTCAACTTTTGTTGGGTCTTTACCAGAGAATGCTCCACCACCGTGTCTAGAGTATCCACCGTAAGTATCTATTATTATTTTTCTACCAGTTAAACCAGTATCTCCTTGTGGTCCACCTATAACGAATCTACCTGTTGGGTTGATGTAGTACATAGTTTCTTCATCTAATAATTCAGCAGGTATAACAGCTTTTATAACGTGTTCTATTAAGTCTCTTCTTATAGTTTCGTTATCAACACTTTCACTATGTTGAGAAGATATTAATACAGTGTGAACTCTAACTGCTTTGTTTCCTTCATATTCAACAGTTACTTGAGTTTTACCATCTGGTCTTAAGTAATCTAATAATCCAGATTTTCTAACTTCTGTTAATCTTCTTGATAATTTGTGAGCTAAAGATATTGGAAGTGGCATTAATTCTTCTGTTTCATTACAAGCGAAACCGAACATTATACCTTGGTCTCCAGCACCAACTTTTTCTATTTCTTCTTCAGTTTGTTCTCCTGATTTACTTTCTAAACCTTCATCAACACCCATAGCGATGTCTCCTGATTGTTCATCTATAGCAGTTATTACTGCACAAGTATTGCAGTCGAATCCAAATTTAGCTCTAGTATATCCGATACCTTCTACTGTTTCTCTAACTAATTTTGGAATATCAACATAAGCATTTGTACTTATTTCACCTGCAACTAATACTAAACCAGTTGTAGTAGTAGTTTCACAAGCAACTCTTGATTGTGGGTCTTTTTCTAATAATGCATCTAATATCGCATCTGATATTTGGTCACACATCTTATCTGGATGCCCTTCAGTAACTGACTCTGAAGTAAATAAATGTCTTGCCATTTTAGTTCCTCCTTAAAATTTCATAGTTTGTTCTATTTTATAATTTGTTCCCTAAAAATCTTTATTTTAAACTAAAGATTTTTCTGTTGGAATTCTAGATTATATTCTTTATTTTACAAGAAATTTAATTCTTTATACTTTCTTATAAATTAAAAAACCCCTTCTGCACAGAAGAGGTTATTGTATGCTTAAATACATGACCTCATCTTTCTAGAATTCTCTCTAGCAGGATTTAGCACCTTCCTTTTCCAAGTGGTTGCTGGGCTTCATAGGGCCTGTCCCTCAGCCTCTCTTGATAAGGTAATCAAGAAATTTTTCTTTGAATTTAACAATATAAATGATACCTGTTTTATACTGTCTTGTCAAGTATTTTTATAAGAGTATTTGTCTATTTTTGTTAGTTTTTTTATAATATAATTTTTTAACTATTTCAAAATTGGTATTATTTCATAATCTTAACTCATATATTATCTAGAAGGGAGGAACTCCTATGTATTTAGCCAAAGTAAACTATAAAAGAGAAGATGTCACGCATATATTAAGTTCTATTCTTAAAAATATAATTTCTGATAATACTGTAATAATATGTATAGGAACAGATCGTGCTATTGGAGATGCACTTGGGCCTCTAGTAGGAACTATGCTCAAAAATAGTGACTTCAAATACCCTGTTTACGGTACATTGGATAATCCTATTCATGCGTTGAATATTTATGAATCTATAGAAAAGATAAAAAGCAAACATTCCTCGAGCCAATTTCTAGCCATAGATGCCTGTTTGGGCTCGGCAAGTAACATAGGTAATATACAAATCCGAGAGGGGCCTATACTTCCAGGTAAAGGTGTAGGCAAAAAGTTACCCCAGGTAGGGACTTATTCTATAGTTGGCATTGTAGATAAAATAGATGAAAATAATAGATTTTCTTTTAATAATATAAGACTTCACTTTATATTAGAATTAGCTGAGACGATTGCTTTATCCCTACTTCTTGCTACCTAACAAAAAAGTAGCTATCATAAAATAATATATTCAAAATATTATTTTAAAATAGCTACTTTTTATTATTGTTTCGATAAATTTTATTGAGTTTTATAGTAAATCTCATTTATAATTCCAAAAATACAATACTATTTTTTGAAATTACCTCCAGTTTCTAGTAAATCAAGAGAACTTAATGATAATCCAGTTCCTTTTGCTACACAAGAAAGTGGATCATGAGCTAAAGTAACTTTTATTCCAGTACTTTGTTCAACCCTCTTATCTAAATCACGTAACATAGCTCCTCCACCAGTCATAATGATTCCTTTATCACTTATGTCCGCTGCTAATTCTGGTGGTGTTTTTTCTAGTAGATTTTTAGTCGCTATAACTATTTGCTCTATGCATGAATCAAGTGCTTCTAATATCTCTGTTGAAGATACGCTTATAGTAACAGGAAGACCTTTAACTAGATTTCTACCACTTATGTTCATAGTTCTTGGCTCGTCCTCTTTTACAGCAGTTCCTATTTCTATTTTTAGCTTTTCAGCACTTCTTTCCCCTATTAATACATTATACTCTTTCTTGATATATTTGATTATAGCTTCATCAAATTTGTCTCCACCTAATTTTATGGAATCACTTACTACTGATCCACCTAGCGATATTACAGCTATATCAGTTGTTCCACCACCTATGTCAATAACCATGTTTCCATTAGGTTGAGCAATATCTATTCCTGCCCCAATTGCTGCTGCTATAGGTTCTTCTATAATATAAACTTCTCTAGCTCCAGCTTTTTTTGTTGCATCTTCAACTGCTCTTTTTTCAACTTCAGTAACACCAGTAGGTACACAAACCATAATTCTAGGCATTACGAATCTACCAAATCCTTTTTTCTCTACTATTTTTTCAATAAATCTAGATAACATTTCTTCTGTTATCTCATAATTTGATATAACACCATCTCTTAATGGTCTTATAACATCTATATTTGCAGGTGTTCTACCTATCATTTTTCTTGCTTCTGTTCCCACTGCTATAATTTTGTTTAATTTGTTATCTACTGCAACTACAGAAGGTTCTTCTAAAACAATCCCTTTTTCACTTACATATATTAGTACATTGGCTGTTCCTAAATCTATACCTATATCAGCTCCTGACATTCATTTCACTCCTTTTTACATTTTTATTTAATTTATATTTAATTCAAATTGTAGTTATCATTAATACTCCTATTCTACAATATAGGCAAAAATCTGACTTTAGTCAAGAAAAAAATGTAGGTTATCCTACATCTTTTTTTGTTGCTGATATTTTAATTTTGTAGCCATTCCGCCCCTGATATGTCTTTCTGATTTATTTTTTTCTAAAATCTGTTTTACTTCACTGGCTAATGTTGGCTGAATTTCTTCTAATCGCTCTGTTACATCTTTGTGTACAGTGCTTTTGCTTACACCAAAAACCTTGGCGGTTTGTCTTACCGTAGATTGCTTTTCTAATATATATTTTGCAATAGTAACTGCTCTTTGTTCTATATGAGATTTCACAACCTCCCCTCCCTCGATATCAGTCCTATTGTTATATATGAAAAAAATGCAAAAAATATAACAGGAGATTCCTCAATTTTTGAAAAATCTCCTGCCACAAACTTTATTCTTTATTCTAATAAACTCAATGGATTAATAGCTTTGTCATTTTTATAGGCTTCCACATGCACATGTGTTCCATCTTCATTTTCAACATTTGTTGTATTTCCAACATAACCTATGCAGTCGCCTTCTTTAACTGTATCTCCTTTTTCTAAAGATACATTTTCTTTTATACCAGAATATATTACTGTTATATTATCAGCATAAGATAATTCTATACTTGTTCCATATCTTTCATCTGAATATACAGACTTAACAGTTCCATCTAGTATTGATCTTATTTTATCTCCATCTTTTGCTGCAATATCTAAACCTTTATGTATTTCCCAAACATCTAATGTTTTTGAATAACTTGGCATATCTGCTGAATATTCTCTAAGTACTTCAGTTCCTATGTAGTTAAGTTTAGATTCGCTCTTAGTTTCTGTTTTTTTGTTATTTTGTTCTTTTGCCTTTTCAAGATTTTCTTTTGATTCTGTCGATGTTGGTACAGAATCATTTTTTTCTTTTACTAAATTTATCTCATTATCTTTATTAATTGTGTCTTTACTTGCTACTAATTTGTTTAAATTTTTATTTGTAAATAAAATACCACCAAAAGCTACAAGACAAACGCATATGAATAAAGATAGATAAAATATATCTTTTTCTAATAATTTCTTTTTCATACTGCACCTCCAAATATATTAATACATTTAGAGTATTGACAGCATTTACTTGTTTTATGCTTTATTTTGGAAAAATTTTTATTTTATGTAAGTTTATCCATATATATTTAAATAAATTTTTATTACTAATTATTCTATATCTATTATCAATTTTAGTGTTTTTTTAATATATATCCTTGATTTCAATTCCTGTGTAATAATGGCACAGTATATCGTAATACTTGTAATTCTTTTGCGCCATACCTTCAGCACCCCATTGACTCATACCTACTCCATGTCCATATCCTTTAACTTTAAAAACTACTGTATCATTTTCAAATCCAATATCAAAGTTAGAAGAATTTAGTCCAAAAAGAGTTCTTATATTCCTGCCTGAAATCTTTTTATCGCCAATTTGTATAGTTTTTACCGAACCGGCATTAGTTCTTTCAAGCACCTTAATTTGGTTAATTAAATTGTCTACTGATAAAGAAATATTTGAATAACTTTTATTCAATGCATTAACAAACTTATACTTGCTAATTTTAGTTTCGGTATAATATCTTGGTGATTGTTCTTCATAAGGACTGCTCACTGATTTTAGATATGGATATTGTGAAGAAAATACTTCTTCGCAATTTTCTGTTTTACCACTAGATGTTGAAAAATATAGTGGTAGTATAGCTTTTTCATCATATGTAAGTATATGACCTTTAGTATCGTCTACTGCTTTTTTTATCTTTGGATAGGACTCTTTTATCCAGTCTTCTCCCTTGTTTTTTTTAAGCTCATTATAAGAAAAATATGCTTGGCAGTGATTAGAATCAGTACATATATCTGCTCCCTTATGCCCTTTTGTCATGTTATTTTCCTTTTTATAGATGATATAAGTCCTTGCAGCCACTGCTTGGGCCTTTAAAGCCTCTTCTGAAAAGTCTGATGACATCTCAGCAGATAAAACTCCATATAGAAATGTCTCTATATCCATTTCTTCTATTTTGTTTGTGCTAGAATTGTATACACTTATAGTAGGACTTGTTTTGTCTACTTTTTCATAGGGGTCTTTGTCTTCTTTTTGTTCTATTTTTTTTGTACCTGCATCTATAGAATTAGAGACTTCATTTTTCCCATAAAAGAGCACACTAATTAAAACGGAGAGCAATATTCCAAAAATCATTGTCCCCATTAACAATATTATAGGTCTTTTCATATAATTAATGCCTCCATAGATTTACTATATGCATAAATATATGAAAAAACCTAATTATTTATTCATGTGTTATTAACTATTATATTTATTAAAAACTTATTAACTAATATGCTTATTTAATTATTATATGGCATATAAATATTAGCACTCTACTATTTCTATATTACCACCTAAAGATCTTATTTTTTTGTCTATATCAACATACCCTCTTTGTATGTGATATATTTTTCCTATTTGTGTTTCTCCTTCAGCTATAAGTCCACATAATATAAGTGCTGCTCCTGCTCTTAAGTCAGTTGCATTTACATTTGCTCCGTAAAGTTGGTCAACACCTTTAACTACAGCTGTTCTTCCTTCTATTTTAATATCTGCACCCATTCTGTTGAATTCTGCAACATGCATAAATCTATTTTCGAATACTGTTTCTATTACAACTCCAGTTCCTCTTGCAACTGTAAGCATAGCCATAAATTGTGCTTGAACGTCTGTTGGGAATCCTGGATGTGGTAGGGTTTTTACGTCTACTGCTTTTAATTTTTCTGGTCCGATTACTCTTATTGAGTTATCCATTTCTATAACTTCACAACCAGCTTCTATTAGTTTAGCAGTTACTGGTTTTAAATGTTCTATTAATACATTTTCAACTGTTATATCACCTTTTGTCATAGCTGCAGCAACCATGTAAGTTGCAGCTTCTATTCTGTCTGGTATAACATCATGTTCTGTTCCTTTTAATTCTTTAACACCTTTTATTCTTATAGTATTTGTACCTGCTCCTTTAACGTCTGCTCCCATTTCATTTAGGAAGTTAGCTAAGTCTACTATTTCTGGTTCTTCTGCAGCATTTTCTATTATAGTAGTTCCTTCTGCAAGTACTGCAGCCATCATTATATTTTCAGTTGCTCCAACAGATGGGAAATCTAAGTATAATTTAGATCCAACTAATTTATCTGCTTTAGCTTCTACAAAGCCATGATCCATTACTATCTCTGCACCTAAAGCTTTAAATCCTTTTAAGTGTAGGTCTATTGGTCTTGTTCCTATTGAACATCCTCCTGGCATTGATATTTTTGTTTGGTTAAATCTAGCAAGTAATGGTCCCATTACGAAGAATGATGCTCTCATTTTTCTTACTAGCTCGTATGGTGCTTCACAAGTAGTTAAGTTACTTGCATCTACTGTTAATGTATTATCTTTATATTCAACCTCTGCACCAAGATGTCTTATTAAGTCTGAGATTACATGTACATCTGTTAAATCTGGTACTTCGTGTAAAACTGATTTTCCTTTTACTAATAATGTTGCAGCTATTATTGGTAATACTGCATTTTTTGCTCCATCTATTTTAACTTTCCCTTTAAGTGGGTTACTTTTTTTTACTATTATTTTAGCCATAAATATGTCTCTCCTCAATCTAATAATCTATTTTCTAATAATCTATCTTTATAATAGGTGTAGCGATATATATCATTGTTTTATCATCATCTTCGCTATACCTAATTCCTATGTTCAAGTTAATTTCTCTATCTAAATATTTCAAGTTGTTTTCTTTTAATAATTTACTATATGCATTTACTGATAAAAAGTTTTCTTCTTCTATATCACTAATTTTTTCAGCATACATATTATATAATATTTTTTGTAAAATATCACTAATTTTAGCTTTTTTTAATTTTTTTGTATATTCTCCAGCGATGCAAACATTGATATCTACATCATTTGAATATTCACTTAGTTCATTTTCTAATTTAGTGTAAATATTCTCTATATTTTTATATACTTTATTATTTAATATGTCAACTATTATATATGATTCTTTTGCATTTTTTTTAATTCCAACTATTGAAATACCAGTATTTTTATCATTATAGTTTACATATACCTGACTTTTTTCTGTTTTTAAACACACTTCATCTTTATTGTTAGTTAAATTTTGTGCTATTAATAAACAAATATTCTGCAATTCATTCATATCGATATCTTTTTCTATCATCATATTTGCTTTTATATTGTAGAATTTGAAGTTTGAATTAGTAAGTTCGAAACTGTCTATAAATTTATCTATCCATTGTGATTGTTTTGTTTCCCCATAAATCATAGCTACACTACATAAAGATATTGTAATTAAGCAAATATATATTATTGATTTAAATAATTTCATATAAAAACCCCCTCAATTTCTCTTTATCTTAAGTATCTACAGATTTATTTATTTTAAACATAGTTATTATTAAACCTCAAAAAAACTGCCCATAATATATGAACAGTTTTTGAGTAATAACATTTATGTTTAATTTATATTAAGCTAATTGTTTACTTGTCAGTTTTTGATAAGATGTTTCGATAGCATTTAATAATTCTTCATCTTCTATTTCTGAAATTTTCTTAACTGCTTCTTTAACACCTAAATCTTTTATTGTTTGTTGTAATTCAACACTTTGTGCATCTTCTGGATTGTCATAGTGAAGTGCTGCTCCCACACCTATTATTAAGTTATCTACAGATATTCCATAAGATTTTGCTGTCATTAATGGATTTACTAATCTATCTTTTGAACTTAATTTTCTAAGTGGTTCTCTACCAACTCTTTTTACATCATCATTTAGGTATGGATTTTTAAATCTATTTAATATTTTATCTATGTATTTATAATGAGCTTCTAAATCTAATCCATGTTTTTTAACTAATCCTTGTCCACTTTCTTGCATAGCAGCTTTTACTATTGTTGCAATTTTTTCATCTTTTATACTTTCGTCTACAGTCTTATATTCTGCTAAAGATCCAAGATATGCAGTTATAGCATGACCTGTATTTAATGTAAATAATTTACGTTCAACATAAGCTATTAAGTCTCCAACTAAGTTCATACCTTCGATTTGTGGTACTTCACCTTTGATTTTAGATTCTTCAACATTCCATTCATAGAAGTTTTCAACTGTAACATCTAGTGGATTTTCATTAGTACAAGGAGGTACTATTCTGTCTACTGAACAGTTAGGGAATCCTATGTATTCTTCCATGTATGATATTTCTTCTTCGCTTAAAACTTTCACTACTTCTTCTTTTAATATAGCTGTAGCTCCTACTGCATTTTCACAAGCTATTATATTTAAGTAGTTTTTATTTCCGTTATTTTTTCTAGCTTGGATTCCTTTTGCTATTGTTGGTGCTATTCTTTTTAATACTAATGGACCAACTGCTGTAGTTATTATTTCAGCTTCTTCTATTTCTTTTATTATATCTTCTGATATTGATGAAACTGCACTTATATTAGTTATTGTTTGTTCAAAACATTCTACATCCTTTACAAGTATTTTGTATTGTTTGTCATTATTTATTCCATTTAATATAGCTTCGTTTACATCAGCGAATACTACATGATATCCAGCATTTGATAGTAATCCACCTATAAATCCTCTACCAATATTTCCTGCTCCAAATTGTATTGCCTTTTTCATTCTTTATATCCCCCTAAAATATTATACTTTCTAATCCTTGTGTTATTATGCAAATATATTTAAGAAATCATTTACGTCTGTTGAATCTTTTAATTTTTCTACTAATTCATCATCTAAAGATATTGCTATTTTTGATAATATATCTAGATGTTCATTATCTTTTCCAGCTATTCCGATAACTAAATAAACTGTGCTGTCTCCGTATTCTACTCCATTAGGGAATTGTAATATTACTATTCCTGATTCTTTTATTTCTTTTTTAGCTTCGTTAACTCCATGTGGTATTGCAAATCCTAATCCCATATTAGTACTCATAGTTTTTTCTCTTTCTAGCATTGCATCTACATAACCTTCGTTAACATATCCTCTTTCAACTAATTTTTTACCTGCTAAAACTATACTTTCCTCTCTTGATACTGAATCTAATCCTAATACTATGTTTTCTTTTACTAATATATTACTCATTATAAATTCCTCCTATATCCCTTTTCCATTTAATCTATTTTTTTTGATAATAATTTCATTTTTCTAATATAAAAATCTAATACTATAGATTTAAATTTTCCTTTTATGTCTTCTTTGTCCCCATGTTTGATACAATCTACAAACTCATCATTTTCAATTAAGTTCTCACTTATATTGCTTAATAACTCCCTTTGATAAGTTTGAGCTTCTTTTGGTATCAACATAAACAAAGCATATTTTGTCTTATTTTCTTTATCTATCATAATTTCATTTGATAATCTGATAGATGCATATCTTATATTTTCAACCTCTTCTGTCATACAATGAAGTAGAGCTATATCTATTCCATCTACAAATGGTGTAGATATATTTATTCTTCTTTTTAGATCTTTTTGTATTTGTAGTGCTGATTTACTATTATTAGCGAATATAAAACTACTATAATTTATCAGTTCTTCTAAATCGTCACAATCAACATCTTCATGGACTTCTATCGACTTAAAGAACTCAACTATATTTCCACTCATAATCATGAAATTCATTACTTCATCTTTTTTAAGCTGTTCTTTCTGATTATTCTGATTTTTATTCCCTTGTTTTTCTTTAAATGCCCTTATATCTCTTTTAAATACTTTGTCCTTTGCTAACTTTCTTAAGACATGTCTAATTTTTGCTACATCTTCTAAATTTAATAATGGACTTACAACAACACTTCTTATAGATGTTTTCATTTCTACTGTTGAAATTATAAGGTCTATTCCTTCATCTTTAAGAGCTTTCTCATCTATCTTAATAGCTGATACTGTATCTACCATTTTTAAATTTGAAAATTTCTTTTGTAATTGTGTCATTAGAAATCTCGATGTTCCTATACCTGTTGGACAACAAGCCACAGCTCTTATTTCTACTTCTTCAATTAGGTTTCTCTCCATACAAGAACCAAAGTGCATAGCCAAATAAGCTATTTCTGATTCAGGTATATTATCGATATCTAGTTTTTCTTTTATGATATATATAATATTAGCTACTCCATCGTAAATATCTTTGTATTCTGTCTTTATCTGGTTAAGAAGTGGATTTCTTATATCCATTCCCATTTTTATTCTACAAAGAGATGGTGCCATATGATTTACTAAATCATTTAGTAATTTTTTATCAGTACTAAAATCAAATCCAAATTCATCTGTAGCTAATTCAATTAACCTTTTTGCGATATTCATTAATTCTACATCGTCCAAACTAAAATTATGATTCTTTGTTTCTAATCTTAGTTTAGAACCTCTTAGATGCATTGTTATGTATCCTATTTCGTCTATCGGTACTTTTATGTCAAATTCTTCTTCTATCTGTTGTGCTATTTTTGTTGCTGTTTTAAATTGCTCTATACTCTTTAGCTCATTTAAAACATCCTGTTCCATAGAGATTATTTCTCCATTTCTTAACCTTTGTACTGCTAATGATATATGAACAACCAATCCTATAAAAGCACTATCTGAAATTTTTAAATTAATATCTTTTATTGTTTCAGATAATGAGTTTTCAACTTTCTTGATTATCGATTTATCTATCAAATTAAGCAACCTATTTTCACTAGAAATTTCAATTACATTATGTTTTTGAATATTATTTCCTACATTTTTAACTATATCTATGAGTTCTTGTTCTTCAAAAGAATTGTATATAAGTCTTACTTGTGCACTTCTCATATCTTTTTCTGAACCCTCAACATAAATTCCTGTCCCTGGTTTTCTTATAAGTTTGATAGAAAAATTGTCTAACCATTCTTCTATTTCTATAAAATCATTATTTAATGTTCCTTCAGAAATCTTTAATGTTTTATAGAAGTAGTATGATTTAATTGGTTCTGAAGATGTCAAAAGGTTTGATAATATAAATTTTTTTCTTTCTTCTTTTGTATAACTTTTTTCAATCTTTTCTTCTTGTAAGAGTTCTATTATAAATTGCTTACTATCGAGTGTTTCATCTAAATAGATCCCTACCCCTGGTTTCTTAATAAATTTAAAATCATTTTCATCTAACCAGCTTTCTATTTTAGTCATATCTCTTAGAACTGTTCTTGTGCTAATATTCAACTCTTTTGCTACTTCCGAGATGGTTATTGGCTTGTTAGAAGCATTCTGTGCTAGTAGCAAAATTATTTCCTTCTGTCTAGGACTAATCTTTTTTCTCTTCATTTACTCCCCTTTATTAGTGACATTTCAATTTCTTTATCTTTATACTTTGATTTTATCAAAATAGGTTTATTCTATCAATCTATTGATATTGCTATAATGTCACTAAAGATTATGACATTTTTTAGATAGATAAAATTTTTTCATTTATGACAAATCTATATTTTAGTCATTAAGTCACTTTTTAATTTAATATTTGTGGCGATTATACTATAAATAATTTTCTTTTACAATATATAAAACAAGTACTAAAAAGTAAAAAATCAGCCATGGCATTTCGCCATGGCTGCAGGATTGATTTATTATGGTTATCTATATAGTTTTCCGAACTTCCAGTCATTTAATTTATTTAATGTTTACCTAACTATCTATTAATATTATTAGTTAGCTAATCTGTTATATAAAGCTTCTATATTATCGTCTTTTAAGAAGTTTTTGATTTCGATTATTTCTTTATCATCATATTTATCTTCTGCTCTTTGAGCTAATGATTCATGTGTTACTATTATTTGTGCATCTGCTGGTACATTGTCAACGGGTGCTGCTGCTACTTCTATTCCTAAGTTTAAATCTTTTATTCTTGATTTGAATCTTGCTGCACCCATTGCACTTGATCCCATTCCTGCATCACAAGCAAATATTATTTTTTTGATATCTGATACTGCTACTTCTTTATCTATTGCTACTGCTACATCGTCTTGTCCAACTTCAACTTTTTGATTTTTAGCTTCAGCTTTCATATTTTTCATTTGTGCTTGAGCTGCATCTAAATCTTGTTCTTCATCTCTAGCTGCTGCTCTTTTTACAAATACTGATGATACTAAGAATGATACTATTGTTGCTACTACTATACCTGCTATTACTGCGAAATATTTGCCTTTTGCTGTCATTGCTAATATTGCTATTATACTACCTGGAGATGCTGCTGCAACTAATCCAGCTCCTAATACTGAGAATGTTAAAACTCCTGAAGCTCCACCAAACATTACTGCTAATATTAATGCTGGATTCATTAATATGTATGGGAAGTATATTTCATGTATACCACCTAAGAAGTGTATTATTACTGCACCTGGTGCAGACTCTTTACTTGAACCTTTTCCGAATATACAATATGCTAATAATACTCCAAGTCCTGGTCCTGGGTTAGCTTCTAATAAAAACATTATTGAAGATCCCATTTCTTTTGCTTGTTCTATTCCTAAAGGTGATAATATACCGTGGTTTATTGCATTGTTTAAGAATAATACTTTTGCTGGTTCTATAAATAATGAAGTTAAGAATATTAGATTTCTCTTAACTAAGAATTCAACACCGGCTTGTAATACTGATGTTACTGCTATTACAACTGGTCCTATTGCATAAAATCCTATGATTGCTAATATTAATCCTAATATACCAACTGAGAAGTTATTTACTAACATTTCAAATCCTGATGGTATTTTTCCATCAACTAATTCATCGAATTTTTTGATTACCCATCCACCAAGGGGACCCATTATCATACCACCAATTAACATTGTTGTATCTCCTGCACCAACTACTATACCTACTGTAGCTATCGCACCGATTACTGAACCCCTATCACCTGCTATCATTTTACCACCAGTGTAACCTATTAATACTGGTAAAACATATTTTAACATTGGTGTTACCATTTCTGCTAATTGTGCATTTGGCAACCAACCTTTTTCTATGAATAATGCTGTTATGAATCCCCATGCTATAAATGCACCTATATTTGGCATTACCATACCACTTAGGGCTCTGCCTAATTTCTGTACTTTAGTTTTGATTCCTACTGTTTCACTCATTAAAAATTCCCCCTTAAATTTTATTTTTCTTTTCTTTAAAAATAGTTCTGTTTTTATATTATTTTGTCATTTATTAGTACTTTTTGATTTAATTTAATATTTTGTGTTTCTTATGATTTAATGTTACATTTTTTGGAACCATTTTTCAATTCTAAGAAGTCTTATTTATGTCGCTCAAAATAGTGACATTTTAGGATTATGACACTTTATATAAAGTGTCATAAAGAGGATTTTTGTATATTTAGTTAAATTATTTAAAAATAAATTGTGTTACTATCTCAAAAAAACTACATTTATAATATATGGATAAATTTAATATATTAATTTATTTCTAATTAAGTAATTGCAAGGAGGGATAATTATTCTAATGAACAAATACGATAAATTTTTTCATAATTTCTGCAAAGAAAATTATGAACAGATATTTAAATATATTCTTGTCATGATTCATTACAAATCAACTGCTGAAGATATTGTCCAAGAAGTCTTTCTAATCGCATATGAAAAGAAAAAAATCCTCTTTTCATATGAGAACAAAAGAGCTTTTTTATATAAGGTTAGTAAGAATCTAACTAACGAATATATTAGAAAGAATCAAAAATGTAAAACTGTAGAGTTAAATGAAAACAATGTTGTTGATGAAGAAGATTTATGTGATCTAATCTATCACAAAGAAGATGAAAAAATTGATGAACAAAAATATATAGATGATGTCATTAATGAACTTTCTAAAGATAAAAAGGAATTATACAAGCTTTATTACATAGATAAAATTCCTATGAAAAACATTGCTAAAGAACTAAATCTAAATGAAGCTACTCTCAGAATGCGCTTTGTTAGACTTAGAAAAGATATTAAAAATAAGGTTAAAAATATAAAATTCCAAAATATTTAATGTTACGTTAAAGGGAATTTAACACTTATAAGTGTTATGGATATGGGCCCTATCCTATAAACTCCCAATTTTAATAAGGAGGAAATACTATGGATTTAAAAAATAAAATAAATGAAGCTATTGAAAATAATGATTTTGAAATAGTTGATAAATTAACTCAAGAATTATATGAATCTGAATTTGGTGAAAAAAACGTTCACTATCCTGATAATTTTGCCGAAAAGATAATAGCTTCTTCAAAAGGAGAAAAAATAAAAATGAATAATAAGTTTAAAAAATTAGCTGTTGCAGCATCTTGTACTCTAATAATAGGTGTTACTGGTTTTACTGTAAATGCAGCTAGTGATGGAAAAATTATAGATGTTTTTAAAACAATTATAAATTCAAATTTTGAAACTGAAAAAACATACAAAGATGATAAAGGAAATGAAGTAAAAATTATAATACCTGATGGTAAAAATTATGATGTTGATGCAACTATAGATAATACTCAAGATGATAATGTTGATGTAAACATTAGTATTAAATAAATTTATATACCTCATAATAACAAAAGAGGCTAACCTTACGGTTAGCCTCTACCAATGTATTTATAATATTGGGGGAATATTATGAGGAATACATTTATATTATTGTCACTTCAAATATTTATATACATAAAAAATAAAATTTTTTTATTTTTTTATAATTTTTTATAAATCAAACTATTTTAAATAAACAAGGAGCTATTTGCTTTTATTTAGCAAAATAGCTCCTTTAATTTCATGTATGTGTTATTTAATTATTTATATATCTAATTTTTATATTTATATTCTTTTAATATTATTCAACTGTAACTGATTTAGCTAAGTTTCTTGGTTTATCTATATCGCATCCTCTTTCTTTTGCAACATAGTAAGCTAATAATTGAAGTGGTATTACACTTAATATACCAGCTAATATGTTATCAACTTCTGGAATGTATATAACTGAGTCAGAAGATTTTTCTACTTCTTTGTTAGTTACTTCAGTTATTGATATAACATTAGCTCCTCTAGCTTTAACTTCTTGCATGTTAGATAACATTTTTTCGAATAGGCGTTGTTGAGTTGCTAAAACTATTACTGGAACACCTTCTTCTATTAATGCTATAGTACCATGTTTTAATTCACCAGCTGCAAATGCTTCAGCGTGAGTGTAAGATATTTCTTTTATTTTTAAAGCGCCTTCCATTGCAGTTGAGTAGTCAAGACCTCTACCTAAGTAGAATATGTCGTTTTTGTCTACTAATTGTTTAGATATTTCTTTTATTTGATCTTCACATTTTAATACTTCTGCAACTTGATCTGGTATTTCTTTTAATTCTGCTATATAGTTCATGTACTCTTCTTTAGTTATAGTACCTTTTTTAAGACCAAAGTCTAAAGCTATCATTATGAAAGCTACTATTTGAGTAGTGTAAGCTTTTGTAGAAGCAACTGCTATTTCTGGACCAGCCCAAGTGTATAATGTGTAGTCAGATTCTCTAGCTATTGAAGAACCAACAACGTTAGCTATTGATAAAACTGTAGCACCTTTAGCTTTGGCTTCTCTTAAAACTGAAAGTGTGTCAGCAGTTTCACCTGATTGACTTGCTAATATGACTAAAGTATTTTCATCTACAAAAGGATCACTGTATCTGAATTCTGAAGCTATATCAGTTACTACTGGAACTTTTAAGAATCTTTCTACTGCATGTTTTCCAACAAGTCCTGCATTATAAGCAGTACCACAAGCTACTATATATATTTTGTTTATTTTATCTAATTGTTCTTTTGTTATATTTATATCATCTAATTTTATTTCGCCATTTGCATCTAGTCTTCTTTCTAGAGTATTTCTAGTTGCTTCTGGTTGTTCATATATTTCTTTTATCATGAAATGGTCGTATCCAGCTTTTGATGCTGCTTCAACGTCCCAGTTTATTTCATTTACTTTCTTTTCAACTACTTCTCTATTTTCGTTTAATACTTCAACTTTGTCCCCTACTATATGAACATATTCACCATTTTCTAAGTAGTAAACTTTTCTTGTATATTTTAATACTGCAGGTATATCAGAAGCTATGAAGTTTTCACCTTCACCTAATCCTACTATTAATGGACTGTCTTTTCTTACTGCAACTAATTCTTTATCATTTTCTGTGCATATAACACCTAATGCATAAGCCCCTCTAAATCTAGCTGTAGCTTTGTAAACTGCATCTAAAAGATCTCCATTGTAGTATTTGCTTATCATATGAGCTGCTACTTCTGTATCAGTTTGAGATATGAATTCATATCCTTCTGCTTGTAATTCTTCTCTTAATTCTAGATAGTTTTCTATTATACCATTATGAACTACTGCTATTGTTTTTTCTTTGTTAAAATGAGGATGTGAGTTTACATCTGATGGTACTCCATGAGTTGCCCATCTTGTATGACCTATTCCTAAATGTCCTTGTATTGGATTTTTTTCTAAATCTTCAGCAAGTACTGCTAATCTACCTTGGTATTTTCTGATTTCTAATTCATCTTTACCATTGTTTACTGCTACACCTGCAGAGTCATATCCTCTGTATTCTAATTTTGAAAGCCCATCAACTAATACGTCTGTCGCTTGTCTGTTACCTAAGTATCCTACTATTCCACACATAATTTGTGTCCTCCTAAAAAATATTATTTATATATTTTTAAGATTTCGGGTCAATCCACATGGGTTTCTTTTTGTGTAGTGAAATTGCTTTCACCCTTTGTAGAAATCCTTCGATGGTGGCACACCGCAGAGCATCCGCCGATATTTCGATTAACTCTGACCTCGTCAACTTAAAAAATTAAGTTCTGGCGCTTTATAAACACTAGTTTTATTCTAGTATTTACAATTAACTTAAGATATATTCCTATGCTGTCATTAACACAATATTTGAAATTGTATATTTCATGTTACTTTAGACTACATATCAATGTTTATATTCAGTTTTAATCTTACTTAATGGGTATAAAACCACGTGAAACGCAGTTTTATACCTCTTATTTACTTTTAATTAAACACACTCTCTTAAGCTAATTTCTCTTTTATAAGATCTGCTAAACCTTGTGCTAGCTCTCTTATTTGACCTTCATCTTTACCCTCTAACATAACTCTAACTAATGGTTGTGTTCCAGATGGTCTTATTAAAACTCTACCTGTTCCATTCATCAGTTTTTCTAATCTTTCTATTTCAGCTCTTATTTCATCATTCTCCATAAATTTATTTTTAACTTCATTTCTAACTTCAACATTTATTAAAACTTGTGGATATGTTGTCATTAAAGCTGATTGTTCTGATAAAGTTTTACCTTCTTCTTTTACTATTTTAGAAACGATTAATGAACTTAAAGTTCCATCTCCAGTAGTATTATAATCTAGGAAAATCATATGTCCTGATTGTTCTCCACCTAAATTATGACCACTTTTTTTCATTTCTTCTATAACATATCTATCACCAACATCTGTTATTGCTAAATCTATTCCATATTCTTTAGCTGCTGCGTGAAGACCTATATTACTCATTGTAGTTACAACTAATGTATCATTAGCTAATTTATTTTGTTTTTTAAGATATACAGCACCTAATATCATTATATGGTCGCCGTCTACCTCGTGACCCTTTTCGTCAACTGCGATTAATCTATCAGCATCACCATCATATGCAAGACCTAAATCTGCTTTATGTTCTATAACAGCTTTTTTAAGTCCTTCTGGATGTGTAGAGCCACATTCATGGTTAATATTTTCACCATTAGGAGTAATGTTCATTGCTATTACTTCTGCACCTAATTCTTTGAAAACCATTGGTGCAACTTTATAAGCTGCTCCATTTGCACAGTCTAAAACTACTTTTAGTCCTGTTAAATCAGTGTTTACAATAGATTTTAAATAATCTACATAGTCTTGAGTTGCTGTATGTTTGTGTATTTTTATACCAACCTCATTACCTATAGGATTATAATCTATTTTTTCTATATTATCAATATATTCTTCTATTTTTAATTCTATTTGGTCATCTAATTTAAAACCATCTTTATTGAAGAATTTTATACCATTGTCCTCCATTGGGTTGTGTGATGCAGATATTACAACTCCACATTCAGCACCGTATTTTCTAGTTAAGTATGCAACCCCTGGTGTAGGTATAACACCAACAGTTATTACATCGCAACCAACAGACATTAATCCAGCGATTAATGCTGCTTCTAGCATATCTCCTGATTGTCTTGTATCTCTACCAACTACTACCTTTACTTTATATTCGTTATTAGCAAGAACATATCCTCCTGCTCTTCCTAATTTGTATGCTAAGTCGCAAGTAAGTTCTTTGTTAGCAACTCCTCTTACGCCATCAGTTCCAAAATACTTTCTCATAAAAAGTCTCCTTCCAAAAATGAAAACCTTAATAATTATTATATCAGTAAAGAGCCAAAAACTTTCTTACAATTCTTTAACATTTATTTACATTTAATAATTATTATCTATATATTATTTATCTTAATTTCTAGTTTTTTATTATTCTAAAATAATCAATTTTTTATTCTAATTTCTATTCTAAAAATTGTCATAAAATCATTTTAATACTTATAAACAAAAAAGACAATAGATAAATTATCTATTGTCTTTTATTTGTTACTTTTTATACTTTTTACCACTTTAAATTCAGTAAAATCATACTATTGATGATATTTTGACCTCAATTTATTTAGCAGTAATATAGCTTGGTTCAATCGTTATACTTTTTACATTTATATCATTATGAGTAATTGCATATCTTGTCCCCGAAACAATCCCTTCTGATAAATCTAAGTATAGTTTTAAATCATTTTTAGATATCCTATCAGAATTATTATCATACTGTATTTTGACAATTATATCATCTGGTATTTCAAAATCATTTATTGAGACATCTTCTTCATTATTCAATAAACTTATATCATCCCCTGAGTATATAAATGTACTATTTTTTGTTTTATTTTTATTTATTAATTTTATAGTAACACTATCTTTATCAGCATTAATTCCATCCGGAATATCTAGATCAACAATCTTGTTATTTGTTCCAAGTTCATCAACATTTATTATCTTCGTATTTATAGAGTCAATATTGTTAATTACATCACTTTTCCCCTTTATATTTATTTCACTTGGAATTATTGTAAAGTCTTGATCTTGCACTAAATTAGATTCATTGCTACTAAATATAGGATTAATCTTTACCTGTTTTTGTTGAAAATATGATACTTTTGCTGTTACTTTATTGAATTCTAAAGTTACATGATCTACTTCATTCATTTCTGAATCTAATGCTTTTAATTCTAGTTCTGTCGATTTTGTATCAACAGATTCTTTATTAGCATCAAAAGTTGCTTGCACATATTTAACTGAATCTACACTACTTCTTGGTCCTGAAACTACTACCTTAGTCTTATCTAAATCCACTTTATCAACATTATCTTTATATACCCCTGTAATATTGACAGTTATATTTTTTTCTTCTTCTATACTTTTTTCTAAATTTATAACAATAGTATCCGACTTAAATTCTGTCGTTACTTTATCATTTACACTCGCCCTTAAATAAAGTTGATTTTGACCTTCTATAGGATTACTAACTGTACCATAAACATCTATATTATTAGCCGATATCTTTTGTAAATCTGATAATTTTCCCTTAATATACACTGATGTAACTAAATTATCATCAGGGTCAACAACCAACCCTAGATCCTTAATTTCATTAAGATTTGTAATTGTAATAGGTATATTTTCATACAACTTTGTATCTTCGGGGTCTACAACAGCCATAACATACATCCAAAGAACTATAGCACTCAATAAAGATATTATCTTTATCTTGGTATTTTTGTGTAATCTTTCTATCATTTGAATATCCCACCTTTAAATAAAGTTTTCTCAGTTGCACTCTTTCTTAAATTATTTTTAAGGATATTGGCCATTCTTTCCTTAGCAATATTTCTATATAATTTTCCAGACTTCGCAATTGAAACTTCCCCTGTCTCTTCAGAAACAATCAATGTTAAACAATCAGAAACTTCACTTATTCCAACACCTGCCCTATGTCTTGTCCCTAAATCTTTAGTCAAATCTTTGCTCTGACTTAGAGGAAGAAAACATGCTGCTGCTTTTATTTTAAAATTTCTAATAACAACAGCCCCATCATGTAGCGGTGTATTTGGTATAAATATGTTTATAAGTAACTGTCTCGTAACATCACCATCAATAGTTGTACCAGTATTGATTATATCAGATATTTTAGTCTCCCTTTCCATTACTATAAGGGCCCCTATCTTTTGTCTTGAAAGAGAATATAGTGTTTCAACTATTTCTTCTATCATTTTATTAAGTTCTATATCGTCTTCCTTTTTACTTCCTTTTTCAAATACTTTAAAATTTGTTCTACCTATGTACTCAAAACCAGCTCTCAACTCTGGTTGGAATATAATACAGACAGCTATAACTCCTACCTCTATAGCATTTACTAAAATCCAATAAAGAGTATGTAATTTAAATAAATCACTTATCTGTGTAGCTAATAATAGTATTACAATACCTTTAAAAACCTGCTCTGCCCTAGTATCTTTTATAAACATAAATATTTTATAAAAAATGTACGCAACTATCGTTATATCAACTACATCGTATATACTCATTCTCAATATTATACTAATAAAACCATTAAAAAAATTATTTAAATCGGACATTATATCATCCTCCTATTTAATTAGTTTACATATATATTAACCTTTTATTTATTTATATCCTTAAAATATATCTTTTTATTTATATTTTTCGTGTATTTTAAATATATTATTTCTTTAAAAACTATAATTATTACTATATTTCATATACTTATAACAATCTACTTGTATTATACTATAATAATCTAACTATGTACAAACTATACACTATTTTGTAATGAAATCTTCACATTAAATATTTTTAAATAAAAAAAAAGTTTCACTAATGTGAAACTTTTGATTGGTGAGCGCACAGGGATTCGAACCCCGGACACACGCCTTAGAAGGGCGTTGCTCTATCCAGCTGAGCTATGCACCCACGCTATTTTGGAGCGGGAAACGAGATTCGAACTCGCGACTTCAACCTTGGCAAGGTTGCGCTCTACCGCTGAACTATTCCCGCAT